>Ga0105092_10002030_pt1 | contig 10797 bp, 6 predicted proteins | sample PPLLak2March2015_FD_87021 | JGI IMG/M metagenome (GOLD analysis project Ga0105092, IMG submission 87021) | Freshwater sediment microbial communities from Prairie Pothole Lake near Jamestown, North Dakota, USA - PPLs Lake P7 Core (1) Depth... | ecosystem: Environmental > Aquatic > Freshwater >...
GATCCGGCAGACGACCAATTACCACATTGGCAGTCCACTACTCGGTTTCAATAAGGAAACCCTTTGTTTGATCCTATTCTTGCCCCATTGGATGGTTCTCTACCTGGGGACAACATCTGGCGCCCAACTGTAACTGGCTCATAGCGCTCTTCATCAGCGAGCGGGAAGTGTCGTCCAGCGCGCAGAACTTGCGCACCTCCGCCGGACGCATTTCTGCGTTCCAGGCAATGTCTGTTCCGGCAAAACGTTTGCGCTGTAGGTCGCGCGCCTTTTCCACCCGCAGCCGCACCGCATCCGAGGATTCTCCCACTCTTCCATCCGAGAGCTTCTCGTACTCCACCCTGGGGACCTCGATATGAATCTCAATCCGGTCCAGGAGCGGACCTGAGATGCGGGTCACCAAGAACGTGACTCCTGGTACTTGGTGATCGTCCCAGCCGAGCAGGTGCAGGGCTTGATCGGGTCACCGTAGTAGCCGCAGGGACAGGGGTGCACGCAATCACGAAATTTTAATCTTTCAAGCATTGTAACTTAAATGGATTTGCTCTAATTACAAATGAAAATCGTTTAGGCTTATGCTATTGTAGGGGATTTTAGCAGGATTGACGCTCTACTTTTTCAATGCTATATTTGCTACTAAATTTATCCAAATTTGGTTATTTTGCTTGAGCTTACAACCAGCCTATGAGCCGTGAGAAGGAAATCGAGACACTAAAACAATCTATCGTTATGCTGGAGGTGCAGCGGGCTACCCTTGGCGATGAAGTTGTTGACGCGGCTATCTCTCCGCTACGCAAGAAGCTGGATCATTTGCGCAGCGAAACGTCTTTTGAGCAACGCAAACTGGTGACTGTTCTGTTCGCCGATCTGGCTAAATTCACTCCGTTAGCTAGAGAGATAGATTCCGAAGACCTGCGAGATATCTTAAACCTTTACTTCTCGCGTTGGTCCACATGTGTCGAAGAGCAGGGAGGCGTTGTCGAGAAATTCATCGGAGATGCAGTTATGGCGGTGTTTGGCCTGTCAGTTGCTCATGAAGAGGACCCTCAACGTGCGATTCGGGCTGCAATAGCAATGAAAGCATCTCTCGATGAACTCAACCCTAAGCTGATTGAGCGGTACGGGATTCAACTGAGGATGCGGGTTGGAATCCACACTGGGAAGGCCGTTATCAGTATGTTGGATGAACGCAAAGGCCAGGATTTTGTCGTAGTAGGAGATATGGTAAACCTGGCGAGCCGCCTACAAACGGCAGCCCCCCTAAATGGTATCCTCATATCGGTTGACACGTATCGCCATGTGCGGGGTGTCTTCGACCTCCAGGCCCTTAAACCAATCCAATTGAAGGGCTTTGAAGGATTCATTCAAACATACCAGGTGCTTGGGATAAGGCCCAGGATTTTCCGGTTCGTTACCCGAGAAGTTGAGGGTATCGAGACGCGCATGATCGGGCGAGAGCGTGAGTTCGAGCGTATGCAGGCAGTCTTCCAAATGGTTCTCGAAGAGGCTGGGGGCCAGGTGCTGACCCTCAAAGGAGAAGCAGGCGTTGGGAAGTCTCGATTAATGTATGAGTTCGATTTGTGGCTGGACCTGCTACCCCAGCAAATCTATTACTTTAAAGGGCGAGCGCATCCTACGTTTCAGGATCAGCCTTACGCTCTCTTTCGTGATCTATTCGCCTTCCGCTTTCAAATCCAGGATTCGGACGAGCGAGCTGTTGTTTGGCAAAAGATGTCTCAGGGAATCCGGGAAGCTATGGGCGAAGAAGAGCACAGTGAACGGGTCGCTCACTGGATTGGACAGCTTTTAAATTTTGATTTTCGAGATAGCCCTTATTTGCAGGGTATGGATGATGATCCCAGGCAGCTCAATGAACTAGCCCGATCCTACCTGCGGGAATACTTCGAAGCGCTATCAGCGATTCATCCGGTGGTTTTACTGCTCGAAGATCTGCATTGGGCCGATAACAGCTCACTCGATCTGTTGAGCCTGCTTCCAACATGGCTATCCGAGCAACGCATGTTGTTTCTATGCTCTGCACGACCGGCGCTGTTTGAACGGCGGGCAGAATGGGGACAATCCTTCCCTCGCCATACGCTTGTTTCGCTGCTGCCCCTGGCGGAAGAAGAGAGCAGGTACCTGGTCCGCGAAATCTTGCAAAAGGTTCAAGATCTCCCCTCTGAATTAGAAGAGATCGTGACGGAAAGTGCAGAAGGCAACCCATTCTATGTTGAAGAGCTGCTCAAAATGCTCGTCGAGGAGGGCGTCATTCTCAAAGGGGAGGAAAGCTGGTCTGTAGCTGTAGAACGACTGGCACAAGCGCGCGTACCACCCACCCTCACCGGAGTAATCCAGGCCCGCTTCGACAGCCTGGAACCAGAGGAGAAGGTTTTGCTACAGCGTGCATCGGTTATCGGGCGCACTTTTTGGGATCGTGCAGTGGAACAGATGGGGAAACGGAATGACCAGGGACAAGACGATGTTTTACCCTCAGGGGACAATCTAAGCTTGAGCAATGTGTTAGATCGTTTGCGCCGCCGGGAGATGGTCTTCCGGCGAGACAGATCTACCTTCGAGAATGCTGATGAATATCTTTTCAAGCATGCCCTGATGCGCGATGTTATCTACGAGAGCCTGCTGAAACGCATCCGCCGCACCCTCCACGCTGCAGCCGCTGGCTGGCTGGTGGCAGTCACAGAGCGCAGCCACCGCAGTGAAGAGTATGCTGCCATCATTGCCGGGCATTATGAGGCTGCAGAAGCGTTTGAGCAGGCTGCCCTTTGGAACCAAAGGGCTGGTGAGGGGGCGGCAGCCCGCTTTGCGAACGCGGAGGCGGTGAACTTTTTGACCCGGGCTTTGAAATTCAACCCCGAAGACGATGTGGCCCAACGCTACTCCATCCTTACAGCCCGTGAGAAAGTCTATGAATTGCAAGGAAATTGGCAAGGACAGGCGCAAGATCTTGAGGTTATGGACACTTTAGCAGAGATGCTGGATCATTCTGGAGGGGGGATTGGGTCAAGAGTTTCTTCTCACCGCGCAGAAGTTGCCTTGCGCCAGGCATTACTGGCAGAGTGGAGAGGTGATTTTCCGATGACTATTGCCTGTGCTCAACGGGCGGTTTCCTTATCCACGTCAGTCGGTTTCAAAGAAGGAGAGATCAGAGGAAATCTTGCCTGGAGCCGGGCACTGTCTCGGCAAGGGAATTACGAAACAGCTCGGGCCAAATTGGAAGATATTCTAACGAGAGCAGACGAATTTCCTAAGATTCAAGCCAGTATCTACCGCGCTCTAGGGATAATTCTTGAAAGGCAGGGAAACTACGCCGACGCCGTGGATCATTACGAAAAGGCATTAGGTTTCTTTCGCAAATTGAAGGACCGGAGGCAGGAGAGTAATGCGCTGAATGACCTGGGGGGCAGCTATTTTTATCAAGGGAAGTACGAACAGGCTAAAGTCTATTTTGAAGCAGCCTTACGCACCTTTCGTGAGATCGGAGATCTTCGGATGGTAAGCGTCACCCTAACCAACCTTGGTTCTATCGCTTACAGTCAGGGGAATTTTACACAAACGCGCCAGCACTTTACAGATGCGTTACACATCGACCGAATGACCGGTGATCGGTCAGGCGAGTGCATGGATATGAATAATCTGGGACATGTTGCTATCGAGCAGCGCGACTTCGAGGCTGCCAAGACCTATCTTGAGAGTGCGTTGCGTCTCTCTAAAGAAATCCAAGAGCCATATAACGAGGGCATGGCTCTGATGAACTTGGGCCTATTCTACCTGATCATTGGCAAACAGGATGATGCCGAGACGCATCTGCAGCAGGCGTTAAAGATTTGCCAGACACTGGAAGATCGGCAGGGTGAAAGTCTTACTCTGGCATACTTGGGCATGCACTTCAATCACTTAGGAGAACCGGAAAGAGCAGAAAAACATTGCCAGGAAGCGTTGCGAATAGCGACCGAGATTGGGGCACGCGATGCCCAGGCGGAAATCTTGGTGGTGTTGGGCCATGCATATTTGGGGTTGGGAGAGATTGGAAAAGCCGAAATGGCTTACCAAAGCTCATTGGACCTACGCGGAGAACTCGGACAACTCCATTTAACGCCAGAGCCGCGAGCCGGACTGGCACAGATTTGTCTGACCCAAAAAGATCTCACAAAAGCTGAAAGCCATGTGAGAGAAATCTTAGCTCTCTTAGAAAGCAAGTCAATCGACGGCACGAATGAGGCTGCTTGGGTTTATCTCACTTGCTATCAAGTGCTTCGTCAGGGCGAACACCCACTTGCCAATCAAGTGCTTGAGGCGGGATATCGGTTGTTATCTGATTGGGCAAACGGTATCGCAAATGAAGACTCGAGACAGGCTTTCCTGAACAACACTTCTGGTAATCGAGCATTATTAGCTGCCTGGACTTCGAGATTTAATGCCTAAGAAACCCTGCATCAACACAAATCGATCTTCAACAACTCGCATTCTATGCCGAACTGAGGAGTTGTGCAATATTTTCGCTGTACAATCCCTCAGCTTCTCGCAGAACAATCGCGCTGTAAGCTGGTGATGCGAAAAGTAAGCACTCGTTAACCGGCCATCAATCCCCGCGGCCGATACTGCAAGGCTTCGGCCAGGTGCGCCGGCCCGATCGCCTCACTACCCGCTAAATCCGCAATCGTGCGGGCCAGCTTCAAAATCCGATGATAGCCCCTGGCGCTCAACTGTAACTGGCTCATGGCGCTCTTCATTAGCGAACGGGAAGTGTCGTCCAGCGCGCAGAACTTGCGCACCTCCGCCGGACGCATTTCGGCGTTGCAGGTAACGTCTGTCCCGGCAAATCTCTTGCGTTGGATATCGCGTGCCTTTTCCACCCGCAGCCGCACCGCATCCGAGGATTCACCCACCCGGCCATCCGAGAGCTTCTCGTACTCCACCCGGGGCACTTCGATGTGGATATCAATCCGGTCCAGCAGCGGCCCTGAGATGCGCTTCTGGTACTTGGTGATCGTCCCGGCTGAGCAGGTGCAGGGTTTGACCGGGTCGCCGTAGTAGCCGCACGGGCAGGGATTCATAGCTGCAATCAACTGGAAATTAGCCGGGAAAGTGAGCGAACCCGAAGCCCGGCTGATGGTGACGATCTTGTCTTCGATCGGCTGGCGCATCACTTCCAGGACGCGCGGACCGAACTCTGGCAGCTCGTCGAGAAAGAGCACCCCCCGGTGAGCCAGGGAGATCTCACCCGGGTGCGGCCAATTGCCGCCGCCTACCAGCCCGGCATGCGAGATGGTGTGATGGGGAGAACGGAAGGGGCGGGTGCGCACCAGGGGGGTATCGGCTGGGAGCTGGTCGGCCACCGAGTAGACCCGGGTGACGTCCAGGGCTTCTTCGATGGTCATACGGGGCAGGATGGAGGGCATAGCCCGCGCCAGCAGGGTCTTGCCGGCTCCAGGTGGTCCTGCCATCAATACGTTGTGCGCTCCAGCGGCCGCGACTTCTAGGGCACGCTTGACGTGCTCCTGGCCTTTGATCTCCCGGAAGTCGGTCTGGACGATACCGGGCAGCTCTTCAACCGTAATGGCCGTCTGGATGGGCAGGCGAGCATCACCGCACAGGTGGCGGTACAGCTCACGCAGCGTACGCACCGGGTAGACCTCGATCCCGGGGATGAGAGCCGCTTCCGCAGCATCGGCAGCCGGTACGAACAGGCGCTTGAAGCCCTTTTCACGGGCTAGAGCCGCCATGGGCAAGACGCCGCGTGTATGGCGCACGGTCCCGTCGAGCGAGAGCTCGCCCACCACCATGGAATCTTCGACCACCGACTGGGGCAGATCTCGATTGGTAACCATTACCCCCAGGGCAATGGGAAGATCGTAGGCCGGTCCTTCTTTACGGACCGTGGCCGGTGCGAGGTTGACGATGAAGCGAATGCGAGGGTAAGGGCGGCCGGCATTTTTGACCGCCGCCTGGACCCGGTTCTTGGATTCCTGGACCGCCTTATCAGGAAGGCCAACGATATCCATACCGGGCAGCCCGTCGCAATTGTCTACCTCAACTTCTACGATGACCCCCTCCAATCCGATGACAGCGCAGGAGTAGACGCGAGAAAGCATGGGATAAGTGTAGAGGAGAAGCGGGAAATTGTCAAATGAAATGGTCGGGTAAATGAGGAAAATTTTTATCAGGGAGCCAGGAACGTGCGTTGAAGATCAACGCCAGGAAACCAGGAAAAAAAGAAAGGATTTAAAGTTAGCCGTACCCGGATTTTCAAACACGAATACATGGATTCTACTCCTAACTAGTTAGCTGGACTCTCATCCGTGTATTCGTGGCTTTTCCGTGGATGGCCTGGCAGATTATCAATTGTTCAATACTGGTAAAACCTCATAAATCAACAATTCGAGTGTGGTCAGGCTGGGAAACCCACCGCAATCAACCATGAAAGAGCTGACACCCAGGTCGATGAAGGGTCGCATCTTCTTGATGATCTGCCTGGGTGTGCCGACGAAGTCAAAGTCATCATCTTTATTGGTGTTGTAGCGTGGCCCGGCGATCCGCTCGGCTTCCGCTTGGGTCGGCATGCAGATGCATCCACCCCCCCATGACCGACGCACCGTGGCCGGATCGCGGCCCACGTCAGTGCATGCGAGCTCAAAAGCCTTTACCAGATAGCTGTATCTGTCGATTCCAGTCGATGAAACGTTCCACTCGTCAGCAAATTTTGCTGTTAGGCGCAGCATCTTCGGCTTATATGCGCCGATCATAATAGGTGGGAGCGGGTCTGGTTTTGGCTCGCAGACAGCTTCAATCACTCGGTAATACACGCCCGAAAATGTGGCCTTCTTCTCGGTCCACATGGCCTTAATGATCTGGAGGGCCTCTTCCAACTGATCCACCCGCACACGAGCTTGCGGGAAATCGTATCCATAAGCCTTGTATTCCTCCTCATCCCAACCGGTACCAATGCCGAACAGGAACCGCCCACCGCTAAAGAACTGCAATGTTGCGCCCATTTTAGCGACCAACGCAGGGTTTCGGAATGACTGGCATATCACCATGTGGCCAAACTTGAGCTGAGGATGGAGAGCGGCCATATAGGCCAGGGTGGTGAAGCTTTCAATATCGTCAACCCCTTGATTATTCTGAAGATGGTCGATGATCCGTACCGAGTCGAAGTGCCCGCTAATCAACTTCAGCGCTCGATTAAGATCATCGGTGAACATGTTTCGATAGGCCTCATCCAGTGGAACCTGGGGCATGATGAAACTAAACTGAATTTGGGTCATTGCACCTCCTCGATGTCAAGGATTACCCAATGTACGCAAAAAAGAAGAAAATTAATACGATTCTTTATTGGAGAGCAAGATGTGGGAAGGTACGATGTCTAGATTGGGGACGCTTGTTTCATATTCCAGGCGCGCCTCCTGCCCACGCCGGGTCGGCTTGGAAATCTACCAGCATCGCCTCTTTCCGCTCAACCGAGAGCCATGATGCCCTCACCCCGTTCAGAATCAGGTCGCGCACGTCGTCCGAACTAAAGCCCAGACGTTCAACCAACGAGCTGTATTCCTGCGCCAGCGAATTGTTGAACATCATGGGATCGTCGGTGTTGACTGTCACCAGTAGGCCCAGTTCGTGATAGCGCCGGATGGGGTGTTCTTCGAGCGACGGCACGACGGCAGTACACACATTGGAGAGTGGGCACATTTCCAGTGGGATACGCGCTTCACATAGATAATCGAGCAGGCTCGGGTCTTCAAATGCGCGCGTGCCGTGGCCGATGCGCTCCACCTGCAAACCGCGGAGCGCGCCCCAAATACTCTCAGCACCAGCGGCCTCTCCAGCGTGGGCGGTTGTATGGAATCCCAACCGGCGAGCTTCTTCATAAAGGGCTGCGAACTGCTCCGGCGGGTAGCCCTGTTCCGGCCCGCCGATACCCACACCAATAATGCCCGCCTCGCGCACCTCATTGACCTCAGCCAGAGTGCGTGCGGCGCATTCCAGGCTAGAATTGCGGATCAGGTCGGCAATCAGTGTGATTTCGATCTCCGAGAATTTCGACAGCCCGAGGCGGATCGCTTCGGTCAGGCGTGGTACCTCCAGCCCGTACGAGGCAAAGCCGCTGGGCGCAAAGTGAACCTCGGCGTAGCGAATATTCTGCGCCGCCAGGTCGCGCGCGGTAGCTTCGGTGAGAATGGATGTACTGATTCAATTCACAGGCTTATTCACTGGATAACAGGAATGATTGACTTTTCGACTTAAGCACTTGGGTGCTTGAAACAAATGTCATTCGCGTATATTATTACCTAATGCCATCTGAAGTACCGGATCGGAGGTCCACCTATGCTTTATCTGCAAGAAATCAGGGACAATAAAAACAACCCGCAGCAATTAGAAGCGCTGTTCCAGGCAGCGTGCGGCAGGCGCGAAACGGGCCGGTTCTCGGCAGACCTGAACGCCTGCTACTCCGACGAGCCAGATAACCTACTGCTACAAGCCTGGTATTACCGCTTACAAAGCACTATCGAAGAGCCCCGGCGGTGGGAAGGAATCAGCGCTAACTGGAAGCTGGCAATCCCACTCGCTATTCTCAACGGGCTGACCCTGTGGGCCTTATCAGCCCCAGGATTGACCTTTATCCATGAGATGCCCTGGCTGGCTTTGTTAGCAGCACCCATTACGGCGGGCTTTGTCATCGCATTTCTGGCACTTACCACTCGCTGGAACTACCAGCGCAGCCTGGCAGTGAGTATCGCACTGGCACTCATCGTGACAGCTGCTATCCTGTTTACATACCTGGTGGCTATCCGGACCTCTATGGATTATCAGATCTTGGCCGCGTTGCACCTGGCCCTGTTGGCCTGGGCCGGGGTGGGGGTGGCTCTGGTGGGTTGGGTTTCAGACAACGATAACCGCTTCGCCTTCCTGATGAAATCCCTGGAGGTGTTCATTGTCGGCGGTGTCTACCTCATCGCCGGGATGATCTTCGGTGGTATCACACTGGGCATGTTCGAGGCCTTGAGCATCGAGCTGCCCGAAGTAATGATGCGGTTGATCGCCGCCGGTGGGGCCGGACTACTCCCGGTAATCGCAGTGGTAACGATCTACGATCCATTTGCGGAGCCGAAAAATCAGGATTTCACCCAGGGTTTGAGCAAATTCATCGGGACGATGATGCGCCTGCTCCTACCACTCACACTGGGAGTATTGGTGGTGTATATCTTTGTCATCCCCTTCAATTTCTTCCAGCCCTTCAAGAACCGCGACCTGCTCATCATCTACAACGCCATGTTGTTTGCGATCGTGGGGCTTCTGGTCGGGGCGACTCCGATCAATCTTGGAGAGATCTCTCCACGCTTGGGCTCAGCTTTGCGCAGCGGTATTATCGCAGTATCCGGCCTGGCGACTTTGGTCAGCCTGTATTCCTTGTCTGCCATCATATACCGCACCGTTACAGGTGCAATCACGATCAACCGCCTGACCATGATGGGCTGGAACGTGATCAACATTACCTTGCTGGTGCTGATCCTCATCCGCTTGTTGGGGAGCAGCGCACAGCCCTGGAACGAGCGAATTAAAGCTGTCTTCAGCCTGGGAGCGGTATTCTACGTAAGCTGGAGCCTGTTCGTTATTTTGGTGATGCCGTTGATATTTCGTTGAGTTTGATTTCCAACAATTTTCCAGGATCACTCGGGGACGAGCGATCTCTTAAGCGCCCATATCCTGGGAGAAGGCACCAGCGAGATGGTATTGCTAGATAACCACCATCGCATATGCCACCAGCAGTGCAATTTTCCCCACATCGATCCAACGCTCCATCCGCGTTTTTCTTTTCCATCCCAACCCATCGAACACGGCCGCAATCAATGCCAGGCCCAGGAGTATATACGGGCTGAGCAGGAAGATAGCCTGGTAAGTGGGAAGATTGGGAGTGGGCAAAGGTATCCCGTCCAACACCAGGATGGGATATTTCAACAGCGCGACAAAGACCATTAGCCCAGCCAGCGCTGCCAGGAGGATGAATACATTGGACGTCTGTGCGGACCAGGACGGGCGTGGGGTTTGGGCGTTCCCGCGGATTCTGCGCCAGACCCAGCGGATTGGAGACCACAACAGAAGCGTCAGGCAGACCAGCCCAAAGAAGCTGATGAACCCTATATAGAAAATAACCGTTCCCTGCCCGATCTTCACCAATTGCATATTTGTATAGTTATAGATAGACCCTCGCATATCCAGCGCTTCGCCGTTGCTGGCAAAGAACAATCCCGGTTGCACCTCGGTTAGCGCAGCGCCATCCACGGTCAATGTCCCATTCTTCAAGCTCACCTCGTGCAGCTCACCGGTACGTCCCCAAGCCTTGATCTCATAAATCCCGGTGTAGCTTCGCCTGCGAGAAATAGCCTCTGCGCTATTTGGGAGGGCCTTGGATTGGATCAGTTCCGCCAACAACGCATCGGAAAGATCCGAAAGGTCATCTGGCTCAAACGATTTTTGGTTGAAAGACTGGCTCTGGTAAGCGCGGCTTGCCATCGTCGCTCGGTTAGCATCGATATAGTCGTTTATAATCTGGCTGGTCAGCCAGGATTGCAAATTGTGATCGCTGGTATTGGATAGCCACACGACGCCGAAATTTATCTGCGGGAACCAGGCCATATCCGAGAGGAAGCCAAAGCCTCCGCCGCCGTGCTGGATCTCGAGGGTGTTGGTTGCGTCTTGCGCACGAGAGAATGCCAAGCCCAATCCATAGCCCTGGTCAGCCGATACCGGAAACTGCCCGTCGTACATGGTCTTTATCAGATC
>Ga0105092_10002031_pt1 | contig 10795 bp, 4 predicted proteins | sample PPLLak2March2015_FD_87021 | JGI IMG/M metagenome (GOLD analysis project Ga0105092, IMG submission 87021) | Freshwater sediment microbial communities from Prairie Pothole Lake near Jamestown, North Dakota, USA - PPLs Lake P7 Core (1) Depth... | ecosystem: Environmental > Aquatic > Freshwater >...
CGGCGAGGAGACCCAGGTCCGTAGGACTGCCACGTGTTCGCGCGTCGATTCACCACGTGTCAGTCCTACGGACCTGGGTCTCCTCGCCGCCTGGTTTCTATCGACGTGCCGGTCCTACGGACCCGAGAGAGGCAGGAGGAGCTAACTGACTACCCCCTTAAGGCAATTGTTAATGATGGCGGCCCTCGCAAGATCCTGGCTGTCGGCCTCGTCGGCGTTCTGCTTGTCCTGAACGGATGCGGCTGAATGATCAGGCGGTGGCGGAAACGCTCGAACTGGGAGCGCATGGATGGCTGCGCGCAAAGTGAAAGACCGGCAGTCGAATTTACACACTCATTACAGGGCTTTTACAGAACTTTTCTCTCCTCGTTGATCTAGTGAGGCGAAAGGCAGGAGGAGAGGATGGCACTTTCGACTTTCATTGCGGCATCGTTGTGTGCCGTTCTGCCGTTTATTTCGCCCGCGCAGCAGGGGCCTGGGGCGACGGATACGGAACGCCGTCAGGAGATCCACGGCACGGTTCAGGCACCGGACGGGGCCCGTCTCCCCGGAGCAACTATCTCGCTCTTGGAAACGCACATCTCGACAACATCCGACGATTCAGGGAACTATGCTCTAACCGGACTTCCCACCGGGAAGATGGTGCTTCTCGCATCCCTCCCTGGCTTCGGTGAAAAGCAGACGAGCGTGACCTTACAGCGAGGTGAGCGCCTGACCCTGGACATCACGCTCGACGTCGAGCAACCAGAATTCCAGGTGACGGTGACCCAGAATACGCCCGACCTGATGAACGCGTCCGAAGGCATAGGTGTACTCGAGGTTCAGCCTCGCCAGTTGGAGCTTCTGCCAAGCCTCGGACAGAAGGATATCTTTCGATCGCTTCAGCTTCTCCCCGGGATCAGTGCGACGAACGAGTCATCTTCCGGGCTCTACGTGCGCGGTGGGACGCCCGATCAGAACCTGGTCATCTTCGACGGGTTCACGCTCTACGATGTCGACCACTTCTTTGGGATCTTTTCCGCCTTCAACTCCGATGCGGTTCGCGATGTCAGGCTCGAAAAGGGCGGGTTTGAGGCGAAGTATGGCGGTCGTATCTCAAGTGTGGTCGAGCTGACGGGAAACAGCGGCCGGAACGAAGAGCTGGCGTTGGGCGGTGGTCTGAGTCTGATGGGGATCAACGGTTTCGTCGACAGCCCGATTGGAAAGAAGGCATCGCTGATGGTCGCGGGCAGACGGTCGTACCAGAGCCCTTTCAGCAAGAAGATCAGGGACATCTACAGTGATGTGGACAATGGGCCGGGCGGGCGGCAATTCGGCGAGTTCTCGAGCGAACCGAAATCAAACTTCTATGATGCGAACCTCCGCCTCGAGTACGCCGCCACCACCCGCGACGCCTTTGTGTTCAGCCTTTACAACGGCGAGGACAACCTTGACAATTCGCGAACTACGACCCTTCCCACCGGTTTTCTCCAGGACGACGAAGCCTCCAGCTCACAGCCAGTGACGAACAAGATCATCAACGTGCAGAACTGGGGAAACACCGGGCTCGGCGCCAGCTGGTCGCGGCAATGGACGGATTCGATTTTCACCCGTTGGACGATCAGTCACTCCCGGTATTTCAAGAACTACGAGAGGACTTCCGAGTTCACCACTGAAGACGAGGAGGACCAGGAGGACGAGGAGGACGAGGACAAGATGGGCGCCGTCGAGACGAACCATCTGACGGATCTCGCCTTCCGATTCGACAACCAGTTTGTCTTCAGTGTTCGTCACCAGCTGGAAGCCGGGGCGGAGCTGATTCGGAACAAGATTGGCTACGACTTTGACATGAACTCGGGCTACGCCACCATCAGCCTTTCGAATCGTGCCAGCAATTACTCGGCGTACCTGCAGGATACGTGGACTCCATTCCCCAGATTCACTGCTACACCGGGAGTGCGGACCACCTGGTTTGACGTCACCGGCAAGACGTACACCGATCCGCGGCTGTCGTTGGTCTATCGTCCGACTGATCGTCTGTCGCTCAAAGCCGCCGGGGGTCGGTACCACCAGTTTGCCAACCGGCTGACTCGCGAGAGCTTCAGGGAAGGCAACCAGGACTTCTGGATGCTGGCGGACGATGACCTGATACCAGTGAGCTCCGCGACTCACGAGATTGCTGGTGTCGGATATGACACACCGAACTACTTGTTCAATGTCGAGGTTTATAGAAAGGACCTGAAAGGGCTTTCCGAGTTCTCTTCGGTGCGACCTCCCAGAGGAAGCGACCCGGAAGACATCGTTCTGGAGGACCGGTTTTACCAGGGGACCGGGAAAGCAAAGGGTGTCGAGTTCCTCTTCCAAAAGAAGTTCGGCCGCCATACCGGGTGGCTGACGTACTCCCGCAGTCGGGTGATGCATTACTTCCCGCAAATCAGCAACGAATGGTTTCCGGCTTCTCACGATTCAACCCATGAGGCAAAGCTCGTAGCGAGCTGCAGGTGGCGTGACTGGGTCTTCGCGGGGACTTTCGTCTATGCGAGCGGCAAGCCGTTTACCGAGCCTATCGGAGTCGAGACTTTCTTTGGCCCGGGTGAACGGGAGATGACGATCGTCGAGCTCGCCGAGAAGAACTCGATCCGACTTCCTCCTTATCACCGCCTGGACCTGTCTGCCACCTGGAACGTCTATGACACCGACTCGACCAACATCAACGCAGGTGTTTCGTTGTTCAACGTGTACAACCGGCGAAATGTCTGGCGACGGGAGTACGACGTTTACGCCGATGAGATCCTGGAGACGAACGTCAACTACCTCGGATTCACGCTCAGTTTCTTCCTTAACTTCAATCTGAACGTCCCCTCGCTGGCGAGAGCGGCTGGTCCGGTTGCGGGTACGGCTGGACCCGTGGACCAGTCCGGAAAGGAGGGGAAAGCAGCCAAGAAGGCCAGGGTCAAGACTTACGAGTTCGAGGGAACGGTCGAGTCGATGACGACGAAGGAAATGACGCTCCAGACCAAGTGGGGTCCAAAAACAGTAAAACTCGATTCGACGTCCATCAAAGGCGCCCCGAATTACAAGCCCGGCACCCCGGTCATCGTGATCTACACCGTGAAAGGCGAAGACCTCGTCGCCACGATGGTGGTGAGGAGGGTGACGTAGGGGCGGTTTCGAAGCCGCGTAGCAGCGAATCGGAGAGCAGCAACGTAGGGTGGGTTTCGAAGCCGCGAACCGGCTCGCCGGGGTGCGGCTGAAACCCACGGCCCTGGAGCGCTCAACGTGAATTTCAGTTGGTTTCGTGGGTTTCACCCGCTTCGCGGGTTCGAAAACCACCCTACGTAGGATGGGCACGCCTCCGGTGTGCCAGAAGTAGGGGATGTTTGGAGCAATATCATCAATGAAAAGATTAAATAAAAAAGCAATTCTTCTCTTTCTGCTGCTTGGCTCGGCCGTCTCAGTTCCCAACACCAATGCGCAGCGCGTGTTCGCGACGGTCAATCCGACAACCATTGACGAGTCGCTGCGGTTTGACACGAACAACATTGCACTCACCGACACGACGACCGAGAGCGGCTCGACGTCGACGCCTGATACCGCCGATCTGAATTTCTCACCCAACGTCATCTTCGCTCCAGACTCGACGAGAGCCTTTGTCGGCTACCCCGGCTCGGACACGGTGATGGTGTTCGATCCTCACACCGGCACAATCGAACGCCTCATTGAGGTAGATCCGAACCCAGGTCGAATGACCTTGAGCCCGAACGGCCACACGATTGCTGTTCCTTGTGTCCGTCTGACGGAGAACACGCCAAGGCGCGAGGACTCGGGCTTGAAGGTGGGAACCATCGCGCTGATCGATGTCGAGACTCTTGCGGTCCGCCGTTTGGAGCTTACTAACGTCCTTCTCTCGCTCGCCAATAACATCGTCTTCTCGGCGGACGGGCAGACCGCTCTGATCGCCTCCTTTGGAACCGACCAACTGATACGCTTCGATGTCGGAACCGCGGCCGAGATCAGCCCCCGCCTGGAATTCACGGCCGGTCATCGGCCAGCCTCGATTTCGCTTTCGCCCGATTCCAAGACTGCCGCAATCGTACTGGCGGGTTCCGCCAATCTGGACCGATCCGAAAATCCGGACGCGGTGGCACTGATCGACGTGATAAACTTCCAACTCCTCAAGAAAATTGCGCCGCCAACCAATGTCGACCTCGACGACGACGGAACGGTGGAGCATTTCATCCACGATTTCACCGCATTGACCAATTTCGCCTTCTCCCCCGACGGGAAGTTCGGGATCATTGCGGACTGCCAGTTCAGCAACCTGTCGACCGCGCCGGAACTGAGTGCAGATCGCGCCTGGATCTTCGATTTTGAGGCCGAAGCGTTCCTGACAGAGCCGGTGACAGTTGGAGCGGTCGCCTCGGTCTCTTATGTAACCCCTGACTCTCGGTTTCTTGTCATGAGCCCGTTTGATCTGGTTTTTGTCGACCCCATCGAAGCGCGCGAGGCGATCGGAGATGAAAAAGACATACCGACGACGAAAATCAGCCCGGCATTCAGCAACTTCAAGTCGGGGTCACGACCCCTGTTTTCCCCCGATGGACGATTCTTGTATATCGCGGCTCCGCTCAATGACACGGTCGTCAGGATCGATTTCGAGACGAGTGAGATTCGCACGACGAAGGTGGGCGGGGACGTCGAACGTAACCAGGTCGATGTTGATGACGGCGATGACGACTATGAGCTCGAGACCGTGACGCTAACGTCAGCTCCGCTCGATCTGGCGCTCTCGCCGGACGGTTCCGTATTGGCAGTCGTGAACTTCAATGCCAACACCATCGATCTCGTGCGCGAGTCGTGGCACTCCTACGTCCCGGCCATCCTGTTTGACGACGACAGGTTCATCGGGCTAGCGATCACCAACGCTTCAGAAACGGCACCCGAGTTTGATCTGACCGGGTTCTACAGCAGCGGGTCCGAGCTTGTCGACGCGGATAGCACGGAAGATGTCATCGAATACGTCAATCCGATCACGGTAGACCTCGCACCTCGGGCTGAAATGACGCGGACGCTCGAGGAGTGGGTGTCCGCCCGACAGCCTGAGAGTTCCTCCGAAGCAGACGACGAAGAAACGAGCGGTGACAGCGAGGACGACTCGGACACGACGCCGGGGTGGGTCGACCTCAACTGTCCCTCGGCTGAGACCCGGGCGCTCTTCCTGACTGGCGACCGAGATCTCAAAAGGCTCGATGGCTCAGTAGCCGCACAAACAACCAGCCAGCGGCTCGTCTTCCCAGAGGTTCGTGTGGCCAATGGATGGAATACGGAGCTAGTTCTTCTCAACCCGAACCTGAGCTCGACTTCGGTCGTGGTGGAGCTTGTCAACGACAGAGGACAGATCGTGGGATCGTTTGAAAGAGTGCTGGCTGGCGGGGCTAGCTCACAGGATCTGGTCAGACAGCCTGATGATGACGAGGATAACGATTCCTACCTGTTCAATGAATCCGTATTTGAGAAGTGCGACACCGGCGCGGACGGTAGCGAGGATGAAGACGAGGATGACGATGAAGAGTATGCGGACGGCAGCATCGGCTGCGGCTTCACAAGCGGTTATCTGATCGTCCGAGTGAAGCCTGATGAGCAGGCGACCGAAGACGAGAGCGAGGAAGCAGATGACGAGGAGGATGAAGAAGAGTTCGTCGTACGAGGCGGAGTCGTCGCCTTCGCCCGGTACTTCGATCCCGAGCGTATGGAAGTGCTGATCGGGATCGAAGCCCCGTATCCCCAGCTGGAAGGGCAAGCCAGCGCCAGCGGGCCGGCCGTTGAAGCTCGTCAGTTTTACCTTCCCCAGGTGGTTTCACTCTCGGGAAACGAGACCATCCTGGAGCTTGTTAATCCGACAACTCATGTGCTGAACATCGCGTTGGAGCTGCGAGAATCCCGGCAGACCGAAGCAGTTTCCGCGAAAACGATTTCAATCAAGCCAGCCCATGTGTTCCGTGGAACCGTGTCCGAGGTCTTTGGCCTGGCGCGGGAGAGTCTCTTCACCGGCTGGATACTGTTCAACTCAGACGCAAAAGGCCTGGTCGGGAGCGCGGAACTCCTGATCGCTGACGACAAGGCAGCGACGACCCTGCCGCTGCAGTCGCTTCCGACCGAGCGTCTGGTCTTCTCCCACCTTGTCCAAGCGGGTGATTTGAGCACGGGACTGTCTCTGGTGAATATCGCGTCCGAGCCGGCCCGGCTGACACTGGCTCTCTATTCGCCTGAAGGGCAGCGGGTCGCCCTCTGTGAGAGCATCCCACTCCTTCCGCTGCAACGGTTCTCGGCATTGCTCAAGGAGTGTTTTCCTGCGATGGGTGACCAGGTCGGAGGCCACATCGAGGTCCGTTCAGATCGGCCCATCACTGGCGTGGAGATGTTTTTCAAGAATGATCTTGAGTTGGTTTCGGCCGTGTTGCCGCAGTGAGGGGCAGAGCGCTCTTTTGGGGCCGGCAACGTGGGGTGGGTTTCGAACCCGCGAACCGGCTCGCCGGGGTGCGGGTGAAACCCACGAAACCAAGGTTGGGTACTCTGGGGCCGTGGGTTTCAGCCGCACCCCGGCGAGCCGGTGCGCGGGTTCGAAACCCACCCTTCGTTGGAACAGCCAAAGAAAGGAATCTTCATGAAATACCGAGTCTTTATACCGCTGGTCTTGTTGTTGTCTGGTTCTCTCGCTTCGGCCCAGGAGCGACGTCCCCCAACAAGCTCGCGCTCCGCTGAGCTTCGAGGTCCACTTTCCCGAGTCAGAGGCGTGAAAACCAGTTGGCGGATTGCGGAATCGACTCCGGCCCAAAGCCGGATCGACCGGCTGGGCACGATCGGATGGCCCCTCGAAGTGGTCAACGCTGCCGGACGTGTGGCCGGCGAGGTCTACCGAATCGAAGAGTCAGGCAAGTACCAGGGCTTCGTTCTTTTGAGAAGCCAGTCGGCCTTGGACATCCGTTCGGAGTTTTTCGCGCAGAAGTGGCCTCTCGATCAGCTTTCGGATGCCCTAAAAGCAATCGACGCTGATGATCCGTTGAAGGAGCCACGGATGCACCTGGCGATTGACGAAGACCGCCTCGTGCTCAGGGTCAACCTGGGAAAGGTCGAACGGGAATTCGAGTTCACGCGCTTTGACCCGGAAGAATGGACCGGACGATAGGAAGGCAGGATCGAGATGCGCCGAAATATTTTTGTTCTCTTTGCGCTTTTCCCTACGCTCCTAGGCTCCGCATCCGGGAAGGCTGAACCCGAGAAGCCGCGTCTGGTGACCGCCTCGCCGGCCGCCGATTCCGAGTGCAACCTTTCCCCTGGAGATTACGACTACTGCGCGGTCTGCGGGCCCTGTGCCAAGGGACAAGGAGATTGCGACAGCAATTCCGAGTGTCAGGCGGGTCTCTCGTGTGTCGACGATGCCGGTCCCGACTACGGTTTTGGCGAGTTTGTGGACGTCTGCCTTGAGGTTACAGAATGTCCGGTCGACCCGGGCCATGTCGACTACTGCTCCTTGTGCGGTCCCTGCAAGGAGGGAGATGGGGATTGCGATTCAGACGAGCAGTGCGATCAGGGTCTCAAGTGTCTGGCCGATGTAGGTGACAGCTACGGCTGGGCGTCGAATATTGATGTCTGTGTGCAAATCGATTGTCCGGTTCCTGATGGAGACCCCGACTACTGCCGGCTTTGCGGCCCCTGTGAAGAAGAAAAGGGCGATTGCGATTCGGATGACGAATGCAAAGACGATCTGACCTGCGTGACCGATGTCGGATCTTCCTACGGCTTTAGTTCAACCACAGACGTGTGTCTGGACGTCGATACCGACGAGGACGACTGTCCGGTCAGCGAGAACCATGCTGACTACTGCACGCTATGTGGGCCTTGTGAGGAAGGGGTCGGAGACTGCGACTCTGACAGCGAGTGCGACGAAGGTTTGATATGCGTCAACTACACCGGCGCGACGGACAAGTGCATGGAGCCGATCGACCCCGACGACGAGGACGCGGAGTGTCCCCTTTCCAAAGGACACGCCGACTTCTGCCGGCTTTGCGGCCCTTGTGCGGAAGACGTCGGGGACTGCGACTCCGACTCGGAATGCGAGACGGGCCTGACCTGCATGCCCGATGTCGGCAAGTACTACGGCTGGGACGAGGACGTTGACGTGTGCCGGATCCCGGGCGAGACGGACTGTCCGGAGCTGGTGGGCAGCTACGATTTCTGCAGCGTCTGCGGCGACTGTGCAGAAGGGCAGGGGGACTGCGATTCAGACGATGAGTGTGCGGACGGTTTGATCTGCGTGAGTGGTGTGGGCACTCAATACGGTTTTGCCTCGGACGTCGACGTCTGCCTGGCTACCTGCCCGGTTCCCGTTGGGCACGAAGATTACTGCAAGATGTGTGGTCCCTGCGAGGAAGGGACGGGCGACTGCGACTCGGACGATGACTGTGCGGATAGTGACGCCAAATGCATGCAGGACGTCGGGGCGATCTTCGGATTCGCGGCGGACGTCGACGTCTGTGTGACCGGCTTTCTGTGCACTGAGCCCCAAGGAAGTTACAGCTACTGCAAAGTGTGCGGGCCTTGTGTGGAAGGCGAGGGAGATTGCGATTCCGATTCTGAATGCGATACCGGACTGGCCTGCGTCAACGAGGCCGGCCCCGACTACGGATGGGCCTGGGACGTCGATGTTTGCCTGCCGCGAAAGAGCGAGGAGTGCGAAGACCTGCTCGGTAAGGACGGCTACTGCGAGAAATGCGGGCCATGCCAGAAAGGCGAGGGTGACTGTGATTCTGACGACGAGTGCGAGGACGGGCTTTTCTGTGTGAACAATGTGGGTGACGACTACGGCTTCGATTACACGATCGATGTCTGCCTTGAGCGTGACGAATCGGCCTGCGATCAGATGCGCGAGGATCACGACTACGACTACTGCCGGTTGTGCGGGCCGTGCGATGCGGGGGAAGGCGATTGCGACTCCGATGCTGAATGCAAGATCGGTCTCGAGTGCGCTGAGAACGTCGGAGAGGAATACGGACTGGATGACCAGTTCGTTGACATTTGCCAGGTGAACGACGAGTGCGCGGATCTAATCGGTGACGAGGACTTCTGCTCGGTCTGTGGTCCCTGCGTGGAAGGCCAGGGGGACTGCGACGGGGATTCGGAATGCGCGCCTGGTTTGCTCTGTGTGAACAACGTGGGAGCAGGTTTTGGATGGGATTGGCAGGTCGACGTCTGCCTCGACCCCGGGATTGCTCGCGATTCTTGTCCGGTTCCTCCCGGTCACTATGACTTTTGTGCGCTGTGCGGGCCCTGCGACCGTGGAGAGGGAGACTGTGACACGAGCAGCGAATGTGCCGCGGGACTCCAATGTGTCGACGACCTGGGCGCGCTCTTTGGATTCAAATCAGACGTGGATGTCTGCATACAGCCGTGACGGTATCGGTCGTCGTGGGTCCGATAACGTAGCAACGTAGGGTGGGTTTCGAAGCCGCCTTGCGGCTGAAACCCACGAAACCAGCGTTCGATGCTTCAGGGCCGTGGGTTTCAGCCGCAAGGCGGCTTCGAAACCCACCCTACGTTGCCGGACCCAACCACCTCAGGAGGTTCTTGGAAATTATGCGTAAATCGCTTGTACTTTTCTTGTTTCTACCTCTGCTTCTGGACTATGGCCACGCCGACCAGCTTCATGGCGGTCTGACGGGGAGAGTGACGGTTGCTTCCCCGCTTTCCACATCCGATCTCGAGATCATGCTCATTAACCCGAGAACCGAGTACTCGAAATCGGCCCGGATTCGTGAAAGTGGTTGGTTTGATCTTTCCCATCTCCCAAACGGCACGTGCACTCTCCGAGTCGTGTCGAGCCGCTTCGGGTACTGCGATACGGAAAACGTGCCGGTGAGGGCCGGGGAGATTACGCGACTGGACCTCAACCTCGATGTCGGGCCGAACTCACAGATCCGTTGTTCCGCTGATTTTTCGGCTGCCGGGCTCAAGACTGAAAACGCTACTGTCTCGGCTCAGTTGACTAGCCAGGAGATTTCTAACCTTCCGCTCGCATTCCTGCGTAATTACCAGAGTGCTCTGGTTCTGGTCCCGGGAGCGGCGCCACTCGAGCGCCAGGACGACATTACCGACTCGACGGGCCTGTTGCTCGCTTTTTACCTGAACGGGTCTTCTGGCAGCGCGAACGTCACGCGGGTCGATGGCGCAACCGGCACAAACATCTGGTTGCCCCGCCATGCTGCCTACATTCCGCCAGCTGACACAATTGAACTGATCAACATCTCAACCAACAATATTGAGGCTGACCAGGGCTTTGCCGGCGGTTCAGCCATCACGGTTCTTACGCGTTCTGGAACGAACGAGTTGCACGGCTCGCTCTTGGGTTATCACGAGAATTCCGCGCTGAACGCGCGCAATTTCTTCAACCATCTCGACACCGATGGCGACGGCAAGGCAGACCAGCCAGGCGGCCAACGCTCGATCGGTTCCGCGACTTTTGCGGGTCCGCTGGTGAAGGACAAGTTGTTTTTCTTCGGAGGCTGGGAAGGAGCGTTCCAGAGACAGGCCCGGACCAGCACGGCCACGGTGCCGACGGAAGAGCAGAGGAACGGGGATTTCAGCGCCTTCGATACAAGCATCTACGATCCATTGACCGGGAAGAAGGACGTCATCGACCGCCTCGCCTTCGAGAATAATGTAATTCCAGCGAGCCGGCCTTCGGCCCAGGCCAAGGCCGCACAATCTCTGCTTCCGCTCCCGAACCTGAAAGACCCGGACTCCGATGAGTACCTTCTGA
>Ga0105092_10002032_pt1 | contig 10794 bp, 6 predicted proteins | sample PPLLak2March2015_FD_87021 | JGI IMG/M metagenome (GOLD analysis project Ga0105092, IMG submission 87021) | Freshwater sediment microbial communities from Prairie Pothole Lake near Jamestown, North Dakota, USA - PPLs Lake P7 Core (1) Depth... | ecosystem: Environmental > Aquatic > Freshwater >...
CGCGATCGGGGCCTGCGAGCGTTTTAACACGCCTGCCGTCGCTCCCGCGCCTTCTGCCTCGGCCACCCGCTCTCCCACATCCACGACAACCGCCCCGGCGACCGCTTCAGCAACAAGCTCAGCCACACCAACCAGCTCCGGGCGCTCGGGCGTTTGGGAGGATTTCCCGCCGCCGCAGCTCACCCCGGTGACGCCTATCCCACCTCCGCTAACCGGGTTGGTCATCCCCGATGAGGTGCAGGTGCTGGCAATTGCCGGCGCCGACCGCCCCCTGCCCTACACCGGCCGCACCGACGCCATGGCGCTGGTGATCTACCACCCGCGCCTGGCGCGCGCCAGCCTGGTTTCGATCCCCCCTGACCTGTTTGGCTATATTCCTGGCTACACCATGCAGCGCATGTATATTGCCTACCCGGTCGGTGGGCCGCGCGGGCTGAACAGCGCGCTGGAATATAACCTGGGGATCCGCCCAGATACCTATGCCGTTCTCAACTTGAACAGCTTCAGCCATTTGATCGACGATCTGGGTGGGATCAATGTCACAGTGCTGGAAAACGTCGCTCCCTACTGTCCAAACATCCTGCCTGGGACCGTGCTGATGAACGGCGAACAGTCATTGTGTTATATGCGGCTGAGGCTGGGAGAGGATGAGCTGGCGCGCAACCGCCGCCAGCAAGAAATTCTACGCACCGTATTTTTGCGCATGGTAGAAGGCGGCAACCTGGCCCGCGTTCCGCAGCTTTACAACCAGTACCGCAGCTCGATCGACTCCAACCTGACTCTGGAACAAATCCTGGATGCCATGCCGCTGGCGCTGAAACTAGGCGACCCCAATCGCATCGGCTATTTCCAGATGAGCAGCGATCAGCTGGTACGCTGGCAAATATCGGAAGACCCGGATGCCAGTGTTTTTCTGCCCAACCGCCCGGCACTGATGAAAATGATGCAGCAGGCGATAAACTTTGTCACGACGCCTAGCCCGCTCTCTGAAGTGGTCATCACCCTTGAGTACCAGCTAACCGTATCCCCCACCCCCACGACCACCTATACGAGCACGCCTACCCCAACGCACACGCTCCCGCCGCCGCCCACCGCTACCCGCACGCGCGTGATAACCGTCACCGTTAACAGCACAACCACCGTCACACCTACGCTCACCATCACCCCAGTGGGAACCTGGACGCGTACTCCAACACGCACGCCTACACAATAACTGTTGAGGCACCTGCGCACAAAACATTTGTACAACTTGAAATCGACTATTAACACACACCCGTTTGATTCTATGTTAAACTATCTTTAAGACGTTCGGACCAATGGGCAAGAGAAAAAACAGAACAACCTTCAACCAGGGAGAGGGATGAAGTTTGCCAGGGTGGTTTTTTTAGTTCTGCTTTCGCTGCTCTTTACAGGGTGGCTGCTCACGCACGCCAACCTTGAAAATCCAGCAAGTGCCCAGGGTCAACAGATCACGCCCACCCCGCAAGAAAAAACTGCCGTTCGTATCGCGAAAATTATGGCGCCTTTTACCAGTTACCATTGGTGGCTGATTCGCTATTCGAACAACTCGATTGTTTGCGCCTTTTCTGTTGAGCACGAAGGTCTGCCCACGGCAGATGATGTGCTCACCTTTTGCGATGAGAAGGTGTACGATGAATGGGTCACCACAAAACCGTGCGATGTCTCGCAGGTAAGTTCCTACGCCGCGTGCCCGGGGTTCTACTTGCAGCCAGTGGGCTCACAGCCAGGCGAACGCGAGCTGCAGATCGAACTGCCCGTGCCCACGGTCTGGATATCGGTCACGAACTGCAACCCTGCCCTGCCCGATACACGCTGTACCACCCTGCCCACCATAATGCTGCGGGCTGATGAACCGCTGCCAAACGAAACGATCATCAGCGTGCAAGGCAATATCGCCGGCGAACCATTTATCTGTATGGGCGCGCAATGCAGCGTGCCGCTCAAGCCCACCGGGCTGGATGGCACGCTGATGGAGTTTTGGGCGGACTCCAGCTTTGGCGACGCGACCGAGCACTACACTGCTCGCGTGCGCCTGGTGCCGTGGGGTGAGTTTATGAACCCCGAACAGTCATCAGCGGACCAGTCAATGTGGTACGTGGATGTGCTCAGCAGCCAGTGGCGCGAGGGCAAACTGGCCACCTGTTCTGATACCTGGGACGTTTTCCCACCGATTGGCGGGCCGCCCGAATGGTTATCTTCGCCTGAGACAATCGAGGGGCTGGAATCTGACATTTCATATTATTATCTGGCCGGGTCGTTGATCACTTATGGGGTGGTTGATGCCAGCTCCTGCCTCGATGGCGGGCTGCAGGCGCCCAACATCGCCAGCCCGTGCGGGGTTGAAGCTGCCCGTCCCAGGCTGTTGGAATGGCAGAATCGCTTTGATGGGCAAATCATGCAGGTGTCGCAGGAATCAGGTGTGCCGGCGCGGCTGTTGAAAAATGTGTTTGCCCGTGAAAGCCAGATCTGGCCCGGAATTTATACCACCTATCAAGAAGCCGGGTTGGGCCAGCTCACCTCCAACGGCGCCGATACCGTGCTGCTGTGGAACAACGATTTCTTCCGCCAGTTTTGCCCGCTGGTGCTCAACCAGAAGTACTGCGAGGGCGGCTTTTTGGACCTGGATGCGGCGGGGCAGAATATGCTGCGCGGCGCGCTGGTGCGCAAAGTCAATGCTTCCTGCCCGGGCTGCCCTGCTGGCATTGACCTGACCCAGGCCGATTACAGCGTGCAGGTATTTGCCGAGGGGATGCTGGCAAACTGCGAGCAGGTGGCGCAGACGATCTACAACGTTACCAATCTTTATCCGGGCCAGGTCAGCACGTATGAGGATTTGTGGCGTTATACGCTTGTCAATTACAACGCAGGATCTGGTTGTCTCTATAATGCGCTTGTGCAGGTATGGGTCTCCGATCAGCCCATCAACTGGTTCACTGTCTCGAGCAACCTGGAGCCGGCCTGCCAGGGCGCGGTAGGCTACGTGGAAGATATCAGCCGGCTGCTCAAGCCTCAGCCGACCCCCACCACCTGGCTGTCGATTGGCACCAGCATCCCAACACCGGTGCTTCCGCGTGTGTTAGGCACGCCCACCCCAACTCTGCTGCCATTCCAGCTTTCGCCCACCCCTACCGCGACATTCACCACCACACCGACAATCACGCCGTTTAACACCATCACCCCATCGGCGACGGCCACGCCGGGAACGATTACCCCGGGAGCCAGCACGCCAACGGCAACGGCAACCGCAACTCCAGGCATCACGGCTACAGCCGATTACCCATAGCCTTAAAGAACCGCTTCACCGTGGTCTTTACACGCGCACCGGGCGTGGAAATCCGGGGCCGCGCAGGCGCACCGAATCTGGTTTTTCTGGCCAAACGCCAGGGATCACAGCACCGCACGAAGGGCATTTTCCCTCGCCTGTGATGTGGTATTCCCGGACAACATAACCGCTGCGGTGGACCAATCGCATGGAGCACTCGGGGCAGAAGGTATCTTCATACGTGCCTACCCTGCCGGGTAAATTGCCGGCGTAGACATACCGCAGGCCGGCCTCCTGGCCAATTTCGGCTGCTATGCGTACAGATTCTGCCGGGGTAAAACCTGCATCCATCTTATAGTCTGGATGGTACGCCGTGACATGCCAGGGGATATCGCGAGAAACCGAAGCCAGAAAACGCGCGGCATCCCACAGCTCGCCCGCGCTGTCATTGAAACCAGGCACCACCAGGGTTACTACCTCGACCCACAACCCAATGTCACGTGCGGCTTGAATGGTATCGAGAACGTGCTGGAGCACGCCGCCCAGCTTGCGGTATTGTTTATCCTGCATGGTCTTCAGATCAACCTTATACCCTGAAAGGTACGGGCGCAGGTAGCGCAGCACTTCGGGGGTAGCATTGCCGTTGGAAACGTAGGCGCATTTCAACCCGGCGCGCAGCGCCTCTTGAAAAATAGCCACGGCCCACTCTGAGGTAATCAACGGCTCATTGTAGGAGGAAACCATCACCGAAGCGCCGGCGGCGCGAGCATATTCAACCATAGTCTCTGGTGTGACTCGCTGGATATAGTCCGCGCCCAACTCGGCTTCCGGGTCGCGCAGGGTCTGTGAGGTGAGCCAGTTCTGACAGTAACCACAGTGGAAGTCGCAGCCCAGCATGCCAAAGGTCAGGGCGTCGCTGCCGGGCAGCAGATGAGAGAAGGGCTTTTTCTCAATGGGGTCCACCTGCAATGCAGCAATATATCCCCACGGAATACGCAGCTCGCCATCCTGATTGAAACGCACCTGGCATATGCCACGCCTGCCGGGCTTTATCAGACAGCGGTGCGCGCAGGCAAAACAGCGTACAGCACCATCATCGAGCTTTTCATACAGCTCGCCGGTCGAGGTCAAGCGATCCAACTTATCAGACACAGTTGTCATATTTGTATTTTACGTCAACTGAGAAGCAGATACCAGACGTCATTTTTCAGATGGCTGCATGTGAGAAGCAGATACCAGAGGTCATTTTTCAAATTGCTGCACGAGGAAAAGGACAGCAGCATTGTCAAGAATATATAGGGTTTTTAGATTTGTTAGCTTGATTTCACCAAAATAGTTGTATAATAAAAGCGTGAATAGTTGCAAATCGCAACTATCAATAATGGGGGAAAACATCAAACAGCAAGCATTCACCACTTGACCAGGAAAAATAACCCCCTTAAGTCCAGTTTGCAATTCAGCAAACTGGCGGATCTTTTTGGTTCGTAATGCGTTATATATAGTAGATATCTGGCTCAGTGCCAGAGGGGGTCTTATACGACCTCGCTTGCCGGTTTGCAACGGAGAAGGAGGACGCCATGTGGATTGTATATCTGGTAGTGGGACTGGTCGGTCTGGTTTTCGGTGTGCTCAGCCTGTTAAGTCTGGAGCACGAAGCCTGAATGCTGTTCGACAGTCCTGAAATGTCACCCTGTATCTTTATAGAGCCGGGCTGTGCCGACAGCTTCGTCTCTGGTACGACGCATCCCGTGGCCGAAGCCAAAGCCTGAATTTGACTTCCGCCCGGGAGGATGTTCCACCCCTCCCGGGGATTATCAAAAGGGCCCGTCCAAAACAATTTTGGACGGGCCCTTTTCGTTTATCCCTTTTGCTTACCGGGGAGGATTTCTAAATTGGCCAGCGAAGCAACCAGCCTTTTAAAGCCAACGCTTTCAAAGACCACGTCTACCGTTTCGTCGCCATCTTGAAGGCGGCTCTCGAGCACCATCCCATCACCCCACACGCTGTGACGCACGCGCATCGCCGGGCGATAACGCATCTCGATGATCGGCGCGGAGGAGGGCGGCGGTGGCGTGCGGTATATACGGCCAACTGTGCCAGACGAACGCGAAGACCCGCTATCATCGTCCCAGCGCGAGACACGGCTGCGGCGCGCTTCAAAGCCTGAACCGCGTTTGCGGCGCGAGTCGACCTCGATTAATTTTTCGGGAATATCACCCAAAAACCGCGATGGAATGCTGTCCTGGTACGAACCATACATGCTGCGCTGTTCAGCGCGCACCAAAAAAACGCGGTTGCGCGCGCGGGTGAGGCCGACATAAAACAGGCGGCGCTCCTCGGCCATTTCTTCAGGATCATCCAGCGCGCGGCTGTGGGGGATCAGACCATCGTCCAGGCCAACGATGAACACCACCGGAAATTCGAGACCCTTGGCCGAATGTAGGGTCAGCAGGGTGGGCGCCTCGGCCTCCTCCGGTACGGTATCTTGATCAGAGACCAGCGCCAGATTTTCCAGGAAGCTGGAAAGCCCGCGGTCTTCGTATTCGAAGGTCAGCCGGCGAAGCTCCTGCACGTTCTCCCAGCGGCTCGCGCCTTCTTCCGTACCATCGTGGATATATTCGTGATACCCGGTGTCTTCGAGGATATGATCGAACAGCTCGGGCAGCGGCATGGTATCCTGCGGATCGTGCCATCCGGCCAGCAGCGCGCCAAAATCAGCCAGTAAATTTACCCCGCGCGGGAAGGCGGCCCAAAACGGCGAGGTTTTCCCCTTGCGTCCCAGATCGAGCAGCAGTTGGCCCGGGGTAATCTCTGCCTTTTGCGCCGCCGCATTGAGCGCCACCAGCGTCTTATCGCCAATGCCGCGCGGTGGCACATTGATCGCCCTGGCCAGGCTGATCTCATCCGCCGGGTTCATCACCAATCGCAGGTAGGCGATCAGATCTTTAATTTCCCGCCGGCCATAAAATCGCTGCGCGCCAACTAGCCGGTAGGGCATCCCCGACTGTAAAAAGGCCTCTTCAATCAGGCGGGACTGCGCGTTGGTGCGGTACATGACAGCAAAATCGCCCAGTTGGCCTTGCCCAATGGCAGCCAGTCTCTGTATTGTTTCGGCTACGAAAGCAGCCTCGGCGTGATCATCCGCCGCCTCATAGATCGAAATGCGCTCGCCCTGCCCTTTATCAGGCAGCGAGCGCAGCCGTTTAGGGGTGCGGTGATGATTGCGGCCAATTACTGCCGTCGCGGCATCGAGCACCGTTTGAGTCGAGCGGTAATTCTGTTCCAGCAAGATCTTTTGCGCGCGCGTGTAATCCTCTTCGAAGCGCATCACATTGCGGTAATCGGCCCCTCGCCAGCGGTAGATCGACTGATCTTCGTCTCCCACCACAAATATGTTCTGGTGATAGGATGCCAGGTGGCGTAGAAGCTCGTACTGCACCAGGTTGGTATCCTGAAACTCATCTACCAGCACATGCTCAAACCGTCGCGCGTAGGCTTCGCGCTGCGCGGGCAGCTCTTCGAGCAGTTTCCACGTCCAAAGCAGCAGATCGTCAAAATCAACTGCGTTATTTTCGATCAGCAGTGCATTGTAGCGCTTGTACAGGCGGGCAATGACTTCATCGCGATACGTTTTTTTGTCGAAATTTTCGGGAAAGATCAGGTTGTTTTTCGCGGTGGAGATGGCGGACCGCACGCTGACAGGACGGTACGTTTTCTCATCCAGGTTCAGCTCTTTGAGCGCACGCTTTATTAAGGTGTTTTGGTCATCGTCATCAAAAATGACGAAGTTTGACTCGAAGGGGAGATTATCCGCTTCACGGCGTAAGATGCGCGCGCATATGGCATGAAAAGTGCCCAGCCAGGTGCCTTTTACCTCCTGATCGAGCAGCTTTACCAGGCGGTTTTCCATCTCGCGGGCAGCCTTATTGGTAAATGTGACGGCCAGGATGTTGTAGGGACGCACGCCCAGGTTGTTAATCAGGTATGCGATGCGATGGGTGAGGACGCGAGTTTTGCCAGAACCCGGCCCTGCAAGAACCAGCACGGGGCCAGGTTCAGCCGAAACTGCCTGGCGCTGTTGAGGGTTGAGTATGCTCAGGATATCCACGAGGCTGATTTTACCATAGCGACATCCGCTGGCGAGGCGAAAACGGATGCGCGCAGGCACGGATCGAACATCAAAATGCGCCAGCGAACGGCGGCTATCCGGGCAGGGTAATAACGTAAATTATTCAGGATTCTCGTCAAGATTAAGGAGATTTATTTCATTCTCGAGGATATTGGATCCTTGACAGCGCTCAACCACCGAATTATACTCATCATTGAAAATGAAATATTGACCTTCGGGGCAGGGTGAAATTCCCGATCGGTGGTGATACCCCACGAGTACCCGCCATGCGGCGGTGCAGGATCCGGTGCAATTCCGGAGGCGACGGTTAAAGTCCGGATGAAAGAAGGTCGTGCCAGAACACCTGATGGTGTGATGCGCCAACTGCCCCGGAAATGCGGTTGTTTCATGGCTGCCTGCTGTGATACACACTTTTCCGGTTTTGGTAGAACAGGCTGCATCCATCTCTTTTCAACTGGCACATACCGAGCGTAACTTTGCCCCGAGGTTCTCGTAACCTGGGGCTTTTTTTATTGAAAAGGATGTGTTTGATGGAACTGAGCTTACAAAGGAACATCAAACCCGTAATGAGGAAACTGGCCAGACCTGGCGGATGCCTGACGGTGCCGGTTTCGATCATCGCGGCGCTGGCCGCGTGGGAGGCCGCGTCACGCTGGGGAGGCCTCCCGGCGTATCTACTGCCTTCACCCGCGCGTGTATGGGAACGGTTTTTACTCGCGGTATTGGATGGCAGCCTGGCGCGCAACACCGCCACAACGCTGCTCGAGGTGCTGTTGGGCCTGGCTGCTGGGGTGATTCTGGCAACCATCACCGGTTACCTGCTTGGTAAGTCACCCCTGCTGGAGCGTCTGCTTTCCCCATATCTGGTTGCCAGCCAGGCGATCCCTGTAGTGGCTATTGCTCCGCTGTTAGTGATCTGGTTTGACTCTAGGATGTTCTCCAAAGTGTTGATCTGCGCGCTGATCGTCTTCTTCCCTGTACTGGTGAATACAGTGGTCGGTGTGCGGACCGTCCCTGAAAACCTGCGCGACCTGATGCGTTCTATGCGGGCTACCCCAATCCAGATGCTGGCGTACCTGGAAATCCCCGCTGCCCTGCCGGTCTTTCTGGGCGGGCTGCGAATTGGCACCACGCTCTCGGTGATCGGAGCGGTGGTAGGTGAGTTTGTGGGCGCTGACCGCGGGCTGGGCTTTCTGATTAACGTGGGCCGCGGGCAGTTCGACACCGCCCTGGTATTCGTGGCTGTGTTCACCCTGGTCGCAATGGCGCTGGTCCTTTACGGTGTAGTGCTGCTGCTGGAAAAAAAGCTGCTTGCCTGGCAGCGCCGCCCGCAGATTTGATCAAATCTTCCTGGCAAAAGATCCGGGAAAACAAATTCAAAGGAACGATCGTATGCACCGCATTCTCTCTGTTTTATTAATGATCGTAATCGTGTCTGCGTGCGCGCCAATTCAAGGCAGCGCCCCGCAGGAAATGACGGATGTGCGCCTGCCGGTCGGTTTCATTCCGAACGTGCAGTTCGCTCCGCTGTACGTGGCAATGGAAAAGGGATATTTCCGCGAGGAGGGGATGAACGTCACCCTGGAGTACAGCATGGAAACGGACAACGTTGCCCTGGTTGGGGCAGCGAAATTTCCCTTCGCGGTGGTATCTGGAGAACAGGTGCTGCTTGGGCGCGCCCAGGGCCTGCCCGTGGTTTATGTTATGGCCTGGTATCAGCAGTACCCGGTAGGAGTGGTGGCAAAGAGCAGCGAAAACATCCGCCAGCCCGCCGATCTGAAAGGCAAACGCATTGGCATACCAGGTCTTTACGGCGCCAGTTATATTGGTTTTCGGGCGCTGTTGAGCCAGGGTGGGCTCCAGGAAAGTGATTTGACACTCGAATCGATTGGCTTCAACCAGGTTGAAGCATTGATGGCCGATAAGGTGCAGGCCGGGGTCATCTATGTAACCAACGAGCCGGTGCAAATGCGCTCGCAGGGTTACGATGTGGATGTGATCCCGGTTTCGGACTATATGCAGCTCGTCTCGAATGGGTTGATCACCAATGAACAGACTGCAAGCGACAACCCTGAGCTGGTTCGCGGAATGGTGCGGGCAATCCTGCGCGGCATTCAGGATGCTGAGCAGGATCCGGATGAGGCATATACGATCAGTAAAAAGTACGTAGAAGGGCTGGCACAGGCAGATGAGCAGGTGCAGAAAGACGTACTGACCGCATCTATCGCGCTGTGGAAGACCGATCGTCCTGGCTTTTCAGAACCTCAATCCTGGGAGAACATGCAGGCGGTGCTGCTCGATATGGGCATGCTCAAACAGCCTGTGGACTTAACCAAAGCCTTCCGCAATGATATGCTGCCAGACGAGAAAACGCCGTGACCGAAGAAAACCTTGCACAGTCTCGAACAGCAGCAGGCAGCTCCCACGAGCCGGTGCTGACAGTGGGCGACCTGAACGTTACTTACCCAGGCGAGAACGGCGGGCTGCAGGCATTGAAGGGGGTAAGCTTTCTTCTTTATGCGCAGGAGTTTGTCTGCGTCCTGGGACCTTCTGGCAGTGGTAAAACCACGCTGCTGCGTGTTTTAGCCGGTTTGATTAAACCCACCGGCGGGCAGGTGCGCTTCGCCGGTGACCAGCAGCCAAAAATCAGCCTGGTTTTTCAGGATGCCAACCTGATGCCCTGGCGCACCGTAATCGAGAATATTACCCTGCCGCTTGTTCTCCAGGGCGCCTCGCCAGACGAAGCACGGGCTCGTGCGGCGGAGTGGATGGATCTGGTCGGCCTGAAGGGGTTTGAAGACGCCTGGCCCGGCGATCTTTCTGGGGGTATGGCGCAGCGTGTGGCGATCGCGCGCTCGCTGATCCAGGATCCTGACCTGCTGCTGCTCGATGAGCCCTTCGGCGCGCTGGATGCGCTGACCCGTGAAAAAATGGGCACCGAGCTGCTCAGTTTGTGGCAGGCTCGCCGCACGACGGTGCTGATGGTCACCCACTCCATCGCCGAGGCGCTGCTGCTTTCTGACCGGGTGCTGGTGCTTACCCCACGCCCCGGCAAGATTGGCCTGGATCTGCCTGTCAACCTGCCCCGCCCGCGGCAGGAGGAGATGCGCTATACCGAGCAGTTTGGCGCGCTGGCGCGCGTTCTGAAAAAAGCAATTAAATAGCCTCGTCCTGCTGCACAAACGGCCAATCGAGCAGGAGCACTTCCGTCAGCAGGCGCGCATTGATATTGCCATCCAGGCGGGCGATGGCCTGTTCCAGGTCGGCGACGCGCGCTCGCGCGGCAGACAGGCTGATTTGGCTTGCCAGCTGGTTGATCTCGGCTTCCGAATCCAGGTTGACCAGCGGCAGCTGGCGAGATGCCGCGCGCAGCAGTAGATCA
>Ga0105092_10002033_pt1 | contig 10793 bp, 6 predicted proteins | sample PPLLak2March2015_FD_87021 | JGI IMG/M metagenome (GOLD analysis project Ga0105092, IMG submission 87021) | Freshwater sediment microbial communities from Prairie Pothole Lake near Jamestown, North Dakota, USA - PPLs Lake P7 Core (1) Depth... | ecosystem: Environmental > Aquatic > Freshwater >...
CCTTCGTTGATCAAGGCACCCATCACGGCGCCGCGCGTCGGACCGCACATGCGCGACCACTCGATGGGCGGTCCCGCATGCAGGATCATGCGGTCGTGCAGGCCGGGGATGACGTCGCGGGCGATGCCCATCCCGACCAGGACGGCCTGTCCGCGCTGGATGCGACTTACAACTTCCTGATTGGCCGCGTCCATGCTCACCCCTGATTTGGTCTGCCGCAAACGCGGGATCCCATCTTTGGGAGGCTGCCAATCGAGGTCGATCACTTTCACGCCCTGGTCACTGACCGATTTGGCCATGCTCGCCAGGCCGAGATTCAGTACGGTTAAATCTTTTCCGAAGAGTTCGTTGATTTTTGTCATTGCATTCCTCCGCTCTACCCTGAAACAAGGGATGCCGTGAGGCGGGCTGCGGCGGAATTGCTGTCGCAAACGATCACACCCGCGCGCTCCAAAGTGGATGTGGTTCGACTCAGGCTCTGAGGATCCTCCTCCGTCCCAGTCAAAGAAGCGACAAAGATCAGTTCACGGCCTTCGCCGCGCGCCAGCTTCTGCGCTTCCTCTACAGCCGGCCCCAACTCTGAAGCGGGATCAGGGTGCGCGCCATAGCCGATGACCACATCGAGCATGATGACAGCGACCTCGGGGTCGCGCGCCTCCTGCAGGAGGCGCCGGATGCGCAGATCATTATCGATCATGGGATGCGGACGTCCAACTGTGAACTCCTCTTCGCCGAGGTCCACAACCGTGTGCTGGCGGCTTTTCGTGGAATCGGGCAGGGCGGAGCCACCGGGTAGCGGAGCATTGGAATATACAGGGATATCCAGCGTTTCCTTCCAGATCACCTGCGCCTCATAACACAACGTTCCGCCGGAGAACAAACCTCTGAGATAGTATTGACCGGCATTCAGTTTGGCTTTGAGACTCTTTGCTTGTTCTGCGAGGCGGGTATTCTCCGCCTCGAGCACTTCTGCAACACCCCCAAGCTCAGGACGGATAATTTCGGCTGCCAGCAGCGCACATTCGTACAGGGTGCGGGCCGGGACGACATTGGGGATCTTCGCGAGTGCAGATGCCTCCCCGCCCAGGAAACAGATCACGACCGGTTTCACGGAAGCAGCTACCTGGTCGAGGATGAACTGCACCACTTCCTCCGCCGGAGGCTTGCTGATCAGCACGATCACGCTTGTCCCCTCGTCCTGTTGAAGCGCTTTCAAAGCCTCCAGCATCATGATGCCGCCGACTTCCTTTTTCAGATCGCGCCCTCCGGTACCAATACCTTGGCTGATCCCTACGCCGTGACGCGCCAGCAACGTACTGACTTCCTGCAGGCCGGTCCCGGCTGCAGAGACAATTCCCACCCGGCCGCGCGGCAGGACATTTGCAAAACCGAGGGCGACGTTGTTGATGATCGTCGTCCCCGCGCCGGGACCCATCAACAGGAGTCCCTGTTCGCGGGCATATTTTTTCAGAGCGATTTCATCTTCGAGCGAGACATTATCGCTGAAGAGCAGGACATGCAAGCCGTGCGACAAGGCATCCCAGGCTTCATCGGTGGCATAACGACCCGCCACTGAGATGACAGCCACATTTGCCGCAGGGTTGGTGGACAGTGCGCCGCGAATGGTCCTGGGTTTGAATTCTCCCATCTGGGCGGCTGAAGCTTTTTGCTTCAACAGAACTTCGGCTTTTTGTAGAGCCGCGTCAGCGAGGGAGTCGCTCGAGGCAGCTACAGCAATGACCAGGTCATTTGGAGATGCGGCTTTGACTTCCTCAGTAAGCAGACCCGAGTTGGTCAAAATGGACTTGTTCGCTTCGGTCCCCATCACAACCGCGGCGTCTTTGATGCCCTCCAGTTTGGAGAGTTCACGAGCGACTAACATCAGGCTGACCGAATCGTGATATTCACTCGTCTTGATCAACGTTTTGACGGTCATCGCATCACTTCACAATTCCGGCATCCAGCATGGCGAGATAGACTTTTTCGGCCGTGAAGGGTGGACCCTCCAAACGAACCCCGACGGCATCGTAAATGGCGTTCGCGATCGCGGGGATGGTGGGCACCATGGAATGCTCGCCAATGCCGCGCGCGCCCCAGGGACCATCATCCTGCGCGACTTCGACGATGTAGGCTTGCAGGTCTCTGGGAGTATCTGCCGAGGTGGCAATGCGGTAATCTACAAAACTGGGATTCTTCACTACTCCATCTTTCAATTGAAGGCTTTCGAATAGTGCTGAACTCATTCCCTGAACGAAGCCGCCTTCCATTTGCGCTTTGACCAGTTCCGGGTTGATGGCTTTGCCCACATCAAAAGTGGAGACGCCCCGGATAATCTCGATACGACCCGTATCCAAATCCACTTCCACTTCGACAGCCTGCGCGCCGGTGGTGTAATGGACAACGGCGCGTTCGCCCTGCCCGGTTTCAGCATCCAGGCCAGTGACATAGGTGGGCATGAAGTTACCGCGTCCAACGACCGGTCCTCCCATCCAGCCCTGTCCGCCCGGCTTGGGCAAGCCATAAACCACAAGATTTTTCAGAGGAATTTCCTTCTCGCTCTTATAGGAAATCACCACGCCGTTGACAATATCCAAATCTTCAACCGGCTCCTCCCAGGCTTCTGCCACCGTATCCAGAATCTGACGTTTCGCATCTTTGGCGGCGTTGACAACCGCATTCCCCATGCTCCAGGTGAGTCGGCTGGCGACGGTCTGCCACTCATATGGACTGTAGCGCGTATCCACCGGGGTTGCGATTCGGACGGATTCGTAAGGAACGCCGAGAGCGCCTGCGGCCATTTGCGCGGCAACAGTAAAGACACCCTGTCCGATTTCCTGTCCGCCAACACCCACATTAACTGTGCCGTCTTCGGCTAGTTCAACCCAGGCACTTGAGCCAGCGTTTGGAGGCATAGCTGGCGCCTTCCACATCAGGGCAAGTCCTTTGCCGCGTCGTTTGTTGGGAGCGCTTGCAGGAGCCTTCTTTCCCCATCCAATGGCTTCGGCTGTTTTCTCAATGCAAGTTGATAAGCCGGTTGCGTGCATTTTGCTGCCGGTCACCAGAATACTGCCTGTTTTCAGGCAATTAAGTTTTCGAAACTCAACCGCGTCCATTCCGATCTGCAGGGCAAGCTCATCAATGCACTGTTCCAGTCCGGCGTGCATCTCAGGCATCCCAAATCCGCGCATCGCGCCGCCAACAGGATGATTTGTGTAGATACAATAACTGTCGGTCTTGATATTGGGTACTTCATAAGGACCGCTGCTGCTATAGCCAGAGGCGCGCGTGATATTAACACCATATTCTGTGTAAGCCCCGCCGTCCCAATAAAATGTATTCTCCATTGCCAGAAGCTGGCCCTTTTCGTCACAACCCATTTTGAGATAAGACACCAGTCCCTGGCGCACAAAAGCCGTGAAGAATTCCTCTTCGCGTGTCAGGAGCAGTTTTACAGGACGCCCCTTTACTTTGGTGGCAATGGCAACCGCCAGGGATTCCATGCTCACACCAGCTTTGCAGCCGAAGCCGCCGCCGACATAGGGCGCAATAACTCGCATTTTGCTCTGGGATATTCCCAGTGACTGGGCAATGAGATTGCGCTGCGCAAACGGCGACTGTGAACTGCCCCACAACGTAATCTCGCCCGACTCTTCCACTTTGGCAACGGCGGCATGGGGTTCAATCGGCACGTGTTGAATGTGAGGGATCCGATATTTCCGCTCGATGATCGCGGCGCACTTATCCCAGGCACCCTCCACATCCCCTTTGCGAATTTTGAAATGATTGGAGATGTTCGTCCCTGGCTGGGGGAAAATGAAGTTGGCAACCGCATACTGCCCCAGGTCGGGATGAAGAAGCGGCGCTTCGGGAGTTGCGCCAAATTCGGGATCGAGGACCGGTTCCAAAACCTCGTATTCGACTTCGATCAAGTCGAGGGCTTTTTCGGCAATTTCCTCACTGATCGCTGCCACGCCGACAACGGGGTCGCCTACATAGCGAACGCGGTCACGGCAGAAGATCTGCCGGTCTTTCAGATACAGCCCAATATACCCGGAGAAATCCTCGCCGGTGACAATTGCTTTCACACCGGGCAAGGCAAGCGCTTTTCCACTATTTATTTTCTTGATCAGAGCGTGTGGGTGCGGACTTCGCTTTATGCGCGCATACAACAAGGAATTTCCAAACTGGATATCATCCGCAAAGATTGCCGCGCCGGTCACTTTTTCGCGGGCATCGATGCGGGTCTTGTTCTCACCAACGGGACTTGGGGTGTTTTGAACTTTAGGTTCGGCCATAGGTTATCTCCTTTGGAGAGCGTTTCCGAAGTCAAAATTCACCACAGAGGAACACGAATAAACACTGATGTTTTTTGATGAAAGGCCCACGCAGCCGTAGAAAATCCTTTTCATCTGTGTTCACACCGCCTGATTTGCTTAGCAAATCAGGGTTCGGTGCCGGGGTCCGCGGTTGAAAAATAAATTTCAAGATACTCTCTTATGGATGCAACGAAGTTAGGGATCACAGTTAGGCTTACGCCAGCTGCAATTTCGCAGCGGACTTGACGCTCTCGATGATGCGGACATACCCGGTGCAGCGACAGAGATTGCCCACCAGGGCTTCGCGGATCTCGTCTTCGCCCGGGTTGGGATTGCGATCGAGCAGGGCACGCGACGAGATCAGGATGCCCGGTGTGCAGAATCCGCATTGCACCCCGCCAGCCTGGATGATCGCTTCCTGGATCGGGTCAAGCTGCTTGTCGCCCGCCAGCCCTTCGATAGTGACGATCTTTGCACCGTCACATTCGACCGCCAGCACCATGCAGCTGTTGACCGGTTCCCCATTCAGCATTACTGTGCAGGCGCCACATTCACCGGCCGAACAGCCGTTTTTCGTGCCGGTCAATGCCACCGCCTCGCGCAGCATTTGCATGAGCGTCATATTCGACGGCACGACGACTTGTTCCAGTTCATTGTTAATCGTGATATTTATTTTATGAAACGCCATAGTTCCTCCGTTTCACCACCGAGAACACACACCTGCCCCGGATGTGATTTGCTATGAATTGCTAAGCAATTCAAAATCATGCCGGGGGAGAAAGTTTTAAAAAATCTTCATGGACTCAGTGTGCTCTGTGGTGAAGAATCTCAACCAAGTTTTTTCCAAACTGCGGTCAATGCGTTTGCAGATAAATTCCTGACCATTTGCCTGCGATAGCGCGCACTGCCGCGCACATCATCAATGGGGGAGCAGGCTTCAGATGCCAGCCGTGCCGCTGCCTGGATGGCATCCGGTGTAACTGGATGATTCGCCAGGTACGTTTCGACCTCCATCGGCATGAGCGGCACCGGCGCGACCGATGCCAGCGCGAGATGGAAACGGTATCTGGATGAGCAGGTTGAGTCTTTGTGACCCAACGCAGTCACCCCGACGATGGATAGATCACTTAATTGGTTGCGACCCAACTTAATGTATTTTCCGGCGCAGCCTTTGGGCGGGAGAGGCAAATGGATCGCCGTAACGATATCGCCTGGCTTCAGGGTGGTCTTGCCGGGACCGCGGAAGAATGCCAATAAAGGTTCCTGGCGAGAACCGTTCACACCATGAATGTGTAATCCTCCACCGAAAACCAGGCACGCGCCGAGGGTGTCCCCGGCGGGAGAAGCGTTGCAGATATTGCCGATAACCGTCGCGCGGGTGCGAAGTTGATAGCTGGCAACGGAACGACATGCCTCTGCCAAAAGCGGATAATGCGCTTGCACCTCCGCAGAAGCAATAACCCGGTTCATATTCACCGCCGCGCCGACCGTCAATCCCGCCTGTGGATCGAAGCGCAGTTCGTTTGTGCCATCCAGGTTTTTCACATCGACCAGAAATTCGGGCTTCATAAATCCATCCCGCATACGGACAAAAACGTCCGTCCCCCCCAGGAACGGACGCGCGCTATCAGGATGATGAGATAAAAAATCACTGGCTTCAGCCAGAGTTCCTGGCCGGATATATTCAAATTCGGGGAGCGCAGGGTGGGTGTTTAGTGCCATGGAAGTCACCTCACAAGTCTTACGCTTTATGGTTGGAGCAGGACCGGAATGCCGAAGATTCCGGTGTTGAAAATACTGACTGCCAACCTGTACGCACAGATTGGCAGTCTTTGATCGTTACAAATTGATGTTCTCGCGTTCCTTCACACCGAAGAGTGACGGAGGCAGGATCAGGAAAAGTGTATTCAAGAGGATACCGATAATGGCAGCGAACACGATCGCCGGGATGCCGCTTGGGAAGAGGACAGGAATATTGAACGGGAAAAGTCCGTTCGGCAGAGCGAGGTTGCCGCCAATCCCCGTGATCAGGATAATGGCTCCAACTGCCAGTTGGCGCGGCTCGAACAGGTTGACCTTCTCGGACTGGATGAGAGCAACACCTTGCATGCCGATCACGCCGAACAGGTAGATTGCCAGCCCGCCGGTGACAGCCACCGGGATCGTATTGACCAGTGCGGCTAGTTTCCCGACGAACCCCAGCAGGATCGCGATCACGCCGGCAGTCATCAACACCGGGACGGAATAGTTGCGAGTGATCGCCATCAGGCTGTTGTTTTCACCGTAGTTGGTGCCGGCGCAGCCACCCAGCATACCCACGACCACGTCGTCCGCTCCATCCGCGATCAGATTGAGACCGATGAGTTTCTTGATCTCGATTGGCGCCTTGCCCAATTCCTTTGCCAGCGCATCGATATACAAACTCATCTGATACAGGTGAGCCGTGCTTTCGGGGATTGTGGCAATGGCGATCAGCGAGATGCTGATCACAACTGCCCAGGCATTCGGATCGGCAAAAGCCGGGAAGGTAATATTGGGTACCCGCAACCAGGCGGCCTCAGTGATCAGGCCAAAATTTACCAACCCCATGGGGATGGCAACGATATATCCGACGACCGCTCCCAACAGGATCGGTAACATCCCGATCAATCCCTTGCCCTGCAGGTAGACCGAGAAGGCGACGGTAACGATCAGTGTAATGAATGCGACCAGCCAGTTCGCAGCGGCCATGTTCAATGCCGCACCGGCCAGGGCGACGCCAATTACAATGGCGACACTGCCGGTAATGATCGGGGGCAGAACCTTATCCAGCGCAGCCTTGCCAACCCGCATGATCAGCAGACCGATCAGGATCTCTACAATGGCTGTGCCAATGATGCCGACCTGCACCAGGCGCACGCCTTCGGGGCAGTAGAATGTGGTGGGATCGGCAAAGCAGTCACTTGCGTATAAGCTCATCGCGGTGACAACCACGCTGATGTAGCTGAAGCTCGATCCGTAGTACATCGGGATGCGACGACCCGAGGCGAGCAAAGCAACGATCGTTCCCAGCCCGCTGGCCAGCAATGTAACCCCCACATCGAACTTGGTAAGGATCGCCACCAGCACGGTGGCTGGGAACATGGTCAGCACCTGCTGGAACGCCAGGCTGAGCATGGCTCCCCAGGGGGGTGTATCCGCCGGAAGGTACCCGGCGATCGGTTGTTCTTTGACTGTCATCTCTGTTCCTCCTGAATAGGTTTATTGTTGGCAATATTGTTTTTTTCGAACTTGCAATTTAAATGAAAACGCGCGGCTAGCGCGCGTGTTAATCATGCGATACACACCTCCTCTCCCTTGTTCCCATTGTAACCGACTGGATCACAATATTTTCTCTCATGCAGGTGATTTGCTGGGTGTATTTATGAGGGTTCTTTTACTTTGATTCGATTCTACCTTAATTTGTCGAGCGTGCTGCCATGCAGGGATAAAGAGAGTGGCGAAAAGAATGAGCCTGGTAGCTTCTCACCACGGAGAAAGCTTTGAAAAAGCTCTGTGGACTCAGTGTGCTCGCTGGTGAAGCTGTTGGAAAAGCCCACACAATTATCCACACGCAGGGATAAAATAAAGGTATAGCAAATCCCGTTTCCAATCAAATTACAAATGTCATCACTTCGGGATACATTTGTCTTACAATTCGACCACGAACCGTATCCTTCGACGACCTGTATACATACACAACCCTGGTCACACGGATGCGGTGCGCACATTGAAGATCTGGCGGGAATGTAAAAAACCTCAGCCGCGAATTCTCACGAACAAATTTTCAAAATCCGTGAGAGGTTGCAGGATTGTGGCGGCATGGATCACACCCTCGACCTCCCGCACTGCTTGATTGTTCCAGAAGCAAATGGTTTTATAGCCTTGCGAGCGGATTGTTTTTCAATGTACAGGTGCTACAATGTTAAGCGATGAAGCACTCTACAGTACCTGACAACTCCACACAAGTCCGGCGCTGGTCGCCGCCATTGATTGCCGTAGGGCGCTGGCTGGTCGAACCGTCGACTTCCATTGTTGGACCGGAGCACAGGCGCCAGGCCCGCCTCCTGATGGCGCTGCTGCTGATCCTCCTGCTCTTTGCCCTGCTTGGGCTCATCTCACCGCTGTTGGGCCTATATTCCGTACCGGAATTAGAAAATGCGGGATACACATGGATCACTCTGGGCGTTTTGGCGCTCCTGGTAGCCGAATATGCCCTGAGCCGCACCCGTTATTACCTGTGGGCGGCTGTATTGGTTGTTGTTACCATACTGGGGGGGACGTTTCTGATAATGATCACCGATCCGGGAAATGATCAGATGCCTTCGTTTCTCGTCCTGGGTGGGCTGATCGGCAGCCTCTTTTTCTCAGCGCGTTCCACCGCGTTCATCTTCCTGGCTGCTTGCGTGGGCTTGCTGCTACTGCCGGCCATCGCGCCAGACATTTCCAGCGCGGGCAATAGTGACACGCTCTTCTTTCTCCTGCTGATCGGCGGGCTGGTCGTGATGGCAACCGCCATCCGGCAGCGCTACCTTGAACAGATTCAGCAGCAGACACAGCTGCTCATCGATAGCGAAGCGCGGCTGCGTGAATTGGCAATACGCGATCCGCTGACCGGATTGTTCAACCGGCGCTACCTGGAAGAGATGCTGGCGATCGAGATGATCCGGGCGCAGCGCAAAAACTACCAGATCGGCATCATCATGGCGGATATCGATCATTTCAAGCAGTTCAATGACGTCCATGGCCATGCTGCCGGCGACATGGTCCTGGTGCAGATCGCGAATCTTTTGCGCACACTCGTCCGTTCGTCAGATGTTACCTGCCGCTATGGCGGCGAGGAGTTCATCATTATCCTGCCCGAAGCCTCCATGGATATCACGCGCCTGCGTGCCGACCTGATGCGTGAGAGTGCCGGAAAGCTCCGTATTCAATATGAAGGCCAAACCCTCAAAGCGGTTACGCTCTCGCTGGGTGTTGCCATCTTCCCCGATCATGGTTCGACGATGGATGTGTTCCTGGCGGCAGCCGACACCGCCTTATATCGCGCAAAACGCAGCGGGCGCAACCGCGTTGTGGCAGCGGAGTAGGAGGACAGCAACTGCTTGCTTAATTCCAGACCTCTCGATAGAAGGCTTCCCGGGTTCGTCAAGATAACTATCGATCGAATCGGGCAGCGTACCGGTTTTGTCCCCCTCTCCCCTGATTTAGTTCCACCTTTCACCTTCCCACTTCTCGCCTCATCCCCCTATCTTCTGACTTCTTTCTTCATCGACATTTCCAATCCGGCGTGGGCTGGATCCGGTGATGATTATGAATTCGACACTTCCCGCAATTGTTCGAGCGTCTTACAAAGCAGATCCAGTTGATTTTCATCCCAATTGTTGCTCAACGGGTAATTATTTTCATCGATGTAGCCAAGCGCAACAGCCAATCCTCTGTCAATTTCAGCCAGACCCTTGAAATTTTGGGCAGTGTACTCGCTGGCAAGTGATGTCTGGATAAAGGCGATCAGGATCCGCAACCTGGATATGTTTGCCTGAGCAGGGATGAGATATCCCCTGTCCAGGACGAAACGCATCAAGTGCGAGCGATAGCGCCTGTTCGTGAGCTCTTCCACGAGCCTGACAAACGAACAGATATCCAGGCGCTTTAAATCCTTTTTGGCTGCCGTATATTTTCTCCACTCTCTGAAAAATGCCATCACAGGCCTGAGGAACAAATAGGTAAGTAATAGCAGCACAATCCCGATCAGTGTCACCAGGAACCAGTCTGCTGCGCTGGTCATCAGACTATTAAATCCGATCATTACGATCAGAAATAATATCAGGGGCGCCGGCATCCATAGCTCTGCGTAATAATTGCCCCAATATATAAAAGGGATAAACCTTTCCCGGATTTTGCTTTTCATTAGCACCCGGGTTGCCATGCCTGTCCTGGAAACCAGATAAAGCTGGTCCAGCAGATAGAGCGCAAAGAGGAAGGGGAAAACCAGGATCAGCCCCAATGGATAAAGGAAGTAGACCAGTCGCCAGCCCACAGAGGTTCGTTTCAATCGGAAGGTCTCCAGCGTCGCCATCAGGGACCAGAGTTGCAAAGAGACAAACAAGATCAGGCTGACCCAGATATAGGGATATACAAGATACAGTTTCGAACTGAGGATGGCGATAATGAAGAGAACGATGCCTGCCATGGAAAACAGGCTTCCGGTCAGGAGCGACATTAACTTTTTTGCCAGGTTGATATCGGAGCGTTTTGGCTGCTTGACCCTTAACCTTTTTGGGCGCCGGGTGAGAGACCCGGAGGATTTGTCCGGCTGTCCGGATGAATACACGTCAGAGATTGCCTGCAGGATGCTCGATGACCACCACCTGATCACGACGCCAGCGACCGTCAGCAACATGATCAGGATAAAATAAAAATTGTAAACAAAGATAAAAAGAAGATCGCCCGGGCCCG
>Ga0105092_10002034_pt1 | contig 10792 bp, 5 predicted proteins | sample PPLLak2March2015_FD_87021 | JGI IMG/M metagenome (GOLD analysis project Ga0105092, IMG submission 87021) | Freshwater sediment microbial communities from Prairie Pothole Lake near Jamestown, North Dakota, USA - PPLs Lake P7 Core (1) Depth... | ecosystem: Environmental > Aquatic > Freshwater >...
CCGACATGTCTAAGGAAAGATGGTCAGGCTCCTTTTGGAAGGCCCCCATCAAACGGGTTGCATAGGCACTTACCCCGGCTTTGTCCCAGATCCTGCGCGCGGCTCCCAGCCAGAGCAATTCTTCCATTGGCTGCCCCTCGTCCACGTACGACCGGATATATCCCTCGGATTTCGCCAACCTCAGGCTGCTTTCCAGGGCTTCTAACGCTTGATCCGTATTTCTTAATTGTTTATAGATCAAGGCTTTGAGAGCCAGAAGATAAAACTTCTTTCCTTTTTGTCCCCTGCTTTCGGAGTAAGCAAATAACTGGTTCAAAACTTTGAGGGCTTCTTCGATTCTCCCTTGCCAGATTAACACTTTTACGAGGGAAATATATTCCCCGATGTGGATGTGGGGAATGGGATCATCGGGTGTGAGCCCGCAACCCTCCAGCCATTCCAGAATGCGGTCCCGATCGTTGACACGGATCCACAAACCGACCAGGCTTGATTTGACCACCGCAGGAACGTAAGGCAGGGAATAATCTCCGAGCCGTTCCAGGCAGTCATTTGCCAGTTCTACCGCCTCTTCCCGCTTTCCCTGAGCAAGCCGGATGTACGGCAGGGCGCCAATCCCAAAATAGTAAATTTCTCCAGGGATATCCTTGGCTACCAGTTCAATGCCCTGCTGCAACAGCTGTTCTGCCTGTTCCACCTCGTTCCACTGCAGTAAGATTTGACTGCAACTAATATTGAGGTAGCCAAGCATTGGGTGCTGCTGCCCGATGGCAGCCATCTGTTGCTGGGTTAGGAGAAGGAGGCGGTAGGCCTCCCGAAATCTACCCTGCTCTCTTAGCACATTGCCCAGGTCAACAATGCTGACCAGCGTAAAATAAATATTTCCTGCTGCCCGGCATAACCGGATCGCCTGCAGCAAATATTCTTCTGCCTTGTGATCGTCTCCTTCCCAAAAATGAGAAGCACCCAGCAACCAGGCAGCCAAACCCCGCAGCATGGCTTCATGGGCAGGCAGATTCTGCCATGCCAGCAGGGCTTGTGCGCGCATCACGCCCACATCCCGACCGCCAAGCTCGGCAAGAACGCCCCGGATCAAAGCAATTTCCCCCAGCAGGCTGAGGGCATCCTGGCACTCCTGCCCCTGAACTGCCTGATATGCTGTATTCACAGAGTCAAAAGCAGCCTCGAACTGGCTTTGGGTGATAAAGGCCCAGGCTTTCAAGATATTCAGCTTAGGCTTTGTCTGGATGATTTCAGGAGGAAGCGCGGCCAACCATCTCGAGAGGGTATAGGTTTCCCCGGATACAAAGAGCATTGTTTGGGCATACTTCTCTATTAGAGCGGTTGCATGATCGAAATTTTTTGCAGCAAGTGCATGCTGGATCGCTTCTCCGGCCAAATTTTGCTCTTCAAACCAGGCCGCGGCGCGCTGGTGGAGTATCTCGGGCGATGGTAACTTTTGCCCCTGATATTCCTCGCATGCATTTTGCCCTTCGCCCAATTGATACCGCAGCAGCTCTCCAAATAGATGGTGATACCGGTACCAGCGCCGCTCATGATCTAGGGGGACGATAAACAGGTTTTCCCTTTCAAGCGCCTCCAGTATCGCCTGGCTCCTTGGTCCAGTAATGACGGCATCACATAACGGGGCTGATAATCGTTCCAGGATAGAAGTGCATATTAGGAAATATCGGATTTCTTCTGAGCGCTTGGCGAGTACCTCTTGTCCCAGGTAATCTAAGATGAACCGGTGGCTGCCTGAAAAAGCCCGGATGAATTGGTGGATATCCTGTTGTTTGCTCAAATTTCGCGCAGTTAAGTCAGGCTGCAGTTCACCAATACCCCGGATGGCCAGCGCTGCTAGCTGTAACCCAGCCGCCCAGCCTTCTGTGCGCGCTTCAAGCGCTGAAATATCCTCAACAGATAGCTCCGTATGGAGCGCCTGTTTCAGAAAACCCGCGACTTCTTCCAGGGTAAAGCGCAGGTCGGCTGCACGCACCTCTACCAGTTGATCCCTGGCTCGCCTGCGAGCCAGGGACAAAGGGGGATCGGTTCGGGTTGCGATCACAAAATGCATACAAGCCGGGATTTTCTCAAGCAGGAATTCGACTGCCTGATGAATCCGTTGGGAATGGATGAACTGGAAATCATCCAGGATCAACACAAAGGACTCTGTAATACCTGCCAGTTGATTGTCCAGGTCGGTCAAGGCGGGTTGGATCGAGGGCTGCAAGGTGGAAAAATTACCCTGCAGCTTTCCTTCCAGCTCGGGGAGGGCGCTTTCCAATGCGGCTACTAAATAGGAAACGAAACGAACAGGATCATTGTCGCCTTCGTCAATCGAGAACCAGGCGACCGGCAGCTGCGTATGAGCAACCCAGCCGGCCAGAAGGGTGGTTTTCCCAAATCCGGCGGGGGCTGAAATCAGCGTCAGGGCTCGTTGAGCGCCGGCATCCAGAAGCGCCAGCAGCCGCGGGCGAGCCACTCGATCCGCTCGCACAGAAGGGATAAACAGCTTGGTTTTTATAAGCGGTTCAGGCTCTGGAGGGACAGACACTTGAGGTGCAGGTTCGTTCTCTGTTTTATCAGCCGCTTCTACCCTAGCCAGGCTTTGATAAAGGATCAGTGTTTCCGGATCAGGAGCCTGGCCCAGTTCATCTTGCAAAAGTTGGGTCAGGATTTCATATTGCCTGGCCGCAGCGCTGCGCTGTCCAGCTTGCAAATACAGGCGGATAAGGGTCCGCTCAGCCGCCTCATTCAGCCGGTCCAGTAATACCCAATGGCGAGCATGCTGCAGGGCCTTTTCCCAGGCCTGGCTTGTTTCATATCCGGTGGCCAGCATCTCCAGCGCCTGCGCCAGTTGAGCGCGCAAGCTTTCGCGTTGGAAGAACTGCCAATCGTCGAATTCCGGGCAGTCTTTCAAATTAAAACCTTCCAGAAAGTCCCCCCGATATATCTGGACGGCCTTTTCCAACTTGCCTAAGCAAGCAGGGCAAACAGGATTTCCTTTTGGCGAGGTTTCCGGAGGGTGATGCTGCCTTACTTGATTCAAAATGCCTAAAAACTCATAGACATCAATTCGGACTTGATTCAGGTCGCTCAGGCCAACCGTCTCCCGGTCAATACTAAATTGAATCCCTGGCAGACTGCCAGCCAGGGACCACAATGCTCTTCGCAAACTACCTAGAGCGTGCTGCTGGTCGTTCTCGGGCCAAAATAGCGCCGCTAAAGCCTCGCGCGATACTTTACCTGGATGCAAGCTGATGTACGCTAAGATGGCCATGACCTTGCGCATCTCGCTCTTTACCGGCTGCTCATCCAGCAAAATGCCCGGCTGCCCAAGCCATGTAAGTTTTAGCATTACCACAGATCTGTTCCTTCTTTAAATTTGATTGTACAAGATTCCCCCTATAGGAGCAATCATTGATTCTTTGCTGACACGCTTATAAACATTTGTGGGTTTTTTGCATGGCAAGCATGGTTTTTTCGATAAACGCCTCCGTAACGTTGAAATAACGAAACTTAACCTATCTGACCTATAGTGTAAGAAACGGGCAAAAAATGAGTTCTTTCCAAACACAAAACAGGAGGATGAAATGGATAAGGGATATTTCCAATGGGGAAAACTTGCCATGCTAGGCATTTTAATCCTCTGCGTTTTTGCTGTAGGGATCTGGGCAACCTCAACCTCAGCCAGGAGAGATAGTTTACCGGGACCTAAAAATATCCTGACCGGCTCTGGCAATGTTGTTCGCGAGCCGAGGGATGTCAGTAATATGGATGGAATCGTCCAATTGGAAGCTCCAGGAGAGCTGATCATCACCCCAAGAGATGCAAATGAGCTGACCATCGAGGCGGGTATCGATTTCGGCAGAATAGATGCATTTGTCCTGGGTGAAATGAAAAAGGCTTCCATTCCCGGCCTGGCTTATGGGATCGTCTATCGGGACCAGATCATTCACATGAATGCTTTTGGGGAAGCCGATACAAATGGCCGGCCCATTTCACCGCAAACGCCTTTTGCGATCGGCTCGATTGCCAAAACGTTCACCGCCTTGGCTATTCGGCAGCTAATCAACGACGGAAAAATCGAGCTCGATGCTCCCGTACAGCGATATATCCCCTGGTTTCAGTTGGCCGTCACAGAAGCCGCTGCGGCCATTACGATCCGGCAGCTTCTCTCCCATACCAGCGGCTTATCGTGGGCGGACGGCAACCGTGCTGATTTTTTAGATGATCAGCTTTCAATCGAGGCAGCCGTTCGGAAGATGGATCAACTCTATCCGAACCGGCCCGTAGGATCCAGCGTGGAATACTGCAACCTCAATTACCTGGTGCTCGGTGAAGTGGTCCAAACCGTCTCGGGACAGCCGTATCAAGAGTATATCCAAACCAACGTTTTTCAACCGCTCAATATGACACATAGCTATCTCTCCAAAGCCGAAGCCGTTCAAAATGGACTATCCACCGGTTTTCACATCTGGTACGGCTTCCCTATACCCATGAAAACGGATATGCCGGAGATCGCCGCTCCTTATGGATTCATGATCTCTTCCGTAGAAGATCTGAGTCATTATCTGGTTGCTTACTTGAATCGCGGTGCCTATCAAGGGACCTCTGTACTATTGCCTGCTTCATCTACTGTAACCAGGAAACCAGCGGATTGGTACGATATCCACTGGAAAGAATATTTTGGTCCTTCTACCACATACAACGAAGGCCAGTCCGGTGGAACGTTCAGTTTTAACAGCGCCATCCAGATCATCGGTGAGCAGAGCCGGGGCACCTATGGGGTAGTTATTCTATTAAATGCGAACCCAGGTTTAGTGGTCGATTCCGTCAATTCGATCACCCTGATCAATGGGATCATCAACATCCTTCAAAACGGGCAGGCGGAAAAAACCAATGTTTTCACTGAGAATGAATGGTATCTGGAATGGGGCCTGATCGATCTTGTGCTGTTGGCTTTGATTGCACTGGCGCTGTTTGAGCTATTCACGTTTCGATCCTGGGCTTTCGGAAGCGGGGCCTCAAAACCGGGGAATATTCGAAGAGTCGTAAGAACGGGTACCGACCTGCTGGCCGGCATCTTTGGACTGGTGTCGCTCCCGGCCTGGATTGGTGTTCCCTGGCCGGATCTACTCAAACCATACTGCGAATTGTGCCCAATTTTGTTGGGTTCTGGGACCATCCTGGTACTGGCTGCCGGCTGGAAAATCATCATGGCAATCACAAAGGTATGGCATCCTTCAAAAAAAGCCTTGACCAGCTTGGTTCTGCTCAGCATGATGTTAAGCTGGTCCAGGCCAAACGATGCGTACGCCAGCCCTGGGTTACAGGGGAGCAGTTATGAGGCAATCGACGCTTATGTCCAAAATGAGATGAAAGTGGCATCCATACCTGGCCTGGCGTATGCGATTGTCAAGGGCGACCAGATTGTGCATATGCAGGGATTTGGCTCTGCGAATGGGGATGGCCTCCCGGTGACACCGCAGACCCCCTTCCTAATCGGTTCGGTTGGAAAAGTAATTACGGCGCTGGCCATCCAGCAGCTTGTCAGCGCAGGGAAAATTGAGCTCGATGCGCCTGTTCAACGTTACATTCCCTGGTTTCGCTTGGCAGATGAAGGAGCAGCCAGCCAGATAAATATCAGGCACCTGCTCACGCATACCAGCGGGCTGTCAACTGGGGATGGAACAAACCTGAAATACTACCAGGGCGGGCCATATTCGAACCCGGACATTATCCGTGAAATGGCTCAAATTCACCTGGACCGCCCGGTCGGCGCGTCGTTTGAATATTCCAACCTGAACTATCTCCTTCTGGGCCAGGTAGTTGAGCAGGTCACCGGGCAGAGTTATGAGGCATATATTCAGGAGCATATATTTTCACCCTTAGAGAAGCAGCACAGCTATCTAGGAATCGAGCAGGCAAAACAGGCCGGCCTGGCTAATGGGAATCGGATTTTGTTTGGTTTTCTCTCGCCGCTGGAGCTGCCCTACCCGCGCTGGCTGATGGCGTCCGGGTATCACATTTCTACGGCAGAAGATATGGCACATCTGCTGATCGCCCACCTGAACCAGGGGCGATATGGAAATATTTCGGTTTTATCCCCAGACAGCAGCCATTTAGAGATAATTGCCGATCAATCTATTGACTACGATGTTCACTGGATCGGGCAGGCTGGCATGCCCCGGTACTATACCGACGCCCAGAGCGGAACAACCCTGGATTACTCCGCCTGCTACTACATCCTGCCCACCTTCCGAACTGGGGTCATCGTCTTGACCAATGCCAACACCGCAGAAGCGACCCCCACGAAAAATGCGCAAACCATTGCTTTTGATATCCTTGAAATGACCAACGGCTTCACTTTGAGATCGAATGCCCCTTCAATCAAAACGGTCTACATCGGGATAGATCTCTTGTTGTTCACCGGGGCGATACTGCCCATCACACAAATTCTCAGGTTGCGAAATTGGCGGAAGAAACTTACCGGACGGCCAGAAAAATCTTGGCGGTTTTTGCTCCCGACCCTCCTGATCAACATGATCTTACCTGTGATCATTTTGGCTGGCATTCCCGCGCTTGTATCGACTATCGTTGTTCCAGGATTGAGCTATTGGAGCGGTTGGGCATTCGGACTCTATACAGTTCCCGATATTGGTTATTTCTTGCTGGCGATCGCAGGTCTATTGTCAATTATCGGCTTCGTCAAAATTTTCTGGTATTTCCAGCTCAGTTAAAAATAAGAAGGTTTTCTATGACGAATAAAAATTTTGCCGAAATACCAATCTATGAAATTCGTATCAAAAACCATTTGAAGGGTGGTTGGCAAGGAAGGTTTGAAGGTATGAGCATTATCAACCTTGACAATGGTGAAGCTGTCCTCTTCGGGCCGGTTGTGGATCAATCTGCATTGCATGGACTGCTGGAAAAGGTGCGACAGCTCAATCTGATCTTGATTTCCGTAAGAAGGATTGATCCCTCATAATATTGGACGCATCCAGGAAATTATGGACGTCCGTATACCGTGCTGCACCGGCTTAAGGTTCTTCTTATGGCTGGTTGATGAGGGAAATGCGCGTCACGGTCACATCCTGATAGTTGCAGGCCCGGGGTACACCGCCAATGTCCTCCGTACCATACCACCAATGCTGGGCATCGTAGGCAATGCGCGGATTGCCGGCTGAATCCAGGGCTAGCGAGCTGCGCTGGCCGTTGAACCAGGTGGAGATTGTGCACCGGCGGATGGGGAGCACATCATAGTTGTTCGCCAGGGCCGCTTGGGACCCCACTTCCTGGCTTTGCCAGACCGCAGCGTCCGATTGGCAATCCGAATTGCACCAGGCATATCCCAAACCTTGCCCGGAGGTTTCAAAGGACATGCGCGGCCGGTTCTGCCCATCCAATGCCAGGTCTACGCCATCCCCGGAACCTGATGCAAGGCCTGTATCGGTGAAAAACCACCCTCCTGCCGTCCCGCAGGCCGAGTCGCACCACAAGTAGAGCAGCTTCTGGCTCGTGAATGGAGTATAGGCATAGGATCCGGTGTAGACACCCATGCGCGGTCTGCCGTTTGAATCGACCGCCAGGTTGTATTTGGCCGAGCCGTGGATCTGAACCAGCGTCGTTTCTGTCAAATTCGCCCCACTCGTGCAATTGGTATCGCACTGGATAAACGACAGATACAGGTCGCTGTTGGCGTCGAAGAAACCAAAAGCCAGGCGAGGCTGCCCGGTGGGTGAGAACCCTAATGAAACCTTATCGAAAAGGGTGCTATGTAGAGCCGTCTCTACCCATTGGCCGGCATCGGTGCAGTTTGCCAGGCAGGACATGTAAAACGTTCCCGGGTGATTGTTTTGGGTGGTATCGGTGTACACAAAGGCCGGGTGCCCCTGCTTGTCGATGGCAAAGAAGTGGTTGTTGTTATACTCGCGGGTACCGGTTGGTTCGATGGGCGTGGCAAGGGTTGTGATCGTCCAATTGGCGCTGCTGGTACAGCCCGAATCGCAAGCGGCATACTGGTAACGCATGCGCGGCCAATTGGGGTCAGCTACCGGGCCAAACAGGATGATGCGGGGCGTACCATTCGGAGTGAGGGCAATCCGTGCGTCTTGTACCGCATCGCCAAGATGCGTGAACGTCCAATTGGCTTTCTCACCGCATTGGGTCATACAACGGGCGTAGGTAGCCGGTTTATTCCCCTGTTCATCACTCCCGGTAAAGATGGAATACACGACATGAATACCACCCCCTCCATCCACGGCTGCACTGGCCCCATAGGATGGGACAATCCCCCCATTCTGCAAGGCGAACGGCAGCCAGAGACTGCCGGTTCCGGCGCCACCCCCGCTGCCCCCGCCCCCTCCACCGCCACCTCCGAGACCATTTACAACAAACGGCAGGTACGTTGTGTACCCATTCTGAGAGGCGGGAGCAGCCGGCTCAGCCGCCCTGGCTGCTCCAGGCGCTGCAAAAGACCAGACCTGCAGGAGCAGTAGAATCAGGAAAACTGCCTTAGCCTTGCGCAAATTAATTGGAGTATTCATGGGGTATCCCCCTCCTTATCGGGTCTATGGTAGGTTTTAGAAAGCCGAAAACGATTGCTGTGTATACGCTTCGATTAAACGATATTTTCGGTGTTATTTGGGGTAATGAGGTAACCCAAGCTCCGACCCAAAATGTGCTGCAATATGGTAAAATACATACCGACCGGTCTGTATTTTTCATTCGGGGATCCCTATGTCCATTCAGCAGCACCGCAGTGCGGAAACTCGCCAAAAAATTGAATCGGCTGCCCTCGAATTATTTTCAGCCAATGGGTACGATGCTACCGGTGTGGCGGATATCTGCGCCCGCGCCGGCATCAGCAAGGGCGCGTTTTACCACCATTTCCCCACCAAGCACGACGTTTTCTTGTCCTTGCTCGACCATTGGGTCACATCGATCCATCAAAGCCTGGCGGCACCCCCCGAAGGCAGTGCCGCGGAAGTTTTGCGGTCTATGCCCGACATCATGGGCCGGGTGCTGGCCGATGCGCGCGGCCGGCTGCCCATTTTTATTGAATTTTGGCGCCAGGCCAGCCGCAATCCGGTGATCTGGCAGGCGGCTATGGCTCCCTACCACCTTTTTCGTAATTACTTCGCCGCCATCATTCAGCGCGGGATTGAGGATGGATCGCTCCGTCCGGTTGACCCGCAGGCTGCCGCGACGACACTCGTTTCTCTGGCCGTGGGGCTCCTGCTTCAAGGAACCCTTGATCCAACCCGTGAAGATTGGGCGGCCGCATCCCAAAACAGCATCGATTTGTTCCTGCACGGATTGGAGGCAAAGTGATCCTGGTTACCGGCGGTACAGGTCATATCGGCAATGTGCTGGTTCGCGAGCTGCTCGTCCAGGGAGAAAATGTCCGCGTGCTAGCTTTACCCGGAGAGGATCTCGAGCCTCTGCGCGGGTTGGATGTGGAAATTGTTCATGGGGATGTGCTGCAGCCAGCCACGTTGGAATGCGCCCTGGAAAATGTAGATGTGGTCTATCACCTGGCAGGGATCATTTCCATTATGCCCAGAAAGGACGACCTGGTCCATCGCGTCAACGTGGATGGCACCCGCAACCTGCTCCAGGCAGCCCGGGGAAAGATCCGGCGGTTGGTCTACACCAGTTCCATCCACGCCCTTGGGCGGCCTCCTCACGGTGTCCTCATCGACGAGAGCTTGCCCTTTGACCCCGAAAATACCTCCGGCGAGTACGATCGCTCCAAGGCGCAGGCCTCCCTGCTGGTCCTGAAAGCCGCCGGCGAAGGGATGGACGCGGTGATCGTTTGCCCCACCGGTGTCATCGGCCCGTACGACTTCCGTGAATCCGAGGTAGGCAGGCTGATTTCCGGCGCGGCCGGCGGCAAGCCGCAGTACTGGATGCAGGGCGGGTACGATTTCGTGGACGTGCGCGATGTAGCCCGTGGGATGATCCTGGCTTGCCGCAAGGGGCGCTCCGGCGAGACGTATATCCTGGGCTGCGAACACATTACCCTAAAACGAATCTACGAAACGATCGTGGAGATCACCGGAATTCGCGCTGTGCGGCTGCACATCCCAACCGGACTGGCCCGCCTGGCAGCCCGGGCGGCCGTGGCCTATTACCAGATCAGCCGCACCCGCCCCATCTTTACCCCCTACTCATTGGAAACCGTTCTCAGCAATTCGACCATCAGTTGGGCCAAGGCTTCTCGGGAACTGGGGTATTCCCCGCGCTCGCTGCGCGAGTCGATTGCCGACACCATCGATTGGATGAAAGTACACAAGAGGACATGGCGTACATCCCCCTCCCATCGGCCGTAAAGCACAACAATTGGCAGGGCAAAACCGCCCTGGTTACCGGCGCTTCCAGCGGGATCGGCATGGCCATCGCCCGCAAGTTAGCCGCCGAAGGGCTGCGTGTGGTCATCACCGCTCGTCGAATCGACCGTCTGGAAGCACTGGCGGAAGAAATCTGCGGCGGCGGTGGATTCGCATCGGTCTATGCGGCGGATTTGTCGAATGAGACGGACCGCCAGCGGCTGGTACGCTATGTGGATGCCAGCCTGTCCGGGCTGGATGTCCTGGTCAACAATGCCGGGTTTAGCTGGTATGGTTTTTTTTCCAATATGGCATGGGGATCAGCGCAGGATATGCTGCGGGTCAACGTCGAAGCCGTCGTGCATCTAACCCGGTATTTTCTGCCCGCCATGCAGGCGCAAGGCAGCGGGCATATTGTCAACATCGGTTCTATCGCTGGTGGGCTGCCTGCACAGGGC
>Ga0105092_10002035_pt1 | contig 10789 bp, 7 predicted proteins | sample PPLLak2March2015_FD_87021 | JGI IMG/M metagenome (GOLD analysis project Ga0105092, IMG submission 87021) | Freshwater sediment microbial communities from Prairie Pothole Lake near Jamestown, North Dakota, USA - PPLs Lake P7 Core (1) Depth... | ecosystem: Environmental > Aquatic > Freshwater >...
GACAAAGGTGCCACGACCCTGGGCGGTGCTGACCACGCCCTGGTCGGCCAACAGGTTGATCGAGCGCCTGATCGTCATCGGGCTGAGCGAATACAGGTGGCATAACTGCGCCTCTGAGGGGAGCTGGTCGCCTGGGCGGAACATGCCAGCAGCGATCTGCTGGCGCAGTATATTGGCAAGCTGGATATAGGCCGGCTCGAACGATTCCCGGTCGATCTGGTAGTCGCTTTTGTCTGGAGACTGGATATCCTGGACCATAAGGTATTCTAAGGGTTAATTATGCACACTTTGCGTCAGGCCGCAACCCTCTTGACAACTCTCTTCGATAAGTATACACTGTATTTGGCTACTTCCCTAGATAACTATATAACTACCTGCCCGAAAATCTAGAACCGCTTTTTGAGTGAGTGCAGCTCCACTGAGCGCTTCCGCACTCACTCAAAAAAGTGAACCTCTACACTGATTATGGACCCTATACGCACCACAATTATCGCCTGCGCCACTGTGATTGAAGAGGTCATGCCATACCTGCCGGCAGGTATGGTCACTCAGGTTTTAGATTTCGGGCTGCATTTATCGCCGGGCAAACTCAAAAATAAGCTCCAGGAGGCCGTGGATAGCTGCGGTCCAGAATTTGAGAACATCCTGCTGGGCTACGGGCTGTGCTCGATGGCTGTCGTCGGTCTGAAGTCCAGCCACAGTACCCTGGTGATCCCGCGAGTCGATGACTGCATCGCCATCTTCCTGGGGTCGCGCCAGGCGTACAGCGAACAATCTCGCAAAGAGCCAGGCACCTATTACCTGACCAAAGGCTGGATCGAGGTTGCCGACACGCCTTTTGATGAGTACGAGCGCCTGGTCGAACGGTATGGCGTAGAACGGGCCGACTGGATTATGCATGCGATGCTGAAAAACTACACCCGCCTGGTGTATATCGACACGGGCCATACCGACAAGAGCCCTTATGTCACCTATGCTCGCAAGACCGCTGATAAATTCCACCTTCGCTTCGAAGAAGTCCCGGGTTCGAATGCCCTGGTACTGAAGATGCTGACCGGCCCCTGGGATAACGATTTCCTGGTGGTAGAGCCGGGTAGAACGATCACATACCTCGATTTCAGGGCTTCTGAGACGGGTGTAAATAAAGAAATAGATCCAAAGGCATAAACAGAACGAACGGAAGAGGCAGAATGAAAATCATTGGAGAGAAAATCAACGGCACGCGCAAAAGGGTGGCCCAGGCCATCGCCGAACGCGATGCAGAGTACATTGCTGACCTGGCCCGCAAACAGAGCGAAGCCGGGGCTAATTGGCTGGATATCAATGCAGGCACGCACCCCAGCCAGGAGGTGGACGATATCACCTGGTTGATCGAGACGGTCCAGGCGGTGGTCGATACCCCCCTGAGCCTGGACAGCGCCAACCCGGTCGCGTTGAAGGCCGCTTTGCAGGCAGTCCACAAAACGCCCATGATCAATTCGATCAGCGGCGAGCCAGAGCGGTTGGAAGGGATTCTACCCATCGTTTCCGAGCACGGCTGCCAGGTGATCGCTCTGTGTATGGACGAGAAGACCATCCCTGATACCAGCCAGAAACGCTTCGAAGTCATATGCAGAGTGATGGCGGAAACCCGCCGGCAGGGTGTTCCGGATGGCAATGTTTTCATAGACCCGCTGGCAATGACCCTTTCCACGAACACACAGAGCGCCATGATTGCATTCGAGACCATGCGCCAGGTGCGCCAGGAATTCCCAGAAGCACACCTGACCATCGGGCTGAGCAACATTTCATTTGGCCTTCCGGCGCGATCCTTTATTAACCGCTACTTCCTGAGCCTGGCGATACAGGCCGGACTCGACAGCGCTATTCTCGACCCCCTCGACAACGAGATTAGAGCAGCGATCCTGGCGACAGAGCTGATATTGGGCCGGGATGACTACTGCCTCAAATTCATTCGCGCCTCCCGCAAGGGATTGTTCGAATAAACCGTGGATGCGTGAATCGCCCCCTTCGGGGCAGAAGAAGACGATTTTTGGATGGATTTGGCGCACGAATGTGCGCCAAATCCATCCAAAAATCGATCCTTAAGGAGGAGAGGAGGGCAAATCTATAGAATCAGACCTTAATAGCACCCATCCGTATCCTAACAATTCCTTCATCCCAACGGACCCAGGAAAGGAGCTGATATGTCTCAACAATTGATCGATGCCATCACCGATATGCGTGAAGAAGACGCGCTCAAGATTACCAACCAGATGCTGGATTCGGGTGAAAGCCCGCTTGCCGTGTTGGAAGCGTGCCGGCAAGCCATGGATGTGATCGGCAAGCGCTTTGAAGCCGGAGACTGCTTCATCCCCGAGCTGATCCTGGCAGGCGAGATGTTGAATCAAATCTCCACCGAGATCAAGCCGCGCTTGCAGCAGGATGTTACCCAGGCAAAATTGGGCAAAGTGATCTTGGGCACCGTAGAAGGTGATATCCATGACATCGCGAAAGATATCGTCGGATTTATGCTCGACATCAATGGTTTCGATGTGACCGACCTGGGAGTGGACGTGCCGCCTGCCAGGTTTGTCGAAGCGGCCCGGAATACCGGCGCCAAGGTGGTCGGGCTGAGTGGTTTCCTCACCCTGGCTTACGACCCCATGAAAGCGACGGTTGCGGCGCTTAAAGCAGCCGGTTTGAATGACGTGAAGGTCATGATCGGCGGGGGGCAGATCGACGATCAGATCCGGCAGTATACCGGAGCAGATGCGTACGGGAAAGACGCCATGGCTGCTGTTGCTCTCGCCCGGCAGTGGACAGGAGTGTGAGCGATGTTAACAGATAACTGGAAAAATCTGACACCCGATGAAAAATTCGAGGCCCGTTTCAACGATTGGAACGCGGCACCGGGCATGCAGTTTGCCACCCCGGAGGGCGAGCGTCTCTACCACGAACGCGTCCAGATGATCAAGGATGTGGTGCAGGTCAAAAAACCGGTGCGTGTGCCCGTTTGCCCGAATATTGGCTTTTACCCATTTGCTTATGCCGGCGTTACCGCCGAAGAGGCCATGTACGATTTCGATAAGCTCGGGTCCGCGCTGAAGAAATACCACGCCGATTTCCTGCCCGACTCGTTGGCCAGCTCGCCGATCTATGGGACGGGCAAGCTCTTCGAGATTCTCGACTACAAGCTCTACCGCTGGCCTGGTCACGGCGTGCCGGCAAAAACGCCCTACCAGTGCATCGAAGCCGAGTACATGCGCGCCGATGAATACGACCAGTTCATCGCCGACCCATCCAACTTCTTCTTGCGCACCTATCTGCCGCGCATATTTGGAGCGCTCACACCCTGGCAGATGCTCGCACCCCTGACCGATATCCTCGAGCTGCCATTTATTGGTGGGTTCATGGTCCCGGTTGGCATTCCACCGGTGCAGGAATCCTTCCAGAAGCTCATCGAGGCCGGCCAGCACGCCATGGAGTGGATCCAGACCTGCCTGGCCATCGACGGTGCCACCATCAGCACCCTGGGTATACCACCCCTCATCGGCGGCTTTACCAAAGCGCCGTTTGATACCCTGGGCGACACCCTGCGCGGGACGCGCGCCATCATGTTGGATATGTTCCGCCAACCCCACAAGCTGCTGGCTGCTCTCGACCGGCTGGTGCCCCTCGCGATCGACATGGGCGTGCGCTCGACGACCGGGAACCACAACCCTATCGCCTTCATCCCTCTGCACAAGGGCGCCGACGGGTTCATGTCGAACAAAGACTTCAAGAATTTCTACTGGCCCACACTCAAGGCGGTTATCCTCGGCCTGATCGAACAGGGAGTCGTCCCCTACATGTTCGTGGAGGGCGGCTACAACCAGCGCCTGGATATCATCGCCGATCCTGATATCCCCAAGGGCAAGACCATCTGGATCTTCGACCAGACCGACATGAAAGAGGTGAAGAAGCGCTTCACGGGCTGGGCGTGCTTCGGCGGCAACGTCCCGGTATCTTTGCTCAAGGCCGCCACCGTCGAGCAGGTGCAAAACCACGTCCGGTGCTTGCTTGATGATGTCGCTTACGACGGCGGTTACATCCTCTCCACCGGCGCCGTGCTGGACGATGCCAGGCCTGAAAACCTGCACGCCATGATCGACACCGGCAAGCAGTTCGGCAAATACTAGGTTTCGACCGCTGCCTTGACCGGGACCCCCCAAAACCCGGGCAAATTGTGAGGGCTGCCTGAACAAAGGCAGCCCTCTGGTTTTCACGGGTGAGCCGGCGAGGTTATTCGCCAATCTGCCGGGTAACAGCTTCCAGCTTCTCCTGGATCCGCTTGATATCCGGCCCGGCCTTAACCGCCTCAAAGGCTGCCAGGGCGCGGCTCAGATACTCCTTCGCCTCCGCCGGACGGGATTGGGCCAGCTCCACTTCTGCCATTTCAGAGAGTGTGCGGCCCATTTGCCAGGGGGTGTTTAACCGGGTGAACAGGTCAAGGGCTTCGCCCAGGCGCCCCACGGCTTTGACGTTGTCGCCCTCCAGGTGGTGAGCAGCTCCCCAGGCGCGGTGAGCGATGGCGCGGAAAAGGATATGGTCGTCCCGAATGGCAAGCTCTTCGAGCAAGGGTGTGTATTGGCGCAGGGCCTCCAGGTCACCGCGTTGTGCGGCATTGTCGGTCAAAACCATGTACACGTTGTGGTCATGGGCCATCGTGCCCCGCTTGACCGGTTGCCCGGACAAACCCAGTGCAGTTTCCATTCTCTGTTTTACGAGGGCGAACTCGCCCTTTGCCTGCAACGGCAGTGAGTTTCAGTAAAACTGGTTTCGCTGCCATTGGTCTGCTTCCCCTGAGACCGCAACCATGTATTTGAGAGCCTCCTGGCTGTAGAGGTTGGCTTTTTCCAGGTCCCCACGCAACGCGTGGACGCTCGCACTCAGCGAGACGGAGAATCAGGTTTCTCCGACCCGCTCGCGGGAATATCGTTTTTCAAGATCGCGCCAGATTTCCTCATTATTCAAGACCTCATCCCAACGGTCGAGCCAGAACCAGCATTGCCCCTGGAGCATCAGAGCGCTGACGTGCTGGTCGATCAACATAGACCGGGCGGCTAATTCTTCGGCTTCTTTGAGGTAAGGGATGGCCGGCTCGAACTCTCCTACGTACAGCAGCGCAGAACCAACACATCTCAGCGCTTCGATAGTCTCCCGGATGTCATCGAATCCCTCGGCCCGCACAATGGACAGTCTTTTTTGGGCGATGTTCAGGTGCTCGCGTAACAGGCTGCGACCATCCAGCACGGTTGCCAGCGCGCCAAGCGCCTGGGATAGCTCCAACGGGCTTCCAAGCTGCTCGGCCATGCGGACGGCCGGCTCGGCGTACCGTTGGGCGGCTTCCCAATCCGGCGGATTCTGCAGGCGCCAGGAATCAGTGGAGAGGGTGATCAGCACCTGCACGGTCTCCAGGTGAGGCGGCTGGCTCTCGAGTACGCCCAGGCTTTCTTCCAGCCTGGCCCGCGACCTCAGCCTGATTTCATTGGCCTGCTGGAGGTAATCCAGGCCAACGGTCCACTTGACGTCTGCGACCATTTGCACGATCTTGCGGTGGAGGCGAGTGCAGGTCATCTGGTCGGCGCCATCTATGCCGTCCCACACCTCTAGGGCGCGGCGGTAATGCTCGAAGGCATCATCCCATTTACGCAAGAGCCTGTAAATGTCGGCCAGTTCTTCGAGCAGGGCCAGGTGGGTCTCAGCCATGGTTTCTGGCTCGACCAGCTCAAGAGCAATGCGTTGATTCCGGATGGCGTCGTCGTATGCGAACAGGGCTACGGCCTGCCGCGCGGCCCGCCGGGAGTATTGGATAGCCTTATCACGCTCACCGGCAAGGGCAAAGTGATAGGCTAAAAGTCCGTACTGGCCTTCGAGCCGGTCTGGGTACAGCATTTCCATCGCTTCTCCCACCCGGCGATGGAATTCACGGCGGCGCTTCAAGAGGATGGTTTTATAAACAGCTTCTTGGGTCAGCGGGTTGCGGAACGCATACTGCACTTCGGGCATGCGCGCCGCCTCACGGATCATTTCCAGCCGCAGCAGGGTGCTCAGGCGTTTGTCTAAATCGGTCTGCGGTTCGTCCACGGCCTGCAGCACGCGGTGGTAAAAAGATCGTCCGATGACCGCAGCGACCTGAAGCGTTTTGCGCGTGGCCTCCTCGAGGAGGTCCATGCGGGCGGCAAGCAGGGACTGGAGATTATCGGGGATGGAGAAGTCGAATTGCTCGCTGGACGCCTGCCAGTAGCGCCGCCTCTCTCCATTGACCATGCGCTCCTCAGAAACGACCACACCGCTGTCGATCAGGGTCCGGACAACTTCCTCGATGAAGAATGGGTTTCCGCTGGCTTTTTCCAGGATACTGGCTCTGAGCTGTTCCGGCAGGTCGGCAATCGCCAGCAGCCGGTTTATCAGCTCATTGCTGTCCGAGTCTGATAGAGGGTGCAGCAGTAGCTCGGTGTAGTGGTGGCGGAACTCTTCGTCGGCGGCTTTTTTGATCTCCCAGGCCGGCGCTTCCCGCTCGGGGCGCATGGCGCACATGAGCACCAGGGGGATTTCCCCGGTAAGGGGTAAAAGGTGTTTGAGCAGCTCGATCGAGGCCATGTCGCCCCAGTGTAAATCGTCGAATACGAGCACGGCCGGCCGTTCGGAAAAACGAATCTGCCACCATGCGTACATCGTTTCGAATAATTCACGCTTGAAGGCCTCACCTTCCAGTGTATGGGCGCCGTTGCCGGCTTCGATGCCGAACAGCGCCTCGAATACCTGCATCGACCTTGGGCGGCGCTCTTCGGGGAGGTTTTCGACGAGAGATACCAATCTCTCTCGAATCTCGGGGGCAGCATCCTCGTAAGAAACCCCGGTGATGCGGCGGATGAGGCGTTGAAAGAGCCCGTAGGCCTGGTGAGTTTCATAGGAGAGGCTGGTGGTTTCGAACCAGATGCCTTCTCCTCCGATTTTGTCTTTGAAATGCTGGTAGCACTCATTCACCAGCCGGCTTTTACCCAGGCCGGCATCTCCTAACAGGCAGACGATATGCCCCACGCCTTGTTTCAGTCCGGCAATGACGTTTTGTAAAGCCAATAATTCGGGCTCGCGGCCCACAATATCGGCCTGAAGGCCTTCGATGCCGCGCACCCGCTTCCCAAGGACCTTGCGCCTCAAAACCCGGTATGCCGGGACCGGTTCAGACTTTCCCTTCACCTGGATGCCGCCCAGGTCTTCGAACTCGAACAGCGATTTGACCAGCTTATAGGTATCATGGGCAATTTGGACCGTGCCAGGGGCGGCGGTTTGTTCCATGCGCGAGGCCAGGTTGATGGCGTCTCCGAGGGCCGTGTATTCCATACGCAGGTCAGAGCCAACCGCCCCAACTACCACCAAGCCGGTATTGATACCCACCCTCACCTCCAGCGAGATCCCGTGCGATTGTCTGATCTGATCACAGTAGGGTTTGATCCCGGCGACGATGTCTAACCCGGCTAACACCGCTCGCTGAGGATCATCCTCGTGGGCAATGGGCGCACCGAAGAACGCCAGGATGCCATCGCCCATCAGCCGGGCCACCATGCCTTCGTACTTGTAGATAGGCCGGATCATTTGCTCGAAAGCGCCATTGATGATATCGGACCACTCTTCCGGGTCCATTTGTTCGGCAGCCGCCGTGGAGCCCTTGACATCGCAGAAGAGCATGGTGACCACGCGGCGCTCGCCAGCCATGGTCCCGCTGGCGCGGGCGGCCTCAAGTTTCTTGAGAAGCTCGGTAGGGATGTATTGCTGCAAGCGGGAATCGGCGGTGGGTTGGGGCGTGAGCGGGGGTGGGGGCGGAGGAGCAGCGACTTTCTCGGCAACCAGAACGCTGCCGGTATTCGCAATGGGCTGAAGAGCCGGGGTAGATGTTTCAGCCCGCTCAAGCGCCCACCAGCTCACCTCGGCGCTGCCTGCCAGCCTCAAGCCGCAGTTATCGCAAAAATTGGGCGCCTCAGGCAGGGTTGATTTGCAGCGCGGGCAGGACGTTAGAAGCAAATAGCCGCAGTTCCGGCAGTAATTAGCCCTGGCCCGGTTGGGTTTCAGGCAGACAGGACATTGGAGGGGTTTTTCTTGCGATACCATTATTTACAAAATGAGTACAAGCGCTGAACCAATAAACGTGTATCAACCATTCGCCTGGTTGGAATTATACTACTAGATTAAGATCTAATTAGTCTAAAATGATCCGATCCATGGTAGCAATCCACCAAACCCTGTATGCGTGAATCGCTCCCTTCAGGAGCGGAAGAAGACGATTTTTGGATGGATTTGGCGCACATGCGTGCGCCAAATCCATCCAAAAATCGATCCTTGTTAAAGGCGGTCCTACCTGACCCTCGCATCAAAAAGCAGCGCGGGGAAATCCCGCGCTGCTTTTTGATGCCTATCGCGTGGATAGGCATAATAATACCTGCTCGACCGTATTGTTCAGACGCTTTTCTTCTGCCGTTTGCTATACCACTTCATCACCGGCTGGAGCATCCATGCCAGGATGAAAGCTGTCAGCAGGAGCAGATCGGCGATGCGGAAGATCAAGAACTGGCTCAACCACTGCGTTTTCATACTTTATATACGGTTAAATCGTCGAAAAGTTTCACAATACCTCGTCTTTGGCGATCAAACCCGGGTCCCGTCGTACGCAGCGCTCATCTTTTCCGCGACTCTGCGCACCACAGAGCTGAACCCGGCTGCCGGGTCAACCAGCTTTTGCAACACTGCCAATAAGATCTCGGGATCCAGCTTACCCAAGAAACGCAGCCTGCGGGCCAGGTTACCCTCGTCGGCCATCTCGCCAAGCCCTACTTCGTACTCCAGGTCTTTAGCCAAAACCATCAGATCGTCTTTTTCTTCAGGGCTGATAGACTGGCGGGCAGCGATCAACCGTTGGATCAAGATCGAAAGGGTAAATATCCCATTCATCTCTGTGTCGAACGATATTTTGTCTCTACCGACGAAATCACCTCCGCCCGTATTGACATTTCCCTCGATATAAGAACCTCCCTCGGTATGGATCGTGCGGCTATCCTGCTGGATGTCGCCGCCAGAGATGTTGATCGTCCCTCCGCTGATGCTGCTGATGTCGCCGATATTGATCACACGGTCCTGGTCGGCAGCTTTCTTTTTCATTTGGCGGTTCATCTCATCCATTTGACACCTCACCATTGGTTAAGGCCACATTTTCACTGACCGGCGCCGGCCGCATGGCAGCCATGGCGCGCCTGGCTTCAACGGCTTCAAATGAGTCTGGGGGAGCGGTCTTGAGGATGAGCTCGAACTCCCGGCAGGCTTCATCCAGTTTTCCTGACTTGAAATAAGTTACGGCTAAATTATAACGCGTTGCATAGCGGTTCGGATTTTCATTCAAAATTTTGGTATAGATATTGATCCCCTCATCGAAGTGATTCAGGCGGGTTTCGAGCAGACCGAGGTTATCCGAAGCCTCCAGCAGTTTCGCATCTTTTTCGATGGCTGTTTTCAAGTCGTCTCGCGCCAGGTCAAAATAAGCGCTGTCGCCAAGCTGCAGGTGAGCGTAGCCCCGCTTGGAATAAGCCGAGGCAACCGCCGGATGCTCGTACAGACAGGCGCGTGTCAGGCGCTCGATAGCCTCTTTATAACTGCCAATGCCTAGAAGGGCTGTCCCCCATCCCAGCCAGAGCTCGAAATTATCGCGCTCACCCAGCAGGTAATAGGCTTCAAAATCTTCTTTCGCCTCTGCAAAGCGGCTGCGGGTGTTATAAGCCAGGCCGCGGTTCAGGTAAGCGGCAGGAAAGCGATCGTCCAGGTCTAGCGAGCGATTGAAATCACCGAGGGCTTTTTCGATCTGGTTCAGGCGGGTATAGGCGATGCCGCGGTAGTTATAGGTGTGCTTGTTGCGGTTGTCGATGCGGATAGCCTGGGTGCAGTCACGCACGGCGTCTTCATACTTGCCTCTCTCGAGCAAGATACGCGCCCGGTTGGTATAGGCAATGGCCATATTGCTATCGATCTTGAGTGCCTGGTCCAACACCTTCAGGGCATCATCGGTCCGGCCGATGCCATAATAGGCGGTGCCCAGGTTGGCGAAAGCTTCCACGTCTTGAGGGTTATGGAGTACGCGCCTCTCCAGCTCCATAATCGCATGCTTGAAATCTTTTTCCTCGGCCTCGGTGCCCAGGATGATACCCATGCCTTCGCTGGCGCGCTGGCGGGCGATGCGGCTGGTGCGCAGGTAATATTCTGCAATAAAGGCATAATTCGGGTAGTTGGTGTAATCGTTCAAGACATCCAGGTCGCCATCCCCGGTCAGGCTCAGCAAGGCTGCCAGCAGCTTGCGCTCATCTTGCACTTGCTGGATCTCTTCCTGCGTCCGCTGGGCCAGAGGGTCGTGGAGCGAAAGCTTGTTCAGGCGCTGGCAGTACTCATGGAAGGTGTTGATGCCGGTGTTCTTAAAGCGTGGATATTTGTCGCCCACCCGGGTATATAAAATCGCCTGGTCGATCCAATTGATGATCTCCTGGGTGTCGAAGCGGGTTGTCAGCAGGATCTTGCGGATATCGACGGTAGCCAGGTTTTGAACGTCATCGATCCCCATCTCGAGCAGGCGGGCTTCGTGCCAGTCGCTGATCCCCTGCAGGTCTTTAACCGGCAGGCTGCGCGAGTCCTGGCCTTTGGGATTGATGATGCGGTTGCCCTGGAGAAGGATCCAGCGGGTGCCGCTGCTCGGAAACGAGCCGATGACAAACGCAGCCGCCGCGGCCCA
>Ga0105092_10002036_pt1 | contig 10789 bp, 13 predicted proteins | sample PPLLak2March2015_FD_87021 | JGI IMG/M metagenome (GOLD analysis project Ga0105092, IMG submission 87021) | Freshwater sediment microbial communities from Prairie Pothole Lake near Jamestown, North Dakota, USA - PPLs Lake P7 Core (1) Depth... | ecosystem: Environmental > Aquatic > Freshwater >...
TAACCCTGGGAGCGGAAGTGAAAGTCATCCAAAATTATGGGCATGGTCCCATTCTAGTTGGTGTTCAGGGAGCGCGGATTGCGCTGGGGCGTGGTGAGGCAGCAAAGATCATGGTCAGTTTGCAATGAACACTGTATTGTCGGTGACAATTGCCCTGGCGGGACAACCAAACGTTGGCAAGTCGACAATTTTCAACAGCTTGACTCACCAAAACCAATACGTCAGCAACTGGCCTGGCAAGACCTGCGAGATGAAAACAGGTTTGTATCATCATGGGGAAGTTTGCGCTACCATCGTGGATCTACCAGGTATATACAGCCTGACAGCCAACTCGGAGGAAGAGCGTATTGCGCGTGAATTCCTGATCCATTGCCGTCCAGATGTGGTCGTTGTGATTGTCGACGCGTCCATGCTGGAGCGCAGTCTGTACCTGGCAGCAGAACTGGTATGTTTGCCGGTGCCAGTAGTGATCGCCCTGAATATGCTCGACATGGCAAACGATCAGGGCATCATGATCGAGCCGCATGTGCTGCAAGCGGCTCTGGGGGTGCCGGTGGTGCCGATGGTTGCCAGTAGCGACCAGGGTGTCACGGATCTGATCGACACCGCTCTGCGAGTAGCACAGGCCCCGCCTGAGCGGCCTCCCAACCGGCCCGAGATCCATGCTGGTCACCGTGCGGTGTTCGACGCAATTGAGCAGCAATTAACGGGTAAGACGCCCCATCCGTATCCGCCTGATTGGGTAGCGATGAAGTTGCTGGAAGGCGATACAGAGATTACGGATCTGATGCGAGCGGCCTTGGGGTCAGAGTGGGAACCTGTGGCGGCGCTCCTGGCCCAGCACGATGACGCGTACCTGGCGGTGGCGAGCGGACGCTACGAATGGATTGGACGCATGGTGCGGGCCGCAGTGGTGCGACCTAAGCTGGGACAAGTTACGTTGACCGACCGGATCGATCGGCTGGCAACGCACCCGCTGTGGGGGCCGCTGCTCCTTTTGGCGGTGCTGGGACTGTTGTTCTCGCTGGTCTTTGCTGTAGGATCACCGATCCAGGTCTGGCTGGAAACCTATGTGGTCCGGGCTGCGGATTGGACCCGTGCCGTATTAAGCGAGCAGCCTCAATGGCTGAGTGGATTATTGGCAAATGGAATTATTACCGGGGTGGGCACAGTGCTGACCCTGCTGCCGATCCTGATCCTTTTCTTTGCAGCTCTAGGGTTGATGGAAGATATCGGTTATATGGCGCGGGCGGCTTACGTGATGGACCGTTACATGCATTGGATGGGGCTGCATGGCAAGAGCTTTTTGCCATTGTTCCTGGGCTTTGGGTGTAACGTACCCGCGCTGATGGGCACACGCATCATTGAGTCACCCAAGGGACGGTTGATCACACTCCTGGTCGCACCACTGATGCCATGTACGGCACGGTTGTCAGTGGTCGTGCTGCTGGCGCCCGTATTTTTTGGTCCCTGGGCTGGGCTGGTAATCTTGGGATTGGTGGGATTGTCACTGTCGATGCTCGCCGTAGTGGGGATGGGGCTGCATAGGTTGTTGTTCTTCCAAGATACACAGACGGCTTTCATTATGGAACTGCCGTTATACCATGTACCCGACCCGCGCAGGATTGGCATGGGAGTGTGGCAGCGGGTGGTAGATTTTTTGAAGGGGGCAGGAGGCGTGATCCTGGTGATGTCGGTGATCTTATGGTGGCTGTCGACATACCCGGGCGGCAACATCGAGTCGAGTTACCTGGCGACGGTTGGTCACTGGATGACTCCGCTTGGCAAGTTGATGGGGCTGGACTGGCGAATGATGGTTGCGCTGTTGACGAGTGTGGTACGCAAAGAGAACACAATCTCGACGTTGGCGGTGCTATACGGGCCAGGGGCTGGGGGGACAGGGCTGGGAGATATTTTGGGACATCACCTGTCACCGGTGGCGGCGCTGGCATTCCTGGCAGTGCAAATCCTGTTCATTCCATGCATGGCTACGGTCTCGACCCTGCGCCAGGAGACCCACTCATGGAGCTTGACGCTCCTTTCAGTTGCGTTTCTGTTTGTGATCTCGATGGGGATAGGGATTTTGATTTACCAGGGCGCGGCACTATTGGGGTGGAGCGTATGAACTTGCTGCACCAGTTGTGCATGTTCTAGCTTACAGCAGATCTGCCTTTTTTCGTTTATCTAAAGCCTGAGTTCAGGGTTTTCTGCATTGGTAGGGCTGCCTTTCTGTTTCGTTAAAATAGTATAATAGTTGGTATATTGTATTTAAATAATAAATCAACTATAATATTAGTTGAAACAACTAACGAATGGAGAAATTGGATGATGAGACGTAATCATTCACGTGTACACACAAGAAGTGGCCCGACTGGAAACGGTAAGAACATCCCGGCGCTGGTTGCTGAGGTGGACAACGAAAGTAATATCGACGTTGGCCGGCGCCTACGAGAGATCCGCATGGGCAGAGGTCTCTCGATTCGTGCCCTGGCCGAGTCCAGCCAACTGAACGTCAACACCCTCAGCCTGATCGAAAATGGGCGCACCTCCCCCAGCGTTGGCACACTCCAGGTGATCGCACAGACTTTGCAGGTCCCCATCTCGGCATTCTTCGAAACCGATGATGGTCAAAAGAAAGTGGTTTATCAGCGCACCGGCAACCGTCCCCACGCGGTGTTTACTCATGGGTTGGTGGAAGACCTTGGCACTGGCATGGCTCGCTTTGGTGCAGAACCGCTGATCGTCACCCTCAAACCGAAAGCAGATAGCGGGAGGACGCCCATCGTACACACAGGACGCGAATTTGTTTACTGTCTTGAAGGCCATATTGTCTATCACGTGGATGATCAAGCGTATCCGCTTGAACCAGGTGATAGTCTTATGTTCGAGGCCTATCTGCCCCACCGCTGGCAGAATGAGGGCGAGTCCGAATCCAAACTCCTGCTCGTGCTTTGTCCAATGGATGAACGCGACCAGCCCTCCGAACGCCACTTTGGGAGTTAGAACGGGTCAGACACCTGAAAGGAGGTGTGCTATGTCCCACAAAACATCATTAATCCTGTTTGCGTTGTTCACTCTGGTGTGTCTCGTAATCGCCACTGCATTTTTGAATACACCTGTACAGGCTCAATCCACCCTAACTAATGGCAGTGAAGACAAATGCATGACCTGTCATGAGAATCTGTATTTCCTGCACGACACAGGGAATTGGTTCTGCCTGCGAGAATCGCCGATGACCTGTGTCGATTGTCATGGCGGCGATCCCGAAGCCATTACCCAGGAGACGGCTCATCTTCATCGAGCGGCGCATCCGGTCATCAATGAGGATGTTTCAAAGTGCCAGGAATGTCACCCCGAGGAATGCAATGAGCGCGTGGAATTCTTCGATCAGACCGCAGGGATCAGCCTGGTACGGGTTGCCGCGCCCTATACACCTGTTCATTCAACTGAGAGAACTGACAATATAGCAGACGCCGCACAAACCGAGGAGCAATCTGGTGGTCTGCTCCTGTTTTGGGAAATTATTCCGCTCGTTGTTATCGCAGGTTTGGCACTGATCACTTACCTAATCCGCCGTGCACTTCACAACAAATTTAAATAAGAAGGAGCAACAATAAATGAAGATCGCTGCAATTACCGATGATGGCAAGACCATCAGCCAGCACTTTGGACGTGCATCCCATTACATGGTTGTCACCGTGGAGAATGGCAAAATCATAGATCACACGATGCGTGAAAAGCTCGGCCACAACCAGTTTGCGAACGAACCTCATGCTTCCGAGCAGCCTGACCAGCCACATGGCATGGACCCGGCATCTCACAATAAGCATTTGCGTATGGCAGAAGCGATTGCTGATTGTGAGGCATTGCTCTGTCGAGGCATGGGAATGGGAGCCTACGACAGCATGAAAGCCTGCAACATTCGACCGGTCGTCACCGATATTGCCTCGATCGATGAGGCAGTCATCGCTTATGTGGATGGCGGAATTGTGGATCTGGTCGATCGCCTGCATTAGATTGGAAGCCGTCAATGAACGTATTGAGGAACTCGAGAAGTGATTTATAGGAGGCTGCTGTGAGTACAGCCTCCTGAAAAAGGAACAAACATGAACAACAATTTTTTCAGGGGCAGAGGTGGAGGGAGAGGCTTGGGACGCGGTCTGGGGGGAGGTCAGGGACGCGGAGGAGGAGCAGGCCGAGGTCGGGGATGGGGCGGCGGGGACAAACCTGGTTCCGGGCCCGATGGGAACTGTGTCTGTCCAAAGTGCGGGCATCAGGAACCGCATGTCGCCGGTCAGCGCTGCCTGGATCGCGTCTGCCCCAAATGCGGGACGAAGATAACGCGTGCATGAGGCTGTGATGAAGATCGTTATTAGCGCAATATCCCCTGACCTTGACTCCGTCATCGATCCACGTTTTGGACGTGCAGCTTACTTTGTCATTGTCGATACACACACACTTGAGTGGCAGTCCTATCCAAACCCAGGCACGAATGCCTCCAGCGGAGCTGGTACCCAGGCGGCGCAGTACATCGCCAGCCTGGGCGCGGGTGTTGTTGTCAGCGGCGATTTTGGACCGAATGCCTATAAAGCTCTGGATGCGGCTGGCATCGCCATGTATCTTTTGGGCACCAGCCAGACGGTACGGGAGGCAGTGGGGAATTACAAGGCAGACCAACTTGCCTTAGTCAATGCGCCAACTGCGCCTGGACATCACATGCACTAAAGGAAGCTCAATGAGGATTGCAGTTGCAAGCGGCAAAGGAGGCACCGGCAAAACCACTATCGCTACGAGTCTGGCGTTGAGTCTTGCGGGATTTGAGATTCCGCCCATCTTCCTGGATGGCGATGTCGAGGCGCCGAACGCTCACCTGTTTCTCAGCCCGGCTTTCGAGCAACTCCAGGAGGTGGCGATCCAGATCCCACAGGTGGATGAGAGCAAATGCACCTACTGTGGCAAATGCGCAGAAGCCTGTCAGTATCACGCCATCGTGATGATGGGGAAAAAGACTCTGGTCTTTCCGCAATTGTGTCATGGTTGTGGAAGTTGCGCGCTGGTCTGCCCGGAACACGCTATTTGCGAAACCCCGCAAGTGATCGGCGTTTTGGAGCGCGGATCTGCGCGCAGCAACATCTCTTTTGCGCGCGGTGTCCTGAACATTGGTGAGCCGATGGCGGTACCGGTCATTCGCCAGCTTAAACAATGGGTCCAGCCGCGACTGGATCAACTTGAGATTCTGGATGCACCGCCGGGCACATCCTGCCCGGTTGTGGAATCCATGCGCGGCGCGGATTTCATCCTGCTGGTGACCGAACCGACGCCTTTTGGATTGCACGATCTGCGTCTGGCGGTGCAGGTCGCGCATGAATTGAAGATCCCAGTGGGCGTGGTGATCAATCGTGATGGTATAGGTGATAAACAGGTCGATGAGTTTTGCCAATCGGAGGGACTCCCAATTCTGATGCGCGTGCCCTTCGAGCGCGCCATCGCGCAGGGTGTGGCCAAGGGCAAACCTTTGGTGGATATTCACCCGGAATATGTTGAACTTTTCCAACAATTATTTATGCAAATTGCGGCTTTACCATGAACCCACAATACAACTCTGCCTCCTGCTTCGCTTGTGGCCTTGAAAACCCCTCAGGTCTGCGTTTGCGTTTCTGCGACAACGGCAAGGATCAGGTCTTTACTCGCTTCACTCTCGATCTTGCGCATGCTGGCTACCCGGGCATGGCGCATGGGGGCATAGTCACCGCGGTCCTCGATGAAGTGGGCGGGCGCACGATGATGATCAATCATCCAGATCGGTTTTTCGTCACAGCTCACATGGACGTACATTTTCGACAACCTGTTCCGGTAGGTGTGTACCTCGACGCCTCGGGCTGGCTTCTCAAGTCCAGCGGCCGCCGTACACGCGCCCATGCGGAAATTTTCACTTCGGAGGCAGGCATTCTGGCGGAAGCGAATATTCTGTTTACCGACATGCCAGCCAATCTGCTCAACCCTGATGAAGCCCGGCATATATTTGGCTGGAGGCTGTATGACTGACCCCGTCCTCGATCAGTCGATCTCAACCCCATTGGAAGGTGAAAAGATGAAGATCCTCGTCTACGGTGCTGGTCCATTGGGTAGCCTGTTTGCAGCTAAGTTGCACGAAGCTGGTCATGAAGTCTCTCTATTGGCGCGCGGGCAGCGCCTGGGTGATTTACAAGAACACGGTATCGTCCTGGTTGATACCCAGACAAAGGATGAATGTGTGACATATCCCCGGATCGTTGAATGCCTCTCTCCTGAAGATGCCTACGATCTGGTGTTGGTGATCATGCGCAAGAACCGCGCGCTTGAGATCTTGCCCATCCTGGCGGCTAATTGTCATACCCCCAACATTCTCTTTCTCATGAACAATGCAGCCGGGCCAAAGGAGTTGGTCGATGCATTAGGGCAGGACCGCGTCATGATGGGCTTTCCGATGGCGGCCGGTTATCGCCGGGAACATGTGGTGTATTACCTGGCGGGCGCCAAGCCCGGCAAAAAAGCCATGATCCCCATCGGCGAAGTGGATGGGCGTATCACGCCTCGCTTGCAGGAAGTTGGAAATGTCCTGGCGAGCATGCCCGGCTTCGATGCCGATTTGCGTACCGACATGGATGCCTGGTTGAAGACCCACGTCGCTTTGCTGATGCCCTCCATCGCGCCGGCGATGCGGGCGGCCGGCAGGGATAACGTGCGCATGGCGCATACCCGCGATGCCATCGTCCTGGCGATCCGCGCCATCCGGGAGGGATTTCGTGTGCTGCGAGCATTGGGATACCCGATCGTTCCCGAGAGTGTGAAGATCTTCGAGCGTCTTCCCGAACCGATCCTGGTGTGGGGGTTCCGGAAGAGACTCATGGATCCCCGCATTCGGGTTGCCATGTTCGAGCACGCCCAGGCGGCCCAGGATGAGATCAAACATCTGGCAGACGAGTTCATTGCTCTGAAGCATCAGACTTCGATCCCTACTCCATCCATCGACCACCTGTACATATATTTCGATCCAGCTGTGGACCCCATGCCGGAAGGCAGCGCCTGGTACCCGTTGGACTGGCATTTTCTGTTGCCGACGACGGGTATTCTTGTCAGCCTGGTCACCATCTTTTGGTTGATCTGGTTGATTTTGAAATAACTTGTAATGAGAGGAGTTGCAGCGATGCCACAATTGGCGAAAGGAGGCAAATGGGTCTTCGGCTGGACCGTCGTCGGCCCGGACGGCGTGGCGCCAATCCCGCCTGCTGCATTTGACGAATACGGTTTTCAGCCCGGTGAGCCCGTCATCTTCCTGCGCGGCAGTAAACGTTCCGGGGGTGCTGGCGTGGCACGGCGCGAGACCCTGAACTGGTGCCGGGTTCCCCTGTTCAAACGTGCTTTCGGAGAGAGTGTGATCGACAAAAACCGGCGTGTCATTTTCCCGCCCCGGGCCGGCTTCCGGGAGGGGGAACGCCTGCTGGTCGTGCGCGGCAGCGGTTGGGCGCTGGGGTTCGTACAGCGCGGTCCGATCTATGAAGAAGCGTTGCGGCATCCGGAGCTCGAGGTCTTTTCAGCATGAAGCAGTTGGTGATCCTGAGCGGGAAAGGCGGCACCGGCAAGACCAGTCTGGCGGCCGCATTTGCTCATCTCTTTTCACAAAGCCCATTCGCGAACCGGGTCGTGCTGGCAGATGCGGATGTGGATGCTGCCAACCTTGAGCTGGTCCTCCAGCCTCATTTGCTGGAGCAGGAGGACTTTCGCGGCGGGCAGGTCGCTGTGATTGACGAAAGCACCTGCGCTTCCTGCGGGGACTGTGAGGCGGTTTGCCGTTTCGATGCGATTCACCACACCGACGGTTTGTACGTGATCGATCCCATTGCCTGTGATGGTTGCGCGGCTTGTGTTTATCAGTGTCCCTCGAAAAGCATCACGATGCTCGAACAAGTAGCTGGCACGTTTTGTGTCTCTGATAGTCGTTATGGGCCGCTGTATCACGCCAACCTGCACCCTGGACGGGAAAACTCCGGCAAGCTGGTGACGCTGGTGAAACAGCGCGCCCGTCTGCGAGCCCTGGATGAAAATCGGGAACTGGTGATCGTCGATGGTCCTCCCGGGATTGGTTGTCCGGTCATTGCTGCCGCTTCGGGAGCCGATCTGGCATTGATCGTTGCCGAGCCAACCGCAGCCAGTGTCCATGATATGAAGCGTATTTTACAGACAACCGAACACTTTCACATCCCGGCGCTGGTCTGCATCAACAAAGCGGATATTTACCCACTGGGCGCCAAATTGATCGAGGCATACTGTTGGGACAACGCGATTGAGATCGCGGGAAAGATCCCCTTCGATGAAGCAGTGACGGAAGCGATGGTACATGGTGAACCGGTCACAGCCTACAGACCCAACGCGCCTGCCAGTCGAGCGATCATCGACCTCTGGTGTTCTGTCATGGAGTCTTTGTCGATTCAGAATATATCAATGGGTTTATAGGAAAGATGAAAACTCCCGAAGAACTGCGCCTGGCCATCCTTGAAGAATTATCTACCGTGATCGACCCGGAGACCGGGGCAGATGTTGTGCGAATGAAGCTGGTCGAAGATCTGGTCGTGGATGCTTCCGGACAAGTCAGTTACACGTTTCAACCCTCCTCTCCTTTGTGTCCGATTGCAGTGTATCTGGCAGTGCAGATCAGGATGACTGTCGCGGGCGTGCCCGGCGTAAGCGGACAACGGATCAGAGTGACAAACTATGTTGCTGCGGAGAAATTAACTGAGTTGATCAACCAGGAAGAGTTGTTCGACCTGGAAGAAGGATAGTCCGGTAATGACAACTCTGATTTATCCGCAACATAAGGACTATAGCAAAATGCTGATCCGGAGATATGCATGATTGCAGCCGTAATCCTTGCCAGCTCTTTGGCATGCCTGGTCACAACGGGTGGGATCTACATGATCAGCAAGTATGAAAAGTGGGGGAATCAAAATGTTGTCTATTTCATCAGCTTTGCCGCCGGAGTGCTTATTTCTGTGTCCTTTATTCACATCATCCCAAAGTCCATTGAAATGAATGTGAAAGCGCCGATATTCCTTCTCGTTGGTTTCATGGGTATGTACATTATCAATCGGTTGGTGAGCATGTACGTTTGTCAGGTGCGCGATCGCGTGAATCCCGCTGTTGGAATTATTCCTATGATCGGCATTGGTCTTCATTCTTTCATTGATGGGATCATTTACTCGGTCACTTTTAACGTCAGCATTTTCACGGGCGTATTGGCAGCGCTTGGCATGGTGTTGCATGAATTCCCCGAGGGCGTGGTCACTTTCCTCCTTTTGGAGCGGGCTGGCTTTAGTCGAAAAAAGTCGATTCTCCTGGCGTTTCTTGCTGCCGCGCTCTCCACGCCGCTGGGAACGCTGGTTTCCTTTCCATTTATCAACAGGATTGACCGCCCTGCTCTGGGATTGCTCCTGGCGCTTTCTGCCGGCGCGTTGGTTTACGTAGGCGCGACTCATCTGCTTCCCGCTGTTGAAAAGGAACCTCAAAAATACTCCTTCGCTTCTTTGGCGACAGGTATTTTGGTGGCTGTTTTGATCGTAATTTCCCAGGGCTGATTTGTTTGCCTTCTACAGCCATATTGGAGCTCTCGGAATTAGGAGAAGATCATGAAGAAAATTGGGATCATTATCTGCGACCGTTATCGTACCTGCGCCGGCGGCAAGTGCCTGCGAGCTTTGCGCGAGCGGGATGGTGCCTTTGCACGCTATGAAGGCGAGCAGGTTGAACTGGTGGGGTACACCACCTGTGGCGGCTGTCCGGGCGGCAACGTCGAATATACCGGGGAGGAAATGGTGGCGAATGGAGCGCAAGTGGTTCACCTGGCAACCGGGCTGTTGGTTGGCTATCCTCCCTGTCCTTATATCGACACGTTCAAAAGCTTTCTCGAAAAGCGTTACGGTGTAGAAGTTGTCGTTGGCACACATCCCATCCCCAAAAAATATCTGGACCTGCATGCGAGCCTGGGAACATGGGATGATCCCAAATGGCAATCCCTTTTAGGACCGGTCATGGCGAATGGAGTTACTCGAGAGGCTTACGACTAGGAATCAAAAGATGAAATATGTCTTCGGTCCCGTCCCCTCCCGCCGCCTGGGTCAATCGCTTGGAATTGATACGATCCCGCTCAAGACCTGCAACTGGAACTGCGTCTATTGCCAGTTGGGACGCACCATTCCGCTGACCAACGAGAGGCGCGATTATTACCCGCGTGAGGAAATCCTGAATGAGGTGGAGCAGGTGCTGACGGCGCACAAACCTGGCGAGATCGACTGGGTGACCTTTGTCGGCTCGGGCGAACCGACGTTGCACAGTAGCATAGGCCGGCTGATATGGGGAGTAAAAGAAATAACCAAATTACCCGTGGCAGTCATCACGAACGGTGCTCGCCTCTACTTGCCTGAAGCGCGCGAGGACCTGACGGGCGCAGATGCGGTCTTGCCCTCTCTGGATGCCGGGAGCGCCAGACTTTATCGAAAGATCAACCGCCCTCATCCTGACATTACTTACGAACGTTTCGTAGATGGACTGATCGCTTTTCGCAAAGAATATCATGGGAAGCTGTGGGTGGAAGTGATGTTGGTGCGCGGCTTGAATGATGCCGAAGAAGCCCTGCATGAGATCGCGGCAGTACTGGAGCGGGTCCGGCCCGATGAGGTACATATCAACCTGCCCACCCGCCCGCCGGTCGAGACCTGGGTGCAGCCGCCGAACGAGGAAGGTCTGCTGCGCGCCA
>Ga0105092_10002037_pt1 | contig 10783 bp, 22 predicted proteins | sample PPLLak2March2015_FD_87021 | JGI IMG/M metagenome (GOLD analysis project Ga0105092, IMG submission 87021) | Freshwater sediment microbial communities from Prairie Pothole Lake near Jamestown, North Dakota, USA - PPLs Lake P7 Core (1) Depth... | ecosystem: Environmental > Aquatic > Freshwater >...
ATCGTCGTGCCGGGGGCAGCCCGCAGATTCGAGGAATGGTCGGCGTAGTCGGTCACAGCGTTGAACGCCGCCCATGCGGTGCCGGTGACCTTGGCATTGCCGGCACCGATCGCGAAGAGTTCCATCAGCTTGGCTCTCTTGTTCTTCGTGACGCCAGCGACCTCCTCACCATCGCTCGGGAAGAGCGTCTCGCTGAACTTCGTCATGTCGTCGTTGCTGAACTTGGTGTCGAGCAGACGGTTGAACTGGGTCTCCATGACCTGGTAGTACCGATCGTTCAGCTTGAGGATCTCGCGAGCCTGCTCGACCTTCTTGTCATAGTTGCGAGTGTGACGAATCTCGACGCGACCCTGCACGCCGTCCCTGCTCTTGAGTGCGACGTTCAGCGTGTTCGCACACACGACGCGAACCGGCGTCCACTGAACGATCAGGCTCAGCGAGCGGTCGTGGCTGCTGGCGAGCAGCAGATATTTCTGAATCAGATCGTCACCGATCTTGGCATCGCTCGGGAGCTTCACGGTCGCGAAGATCACCGAACCACCGAAAAGAGAACCGGCGGTGTGGAAGACAGCCTCGCCCGACCCGATGAGCGTGTCGATGAAATCGAAGCACTCATTGTTCTGAATGATGCTGTACTTCGGCGACACGGTGCCAAGGATGTTGCCGGTGTCGCTGCGGACCACCGCGACGAGACCGTTGAGCTCCTTGCCGATCACCGGGATGCCATCGACCAGGTTCGCACCCTTGATGAAGAGGGGCTGCTTGTCACAGGTCCAATCGAGCCCGGCGAGCTTGATCGCGGCGGCTGCGGTGACTTCCTTCTCGACCTTGGTACCAAGACCATGCCAAGGAGTCTCGCCAGCGTACATCATTTCGATCTGTCCGTCTCTGCGTTCGGTGAGGTTTGCTGCCATTGTCGTCGTTCCTTAAAAGATGTCTGTCGTATCGTTCCGTTCTTGTTATACTCGAAGAGATGTCTTTGAGAGAATTATCTCGTCCTGCGACATCTCATCCGCGGGCAGATTCACGAGCATCTCGGTCACCTTCGCGAGAGCCTCTTCGCAATTCGCGAATTTCTCGACTGTATGGTCTATAATGTCTTCCGAAGCCGCCCGCAGTTTATCGGACTTTCGGCTACGGTTTCGTTTCGAGCTCCGTGATGTAATACTTCGTTTCGTGATCGCCGTTCGAGAGTACCCACATTCGTGGATCCTCGCAGACCAGTTGAATGTCTAGCTCGTCGGTGCTCTCGATGTCGAGCTCGTTCGAGATGTACGCGTGCAATGCGTTCAGGTCGGTCCAGATTGCATCGCTCGGCTCGTACTCGAAATCGTACTCCTCAGCAGCCTGCTGTCGCTGTAACAGGTAGACCAGCATACTCCATCTCCTTAGAATGTGACTTCCATCTGCAGACGAACCGAGCCACTCTGTCCGTAAACGCGGTGTACCGAATGAATCTCACACGACGGGTGAAAGAATTTACGTAACACCAGCAACCAATCACGCTTGTCGTCCTTCGTCAGTCTTCCGACTGATAGATCGAACGTCAGGTGTGGACCAAGGATTTGTCTACCACCCTGCTCGGTGCAGATCGCTTCGTAGTGACTGACGTACCCCGGCACCTGCGTCATGAATGCCTTTTTCATTTGATGTTCAAGCTCTTTTATTGTTAATTGTTTCATACCTATTCCCCGATGAGTTGGCCTTGTGCGTACATCTCACGAATCTTGAACAGATGCCACAACTGGGCGTTGATCCGCTGGCACGCGTCACCAATGTTCGACGTGTCGAGCTCGACCTTGCCCGCGAGCAACCTGCGGCGGATTCGCTCGGTGTTGTCGATCAGCGTGACCACCTTACGGGTATACTCCTCGGCGAGCTCGGCAATCATCTCCTCGTTGAGAATCGCCATCGATATGAACTGAGCGACGAGCGGGAGCTTCGACTCGCGAAGCCGTTCGTTGAGCTCTCGCACGTTCTGTCTGGCCTGTTCGACGACGTTCATATCTCCTCCACTTTGATTACCCGCGGGTGCTCGTGGTGCTTACGGTCGACTCGTTTGGTGCCACGTGTCGTCAGCAGGTACCGATGACCGACCTCGACCGCATCGAGCGGGCATTCGAAGAGACCGTCGCCGGTGCCGATCATCTCGACCGGATCCTTGTGGTGGTCGTAGTCGTAGTATTTCATCACCACCAGATTGTCATGTGTCTGCAACGACCAGAACTTCCTGACCTCGCCGACCGTGAGGACAGCGATGCTCAGGAAGCCCGCAATCAGCATCACGTCAATGATTCTCCGGATCGTCTTCATCTCACGACCTCCACGAACTCCTCGTACCAGTACGCGACCTCACCGAGACCGTCGGCGTGTCCGTGATCCCACGCCTTGTTCCACACGAGCTCCTCCTTGGGGTGCGTTACCATCTTATACTCGCGGGCTATCTCAAGACGGAACCGACCGATCCTCTCCTGCTCGCCCTGTCGGTAGGCGGTCATGGCCTCCGCTCGCATCTCGGCACTCATGTCCTTCGGTGGGTATGGCACCTTGTTGTCGAACTCGCCCGAACTGATCCGGTCTCTGATCGTCATGATTTGTCTCCTTGTCATGTAGCCACATCTCGACCTCTTCGAGACTGGCAAACTCTTGGTATTTGCTGTTCTTCGTCGAACAACCGTTGTCCACCGCCCAGCGCTTGCCGACCTCCTCGAGGATGAACCCAAGCTTACACAGGCGGAACCGTAGTTTCACCAGACGCATTGTACGGATGCTCCTCGCCCCAAGCGAGCAGTTCTTCGTTCTTCATTTTGATCACTTCTTCGTACGCCTGCTTGCTGGCATGGTCGTAGCACTTGCCCTGCTCGCGGAGTTGTGCCGTACGCCAGGAATGCCATCGCAGTCGTAGCATTGTTCTCTGTCTCTGTCTCTGTTTCATGTCGGTCTCCTCAGAGAACGATCTCGGGCGTCGTCTTCTTGCCGAGTACGTTCTGGATGGTCCAAGCGTCGAACTTGTACCGCTTGCCATCGCGAAGACGCACGGCGACAAACGGGTACTTCTTGCATTTCGCGTTGAGTGACACAAGGCGGAACCGATTGCCCATAATTACGACCTCGCGACCGAAATCCTCGGGCGTGAGACCGTAAAGAGGAGCGTATGTGTTCCACCGCTTCTTGTCGACTAGGTTCTCGCCGGTGCTGCTGACGACCTGCAACGTCGTCCGGATGCCCATCTCCGCGGCGTTGAAAGAGCAGCCGACCGGCTTTACCGCCAGTTTATACTTCTGGGCGATTGCTGCGAGCGCCTCGTTGATCTCCGAGTTGATCTGCTTTACCGTTGGTCTGTCGAGCATGAGTGTTATTCCTTTTCCCGTACGATAATGATCGTACCTGTGTCACCGCCCTCTGAGTTGTGCAGAATCTCTCGGCAATTCAGGCTCTGAGGCAACGTGCATGGCATGAAATCGCCGGACCCCGGTTGAATGTGACCCATAACCTTCTGGCGGACCTGTTCGAGCACGAATCCGAGTTCGCTGTGCATCTTGCCGCCCTCGAAGACCTCGGTATCAACATCAATCATGATCTGGATTTGACGCATTTTCATTGTTCGGCCTTTCGATTGAGCACCATCGCTCTACTTAAATTATAACACACGGAAGGCTCAGGCACAAGTGGTTCCTGTATTTCAGAGATATCTCCGTGCACCACGGAATATGTAGTCCGTGAGGTTTGTAACGTTCGTATCATCTCGGAAATACCTCCACGATCTGGACACGTCGCAGAGAGTCTTCGTCGCCGTACTTCGGTGGGTAGGCGAACGCGTTCATCTTGACACGATCACCAACCCGCAGGTGACCTGCCTCGTCCCAGTCTGCTCGATCCGAGTGCCACCGGTATTTGTTGCCGATCTCGTCTTCGAACACGATGTACGGGGTCTCCCAGGGCATTGGTATGATGCATGCGGTGCCGCGGTCGACGACCCGCATCATACGCTCCGCCAGCTTGTGGCCCTTCGTTGGTCGTGCCATCTTACTGTTCCTCTCCCTGCCAGGGTTCTCTACCGTCCTCCCAATTCGTGTCACACCATCCCTGCCAGTGATGGTCATGCCTCCGTTTGCGGCAGCATCGCCGCGATTCCGCGAACGGTATACCGGCCCCGTGCGCTGTAGATATTTCGCATTTCACCATCGATTTCGCCGTAGACGGTAGCGAGCCCTTCGCGTTCCCAGGTGATGCTGCTGAGCAGCGCCCACTTGGTGCGAATCCGGTCGGTCTCCTTGGCCTTCACGAAATCATGCCTCTCCTCGTACTCACCGACCTTGACTCCGTCGACCAACAGACTCCAGGTCTTCCGGCCATGGGCCTCGCTGACCAGTTTGCGTTTCAGAGTTTTCATCCGACACCCTTTCGATTGAGCACCATCGCTCTACATAAATTATAACACACCGAACGTCTTGGCACAAGTAGTCCCGATGCCTTAGAGATATCTCCAAGGCATCGGGAGTATGTAGTCCGTGAGGTTTGTAAGGCTTGTGACGGCCCGGCGTGTTCTACGACGCCCCGAGACCGAAGTCCTTCTCGACCTGGTCGAACGCCCGATTGAGTTGCTGGACGCTCTCGGGGTAACAAATCTTGTTGATGTTCAGGTCGATGCCGAGATGCTTGTACAGATTCTCGATGTTCGCTTTGGTGACCTTGAAGTGGAGCTCCCTCTGTGCGTAATCCGCGACTTCCTCCGTCCGGCGACGCAGGATCGTGGATTGGTGCTGATTCAGCCAGCCGATCAGTTTCAGGTTCTCGCCAGCGTCCTTCTTCTCTCTTCTGCATTCGTCGTTCATCTTCTCACCCTCTCAAAGTAAAAGATCGAACTGAAATCGTTACGTTACTGTCATTATACTTTCATCGTGGGTCGTAGAGAAATCTACTCGTCAAGAATGAAGAGATCCTCGCTCGACGGCACGTGCAGCTTGTCGCCGACGAGCCATTGCTTTACCTGCACCCGGATCCATACGCTCGGGTTGATCTCGATGAATTGGTTGATCTCGGGATCGATCGACAACCGAAACGATCCGACCCTGGTTGAGATCACGCGTTGAAATTCGTAGAATCGGGCCAGGTCGTCCTTTCTCAGCGGTGCGTGCAGAGTGTACGTCAGGCCCTTGACCAGCGGCAGGATCGTGATGATCTCTGGCACGTAGAACGCCGTATACAGGTAGACGACGCTGCCCTGCTTCGCCGCCTGCTGAGCCAGGCCGATTACCCGATCGGGAAACAGCATCGGCTCGCCGCCGGTGAGAACCACGACCATGTAATCGGCGAGCTCGGTGATCGACTTGATGTGCTTCGCCTGACTGAGCACGTTGGGGTTCTTGTTGCAGCAGTATTTACAGTCGCGATTGCACTTGAGCGTCATGATGACGCGTGCTATCTTGGTGCCGGTCTGCTGCCCGTCGCTGGTCACCTGACCCAAGGCGGCACGCAGAACCCTCTGCGTGCCCTCCTCAAGACGCGTGCCGAGTGCGTAGTTGATGGCACGCATCAGTTCCTCTTCCTGTTCGGTCGCGACGTTCTGCCAGTCCGTCGGCTTGAAACGAGCGCCCTTATAGGCTACCGGGCGCTGACCGTCGTCGATCACGTATCCGCGATTTCGTGCCTCTTTTCTCGTCAACATGCCAGCGTCCTCATTTTCTTCTGCAGACCGCGGCGGATCATGCGGGCCCGGGTCGACGAGACGCCGAGACGATCCTTGATCTCCTTGGGGGTCATCTGGATCATCGCCAATCCGAGGTATTCGGTCTCTCGCGGCGTCAGGTCCTCGCGAATGTCCTCCATCATCAGATGGAACGATGCCTGCTCGTCCGGCGACATCTCCAAGGTCGCGGCTTCGCGTTTGGCGTTGTAGACAGCCTTCGGATCCTCGCGAACCTGGACCAGTTGGCCGGTGGGATTGCCGTCATCATCCTTCTTCATCTCGAACACGTCGTCATTCACCGCTTGACGGAATGACGATTTCATCAGACCAAAGAAGTGATTCCGCAGGCAGGTCGTCAGGTAGCTCCGGAAGCTCGACCGGTGGCCGGTCTGGCCCTTACGAATGTAGTGCGGCAGGGCGTCCTTGTAGAACACCAGAATGCCTTCGCCGATCATATCGTCGAGCGTGTAGCCGCTCCGGTTGTTCATATTCCGGAGACCTCGTGCTGCCATCTTGCGAATCGTGTTCATGTAATCCTGAATGTCAATTTCCTCGGTCTGTGCTACTGCGCTCATTTTCTCCCCTTAACATGTAGTATTGAAATTGAAAAGAACGAATCCGGACGCGAGAGATCACTCGCCCATGTCATCCGGATGACGGAATCCCTGGAACACCGGGAACCGCGGAGCCTCCTTGACCCCGTACGGCTGGTACTTGTACTTGACGATCTGGTTGAGATACTTGGGTCGGTTCGCCCAGATTTTGGCACGTGTCGCGTCGTCGAGACCGCTGCCGATGCCGAACTCGATCTGCGTTTTCAAATCCCGTACGAGTATGGTGCCGAGCGTGTTCATCGGTACCATCCCATCCTTGCACGTGCTGCGTTCGGTGTGACCGACAGCATTCTCGGTCGCCTCGTTGGCGTTGTGCATCTTCTCGTCGAACCCGATGATGACAGCCTCACCATCCTCGAACCGCTTGATCTTGAGCAGCCAACCCTCTTTCTCGGTGGATCTGCCGCACTTGTATGGGCTGTTCGGCGTGCGGACCATGATACCCTCATAACCTTCATCGACGCACTTCTGCTCGAACGCGTCGAGCTCGGCCCGGTTGGTAATCACGACCGGCAGGACCTTGACGACCCAGGACGGGAGTTCGCGACGACGTAGGTTTTCCATACGGCCGCAATACAGAACATGAAGAGCGTTGAACGAGGTGCCGCCAACACCAAGGACAAAATCGAAGACGTAATACTGAAAATCGACTTTGTCCAGACTCTTGCTGCTCATGACGATGCCGGTGATCTCACCAAATGGCTTGTTCTTTATCATGATCTCGCCATCGAGACCGTCGGGAAGCGTCTCGATCATGCGACGAATATGCTGGTTTGGAATCGGCTTGAACGTTCTGCTCAGCGCCTGACCGTTCAGCTTGATGCATCGGATGCCGTCAAGCTTCGGGGTCGCGAGCACGGGGTACTTGAGCTTGTCTTTGTCGGTGCATTTCGTTGCGAGCATTGGCTTCGTGATCATTGTCGTTTCTCCTTGTCTTGAATCGGTTTCGGTTTCGTTCTCTAAGTAAAGTATAACACACGGGGGCTCAGGTGCAAGTCGTTCGAAAGCATTCTTGATTCTCCGGCGTGTTCGCAGTATGTGGCTCGTAACGGTCAGAGCGGTAATGGTGCTGCATGCTACTCTACAACGAGGTAAATGCAAATGAAGAAGGCCAGGGCGGCAAAGGCCGCCCCAGCCAACGCGAGAAGGAACGACTTCCATTGCTCGCCGGTCATCTGAATTATACTGCAGATTGGCCGATACGATCCGATGACGACCAGACCGACCATCCATCGCAACACCACGCCGCCATCGCACGACAGCAGCAGATAGGCCGCGAAGCAGGTCATTGACCAGACCAGCGTTGCAATGAAAGTCATCCCTGCGTAGATCATGTTACTTCTTGACCTCGACCCAACGGTTGAAACCGATGGCAACTATCTCTTTACCAATTCTTGCCATCGTTCTTCCTCGATCTTGTGTACCACCAAAGGATCGCGACCACCAATAGCGGTATCAACGCGTTCATATTGACCTCAACACAGAGTGAGGTACATCCATGGCAGAATCAGCCAGACCTCTCTCGGAAACGAGACGTTGCAGATCCACCACTTCACACGACGCATTTCAGCTCTCCAAAAGCCGGAAATCGACGATATCGATCTTCTTGATGAGTTCCGTATTGAGCTCGGGTCCGAGCTCGCCGGACGTCAACTCACGGGCTTTCTTCTTGGGCTTGCCGTAGAAGGTCACCGTCAAGGCGTTGGTCGTCGCCTTGATGATGTGTGCCCGGTAAAAGATCGAACCACCGCCGACCACGCGACCGCGGGTCACGATGCGTGCGAACCTACCTTCAACGTTGTCGAACCGATCATGCTGCTGCTCGACCGGTTCCTCGACCTGAGTTTTCTCCACTCGCTTTGCCATCGTCGTTACTCCTCGTCGTTATGAGATTTGACCTCGCGGATTGCCACAGACGGCTTTCCGACATTTCTGAACTGCTTGATCTCGGGATGGGCAACCATGTAGCCGTCCATCTCCTTTGTGTCCCACGTCACACGACCGTCCGAATAGACGGCCATCAGATGTTCGCCCTTCACCGTCTCGCCGACCCCACCGACCAGTGTCTTGACGCGGGTCTCGGCGGCTTTTTGCAGGGCCTTCTTGGCGTTGAGCTTCTTGAGCAGGGCGTTGTACTTGGCGCTAAGACCAGACTTGACAATCGCCTCGTTGACGATTGTGGCGATGTCCGTCTCTACCTCATCGACCAGTGCGGTGATCTCGTAGAGTCGATCCAAATCGAGCTCAATGAGCTCCGTCGGCGTCGTGCCGGTTACTGTTTTTGTCGTTGCCATCGCGTTGTCTCCTATTATACTCGTTCGTGTCTCGAAATCAGAATGTCGTCGGGTTCGATGTCATCAACCTTGATGATATTCCATACCAAAGTATAACATACCCCGTGCCGGGTGCAAGTAAACCGATCGTGCCGCATCGTATCCATGAATATCCCGAACGGTGGTCCGTAGCGACTGTAGCGACTGTAGCGGTCGTAACGTCGGTGCCGCGTTTACGAGTCCGTCGCGTCGAGACCGTTGGTATACTTCGGGCCGATTTCGAGGGAGATCGTGAGACGCGTAAACGATCTCGAACTGATCTTACCCTCGATTCTCAACTCACGGATAACGAAGTACACCCAACCGGTGGCGTCCCACGGCCGTGTACGGACACAGCGATACCGTTCTCGTTGCCCCAGATTCATGCTGCACCTACTTTATCAATGGGAGCAACGATACGTACAGGACGTAGGCGTTCTCGATGCTGACCTCGCCACCGCCCATTTCCCAAGCACGATTCCACAGTTCGTCGGCCTTTGGGTGGTCCTTCGTCTTGAAGGTATCCTCGATGGCCATGCGGAACCGTATCTTACGGCTCTTTTCTATCTTGACCCACTCGGGATCTGGTGATGTGCTGGGCAGGAGCTCCCTCATTCTCATGAGGATCTCCGCACGGCTAAGAAGTGAATCTATCTGCTGCTCAATGATATGTTCTGCGGGTGTCTTGACTTGAACGATGGGGTTATCGAACTCTCCGGCGTGAACGCGGTCGAGGAGACTTACCGATCGTTCCTTGCTTTGCTTCTTCATTGATCGATCCTTCACGTGGAGCGGACCATGACGGTCCGCTCCACGGTGCTTCTTTGCTACTGTGTTACTTGCTACTGACCTTCGGCGTGCGGCGTGCGGTCTTCGCCGGTGCCGCGGTCTTCTGCTGCTGGTGCTCGTAGTTGCGGCGAACGTGTTTGACATACACACGCAGGTATCGCTTCGCGTGCCACCGCTGCCGACCGCCGGTCTCGTATTCGGGCAGGAGCTTCACCACGATATCGTGGTTGGTCTTGCCCTTGTCTATCATCCGCTTGATGCGTGCGGTCACACCCTCGTGCTTCACGGCACCAGGCACATACGTGACCTTCTCGACCCGCGGGTCTCTCGAACGTCTGGTTTGCTGCGTCATTACTGTCATCCTGTGTGACTCCTTAAGAAGATTGAGGTAATTTGAAAACGACCACGGTGACGATATACGCGTCGTCACCACATTTTAACGTCAGACTGTGGGCCGGTGCCCTCGTGCATTCGAGGGGCACGTTGGCGTCGGGCTGCAGGATCTCGGCGACCCGTTTCGGTTGTGCGTCGATGTCCAGGGCGAGTGCGTCAAGGAACATCTGCTCGATCTCGTCCTCTTTCTCTTTCATCGTCCTCTTTCTCTTTCATCGTCGTTCCTTTCGGTCCCAGAAAGATCGCTGGTGCTGAGCATTGTTGGCAAGGCGCTTATGGCATTGTTGGCAAGGAACCAACTTGTGTCCGCCGCGTCGGTCTGTTCCAATGGAGCAGAAAATCGAGGCACCCGCGGGTACGAGTGTTCGCACTCGCGAGCCTCTCGAACGTCCTTTGTGAGGAGTAACGTTATGGCGATGCAGATCGAGATCAAAGAAGGCAAGTTGGTGATCACGGCCGACCTGAATCTCGCGGCTCCCGCGACCGGTCGCGGCGGTCACCGCATGGTGGCGACCACCCGGGGAAACTTCACGACGAATTACCTCGTCGAGGGGAAGCCCATCGTGGTCAACCTCAACGCATGGATCGCGGACGAGGCCATCGCGGAGCAGCGGCAGCCAATTGAGATGGTGCCGACCGCGAAGAAGGGTTCGAAGGCACGGGAGGGTGCCCCTGCGAACTCTCAGACGTGATCCCACTTGGTCACGCGGGCGGGTGCCGCCGATCGTGGCGGCACCCGCATCATCTCTCACGTCACAACGTCTTGTCTTTGTTCTTATCAAGCCCATTCACCATGTCACGTACACGCAGGACCTCGCAGCCTATGTTACCCCAAGCCGCCGAGTCCTCGATACTGACGTTCTCTTGATGCATCTGCCCGAAGCAGATGTTCGCGAGTATCAACATCCTTCAGCTTATCCCTATCCCCTCCCCGCCCCCCTGCACTGCTCCCAGCCCGCCCACCCAGTACCCCCGACCAGGTTCGC
>Ga0105092_10002038_pt1 | contig 10782 bp, 6 predicted proteins | sample PPLLak2March2015_FD_87021 | JGI IMG/M metagenome (GOLD analysis project Ga0105092, IMG submission 87021) | Freshwater sediment microbial communities from Prairie Pothole Lake near Jamestown, North Dakota, USA - PPLs Lake P7 Core (1) Depth... | ecosystem: Environmental > Aquatic > Freshwater >...
GATGGCCGAAGTTGCGCGCGAAGATCACGGGGCGCACGCGCTTATCTTCCCTGCCAAGCTCGCAGATCACCTCGGTGGAGCCGTCGGTGGAACCATCGTCCACAAGGATGAGTTCCCAGGTCTCCTGGGTGGAATCCATCACCTCTTTGACGCGGCGGTAAAGCTCCGGAAGATTTTCCAGTTCGTTATAGATGGGGGCAACGATCGAATAGGTGATTTTCATTCTTTTATCTTTTCCTGAGCGGGCAACTCATCAGAGGCAGAGTCGCTCATTAAGGTCGCGGCCGCGGGAGGGGCGTCAACCGGCTGTCCCTTCGCCAGGCGTTCGCGCCTTTCTTTTCTCGTCCACTTGCGACGCGGCTCCTGGGCTTCCGCAGGAGCAACAAACTGCCGGCTCCCATCATCCTCGAAGGGCGGCAATCCAACGACACGCCGCTGGATGTAGCCCGCGATCACCACCACGGATGCCAGCACAGGGACTACCAGCAATGCCCCCAGGATGCCTTTCAGGATGGTGGCGATCATGATGGCAATGAAGACGAGCGCTTCGTTCATGTGCACACTGCGCCCCATAATATAGGGCCGCAGGAAGAAGTTCTTCATGTTGATAAGCACCAGATAGACGATGATGACAATGCCTGTCACCCAAAAGTTGGAAAGCGGGATCCAGGTGGAGCCCTCCAGCAAGGCAACGCCTGCAGCCAGAACCATCGCCAGGAACGGACCGACATCCGGCACGAGTGTGAAAAGCCCGGCGACCATCCCCAGAACGAAGGCGCCCGGGATCCCTAAAATGAGCCAGGCGATGGTAAAGGTCACTCCGACGATGAACATCAAAACGATCTGGCCCCGCAGGTACGCCAACCAGACTCTGCGAATGCGATTGTACAACTCCTGCATCTCCGGACGGTAAGGTGGCGGTGCCAGGTTGATCAAAAAATCACGCATCTGGGGCCACTTGGATAAAAACAGGTGCACGCTGACCAGGATGACCAAAAACCAGAGCACTCCCACCGAGGTGGTTTCGAGCACCTGGATGGCTTCTTCAGGCAAAGGCGATAAGACAGCATTTTGAAACTGAAAAATACTCTGTCCCCATTCCTCCAAATGGAAGACCAGCCCGGCAAAACGGATGGGCATCGAAAGTGTCTGGCGCAGCTGGTTCGACAGATCCAGTACATCTTTCACAATAATCTGCAGCTCATCATAGAAGATCGGCAGGAGTATGGAGGGCAGTCCGATCAGCAGGATGACCGTGGAGAAATAGACCAGGTTCACTGCCGTCGCGCGGTTCATCCGGGTACGCGCCGTAAGGTAAATCACAGCCGGATTGATCAGATACGCAACGAACGCAGCAACGACCAAATTGGTGACTGCGTCGCGCGCATAGATCAGGAGCGCAATCACCAGGATAAGACTGACGATCCCGACAACGTAACGGAAAGGTAAACTCCAGGTATCTCTCATAATTACAACAACCGTTTGACTGCATCCAACGTCGGTTCAATGATCGGCGCAGACGGAACCGCCTGCATCGCGGCGCGGACGTCTTTGAGGCCGCTCCCTGTATTTAACACCAGGATCGGATCTTCGCTTCCCACCACGCCTGAGTGGGCAGCCTTGACCAGACCCGCGTAGGCGGTCGCCCCGGCCGGTTCCGCGAAGACTCCCTGGGTACCAAGCTCTGCGATGGCTTGGAGGATTTCTTTATCTGATACATTAACGTACGTTCCCCCCGTTTCCTTCGTCGCGCGCACCGCCCGGACGCCATCTCGCGGCAGGTCAACGGAAATACTATCCGCAATGGTTTTGGCGGAGACCGGAACAATCGTCTCGGTCTCCTCGTGGAAGGCGTTCGAGATCGCAGCCGAGCCCTCCGCCTGCACCCCGATGATGCGGGGCATGTCTGGCAGCCAGCCCAGTTGGTAGAGATCCTTGAAGCCCTTGTGAATGCCGGAAATAATATTTCCATCGCCCACGGAAACAAAGACTGTGAGCGGCGCGTGATCTTCACTGGCACCGACCTGCTCGTGCCACTTTTCGTGTGCGTCTTCCCACCACTCCCAGATTTCCAGTGCGGCGGTCTTCTTTCCTTCGGCAGTGAAGGGGTTGTAGCCCGTGTTGCGGCAGTACCAGCCAAACTCGTCCGCGGCTTTGACAGTCAGGTCAAAAGCGTCATCATATGTGCCATCCACCAGGATGACTTTCGCGCCAAAGACCAGCAGCTGCGCCACTTTTGCCTGCGGTGCAGACTTGGGCGCGAAGATGATCGCCTTCTGCCCTATCGCAGCAGACATACCCGCCAGCGCTGCACCCGCGTTCCCGGTGGAAGCAGTGACCACCACTTCGGCTTTGATCTCCTGGGCACGCGACACGACAATGGCGCTGGCTCGGTCCTTGAAGGAGGCCGTCGGGTTGCGTGACTCGTCCTTGAGCCACAGGCTTTTCAAGCCGAGTTTCGCCGCCAGGCGCGGCAGCGCATAGACCGGGGTCCCACCCGCGACGTGGAGCGGCGTCCCAGTCCCGGAAGGTTCCTGAACCGGAAGAAGCGGCAGAAACCGCCACAGGGATGGGTCGCTGCGCGAGAGGATGTCCTCCGGCTTGTACTTGTTCCGGATGGAATCGTAATCCAGGACTACATCCAGGTTGCCGCCATCTTTTGAACAGGTATACGTGACTTCGGTCGGAGAATATTGCTCTCCACATAATGAACAACGATAACCCACAAATTTATGCATATGTGATTTCCTTCTTCTCGCCCCAATTGTACCTGATGCAGATCACAGAGTGCGAATGGACTAAACACTCTCTAAGCATTATTTAAAAAGGACTCGCAGATTTGATCTGCGAGTCCTTTTTTCATTAAATCAGTCTCATCTACCCGGCAAAACCACAGCCAGAGACCATACGAATTTTACGGCCACTGATACCAGGCTGCACCTTCCCTGACATTGAAGGTTGTCATCATATCGGCAGTTGCTGCGATGGTCCCGTCAATATCCGGAGTCGCAGAGGCGAGGAATGCCGAGATAATCACCCGGTACTGTGCCTGGGCATCATTGGGCAGGATCGTGCCATGCTGGTCCAGGATCAGCTTGTCAGGATTCTTGCTGACATACTCCTGCAGTTCCTGGCGGATCGGATCAGAGAACTGCAGCGGGTCAATGTCGGTGCGGGCGAACAGACCACCCTGGATAAGATCTGCGGGGATCTGAAGTTCGGGCGAAGCTACAACGCTCAACCATGCCCGGCATTCCTTGGGATGAGGCGCACCGACCGCACAGCCATAGGTATCAGGATGGAAGAGCAGGATGCGCTCAGGTTTTGTTGGATAGCTCACCGCTCCAAAGTCAACACCCGGCTGCCAGTTGGAACCTTTCACAAAGGCACCGATTGCCCAGGTGCCCATGATCGTCATGGCAGCCTGCTCGGTACCCACCGCGGAAACCGCCTGGTCCCAGCTCAAGCTCGCGTGATCGCCCATGTTTATGTACAGTTGCAACGCAGCAAATTTTTCCAAGGATTGCCGGAAGATGGGATCATTGGCGACGTCGATTTCACCCTTGAAGAACTGGACATAATATGCGGGTCCGCCCAATTCCAGCATGATGGTATCGAGCACAAAGACATCCGCCCAGTTGTCCTTCGAACCCACCGCCAGACAATCCATGTCGGATCTGGCTTCCTGGACGGCATCGCAAGCCGCGATCAATTCATCATAACCGGTCGGAACAGTCAATCCCAGTTCATCGAACAGCTTCTGGTTATAGTAGAGAATGTTCTCAAGGTGCATGTTCAATGGAACGGAATACGGATGACCGTCAATGGTTACGGCATTGAGCAATGGCTTGGGAATCTTACTGGCATAGTCGCTCTCTGCGTAAAAATCATCCAGAGGCTCCAAAACACCACTGTCTACATAGTCCTTCAACTCGGCGCCACCCAGAGTCGGGAATGTATCAGGCGGAATGCCAGCGGTGATACGCGCGTTCAACACGAGGCGGTGTTCGCTTCCAGCTCCGCCTTCTACAGGATTCTCTACAATCTCAATATCTGGGTACGCGGTATTTAATGCCGCAAACATGGCATCGGCAGCCTCACGTTCCCCCGGGGCGGTCCACCAGTGGAAGACTTCCAATTGCTTTCTGGGCAGTGCTGGAGGCGCCATCGCAACTACCTGGACTTCCTCTTCCTTTGTCTCAATAACGGTGACTGGTGTGGCTATTGGTACACAGGCGGAAAGACCTGTGGCAGTCACAACGAGCAGAGCGATCAAGCTGTGCAGTATCTTTCTGGTCATTTTGTTCGTCTCCTTTTCCAAATTCGGCAATGCTTTGCAAGTCATCTTGATGAACTTCCTGGGATCGGAGCGCCTGTTCCATGATTGGAACTGGTTCGATATGCCTCTTTTGCTGCCAACGCGTCTCAATGATCTGAGGCAGGCTCTGTACGGTAACATGGCTTACGTTGCCCAGCTTTTGACAGACTGTTGTGAGTGGGGATCAATAAAAAGCGGATTCAAATGCATCATCAAACCCCACAATCGCCAGGTCTTGAGAAGGGACGCGCGGACCCGCCTGATAAATCGTCCTAAAGACCCAGGCTTCGGTCCATATCCCAGTTCATCAATTGCAACTGGAACTCTTCGGTGGTTTTGCAAATTAGAATAATGAGAGACAATTGCTATCGTTATCAATGATGATAACGTTTCCATGAGGGATGGTAAACCTTTCCTATCCACTGTCAATAATCAATTTTGATAGGTTGTTAGAAAATGCTTATATCCTTTAGAACTTGTCGGATGAGCAACTCACAACAAATAGGCTGCTCTGCTCCGCCGCTTCGCCAGAACCTGACTGTTCAGACCTCTTCGGAGAGTTTTGAAGGTGGCGCGTCCGAGCCGGCCCAGCCAGGGGATGATCCCCTTGCTTATGGGATGGAAACCAGGGTCCCGCGTGATCCGCCCGGCGCTGCATTTCTTTTTCGGGTCGCAGGATCGCCCTCCCCGCAGGGACAGGTCGTTTTGGACGCAATCGGGCGCGCTCCAGGATGACTATAGGATGAGCGAAGGATGACTGGAGGAGGACTACCCCGGCTGCCGGGGCGGGAGTCACCGCGTTTGCCGACAGTTTCTAAAAGCAAAAAGGATTTGTTTTAGGTTAATCATCTACTTTTGAATACGCGCTCCTTTACTCATCAGTACAGAGATGATTAACATGAATACAACCAAAATGACTGTGGCGTAGACCGAAAAAGAACTGGAAACAGGCTCGTTGGAAGGGATTAAAGTCTGGGTTGGGGCGGGAGCGGGCGTAGCGGCCCTGGGAACGCTGACCAGGGACCTCCCATTCAGCGTAAAGACAAAGAGCGCAATGGCATGGTACTCTTCACTTTTCAAAACTCCGGGGCTTTGCGGGGGGTGTGTGGCTTCGAGGTAATCGGATAGTTGCTCCACAGACATAAACTGCGTAAGATGAGTATCATTTACAACTGCGGGAACAACTGTTGGGATGGGAAAGCCTTCGTCGCCCACCCGCCCGACATGGCAACCGCGCCCCCAGCAGTTCTGGTGTTCCGGCTCCCAGATGCCGCGAAACTCGTCGGTGAGGCCCTGCCCCCGGTCGCCGTGACAGGTCATGCACCAGTGCCAGTAGAGGTTCCGGCCCAGCTCGTATTCGGTTGGGTTCGGAGGCAGCGGCGGCTCCTCGAGCGGATCATAGGTCGGCGTAGGAGAGGCGGCCCCTTGCTGTGCGACTGCCGTTTGGAGAGGCTGTGCAGCAAAAAGGGCAAGCAAAGGAAGAAGCAGAAAAGCAGGTTTGTATAGTGTTTTCATTGTGAAGGAAGACACATAGAGTATACCCCCCGCATCAGACCTGAAAGGTCTTAACCAAAAAGGACTCTTTACAGAGTCCTTTTCGCTTCTCACTTTTTACTTTCTACTTTTCTTGCCTCTCCCAAATCTCCCTGGCAATCAACTCCTGATCCACAGGCAGCTTATCGACCCTCACCCCCACCGCGTTGTAGATCGCGTTCGTGATGGCGGGCGTGGTTGGGATGCTGCAGATCTCCCCCACTCCCTTCGCACCGTAGGGACCCTCCGCCGTCGGGTGCTCGACAATGATGGAGGTGATCTCCGGCGTGAGCATGATCCCCGGGATGCGGTAACGCGCCAGATGATCGGTGACCACGTATCCATTTTCCACGATGAATTCTTCGGTGAGACAGTTGCCCAGCCCCATCATCACGCCGCCCTCAACCTGGCCCTGCAAGCCCAGCGGATTGACCGCCATGCCCACGTCGTTGGCAGAGATAACTCTGAGTACGCGGACCTCACCCGTCAGTTTGTTGACTTCCACTTCGGCAGCCTGGACGCCAAAGGAGAAGGCAAAGTGCATATCGCCGCCTGTTCCCAGGGGTTGGGTCTTCGGCGCCTCGTATTCGTACAAAGCACGCGGCTGTTGTCCAGCCGCTTTCATTTCTTTGGCGACTTCGGCATACGTCATCGAATGGCCATTGGCATGGACAATGCCATTCTCGAAGCGGATCTGCTCGGGACGGACATCATATTTTTCTGCCATTGTAGCAGTGATCGCGTTCCGTAATGTCTTTGCGGCATAGCGTGAGGCGTTGCCTGTCACGTACGTTTGACGCGAAGCAGTAGTGGGGCCGCCGTTGGGTGTCAGGTCGGTGTCCATGACAAGCACGCGCACCTGTTCTGGCGGGACAGCCATCTCTTCGGCAACGGTCAAACGCATGACGGTCACGAGTCCCTGCCCCATTTCGGCGGAGGAACTGCGGACCTCGAATGTGCCGTTGTCGTAAAGTTCGACTTCCGCTCCGGACTTGTCGGGCGCGCCGCCGCCGAGACCGGTATTCTTGTACGCCGCGGCAAAACCCCAGGCACGCACGAGATGAGACGCTTTCGAACCGCGAAGCTCGCCAAGGTCGCTAAGATTTTTTTCTTTTTTCTTTGCGTTCTTCGCGCCCTTTGCGGTTAATTCCGAGTCTGCGCGGCGAGACTCAGAACTGGTAAGGGGAGCAACAACCGGCTTGAATGGATCCGAATTGTGCTTGCGCATTTCCGCATCCACCCGGTCAATACATTCCGTCAAGCCCACCGACTCACGCAGTTCCTGTCCGGTGTTGGTAATGCTGCCAACGTGCAGCGCATTCATGCGCCGCAGCTCGACGGGGTCGAGATTTAATTTCTCGGCGAGCATATCCATCATGGACTCGACGGCAAAGGCGGACTGCGTCACGCCAAAGCCGCGGAATGCGCCGGCGGGCGGGTTGTTGGTGTACATGGCGTAACAATCGGCGCGCACATGTTCGATGTCGTAGGGACCTGCCGAATGGGTGGTGGCGCGCGTCATCACTTTTTCGCCGAGCGAGGCGTAGGCGCCCGTGTCGCCATAAAGCTCCGTCTCGCATGCCACAAGGCGGCCATCTTTCTTCGCACCGATCTTGACTCGGATCTGTGTAGCATGGCGCTTGGGATGCACAAGTAAACTCTCGTGTCGGTCGAACAACAGCTTCACGGGGCGCTGCGTGACGTTCGCCAGCATCGCCGCATGGATCTGTCCCATCACGTCTTCCTTGCCGCCGAAGCCGCCGCCCATCAACTGCCCGACGACGCGCACGCGCTCCTCGGGCCAGCCCATCGCACGCGCTACCTGCGTGCGATCCTGATACGGGATCTGCGAGCCGCAATAAATTTCAATTCGGGAGGTGACAGTCACTTCGCCCCGCTCAGCTTCGCTTCGGGGATGTTTCGCAGAAGTGACTGTCACCTGTGGCACAGCAATGCTGCATTCCGGTTCAATGAAGGCGTGGTCGGTCGTCGGCGTATGGAAGGTATGTTCAAGGATCACATCCGCCTCGGCGAAGCCTTTTTCCATATCGCCCTTGCGGACTTTGATGTGCTTGAGCAGATTGCCCTTTTCGTGGATCTGCGGGACTCCCTCCTGCCGCGCCTGCACGGGATTCGTGATGACCGGCTGGAGGTCGAACTCCGCTTCGACCAACGCCGACGCCTGCTCGGCGATCTCCTGCGTTTCCGCGGCGACGAGCGCCAGCGCGTCTCCCACGTATCTGACACGTTCCCCAATACCGACCATCACAGGCCAATCGTAGATGACCAGTCCATGTGTGCGTTCGCCGGGGATGTCTTCAGCGGTTAGAACCGCTACCACGCCTGGCAGAGCCTTTGCTCTTGAAATATCAAGTTTTGTCAGGAAGCCATGCGGGATCATGGCGCGCCGGACCTTGGCGTACAACATGCCGTCGAAGACAAGGTCATCGGTGTATATTGCAGTCCCGGTTACCTTATCCATTCCATCGTGGCGTGTGTGTGTATGCCCTACTAATCGATGCGTGTGGATCGAATCCGGGATCGTGGGCTTCTGAACCGGTTCGCCTGTCCGTAAAGCCTGTGCCGCAGCCAGGATCGCATTCTCGATCGCCGGATAGCCCCCGCAGCGACAGAGGGTATCTTTCAAGGCAAAGCGGACTTCATCTTTCGTCGGGTTTGGGTTGCGTTTGAGCAAGGCGTAGGCAGTCATGATCTGCCCGGGGATACAGAATCCGCACTGCACCGCGCCGTGCTCGATGAACGCCTCCTGCAGCGGGTGAAGAATTTTCGAACCGCTAAGCCCGCTAAGATCGCGAAGGTGCTTTTCTCTTTCTTCTTTCTTTGCGCTCTTCGCGGTAAATTCTTCCGCGAGTCCCTCAATCGTTAAAATCGTCTTTCCATCGGCGCGCTCGGCAGGGTAAATGCACGAGACCATCGGCTCGCCATCCACGAGGACAGTGCATGCGCCACACTCCGCTTCCTCGCAGCCGATCTTTGTCCCGGTCAGGCCCAGTCGCTGGCGGAGGAGGGCGGAAAGAGTCTCACCCGGTTTCGGTTCGAGATTATGTTTGATTCCATTAACTGTAAGAGAGATAAGTTTACTCATGAGCTTCCTCAAAATCTTGAACCACGGAGATACCGAGACACGGAGTTTTTAACTCCTCCTGCCTCAGTGTCTCCGTGTCTCAGTGGTTAGCCTGCTCGTTCCCAGGCAGTTTCGAGCACGTCTTTGAACAGGCCGCTGACGATATGCCGGCGATAATCAGAGCTGGCGCGGCGGGCGCTGGAACGGAAACCTACCTGGGCAAGCAGAGCTTCCAACGCAGCATTAAAGGTTTCAGCATTCATCGGTTTACCAAGCAATGCTTTTTCTGCTTCGGTGCCGCTCCAGGGAGTCGGTCCGCCGGGACCCACGGCGATGCGGATCTGGCGAATCAGGTCATCCGCGCGTTCGAGCCAAATCGCAAGGTTGATGATGGGTAACGCTACTCCCTGCGGGCGCATGATGCGCTTGAAGCAGGAGGCTTGATTGGCTTTGGAAAGCGGCAGGTGGAAACCCACGAGCAGTTCCTGGCCATGTTTGAGGGAGGATTTGCCGGGACCGAGGAATAATTCCTTGAAGGGAATGCGGCGCGTGGTTGCTAAATCGCCGCCGGTACCGCTGTGCGGCATCTTCGAGACGGCAGCTTGAGCACTTATGCTAGCTATTTCTGCTTGCGCCTGGAGGGCAAGCAGCGCAATCGTCCCGTCTGCGGCGGGGAGGGCGTGGGCGACATTGCCTCCCAGAGTCGCGACGTTGCGGACTTGCGGACCCGCGATCAGGTTGCAGGCTTCGGCAAGTGCCCGGGCATGCGCGCCCACCAGAGGGTCCAGAACAATGCGATTGACCGGGAGAGCCGCGCCAATAAAGAGCTCGTCGCCTCTCACTTCGAGCGCGTTCATCTCCGCAATGGAAGTCACGTCCAGTAAGGTGTGGACGGGGGAATGCCGGCCCTGTTCGAGGTCGAGCAATAGATCCGTGCCACCCGCGATGGGGAGGATCGGACCCGGCGCCTCGGCGAAGGCTTTTAAGGCTTGTGATAGATTGGTGGGACGAAGATATTCGTGCCAAAGGTTCATTGGTGGCTACCTCTTTCTTACTCAGGCGGCGGCACTTTTCGATGGGGCTTTGCCCAACGCCGTGGATGCATTTGACATCCAGCGACCACCGAACCGATGGGGTTGTATTGTACTGCGTTTATAACGTTATGCCGGAAGTTCCTTCTTCGGGCTGAACGCCCGCCATGAGCAGGCCCAGTCTTTCGGGAGTGGCATTCTCGCGCGGGACGATATCCATGATCTGACCTTCGTAGATCACCGCGATACGATCGGACAGCGCCAGGATCTCATCGAGGTCTTCGGAGATGAGCATGATCGCGACGCCTTTGCGGCGCTGCTCGAGCAGCTGCGCACGGACATATTCCGTCGCTCCGATATCGAGGCCGCGGGTGGGTTGTGCCGCGATGATGACGCGCGGGTCCCGGGAAATTTCGCGCGCCAGGACCATTTTCTGGATGTTGCCGCCGGAGAGGTTCTTTGCCAGGGTGTCCTGCGAGGGCGTCTTGACCTGGAACTTTTTGATCAATTCATCCGCATGACTGGAAATATCACGCAGGTTCAAAAAACCGGAACGAGAAAATGGCTGCTTTTGATGTTCGCGCAGGATCAGGTTCTCTGCCACGCTGAAGTTTTTGATCATGCCATCGCGCATGCGTTCCTCCGGGATGTAGGAAAGCATGCGGTCGGTCAGGTCGCCGGGGGCAAAGCCGGTGACATCCTCTCCTTCGAGGAGCACACGCCCACTTGTGATCTTGCGCAAGCCGGTGATCGTCTCGGCCAGTTCGCGTTGACCGTTGCCGGACACGCCGGCGATCCCGAGGACCTCGCCGGCA
>Ga0105092_10002039_pt1 | contig 10782 bp, 11 predicted proteins | sample PPLLak2March2015_FD_87021 | JGI IMG/M metagenome (GOLD analysis project Ga0105092, IMG submission 87021) | Freshwater sediment microbial communities from Prairie Pothole Lake near Jamestown, North Dakota, USA - PPLs Lake P7 Core (1) Depth... | ecosystem: Environmental > Aquatic > Freshwater >...
ATACGCTTGGCATTGGCGGCATTATGCGCGCGCTGCGCACGATCCCCGTGCTGCTGGATACCTGCCGCGACATGGAAGAGCTGTGCCCTGATGTGACCTTCCTGAACTACGTGAACCCGATGGCGATGAACTGTTGGGCAATCAACCGGGCCAGCAAAATCAAGATGGTTGGCCTGTGCCACAGCGTGCAGGGAACGGCGGAACAGATTGCCCGCGATATCGGCGTGCCCATCGGCGAGATTAACTATCTCTGCGCAGGTATCAATCATATGGCGTTTTACCTGCGCTTTGAGCGCAAGAACGGGAACGTCGTTGAAAATCTTTACCCACTCGTTCGCAAGGTGATCGATGAAGGCCGCGTGCCCGATTGGAACCGCGTGCGCTACGAGATGTTTATGCGCCTCGGGTATTTTGTTACCGAGTCGAGCGAGCATTTCAGCGAATACACCCCATACTTTATCAAGCGCGATCGCCCTGACCTGATCGAAAAGTTTAACGTTCCCCTGGATGAATATATCCGCCGCTGCGAGGTTCAGATCGCCGGGTGGGAGCTGACCAAAGATACCATCGAGAACCCCGGTGTGGAGCTGAACAAAGAAGCCATTCGCAGCAAGATCCTTGCAGCGGGCGGTTCTGAACATGAAGCGGGCTGGATCTCCGAAGAGGCAATGAACTTTGACGAGGTTGATCAGTCGCACGAATACGGTTCCTATATCATCCACAGCCTCGAGACCGGCGTCCCGCGGGTGGTATACGGCAACGTAGCCAACAACGGGCTGATCGATAACCTACCGCAAGGCTGTACCGTTGAAGTGCCCTGCCTGGTTGACAAAAACGGCGTCCAGCCAACCAAGGTTGGCAGCCTTCCGCCGCATCTGGCGGCATTGATGCAAACCAATGTCAACGTCCAGTCGCTCACTGTAGAGGCCGCGCTGACATGCAAACGCGAGCATATCTACCACGCCGCGATGCTCGATCCCCACACCGCCGCCGAGCTGGATCTCGACCAGATCTGGAACCTGGTGGATGATTTGATCGAGGCTCACGGAAGCTGGCTGCCTAAATTCCATTAGACAGTTTTGAGATTGATCAAGAAGGATAGAACCAAAAAGGCGCAACATTTTATGGTGCGCCTTTTTGGTTCTATGCAATTCCTCAGGCCGGTTTATAAGCCGCATTCTGTCCGGCCGCACAAGGCGGCCTGGATGATCATCTCTCTAGGCGATCTGTTACCAGCTCGCTCCAGCAGCCTACCCGGGATTCAACAGCAGCGAGCAGCCCCTGGCACGGAAAACCGCGCTTTATCCCTGCTTGACCTTGCTCCGAGCGGGGGTTACCTGGCCGTGGTATTGCTACCAGCGCCGGTGGTCTCTTACACCACCATTTCACCCTTACCTCTTGCGAGGCGGTTTGTTTCTGTGGCCCGATCCGGCAGATTGCTCCACCCCGGGGGTTACCCGGCGCTCTGCTCTTTGGAGTGCGGACTTTCCTCGAAACGGCATAAAGCCGCGCCGCGATCATCCAACCAGCCTGAGAAACACATCATACCTTACAGAGAACCGGTTGTCAAATCGCCTCCATTTTTGCATTTTCGTTTATACTAGGAATCGTTCCGGTCTGTGGGCATTTCCACGCACTTCTTGGGTGAAGACATTCACTGCGACACGAAGGATATCGACAAGGCCCGTGCACGCATGTTTTGAGTGGATTGCGGAGCAGCGCATCGAAAGATGCGTGCGGATACATTACTTTAGTGTGAGGGATTATCATGCGGAAACCTTTTGTTGCAGGGAACTGGAAGATGAACAAAACTGGTGAAGAAGCGCGCACCCTGGTGGCCGAAATGCTGCCGGAGCTGCAGGCGGCCTCTTCCATTGACCGGGCTGTCTGCCCTCCATTTCCGTATCTGATGTCTGTTTCGGCTATGCTGGCGGGGACGGGTGTTGGCCTGGGGGCACAGAACATGTATTGGGAAGCTTCAGGGGCTTTCACCGGTGAAGTATCGCCGGCGATGGTAGCTGAGTTTTGCCAGTATGTAATTCTTGGCCATTCCGAACGCCGGGCATATTTTGGCGAAACGGATGAAACCGTGAACCGAAAGGTCAAGGCTGCTTTTGCAAACCACCTGATACCCATTATGTGCGTGGGTGAAACCCTGGAAGAAAACGAGACCGGTCGTACTGCCGAAGTGGTAGAACGACAGGTGCGGGGCGGGATGAATGGGTTGGAAGCAGAGCAGGCCGCGCAGCTGGTAGTGGCCTATGAACCGGTTTGGGCCATTGGCACCGGTCGTGCTGCGTCTGCTGAAGGAGCGAATGCCGTGCACGCCGATGTCATCCGCCGCGTGCTCAAGAATATGTTTGGAAGCGATGTATCCCAGGCTGTGCGCATTCAATACGGCGGGTCTGTAAACGCCAAAAATGCCGCTGAACTCTTTGCAATGCCTGATATCGATGGCGCGCTGGTTGGCGGCGCTGCGCTCAAACCAGCTGATTTTATTGCCATTATCAAGGCGGCTTCTACGCGCGCCGGGTAAAAACGATTTGTTCAGGTCTGAATTGGAGGCATTGAAATGGTAAAGTCTGGTTTAATCGCAGGAGCGGTGATGTTCGTGCTCGCGTTAGGCGCAGCAGCGATCCTTTCCCCGTTGTGCACGCCATGCGTCGCGATCTTTGTTGGTCTTGGCGCCGGCTGGCTGGCCTGTAACTTTGACCGGCCAGTAGAGCAGAGCGACTCGTTTAAGAAAGGCGCGATTGCTGGAGCAATTGCCGGTGGCGTGGGCATTCTGGGACAGCTGATTGCGGCTTTTATCAACGCCTCTTTCATTCAGCCTGAAATGCTGAACGATATTCTGGGACAGGAAGCGGTGAACACACAGATGCTGTGGGCAGGCCAGCTTGGCGGCGCTTTCTGCGTCGGCCTTTTCAACGTACTTCTCATGGCTGGTCTGGGCGTTGCCGGGGCAGCGATATGGCGGGCAATGAACAAAAATAAACAGGCCGCCCCTCCTCCCAATTACTATCCCCCTCAGTACTAATCAAAGTGGGGCGTGGAACTCGAACAGGCCTGGACGTATCTTGATGGATTGGGGTGGCTCCTGCTCACGCTGGGGCCACTCCTGTTGTCTCAACGCTGGCTGCACCGAGAGATCCAGCTGGTGCTGTATTTAATCACCCACCGCCAGGCGGTGACACTGGTTCTGTTTTCTTTGTTGTTTTTCCCCGGCGTTTTGCTGCACGAATCCAGTCATTACCTGGCAGCGCGCTTGCTTGGGGTGCGCACCGGCGGTTTTTCACTGCTGCCAACCCTGCTTCCGGATGGGAATCTGCGGTTGGGTTATGTTGAGACAACTCCCACTGACGTTTTTCGCGATTCGGTGATTGGAACTGCCCCACTGATTACCGGCGGGACCGTGGTGGCTTACCTGGGGATCAACCGCCTGGGTCTGGTGCCACTGGCTGCGTTTATTGCGGCCGGAGACTGGGGCGGTTTCTGGCAAGGTTTCTTTGCCCTGCCCGCCCAGACGGATTTCTGGTTATGGTTTTATCTGGCTTTTGCGGTGAGCAGTACCATGCTGCCATCTGCCTCAGACCGCCGCGCCTGGCTGCCGGTTGTGCTGGTAGTGGCCGGGCTGGTGGGCGCGGCGCTTCTGGCTGGCGCTGGGCCATGGATGCTCGATCACCTGGCGCCCTGGCTCAACCGCGCCTTCCAAACTATGGCTACAGTTTTTGGCGTAAGCCTGGCCCTGCACCTGGTGATCCTGGCGCCTTTCCGGCTTTTGCGCGAGCTGATTCTACTGGTCACCCGCCAACGGCTGGTGGTGGAATGATGGGTTTTGCGGTGTGGTAGAATCCCCCTAACTTCTACGTCAGGTCTGGAGCATTTCTCATGTTGTTTGATCGTTATGGCCGCCAGGTTACGTATCTGCGGATCTCCGTCACGGACCGCTGCAATTTGCGTTGCGTTTACTGCATGCCACCGGATGGGATCGAGCGGCGCCCGCACGAAGCAATGATGAAGTATGAAGAAATTGCCGAGGTGGTGCGAGTGGCGGCAGAGCAGGGCATCCGCAAGGTGCGCCTGACCGGTGGTGAGCCGCTGGTGAGGCTGGATCTTCCGAAACTGGTGCGTATGATCGCCGCAGTCCCCGGGATCGAGGATATCAGTCTTACCACCAACGGCCTGCTGCTCGAGAGAATGGCCGCGCCCTTAAAAGAAGCCGGCCTGACCAGGATCAACGTAAGCCTGGATACTTTACAGGCAGAGAAGTTTACCCGCATCACCCGCGGCGGCTCGCTGCAGGCGGTGCTGCGCGGTCTGGAGGCTGCTGATTTGGTTGGGCTGCACCCGATCAAGATCAACGTTGTCGCCATGCGCGGAGTTAATGACGATGAGCTGGTTGACCTTGCTCGTCTCAGTATCGAGCGTTCCTGGAATGTGCGTTTTATTGAGCTGATGCCGGTAAACAATCAAGAACTCTGGGGCCCAGGTTTCCCCAACCCCGCAGATGCATTTCTGGGAATCCCGGAAATCCAAAAAATACTGGCGCCGCTCGATCTGACGCCAGCATATGAAACTTCAAATCATGATGGACCTTCAAGAGAGTACCTGACTGCCGGCGGAAAAGGGAAAATCGGGTTTATCTCTCCGCTCAGTGATCATTTTTGCCAGAACTGCAACCGGCTGCGCATGACCGCGGACGGCGTCTTACGCCCCTGTCTTCTCCAGGATATCGAAATACCGTTCCTCACGGCAATGCGCGCCGGTGAACCGGTGCTTCCCTTTATCCTGAATGCGATGGATGCCAAGCCAGTTGGGCACGAGCTTTCGCAGGACCACCTGCACTCGCAGGACCACCTGCCTTCGCGCCGCTGCATGAACCAGATTGGCGGATAAAAGCCTCAGGCGGTGCCAAACTGGCGGTCGCCAGCATCTCCGAGACCTGGAACGATGTATCCTTTTTCGTTGAGATGATCATCTACACAGGCCAGGTGAATGGGTATATCGGGATGATGTTTCTGCATGTTGGCGATGCCTTCTGGAGCGCCGATTATCCCTACAAATTTTATTTTTTTGACCCCCCATCGTTTAAGAATGTCTGCCGTAGCGGTGGCCGATCCGCCGGTTGCCAGCATAGGATCGAGGATCAGGCAAACCGAGACGGTCGGCTCGATGGGTAGTTTATTGTAATATTCGACTGGTTTAAGCGTGCTCTCATCGCGATAAAGACCGATATGCCAGACCTCGGAGGAAGGCATCAGCTCCCAAATCCCTTCCACCATACCCAAACCGGCGCGCAAGATCGGCACCAGGCCAATTTTTTCTCTCAGCTCATCGCAATCAGCAATCATAATAGGTGTCTGGATCTTCACCGGTTGAGTGGTGAGATCAAGTGTGGCCTCATAAGCCAGCAGGGCTGTAAGCTCTTTCACCAGTTGGCGAAATTTCTTTGGTTCGGTGCTGCGATCGCGAAGAATGCCTAATTTGTGACGGACGAGGGGGTGTTGTGAAACGAAGACGTTCGACATTACAATCTCCCGAGTGATTTTGGGTATTATATCATGCGCACCTTGTTGCGACCGCTGTTTTTTGCCTGATACAGTGCCTGATCTGCCCGTTCTATCAACTGTTCGAGATCGATGCTTTCCACATTGGTCGAACATGCCACGCCCGCGCTGATTGTCAGGCGCACTGTTCCTCGTGCTGTTGGAACTTCCATCTTTTCAACATTTTGCCGCAGCCGCTCGATGGCGCGCAGCGCTTGCACTTTGCCTGTTTCAGGCATGAGAAATATGATCTCTTCTCCTCCGTAGCGGGCGACAAGATCGATGCGACGCATCGCCTCCTGGCAAAGCTGGGCCACTTTCACCAGCACATAATCGCCTGCCAAATGGCCGTAAGTGTCGTTGATTTGTTTGAAATGGTCGATATCCAATAAAGCTAGAGAGATCGGGTGACGGTAGCGGCGCGCCCGTTCGATCTCTTTGGTAAACATGGTCATGAAAGAGCGCCGGTTGTAAAGTCCGGTAAGCGAATCGGTGACTGCCAGCTGGTGTACCTCTTTAAAAAGCCTGGCGCGTTCAACGGCACCTCCAAACTGGTTGCCAAGCGCTGAAACCAGGCGCATCTCAGCCGCGTCGAAAGTGCGTGGTTCTTGAAAGACAAGGTTTAAAATACCCACCGGTACACCGCTGGCCCACACCGGGATGCTCAAATGCTGTTTCTGGTTTTCGCTCATGCCAGGTGTGCGCGCCAGCCGCTCGCATTGAAATGGGCGAGGCGTGTTGAGGTCACCGTAGAGTGTTTCTTTCAGGCACGCGCACAATGACCACCGCCGGCTGCCACCACGCGCAAGCTCAAAGTGTGGTGGTAGTTGAAAGCCGGTGGACAGCTCTGCCTTTTTATCCGGGGTAATCGTCAGGAGCCAGGCCATGCTGGCTCGGACCTGGCGAGCTACCTGTTCTACCCCAACCTCCAGGGCCCGCTCAGGGGGAAGGGTCTGGTTGAGAACCTCGGCCAGATCTTTAAGGATGCTCAACTCCGCGGCTCGTTCTTCAGCAAGCCGGTAAGCATGTTCAGCGGCTGCGACGGCAGATTCGGCAGTAGCACGGGCCATTTCGGCCGTCCTTTCCGCGTGCTCGGCGGTGACTGTGGCTGCTTGTGCCTGAGTTTGCGCATCTTCTGCCGCGGTTTTTGCCGTCTCAACCGCATTCACCGTGTGCTTAGCAACCGCCTGCTCACCAGTCCTGTGTTGAATAAACCGGTAGAGGGAGTAGGCGGCAATCAACAAAGCCAGGACGAGAAACATTACCGCAATGATGGCAACAACTGTCTCGAGGCGCATAACAAGAAGCTCCTTGATGTTACTGGTTTTGCGCTGCTATGAATCAACAGATTATACCGAATCATTTCTATTTTTATCTTTATTGTTGATATACATTTATCGCATCAAGACTGCCTGCCGCGTATTTATCGCGCAAAAGGAATCGAGTATAATCATCCCCATGAGTGAAATGCAAAAACGCCTGGTGACCCCTGAAGCTCGACCGGAAGAAAATGCCGATCCGGCGCTGCGTCCGACGCGCCTGGGTGAATTTATTGGACAGGAACTGTTAAAAGAAAACCTGAGCATACTCATTGATGCTGCCCGCCAGCGAAAAGAGTCGCTCGAGCACGTACTTTTCTACGGCCCGCCCGGGCTGGGGAAGACGACTCTGGCGCACGTTCTGGCGAACGAGATGGGTGTAAACATCAAGATTACCGCCGGCCCGGCAATTGAGCGAGCGGGTGATCTGGCAGCCATTCTGACCAATCTGCGCGCGGGCGATATCCTTTTTATTGACGAGATCCATCGCCTTGGTCGCGCGGTGGAAGAAGTGCTTTATCCGGCTATGGAAGATTTTGCGCTTGATATCGTGATTGGTAAAGGACCGGCGGCGCGCAATATTCGCTTGAAGATGCCGCGTTTTACCGTGATTGGTGCAACCACTCGCCTGGCGCTGATATCTGCTCCGCTGCGAGCTCGCTTTGGCGCCGTGTACCGGATGGACTATTATGACCAGAAAGCCACCGAGCAAATTTTGGTGCGCGCCGCGAAAAAACTCAATACAAGCGTTGACGAAGAAGGGCTGTCTGAGATTGCCCGTCGCGCGCGAGGCACCCCGAGGGTTGCCCTGCGCTTGCTGCGCCGGGTGCGCGATTTTGCGCAGGTGCGCGCTAAAGGCACCGTCTCAAGGGACGTGGCCGATGAGGCGCTGAACTTACTGAACGTTGATCCGCTCGGTCTGGATGAGGTTGATCGCCGTGTGCTCAGCACCATTATCGATAAGTATCGCGGCGGGCCGGTAGGCTTGAACACGATTGCGGCTTCGATCGGTGAGGAACCCGACACGATTATGGATGTGGTTGAGCCTTATCTTCTTCAGTTGGGTTTTCTCGACCGCACCCCGCAGGGCCGTGTTGCCACCCGCCGCGCTTACGATCATCTTGGTGTCGCTTTTATCGACCCTGGACAGCAGCCAACGCTCTTTCCATAAAATCCACGGCTATCCCGTTTCATTGAAAGCAGCTCCGTGAAAACTTCTGATTTTGACTATGATCTGCCCGAAGAACGCATCGCGCAGACACCGCTCGAACCGCGCCATGCTTCGCGCCTGCTTGTTCTGTGCCGAGAAGAGGATACGCTGTGTCACAAAACCTTCTGGGATGTGGCTGAGTATCTGCGACCGGGCGATTTGCTGGTGATAAACCAAACGCGGGTCATTCCGGCCCGCGTTTACGCGCGGAAAGATACCGGCGGTCGGGTCGAGCTGCTGCTCTTGCGCCGTGAAGATGCGCTGACCTGGGAGGCGCTGGTGGGGGGCAAGGGCCTGCGCCCGGGACGTGCGCTGGCAATTGAGGGCGGCCTAAATGCCAAGATAATGACTGACCTGGGCGGCTCGCGCCGCAGGCTGCGTTTTTCAGAGCCGGTTGAGGCTTATCTTCCACTGGTCGGGCAGATGCCGCTGCCGCCTTACATCCACGAGCGGTTGAGCGATCCGGAGCGTTACCAAACGGTGTATGCCAGCCAGCCCGGTTCGGCCGCCGCGCCTACCGCCGGGCTGCATTTTACGTCCGAGCTGATCGACCGTTTGAAAGCAATGGGTGTCGGTTTTGCCGAGGTAACCCTGCACGTCGGTCTGGATACTTTTGCTCCGGTAACCGAGGATGACCCGCAAGAACATCAGATACATACCGAGTGGTGCGAGCTGAACCTTGAAGCCGCCGCTGGCATCAATGCTGCTCGCGCGAATGGCGGGCGAATCATCGCGGTTGGAACTACCAGCGTGCGCACCCTGGAATCTGCTGCCCGCCAGGCCCAACCAGGGCAGGCTGTGGCGCCTTTTTCGGGGCCAACAGATCTATTTATCCTTCCTGGCTACAGCTTTCACGTGGTTGATGCGATGATTACCAACTTCCACCTGCCGCGCTCAACCCTGATCATGCTGGTCAGCGCCTTTGCCGGGCGCGAGCGCGTTCTTGCTGCCTATCGTCTGGCTGTCGAAATGGACTACCGGTTTTTCTCCTTTGGCGATGCCATGCTGATCCTTTAGCGGCGCGGGTTTGCTGGTGTTTGGATCATTACCTTTTCTGCTCCTGCCTTTATGACACAAACCACCTGGTCAATTCTTCGGTAGCTGCATTCTATGGATCATGACCGGCGATTGAGGTATACAGCATGAACGATACGCATGACCCCCTTCCTGCCTTGCTTGACCGTCTTGAGACCCTTGACAAGTTAAACGAGATCCTGATTGACTGCCGCCGCTGCCCTCGGCTGGTTGAATGGCGAGAGGAAACTGCGCGTTCCAAACGGCGCGCTTACCGTGACTGGGAGTATTGGGGAAGGCCGGTGCCTGGTTTTGGCGACCCCGGTGCGCGGATCTTCGTTGTGGGGCTGGCGCCTGCGGCGCATGGCGGCAACCGCACCGGGCGCGTTTTCACGGGGGATATGTCGGGGGACTTTCTGTTTGGCGCCCTTTACCGCGCCGGGTTTGCGAACCAGCCGGTATCAACGCACCGCGGCGATGGGCTGGTGCTACGTGACGTTTATATCGGCGCCGGCGCACGCTGCGCGCCGCCGGATAATAAACCTACCCGTGAAGAGATGGATGCCTGCCGCCCGTATCTGCTGAATGAGCTGCGGCTACTAAAAAATTTGCAGGGTATTGTTGCGCTGGGCTCGATCGGCTTCGAAACGGTGCAAACCGCCTTCCGCCAGCGTGGAGTGACGGTTCCGCGGCTCAAATTTGGGCACGGCGCGCTTTACCCACTTGGAGAAGGGCTGCCCTGGTTGATGGCTTCTTACCATCCCAGCCAGCAGAATACACAAACCGGCCGCCTTACGACTGCTATGTTTGATAATATCTGGCAGAAAGCGCGCGATTTAATTTCCTGAAAGGAATATATGTTAAAGAGAATCGGTTGTGCGGCTGGAATTATTTTTCTGTTGATCGCGGTCATATTTATTTTTTGGGCACTGACGGTAAATCCGATCATGCCCGAGGCAGAAAAGGCGCTGGCGGGAGATGCGCAGGTTCAGGTATCGGACGGTGAATGGCTGGTTTTTCAGCCTGCCGGGCAGTTCCCAGAGACGGGGCTCATATTCTATCCCGGTGGAAGAGTAGATTACAGAGCGTATGCCCCATACGCCAGAGCGGTTGCTGCCCAGGGCTACCAGGTGGTGATTGTCAGAATGCCGCTCAACATGGCAGTGTTCAACTCTGGCGCGGCAGGCGATGTAATGGATGCCTATCCCGGCATTCAGCAGTGGGCCGTCGGGGGGCATTCATTGGGTGGTTCGATGGCAGCGAACTTTGCCGCGCAGTTCCCTACCAGGGTCGCCGGCCTGGTCCTTCTGGCGTCTTACCCGGCGAACGCCGATGATCTTTCTTCCTCCGCGCTCAAGGTTGTATCCATTTATGCCAGCAATGACGGTCTGGCGACTGGGGGAAAGGTTACTGCCTCGCGATCGCTGCTCCCCGAGAGTACGAGATTTGTATTGATCGAGGGGGGTAACCATGCCCAATTTGGTGACTACGGCGCGCAGGGCAATGACGGCGCCGCTGAAATTAACCGGGCCGAACAGCAAGCCCAGGCAGTCGCAGCGACTGTATCCTTGTTGGAAAGCCTGATTGTTAAATAACCCGGGCTCAGCTCGTCAATAGCGGGCAGCGCGCTGCCCGCTTTCGCGGTTACTGAAGCCCGCGCCAGACGGCATCCAGCGCTTCCAGCGCGCTCATG
>Ga0105092_10002040_pt1 | contig 10781 bp, 9 predicted proteins | sample PPLLak2March2015_FD_87021 | JGI IMG/M metagenome (GOLD analysis project Ga0105092, IMG submission 87021) | Freshwater sediment microbial communities from Prairie Pothole Lake near Jamestown, North Dakota, USA - PPLs Lake P7 Core (1) Depth... | ecosystem: Environmental > Aquatic > Freshwater >...
CGTTCAGCGTTCAGCGTTCAGCGTTCAGCGTTCAGCGTTCAGCGTTCAGCGTTACCAGCAGCCACGGCCAGCAGGGAACGGGACAACGTTGAACGGTGAACGGTGAACGGTGTAACGGTGAACGGTGAACGGGGCAGGGGGCAGGGGGAGGAAAGCACCGATGAAGTACAGCGACAGCGGGGTCGACATAGACCGGTCCAATGAAGCGAAGAGAAGAATTAAAAGCTTCGTACGGTCAACCTTCAACGAAGCGGTCGTCGGCGATATCGGGGCTTTCGGCGGCATGTACCGGCCCGACTTCCTTTCCCTCCAAAAGCCGATTCTCGTTTCGAGCGCCGATGGAGTTGGAACAAAGCTCAAGGTAGCCTTTGCCTCCGGCATCCACGATACCGTCGGCATCGACCTCGTCGCCCACTGTACGAACGACATACTCGTGCAGGGAGCTTTCCCTCTTTTCTTTCTCGACTACATTGCCTCCGGTCGGGTCGAGCCGCCGGTCATTGAACAGTTGGTCAAAGGCCTGGCTCAGGGGTGCCGGGAGTCCCAGTGCGTGCTTATCGGCGGCGAAACCGCGGAAATGCCGGATTTCTACCAGCCGGGCGAATACGACCTGGCCGGCTTCATCGTCGGTATGGTCGACGAATCAAAGTTGCTGGGGACCCGAAAAGTTGAACAGGGCGACGTCCTGATTGGTTTGCGTTCCTCCGGCCTCCATACGAATGGATACTCGCTGGCCCGCAAAATCTTTTTCGAAACGGAAAGGCTGGGCGTCGATTCGTACGTCGAATCGCTCGGAAGGACCGTCGCGGAAGAGCTCCTGTCGCCTCACCGCAATTACCTGCCGGTGGTCAAGGAGCTCGTCCAATCCGATGACCTTCACGCCATGGCTCACATAACAGGGGGCGGGATCACAGAGAACCTCGACCGCGTCTTACCGTCTCATCTGGACGGAGCCGTGCGCCGCGGCACCTGGGATATCCTGCCCGTCTTCCGCTTCTTGAGGGAACGCGGACAGGTCGAAGACGAAGAAATGTACCGAACCTTCAACATGGGTATCGGGCTTATTCTTGTCGTGGCGAAGGATCGACTGAACCGGGTGGAAGACTACCTGCGGGCACGCGGTGAACAGTATTACCTTATTGGCGAAGTGGTGGCAGGTCTGGGAAAGGTGCGCTACGTATGAAAAACGTCGCTGTACTCCTGAGCGGACGAGGATCAAACTTTCTCGCTCTTTCCGACGCCGTTAACGCCGGGAAAATACCTGCCCGGATAGCATTGGTCGTCTCCAACCGTCCTGAGGCTCCAGGCTTGCAGCACGCCGTCGAGCGGGGCTACAAAGCGATCTGCATTCCCTCCCGCGGCATCGAGCGCGAGGCTTACGACCGGCTGGTGGTGAAGGAGCTACAGGCCGAGAACATTGATTTTATTTGCCTGGCAGGCTTCATGCGCCTCTTGAGCGGGTGGTTCATTTCCCAGTACCCGCACCGAATCCTCAACATCCACCCGGCCCTCCTCCCCGCCTTTCCCGGCATGCATGCTCAAGAGCAGGCCCTGGAATGGGGGGCCAAAGTGACCGGATGCACGGTTCACTTCGTCGACGAGCAGCTCGACCACGGTCCCATCATCGTGCAGTACCCCGTCCCTGTGCTCGATGAAGACACCGAGGAAACGCTTTCCGCGCGCATCCTGGTTCACGAGCACGAGATTTATCCCGAGGCGCTGAGGATTGTGTGCGAAGGACGGTACACCATCGAGGGTCGGCGGCTGATCGTCAAGCCTGAGCCGCTGCCTGCGGAGTTGGGGCTTGGCTAAAAGAGAAAAAAAGACCTCAAAGACCTCAAGGACCTCAAGGACAACGGAACGAAAATCTTGTCGTTGAGGTCCTTGAGGTCCTTGAGGTCCTTCTCTCACCCAAAGTACTTCCCCAACCTTTGCAGACCCTCTTCCAGCCTTTCATACTCCGCAGCATACGAGAGGCGAAGGTACCCTTCGCCCCCGGGACCAAAGTCACTTCCCGGTGTTACTGCCACGTGTGCCTGATTGAGGATGTCGAAGGCGAGTTGATAGCTCGAGCACTTGACCCGCTCGCAGTGTCGGCGCACGTCTGCAAACACGTAGAACGCGCCCCTCGGCTCTGAGGCGACTGCGATACCAATACGCTCGAGGCCGGCGATTACCAGATCGCGACGCCGTCCGTACTCATCGATCATTTCCTGGACGTACGAGTCACACTCCTCAGAAAGAGCCGTAATGGCGGCAGTTTGAGCGAAATGACAGGCGGAGATAAAGAAGTTCTGCTGCATCTTCTGCACCGCCCGCACGACGTCTGGAGGGGCAATCAGATATCCAAGCCTCCAGCCCGTCATCGCATACAACTTCGAGAACCCATTCACGACGGCACTATGATCCGTGTACTCCCTGATCGAGTGCGCTCGTTCCCCGTAAACCAATCCGTGGTAGATCTCGTCGGACACCACAAAGAGCCCAAGCTCTGCCAGCCGCGCAAGCTCGGCTGGATCAATGACTGTTCCGCAAGGGTTGGAGGGAGAGTTGATGAGGACGGCCCGAGTGCGTGAAGTAATCGCCCGACTGATGGCCTCGCGGTCGGGGTGAAACCCAGTTTGGGCGGTCGTGCGCACCGTGACCGGAACTCCGCCGGCAAACGTAATCAGCTGCGGATAGCAGGCGTAGCAGGGATCGGCGATTATGATCTCGCTCCCGGTTTCGCACAGCGCCATGAAGACGAGGAGCATGGCCGGACTGGTCCCCGAAACCACAACCACGCAGTCCGGATCTATTTCAGTCCGATATTTGCGCCGGTGCCACTCGGCAATCGCTATCCGCAGGCGCCTGACTCCCCGGGAGTGGGTGTAGTGCGTCTCTCCCGCCTGCATTGCCGTGATGGCCGCTTGACGAATAGGAGCGGGTGTCTCGAATCCCGGTTCGCCCACTTCCATGTGGACAACATCGACCCCGTTCCTTTCCAGGCATTGCGCCGCTTCCAGCACCTCCATCACCAAGAAAGGCTTGATTTCTCTCGCTCTCTGGCTGACCAGTGTCGTCATTCCGAAGCCGGCCCTCTCTTTCAAGCAGATTCTATTGCGGCGGGCGACAGATTAACAGAGCGTGATCGCGGCGACACGATTGACTCTTTCGTAATCCATTGCTACATTGGAATTAACGACCTGCCTCGGCTTTCTAAATTCAACTACAAGGAGTGACAGTTATGGGGATTCTTGCGTGGGTCCTTTTCGGTCTTGTTGTGGGCGTGATTGCGAAGCTTCTCATGCCCGGAAGAGATCCGGGAGGCTGCATCGTGACGATGCTGATCGGAGTCGCGGGTTCGCTGCTCGGTGGATTTGTGGGTCGAGCGCTCGGGCTCTACACCGAGGAAGTGTCCGGCGGCGGGTTGATCATGTCGATTCTGGGCGCCATCCTCCTGTTGCTGATCTATCGCTTTACCTTCGCGCCGAAGGTCACGAAGATGTAAAGGCAGGGGCGAAGGGGCGAAGGGGCGAAGGGGGAAGGGGCAAAGGGGCAAAGGGGCAAAGGATCAAAGGGGCGAAGGGCGAAGGGGCGAAGGGGCAAGCGAGCAAAGAACTCTATTACCCCGCTTTTCCCTTTGCCCCTTTGATCCTTTGATCCTTTGCCCCTGCCTTTGTTACTTCAGCACCGCCGGCTTGAGCGTCCAGGCTTGAAGCCGGGCCATGTCCAGCAACTCGGGCGCCTGAAAGCCCTCGGGATGGATCACCCAGCCGAAGGTCTTCTGCGGTTCCATGGTCACATGTCGGCGCAATTCAGGGTTCCCTTTTCTTACGCTGACGTCGCCGCTGCTCCGATCAGCGGCCAGCGTCGCCGCAAAATCTTCGAGCGACAGGGTTTCCGACCCAATCCAGACGGTGGCCGGAAGCCGAGTGTGCGTCTTGATGTAGGAGACCGTATCCGATTTGGCTTGCTCGAACCTCCGCCGGTCGATAGTTCCGGCTTTGTAAGTCGTCTTCCCTTCACTCACCGGACCTTCGACAAAACGGGGCTCCTGCCCGAGGAGAACGAGGAGCATGTCAGCCGCCGAGAGGCTGGTGTTATTCAGCACGAGAAACGTCTGGCGCGCTGCCATGTGATCGGCTATTGCCTGGCGGTTTACTGCACCCGGGATCTGGGACTGGTACTTGGACATCAGCTGGCGACCAGTCACGAAGCGGACCGCCGGGTTGGACAAGGCGTGTTTTACATAGCTGTTCAGAACGCCGTAGCACCGCTCCGAGTCTTCCGGCGTTCGGCGCTTCGGGCGTCGCCACTCGCTTGCGTCCGGGTTGGCTCCCCGGCTGAAGTTCACTCCGTCCCAGAACTCCGTCGTTGCGAATTCACACGGATGATAGTAGATGCTGATCACCCCGCCTCCCTGCGAGCTCAGTTTGGCGGCCGTGCTGTCGAACTCCCGCTGACTGGCGTCCAAATCATCCTTGTCAAGTGCAGCTCGCATGACGTAAGGACCCATGTCGAACACGTAGAAGAGCCCGCCATACCAGAACGGCTGATGGTTCTCGACCCCAACGTGTGATCCTTCATCCAGGTACATCGGAACGCCCAATTGACGGAGAGCGCGGTTGGTTTGCGGAGCCCAGGAACTGCCCGGTTGGCCGTAGCAACTCGGCGTCACCCCAAAGATCCGGCTGACGTCGTTAAAGCCTGCCATTTCGCGACGGATGAACTCGTCGGCGCCGGTCAGATAGTCCATGGTTTTCAAATAAACAGCCGGCGTGGGAGGAACGCTGTGGAAGTTGGTGTGATAACCGATCTCATGCCAGCGAAGGGCCTCGATCACGTCCTGACGCCCTCTCTTTTCGAGGACTCTGGCTTTCTCTCCGACGACTTTGAACGTGGCTTTCACCCCCAGTTTGCGCAGATCGGTCGCAAGCCGCAAGGCGGCATCGTCGGACGCCGGTTCGATGTAGTCTTCGGTGTCAAACCAAAGAACGACGTAGACCGGGCCATTGGCGGCGACGGTGATTGACAGAAAAACAACCAGCAGAAGAAGTCGAAGCATGAAGACACCTTAGCACGGGTGAAGGACAGGGCGCGGCTGGTCGCTTCTGTCGCTTCTGTCGCTTGTGTCCCTTCTGTCCCCGAGGCTAGGCCGGCCGCCCGGGCAGAAAGCAGGTCACAATCGTGCCCCCGCCGGCCCGGTTCTGGAGGCGAATCGTGCCGTTGTGAGCTTCGATGATCTCGCGGCACAGCGGCAGTCCGAGACCGCCGCCGGCCGGCTTGGTGGAATAGAAAGGAACCAGCGCCTGTTTAAGGACCGTTTCGTCCATGCCGGCGCCGCGGTCCATGACCTGGATCCGGCATCCGGCATGCGGCGCGGCCAGAACTCGGACCGTGACTTCCGGATGCTCGCCGCTCGCCTCGTGCGCGTTCTTCAACAGGTTGATCAGCACCTGTTCCATCTGACCACGGTCGAACCAGCCTTCCACGACGGGGAGCGGCTCCTCGATCTCGAAGCCGCACAGCTCCTGGAGGTGTTGGAGGAAAGGCCGCCAACTGACGGCCCGCTTATCGGGCTTCGGCAACCGGGCAAAGCCGGCATAGGCTTCAAGGAACGCCTTCAGGTGCTCGACCCGTTCACCAATCGCATCGAATATGCCCGGCATTCTCCCGGTCTCGGTACCCTTCTCGTGTAGAATCCGCGCGGAATGAACCAGAGAGGAAACCGGCGCCATGGAGTTGTTGACCTCGTGGCTCATCAGTCTAATTGCCTTTTTCCAGACTTCAACCTCTTGGCGATTCAGTTCCCGGGTCAGGCGCTGAACCAGGTAGAGGGTATGGCTCTGACCGTTCAGGTGAAAAGTCCGCCGAGAGAGATGGTAGGTCTCCTGCTCGCCCTCCTGCTCGGTGTGAAACAGCGCATCGGAGTCGCCCTCGAGCACCTCGCGCATTTCGTCGGGGCATCCTTCAACGATTTCCTGGAAGTAGCGGCCGGCGAGGAGCCGCCGCGTCGGGAAAAGCTGATCGGCAGCCCGATTGGTGTAGAGGATACGCCCCCGCTCGTTGGTAAGGACAACGGCGGTGGGGTTACTTTGCAGGACGCTGTCCAGGAGGAGCTCCTTTTGAAGAATCACGCTGCGTTCCTCGCGCAGCAAGTGACCGAGGTCGTTATAGAGCGAAAGAAGCTCGCCGAGCTCGTCCGATCGGTTGGAAGCCAGTCTGACCGTGTAGTCGCGGTCCTTAAAGCTCTGAATCCCGTCACGCAGGGCGAACAAGGCGCGCCGGCTGGAGCGAAGCGAACGATCGAGAATCAGCCAGCCGATGCCCAGACCCGCCACCAGGGAGGCGCCGAAAGCCAGGAGTGGGAACGGCGAAAATCGGACGGCCAGACCGGCTAAAACAGAGACGAGCAGTACCACCAGGACAAAAACCGCGCGGATCTTCCAGAGGAGAGAGGAAGACATGCGGCTGGACGTCCGACGCAGTCTGCCTGCCGAGCTCTCGGCTGCAACCCGGTTGGAGTCAGGCTTTTGGTCGGCGTTCGAGTACAATGCCCAGTTTCTCCATTTTCCGATACAGGGCCTGGCGACTGATCCCCATTTGGCTGGCGGCGTCTGCCACCACGCCATGGGCTCGTATGAGCTCTTCCTCCACTTGCGTCCGGTCTTCGGCATCCGAGGCCGGCGTGCTCGTGACCGGCGAAGCCGAAGCCGGGCGAGGCTTGAGGCCGAGGTCCGCGGGCTCGATGACCGGACGTGTTCGCGTCAGGACACCGCGCTGGATGCTGTTTCGCATCTCGCGGACATTGCCTGGCCAGGAGTGCCGGAGCAGCGCTTCCTGGGCTTCCCTGCTGAACGATAGTCCCGGAACCTCTTCTGCCCGGGAGAATTCGGACAGGAAGTGTTGAGCCAACGGAAGGATGTCATCCGATCGCTCACCCAAGGGAGGGACGTCAAGTTCCACCACGTTCAGACGAAAGTACAGGTCCTCGCGGAAGCGTCCTTCCCGGATCGCCTGCCCCAAATCGCAGTTGGTGGCACTGATGACTCGCACATCAACCCGGCGGGTGGTGCTGCTCCCCAGACGTTCATACTCCCCGCTCTGCAGCACTCGGAGTAACTTCATCTGGCCGGCCGCCGAGAGATTGCCGATTTCGTCGAGGAAGAGGGTACCTCTGTCGGCAGTCTCGAAGCGGCCTATTCGCAGCTTTTGAGAGCCTGTAAACGCGCCCGGCTCTGCCCCAAACAATTCGCTTTCCATCAGATCGTCCGGGATGGCTCCCACATTAACCCGAACGAACGGACGATCCCTTCGCTCCGAGTTGGCTTGGATGATCTCCGCGATTTTCTCCTTTCCGGACCCGCTCGGGCCGGTGATGAGGACGGGTACATCGGCACGGGCAATGCGAGCGGCGAGGGTCAGAACCTCGTGCATCTGCTCGCTTTCGTAGATGAAGCCGGACAAGTCGTATTTCTGCCTGAGGAGCTTCCGGGCCTGGCGGCGGGCCGCGTAGATGCGCGAGTTTTCGAGCTGCAGCCTGCGAATGCGCAGGAGGTTTTCCACAGACCTGACCAGTTTGGCATCGTCCCATGGTTTAGCGAGATAGTCGCTGGCTCCCTCTTTGATGAGCGCAACGGCCGTCTCAAGCGAAGTCCAGCCCGTCAGGAGCAGAACCGGAAGGTCCGGGTCCTCGCTTCGAATCCGCCGGAACAGCTCGATTCCCTCCTCACCGGAGGTCTTGTCGCGTCCGAAGTTCATGTCCTGGATGACGACTCCGACTTCCTCGGAGGCGATAATCGCGAGAGCCTGGTCAGGGGACGAGGCGCTTCGGCACGAGTATCCCTGGATTTCGAAAAGAATGGTAAGAGCGTTCAGTACGGCGGGTTGATCGTCGACTAAGAGAAGATCGATCATCTGTGTACCTTATCTGACGGCTTACTGCTTCCCAGCTGACTGCTGTGCGCACGTCCGATGTCCGCCGTCAGCTGGTCAGAAGGTGTGAAAAAATCAAGCGTGTCGACGGGCTTTTATCGTGGCCGGACTCTCCAGAGTCCGGCGCGTACATCGTGCAACCAGCCATCATCCACGCGCCGGACTCTGGAGAGCCCGGCCACGATAAAAGCCCGTCGACACGCTTGATTTTTTCACACCTTCTCAGCTGTCAGCACGTCAGCCGTCAGCCCATTATACCGTCCTGGTTGCACTTGCGGGCGAGATTCGAGTGGTGCGGAGGACCGGCCCGAGAGCGGCAACCAGGCTGACGATCCAGAGTATGATGACTCCGGCCAGGACGAGGTGCCACTGGAGCTTCGCGCCCTCCACAATGCTGACGAGCCCATAGTTAAGCGCGTACGCCAGACCAGTACCCACAATGAGACCAATAGTGGAAATCAACCAGTTTTCAACCAGGAAGTATCGGACAATATCCTGCTTTCGGGCCCCCAACGCCCGGCGCGTCCCTATCTGCCTGGTCCGCTCGGTCACCGAGAAGGCCGTAATCCCGACGATACCCAAGGCGGTGACCAGGATGAGAAGGCCGATCAGGACTGTCAGCATCCGGATCATGGCCACCTGCGACGAGAAGGTTTGCTGTTTGATATCGCCGAGCGTGTGAACCTCTACGTTGCGGCCGTTGTTCGTCTTCAGCAACGTCTCCTCGATCGTCTTCACCAGCCGGTTGGTGTGCCCGGGCACGGCCCTCACCATGAAACGGATACCCCAGTTCACGCTTCCCGGCCGGCCGGGAAGAAGAACAACCCGTTCGATGTGTTCCCAACCCGGCCACGACCCGTGCATCCTCTCGACAATGCCCACGATCGTATGAGGATTTTCCGGCTCCCGGCTCTGGATCTGTTTCCCGACCGCTTTCCCATCCCGAAACAAGGCATCGGCGAAAGCTTTGGTTATCAGGACGTTCTTCCCTCTTGCCTCGGTGACATCGCTTTCCTGCAGGTCTCGCCCCTCGATGAGCCGGACGCCGAGGACCTTGGTCATCTCCGGTCCGCAGTCGAAAGTGGCGGTCGAGAGCGTGTCGGTCTTGGCGCCCAGGGGCTTGAATCCGGTCGAACTGCCAGAGCCGCTGAGCGGAGTCGCACTGATCGACTCGGCGCTACGGACACCAGGTAAAGCCCGCAGCGTCTTCAAATCAGCCTTGCGACTGTTTTCCAGGTAACCTTCTTCTCGAAAGTCCGGCGAGAAAGGCTGGCTGACTACGGAAAGGAGGTTCGCTTCGTCCAATCCGGTCGGTCGCAGAACCCGGTTCCTATAGTCAAAAATCATGTTCACGCAATTACCCACAATGGCGAGGGTGAGAGCGATCTCGAGCGTGATGAGCGTAAAACGCGTTTTGTTACGACGCAGTGTTCGAAATATCGGTCCGAATTCCATGATGACCTCTACTGTTCTTTCAGATACATTGCGGGAGCCATTGAGCATATCCGCCAGGCTGGATAGGCGCCGGCAATCAAACCAGAGAGCAGTGCCATGCCAATGGCTAAGGCGACCATCGACCAATCCAGAGACAGGTGGAAAAGGCCGTCGAAAAGCCGGGTCACGAGTTCCAGACCCAAAATCGAGAGGAGAATGCCGGCTACCCCACCCATAACAGCGATCACCTCACACTCGATGATGTGCTGCATGAAAATCGCCATCCGGGACGCACCGAGCGCCCTGCGCACGCCGATTTCCGGGGCACGCGCCAGAAATTTTCCAAGCAGGATGCCGATCAGGTTCAGAGAGCAGACCAGCAGGAACAACAAAGAGATGATCACGAAACTGATGCTCTCGTCCGGCACGGCCCCAACCTCGTCGAGCCATTCCATGACCGGAAGCAGCTTGTTGTTCAGCGGCCGTTTCATGCGACCGAGGGCCTGTTGGCTGCGGACGTAATTGTCGAGAAACTGCCTGTAATCTTCCTTCTGCCTGGGCGAGTCGAGCTGGGCCCACATCTGAATCCAGATCGCCTCCGACCGCAGGAATTCCTCCGGAGTCCGTCCGCTGTCCTTCCACGAACTCGTGTTGCCGCCTGTCCGGATTTGCATCGGGATCACGAAATTGAAGGGGATGAAAACCTCGTCCGGCTCCTCCATGGCGCCGTTGTGCGGGTCATAGAATTTGGGAGTCGGCCTCCAGGGATCAAGCACTCCAACGACCTTGAACTCACGGCTGTCGATGCGAACCGGCTTGCCGATGCTGTTGGCACCGCCGAAGAGCTTTTGGTTGGTTTCATTGCTGATAACCACGACTGGTTCCGGCGTTTTGTCAGCGCCGCGATCCCAGCCCGTCCCATAACGGAAAGGCACCTCGAACATCGGGAAGAAATCGGCAAAGCAGAGGCGGACTCGCGCCCGGTACGGTCGACCCGCCTTGGGGTCGGGGAAGACGTACAAGTAGGACTTGTACATGGCGGAGTGATGCGTCGGTATGGTCGATTTCATCAACTCCATCGCATCACGATAGGTCACTTGATTGGGCGCCGCCTTCGGGTCTTCGTCCGACCACCCCCGGTCGGGGTCCCAGTTGTCCATTTCGACGTAGTGCAGCGACGCGCTCTTTTCGGGAATCGGGTCACGCGACAGGATGTGGTGCGTAGTGACAAAGGTGGTTGAGACCCCGATCCCGAACGCGATTCCCAGCACGATGAGAGCAGAGAGGTAAGGGTTCCTCTTCAGACTCTTCCAGGCTATGCGGATGTGGTAGGCCAGCATTTCGTTTTTCTCCTTAGAAAGACCTCAAGGACCCCAAGGACCTCAAGGACCCCAAAGACATAAAAGACAAGCAATTCGTCCTTGAGGTCC
>Ga0105092_10002041_pt1 | contig 10778 bp, 11 predicted proteins | sample PPLLak2March2015_FD_87021 | JGI IMG/M metagenome (GOLD analysis project Ga0105092, IMG submission 87021) | Freshwater sediment microbial communities from Prairie Pothole Lake near Jamestown, North Dakota, USA - PPLs Lake P7 Core (1) Depth... | ecosystem: Environmental > Aquatic > Freshwater >...
GCGCGTCAATCGTCTCAGTTTGCCTGTGGCTTGCTGCACGTGTTGCCCTGAGATGTTTTTCTTGATGTATTCAACATCCCTCATCAACTTTTCCCGTTCCGACTCGAAGACCTCGATGCGATGCTGCCAGCGATTCTCACGCTCGTTCAGGTAGGTCGTGTAATTACCGCGATAATATTCCGAGCCGCTGATCGCCATTTCAAGCAGGGCATTGCAGGCATGATCGAGAAAATAACGGTCGTGCGAAACGACGACCGCCGCGCCGTCCCATTGCGAGAGATAACCTTCGAGCCATTCGACCGCGCGGATGTCAAGATGGTTGGTCGGTTCGTCGAGCAGCAGCAGATCGGGGTTGGATAGGAGCAGCCGGGCGAGATGGGCGCGCGTGCGCTGTCCGCCCGAGAGATGATCGAGCGCCATCTGAAAATCAGAGGGATCGAAGCCCAGACCGGTCAGCACCTGCTTGATGCGGACTTGATAGACATACCCGCCGCGTTGTTCGAAGTTTTGCTGGAGCGTTCCATACCGGTCCAAAGCCAGTCGCAGATACTCGCCAGGGTGCTCCCGTTTCGCGGGGTCGGACATCTCGGCTTCGAGTTTTTCCAGCTCATCCTGCATGCGGATGATGTCCGCGAACGGCTCGAGGCAGACATCCCACAACGTGCCTTTCAGCTCGAAATCCGCTTCCTGTGGGAGATAGCCAACGCGCAGACTTCTCGAGCGCGTCACCGTTCCCGAGGAGGGTTCTTCTTCCCCGATCAGGATGCGCAGAAGCGTGGTCTTGCCGATCCCGTTGGGACCGACGAGGGCGAGGCGTGCACCGTTTGCCACGGAAAAGGAGATATTGGCGAAGAGGTCTTCCGCGCCGAAGGATTTGGAGAGGGAATTGGCAGTGATCAGTGACATAGTGAGCAGTAAGCAGTATTCAGCAATCAGTGTTCAATAGGCAGTTTCAAATGCCCCCGAATTATACTGTGCATAAGACGTGATTCATTTTAAATAAGGACACATTATTTTTGTGCGTTGCTTCTCTTTCTATCCCTTTCCAATATTTCTTTGACAGTTTTCTTATCACTAATCTTAACAAGTAGATTCTTGTCAAAAGTTCCTGCTTCAATCTCTCTGGCTAATGTGTCCAAGTAATCTTCTGCAAAGCTAATGTCAAGTTGGCGTTTATCAGTCAGGGGATCTGTGGGAGGTGCTAAGATCATGTTCAAACTTGTATACAAAGCATTGATCATCATTGCCTCATTTAGTTGATAAAAGAGAGGTAATTCTTGGGAAAGTGCATGTTTACTAAAAAGATGACCAGAAAAATTGGAGAATTCCTTTCTCACATATTCACTGTAGCCACTTATTGAATCTTTGGATATATCTAACGACAATCCATATGCCTCAAGATAGGTGCTGAGAAACCAGTAGTTACTAAGGATCTCTTTATAGAGTGCTACACGTAAATTTTGTTTTCCAGTTCTATTTTGGAAGAAAACCTTCACGGTTCTGCAAAAAATGCAATTACAAAACCTGAAACTGTGCCTATTAAGACTTTGATCGTTTCGTCCATGTTGTCTCCGTGAGTACCTACTCAAATTATAAAACAAGTGAGCAGATTGATCCATTTTGTGTTCTTGCCAACCCGGGTTGACATAACTAGAATTCTGACTATAATTCCGCCTATCCATGTCGCCCAAATCTCGATTTGTGCTGCGTTTTGCGCCCGAAGTTGTTACACATCTCGATACCATCGAGAGGAAGTACCATCGTCTCATTCGAAAAACAATCGATGAGCAATTGAGATTTGAACCCGAAAACGAAACGCGCAATCGAAAACTTTTAGAACAACCTGCTCCGTACGATGCAACATGGGAATTACGCTTCGGGCCCCAAAACCATTTTCGAGTCTTTTATGCCATAAGTGAGAAAGATCGGGAAGTCTGGATACTGGCAATCGGAGTTAAAGAAGGAAATCACTTATTGATTGCCGGAGAGGAGTTTGAGCTATGAAAATTGCACCTTTAGCGGAAGTAAAAACAAAATTGAGTGCGTACATTGAACACGCTGAAAAAGAGGGTCCAATTGTCATCACACGCAATGGCAAAGCTGTGGCAGTCATTATTGCGCCGTTGGATGATGATGATCTTGAAAGCCTGCTGCTGGCGCGTTCGCCGCGCTTTCAGGCTTTGCTTGAACGCTCGCGCAAGGACCTAAAGGCGGGAAAAGGTCTTTCGAGTGAACAGTTCTGGAGAACGGTCAACGAGAGAGAGGGAGAATATAAAACGAAATAAGTAAGAAGTCCCTGAAACAGTTCAACTTCAGGGACTTCTTATACGGAGGCAACGCGTGCTTTATCCCTCAGGCATCAAGCGAGGCTAAATGTTTGTGGTACGCGGTAGTCAAATTCCGCTCAATGTCAGCGTGTAATGCTGTCTGTTTGTATGGATTTTTCTGTGCCTCTTTGAAAATGAAACTGACACAAGCCTCGCAGAGAAAATATCCGATCAACACGCCGCGTGGACGGTAGATGAAGGCATTGAGCGCCAGGGCATCCTTGCCTTTGAATTTCACCACGCCGATTGGGTGCTGCAGGCAGCTCGGACATAGTTCGCCGTCATAAAACCAGAATGATTTGACGGTATCGCCGAACTGTGCTTTTGCCTGTGTAAATAAGATGTTGAGAAGTTTGTCTGCCTCAGTTTTTGTGTCGTCCGCTGATTTGTTGTGCCGGGTCGATCGCATGAGTTACCTCCTTGTGAAATCGGCGAAGGCTTATTGGTTGCAGGACTGCCTATTTCTCTTCCTCATCATGGGTGTCAATATGTCCGGGTTTTTCCTTCCCCAGCTCCAGCGAGCGCTGGTACGCCGCCCAAACCGCGCGCGAGATCGCGGTCCGGAAGCCCGCCTTTTCGAGATAGTACAACGCCTCGGCCGAGGTGCCTCCCGGAGACGTGACTTGATTTCGGAGCGTGGCAGGATGGCGCTCTGCACGGTGATAATAAGCGACCGATCCTTTTATGGTTTGCAGGACCAGTTGCTCGGCAATCCGGCGCGGGAAGCCCATGTGTACGCCCGCGTCGATCAGGGCTTCGGTAAAGAGAAAGACATACGCAGGACCGCTCCCCGAGAGGGCGGTTGCCATGTCGAGATAGCTTTCATCTTCGACAAAGACCTCCTCGCCCAACGCGCCCAGGATCTGACGTGCCATCTCCTGCTGCTCCTGTGAGGTCTTTGAGGAGGCAGCCCAGACCGTGATCCCTTCCCCGATCTGCCCCGGCGTGTTCGGCATGGAGCGCACAACTGCCGGATGCTTGAGCCCCTTACTGATCTTCTGGATCGAGGCACCCGCCACGATCGAAAGCACCAATGCCTCCGGGCGGATCCTGGACAGTCCCTTCATGACTTCGCTGAGACGCTGCGGCTTGACAGAAAGCACCACTACATCTGCGCTTGCGGCGGCAGTGGCGTTATCGGTCGTTATTTTGATCTTGTACTTTTTGCTCAACTCTTCGCCACGATCTTCCTCCGGGCCGGAAGCAGTAATATTCTCAGGCTTTGCCAGCTTTTTGTGCAGCAAGCCTGCGATCATGGCTTCCGCCATCACACCGGGACCGATAAAGGTGATTTTTTTGTTTAACATGCTTCCTCCAATGTTTACTTTGTAATTGCATAAATGTAGCTATCGCGCGGCACATCACTGAGGTTGGGGTGAATCATATACCTTCGCAAAATCCCTTCACATTGCATTCCAAGCTTCTCCAGGACGCGCTGTGAGGCAATATTTTCCACGTCTGTTGTCGCATCGACACGATAAATGGAGGGTTGTTGAAATGCCCAATCAATGAGCGCCTGTGCAGCTTCAGGTATATACCCTTTGCCCCAGTGAACACGCGCCAGCACATAGCCGATGCCAAGCCTGTAACCATCCGGGTGGACAGCGATCATCCCGATGATCGTATCTGAATCCTTTGGGGTAAGCGCATACGGATAAGCGCGCCCTACCTCCCAGTACTTCAGCATCTGGCCCACAAATTGATAGGTTTCTTCCACACTCGTATGCGGCCGCCACGTCAAATACCGTGTGACTTCGGCATCCTGGGCATACGCCGTGAAGAGATCAGGAGCATCCTCCCTACGCGGTTTGCGTAAAACAAGCCGCTCGGTTTCGATTCGTTCGGGTGGTTTCATGCGGTCATTATACTTCCGCAATCAGATATAACAAATGAGCGGACACATCATGTCCGCTCACTAACTGCTGATCGCTAAACGCTGACAGCTTACGTATATGCCATTTGCTCAACACGTTGCTTCTTCGTCTGGCGTTTGTTCAACTTGGCAGCCAGCATTGTGTTCTGCCTCTTCTGGGCGGCACGGATGATCAACTTCAAAAACTTTTGATGGTTGTACACCGGATCGTTGATCAACGAGAAATCTGCCGAGCCGGGTTCATCGGGTGCATAAAAAATTCCGCAGTTCGGGTTGATCTCAAGCATGTAGATCGTGCCATCGGCGGCCATGCGATAGTCGCAGCGCGCGTAGCCATTGCCATCCATTTCCTTGAACAAACGCGTGGTCTGTTCACGCAGAATTTTTTCGATGCGTGCCTCTTTGACAGGTGCAACGGACATCTTCTCGTATTCAACCCACTTCATGTTGTAATGCTTGAACGATTCGCCTTTGGGGAAGATGAATTCCACGGGCTTGAATGTGATCGGGTTGTTCGGGTCATCGGGGTTTTCGGCGATCAGACAGGTGAACTCACGCCCATCGATGAACTCTTCGAGCAGCGCACGCCCAAACTCTTCGATCTCATGTTCCACCTGGACCTTGAGCTGTTCCATGGTCTCACAGCGCGACTCGCGTGTGATGCCAATGCTGGCATAGCCATGCGGCGGCTTGACGAGAACAGGGAAGCGCAATCGCTTCGCAACGCGTTCCAGATCTTCGACGCGATCCAGCATGACCCAGTTCGGTGTGGGAACATTGACCTTCTTTGCATACGCCTTCATTTCCTGGCGCGAAGGATCGAAGAAAGTGGAGTCTGCACCTGTAAATGCCGCGCCGAGTTTTTCGAGGGCTTGCACAAGCCCAATGCCCGAAAGAGCATCATCCGGTGTGCCGTCGCATAGATTGAAGAATACATCCACCCCTTCATTCATGAGATCACGCAATTGCCTTTCAACGTTCTTTGGATTGACTTGATAATGTTTCCATTTGAATCCATTCATGTGTGCCGAAGGATCATAGGGAACATCATTCGCGTCAGGTATGCTTGATAATACGCAGAGATACATGTCGAGTCCTTTTCTTTTATTCGATCAATCAAGTCATGAGTATTGCTGGCGTATGATCTTGATTGAGTTGCATGTTCATAAGGCTGAAATTTTTTATTGTTGTATGATTCAATGAATCCATTAATTGAATCAATGTTATTTTTATATGCAACCATATTGATTGTATCTATTAATCAATTTATGTAAAGGTTTTTGATGATACATAAGTTTAAAATTTTGTTAGGATTTATTTGATGTCGATTAAAAAAATATCAATTCGATATGCATGTGTGGATAATATTTGAATTATGGTCATTGTTATGATTCATAAATTAAACTTTATCATCAATTCAAATGTTTATTTCATTGTTATAAACGCATTCACGAGTCCCTTGTTATGTATCGTTTATGCAGTTGTGATTGCGTGATGATGTCGATGCTGGAAGTCATTCATGTTATGGATTTTTGGAAAAGGCAGTAGAATCAATGAAGAGGCGATATGACACTACACTCTGAGATCTTCGAACAACCTGAACGGCTGGCGGCCCTGCTGGAGAACCAAAAACAAACAGTTCTTGAAATTGCGAGAGCCATTCGAGCGCGCGATGTGCAGTATGCATTTCTGGCTGCACGCGGCACTTCTGATAATGCGGGCCGCTATGCAAATTACCTTTGGGGCGCGCATAACGGGATCCCACTGGCATTGGCAACACCCTCCCTGTTTACGTATTACCAGACTCCGCCGCGTTTGAAAGGTGCGCTTGTGATCGGAGTCTCGCAATCCGGTCAGTCCCCTGATATCGTCAGTGTCCTCGAGGAAGGCCGCAAACAGGGTTGTCTCACACTGGCAATCACCAACATCCCCGATTCGCCGCTTGCTGCAGCTGCCGACCTCGTCCTGGATATTCAGGCGGGCGCAGAGAAAGCCGTCGCGGCGACGAAGACCTATACCACCGAACTAATGGCGATTGCCATGATTGCCACGGCATTGAGTAATTCAGACGAACACTGGAAGCAACTTGCTTCTGTTTCCAAATGGGCAGAGCAGGCGCTTATGTTGGATCAGGAGATTGCGCAAATGGCGCAGCGTTATCGTTATATGAGCCAATGTGTGGTGCTGGGGCGTGGATTCAACTATGCAACTGCATTCGAATGGGCGCTCAAGTTAAAAGAATTGACGTATGTCATTGCCGAACCGTATTCCTCGGCGGATTTTCAGCATGGTCCTATTGCGATGGTGGAGGGCGGATTCCCGGTCCTGGCTGTCGCGCCGAACGGCAAGGTTCGCGAGTCGATGCAGGATATGTTGACCCGCCTCCGCAAGCAAAAGGATGCGGAACTGGTCGTGATCTCGGATCATGCGGATGTGCTGGCGCTGGCTCAATCCCCGATCCAGCTCCCGCCCCAGATTCCCGAATGGCTGACGCCCTTGGTGAGCATCCTCCCCGCGCAGTTGTTTGCCTGCCATCTGACCAAAGTCAAGGGTTACGATACCGAAACGCCTCGCTCGATCACCAAGGTGACGGAGACACATTAAAGTGACAGTCACCTTTAAGGTGACTGTCACTTCTCGATTATTGCCAAAACTGCGGCAAATATTCCCTATAGCTTGTCAAATAATCATCCAGTATTTTCTTTGCTGTACCCATATCCGTGATGACGGGATCGAGCAGGAGACATTGCAGTGCCTTCTCACGGCTGCCCTCGACTGCCGCGTCCACACCTAACTGTGCAACGACGGTTTCCCTGCGACAAAGTTCTGCAACCGGTTCAGGCAACGCCCCTACATGGACAGGATGAATCCCGGCGCCATCCACGACGACAGGGGTTTCCAGTGTTGCGCGGAGTGGCAGATTGCTGACCTGGCCCTCATTCGGCATATTTGCCGCAAGGTGATAATGAGTCCCGGCGCCTGCAATATTCTCGATCATTTCCAGCGCCCCTTCGGAGTCGGTGTCCAATAAATGTTCGATCGTTTGATTGCCAGCGGCCATCTCATTGAGTCGATCCAGCTCGAAGTCGCGCACGGCTGCAAACAAATCCCAATCGTAAAGACGGATGTTATAGGTGTCCCAGGGCCTGGTCTGCGCGTCGCTAAGCCAGGGGAGGTATTCACACAAATGGGTATCGCCGGGGACGGGGAAGGAGTCAAAGGCGGAGAAAACGTCCCTCGTCAGCGGTTCAAACGCCGGGTCCAGCTCGAAGAAGCGCTTTCGAAATAACGGATAAAGGTCCTCGCCGGTGCGCCGGTCATGGATGGAAAGGATCCAGGTGAAGTGATTCAATCCCGCGGCGCGAATATCGATCAGCGGAACGATCTGCTCGCGCAGGCGATGCTGCAAGGGATGCTGGTCCACGGCGGCGTGCATGCCTGTCAATCCTTCCGGCACTTCGATGCCGAGGTCTTTTGCCAGCGCCACGCCGACCATGACATAGCCCGCGTAGATTTGATGACACAACCCAACCGCTTTGATCCGGCTGTGACGATTGACCGCGTCACAGATGCGGACCATCGGATTGGTGAAGTTGACGAACCAGGCCTCGGGGCAAAGCGACTCCATGTCGCGTGCAATTTTGATGATCGGTCCGATATTGCGGGCAGCGTGTGCGAATCCGCCGGGACCACCGTTCTCAGCGTACGGCTGGCGGACACCATATTTGATGGGGATCTCGAAATCCTTTTTCCATAAATTCTCGCGCGCACCCACTTCAATGGCGTTGACGACGAATTTGCTTTCCGACAGTGCTTCGCAGTGATCCGTGTGCGCAGTGATGATGAACTGCGCATCCCATTCGCGATTGAGCCTGTTTGCCAGCCGGTGGACGATATCCAGACTTGCGGCATTTCGATCCACCAGTGCCAGCGTGGAACCGCGTAATTTTTTCGAACGCATGATGGCCGAAAGTGTACTCTCGCCGAACGATGCCGAGCCTGCGCCGATCACGGTAATTTTGGTCGGAAGGGTCATGGTGTACTCCAGTGTCAGGTACTAGGTATCAGGGATTTGATTTAACCATAGAAAGTTGAATAGAAAAAGGCACAAGATCTTTTGCTCCTTGTGCCTTTCACTGTTCTTTACTTTCTGCTCTCTATGCTCTTCTTCATTCTTCAATCGTCACTTCCGCAGTCATGCCCCATAATAAATTCTGAGGCTGCTTATCGAATGCAATCGTGACTTTGAAAACGACATCCCCACCGACGGTATCCGCGATCGGTGAAATGCCAGTGACGTTTCCAGGAAACTCCTCATTCAGCGCTTCGATAAAGATGTTGACGGGCGCGCCGATTTTTACCTGGGTGATATCGCGTTCACTCAGGTCTGTTGTTTCGAGTTGTAAGTTGTTCAATGTGGCAAGTGTAACGACGATCTGATGCTCCTGCACATATTCACCAGGCAGGACAGGCAGGGATGTAACAGTCGCATCGTGAGGCGCAACCAGTGTGGTTTGCGCCAGGATGGCTTGTTCCACCTCCAGCGCGGCTTGGGCTTTTAAGACACTCGCATGCGCGATTTCCCTGACTTCCGGTGGGACGACATCGAAGAAGACCCTGCCATTGCGCCTGTCTTTCACCCTGCGATAACTCTGCACTTTTTCCTCTCCGAGCGCAGAACGGAGTGCGGCTTCTGCCGCAACGACTGCATACTCCAGTTCGGGAACATCCAATGCTGCCAGAGTCTGACCAGCCTGCACCTGCTGTCCTTCTTTGAGAGGTATTTCCCTGATTAGCGCAGAGGTCATAAAGCCCAGTTCCGTGATCTGCGCCGGGACGACAACTGCCGAAGCGACAATGGTCCCATCCTGTGCAGCGAATGCCGGGCTGACCAGAACAGCCAGGAGGGCGGTCAGACTCAAAAGGGTTGACCCATAGAATCGTTTCATTCTTTTCTCCTGCTAGTCAGCCGTTTCGATTTGCACATCTGCGCTCATGCCCCAGAGCAACCCCTGCGGCTGCCGGTCCAGTTCGACGGTCACTTTGAAAACGACGTCTCCGCCAAGCGTGGAGGAGACGCGGTCGATGTCGGTTACTTCACCGCTGAACTCTTCGTTCAAAGCTTCGATAAAAACATTGGCAGATTGCCCAACCCGGACTCTCGTCACATCACGTTCGCTGAGGTCAGTGGTCTCGATCTGATATTTAGAGAGATCAGCCAAAGTAATCACAACCTGTCCCGGTACGACGGTTTCAGCAGGGGAGATGTCGACAGAGACAACCGTCCCAGCGAAAGGCGCGCTCAGCGTGGATTGTGCCAGGAGCGTTGCCTTGGCCGACTCAACCAGCGCCTGCGCGCGGGCAAGGTCTGCCGCAGCAGATTCATAATGCAAGGCGTCCGTGGCAAGGCGGTTCAAATAACGGATCTGCGCGTCGGCTGCCAGCACCTCTGCTTCCGCCTCCCTGACCTTTGCCTCCAGGATGGTCGTGTCGAGTGTGACGAGAGTCTCTCCTGCTGTGACCTTGTCGCCAACCTTCACATTCACAGCAGTCACCAGTCCGACGGCGGTAAAAGAGAGCTGCACATCATTGACTGGAACGATGACCGCCGCAGCCGAGACTGCCCCTGTGTCATCTGATGCATTGTTTGACGGAGAGCCGTTGCTATCCAGCGATATGGTTGGAATGGCTGTCGGCGTGGACGCGACGGAAGTGCAGGCGCTTATGCTCAGCGCGCTGAGCACGATCACGATTAAATAAACTTTTTTCATTCTTGCTTCCTGATACTAGGACTACTTCGACGAACTGCCGTTGTTTTCCACGATGAGGCCGTCGCGCAGGGTGACGACGCGCTTGGCGTACTTAATTACGCGCGGATCGTGTGTGGCAAAGACGAAGGTCGTGCCGGTTTCTTTGTTCAATTTCGCCATGATGTCCATGACCTGCTTGCCGTTCTCCGTGTCGAGATTGGCGGTGGGTTCATCGGCCAGGACAACGGTTGGGCGAATGGATAAGGCGCGTGCCACGGCAACGCGTTGTTGCTGTCCACCGCTCAACTGGTCAGGGCGGTGATGGGCACGGTCGGAGAGTCCCACTGCCTCCAGCATTTCATTGACGCGCGCTTTGCGTTCTGCCGGCTTCGTTCCATTTAATAGAAGCGGCATCTCCACGTTTTCATAAGCCGTCAATGTGGGGATGAGCGCGAAGAATTGGAAGATGAATCCAATCGTTCCTTTGCGCAGGTCAGCCCGCTGGTTGCGGTTGAGACGGGTGGCATCCTTGCCATTGATAAATACCTGGCCGCTGGTGGGCATGTCGAGCAGGCCGATCAGTTGCAGTAAGGTGGTCTTGCCCGAACCGGATGGACCCACCAGGGCAGTGAACTCGCCGTTCTCGATGGATAGATCCACGCCGCGCAGGGCATGGGTTTCCACTTCACCGATCTTGAAATCGCGGGTTGCGTTGATAACTTTTGTGACTTCCATTTTGAACTCCTATTAATTCTGCTCCCAGCGCCGTCCTTCGCGGAGTACCCTCAAAGGAGGCCGGCGCCAGGTTTGCCGCCGAGGACGGCGGCA
>Ga0105092_10002042_pt1 | contig 10777 bp, 10 predicted proteins | sample PPLLak2March2015_FD_87021 | JGI IMG/M metagenome (GOLD analysis project Ga0105092, IMG submission 87021) | Freshwater sediment microbial communities from Prairie Pothole Lake near Jamestown, North Dakota, USA - PPLs Lake P7 Core (1) Depth... | ecosystem: Environmental > Aquatic > Freshwater >...
GCGTGATCACTCGGCGAATTCCTGCGGCGGCCGCACGGAGGGCGAGGTCCGCGTCCTCCCCGTAGACGAAGAACCGCGGGTCGAACCCGCCCAGCTCGCTCCAGAGCGCCTTCGGAACGAACAGCAGGCAGCCCGTGACGATGTCCACGTCGCGGACGGAATCGCGCTTCCAGCCGCCGAGCGACTCCGGGTCGAAGACGCGCGTGCCCTTGAAGGCGCTCGAGAGTGCCGTGGCGAAGCAGGCCAGGCTCCAGAGAGTGGGCGCGCCCCAGCACGATCCCGGGTCGAGACTGCCGTCAGGCCGCAACGTCCTGCCTCCGATGATCGCGGGCTCGGGGAGGCCTCCGGCGAAGGCGAGGAAGGCGGCCAGCATCCCTTCGTGCACCTCGGTGTCCGGGTTGAGCAGCAACAGATACTCGCCGCGGGCTTCCTCGGCGGCGAGGTTCACGGCCCGGGCGAAGCCGACGTTCTCGGCCAGCGCGAGGAGGCGCGCCTGTGGGAACTCCTCCCTCAGCATCTCGACGGTTCCGTCTCCGGAGGCGTTGTCGACGACGATCAAATCGAGTGCGACGTCACCCGCGTGCTGGTAGAGAGACTCGAGGCAAGTGCGAGCGGCCTCCCGGCAGTGATACGTGACGATGAGGGCCGAGACGTCGACGCTCACGGGCCTACCGGCCCGTGAGCGTGGGGAGGGTGTGTGAGGGAACCGGGAGGTTCCCTCACCGTCTCAAAGAAGGGGGCTCGTGGGGGAAACCTGGTTTCCCCCACGGGAGCAAGCCGAAGGCGAGCGACGCTCACGCCGCGCCCGGGGCCTCCCGGCGTACGTGCTCCGGGGCCTCCGACCCTTCGTCGCGTGGCTCCTCCGCCTCGCCGCGAGGCGCGTAGTCCTCACGGCGTCGCACGATTCTGGCGGGAACCCCGACGGCGACCGAGCCGGGCGGAAGGGACTTCGTGACGACGGAGCCTGCGCTCACCACGCACCCGTCCCCGATCGTCACCCCGGCGCCGATGAACACCCGGGCGCCCAGCCAGACGTCGTTGCCGATGACGACGTCGCGCTCGTTTCGCTCCTGGTAGGCGATCGGCTGATCCGGCAGGAGGCCGTAGTCCGACGCGGTCACGAAGACCTCGGGCCCGAGACGGCACTGCTCGCCGATGGTGATGCGCCCGGTGGTGTCTCCGGCCCACAGGTAGACCCGCTCGCCGATCTGCGTGCGGGCGCCGACCGTGATGCGCGCGCCGTTCCGCAGCGACACGTTAGGAGCGAGGGTCGCGTGCTCGCCCATCGTCACGTGCCGCCGCGGCTGGACGTGGCTGTAGCCGTAGTAGTGGAGGAGGCGGACGACCTGGAAGTAGGTCATCGGGTCCAGGAAGGACGTGAGGACTCCTCGCCAGCGTCTGTGGCTCATCTACTGCATCCCTCCTCGGACACGTCGTACGCCATCCCCGGCGTACATCCAAGTCCAGAGTAGATGGTCCAGACCTTCGACGGAAGCGGGCAGGCTACACTCCGGGAACACCCCCAGGGAAGTGTCATGGCCGGCTCTCGCACCAGCGACGTCACCCTCAAGATTCCCCGCCCGCTCTACGAGCGCCTTCGCACGGTGATCGAGGGTACCGGGTTCCGCTCGGTGACCGAGTTTTGCGTCTACGTGCTCCGCGACCTCGCTTCGGCTCACGGTCCCGCGGACGGCGACGAGCTGACCCACGAGGAGGTCGCCGCCATCCGCCGTCGGCTCCGGGCTCTTGGATACCTGGAGGACTGAGGCATCAAGGTCCTGATCGTCGGGCTCGACTGCGCGGAGCCGTCCCTCCTCCTCGAGCGCTGGCGCACCGAGCTGCCCGTCCTCTCCGGGCTCATGGAGAAGGGCGCGTACGGGCGGCTCACCTCGGTCGTCCCGCCGATCACCGTCCCGGCCTGGTCCTGCATGATGGCGAGCCGCACGCCCGGCGACCTCGGCGTCTACGGCTTTCGCAATCGCGCCGACCACTCCTACGACGCGCTCTTCATCGCCAACGGGACGGCGATCAAGGAGCCGCGGCTCTGGGACTACGCGACCCGGGCGGGCAAGCCCTCCGTCGTCCTGGGGGTGCCCGGCACCTTCCCGCCGCGCCCGCGCAACGGGGTCATGGTGAGCTGCTTCCTGACGCCGACGACGGAGAGCGCGTACACCTTCCCGCCGATGCTCAAGCGCGAGATCGAGCAGGTGGTCGGCGAGTACGTCCTCGACGTGCGCGACTTCCGCACCGAGGACAAGGACTACCTCCTGCGGCAGGTCTACGAGATGACCGACCGCCGCTTCGCGCTCGCCGAGCACCTCCTCGTCTCGAAGCCCTGGGAGCTCTTCGCCATGGTGGAGATGGGCGTGGACCGCATGTACCACGGCTTCTGGAAGCTTATGGACCCCGAGCATCGCAAGCACGTGCCGGGCAACCGCTTCGAGCACGCGATCCTCGATTACCACCGGCACGTGGACGGGCTCATGGGGCGCCTGCTCGCGCACGCGGACGAGGACACCGCCGTCTTCGTCGTCTCCGACCACGGCGGCAAGCGTATGGACGGCGGCATTCGCATCAACGAGTGGCTGCGACGAGAGGGGCTCCTCGCGACGCTCGCCAGCCCCGACACCGCCGTGCCTCTGCGCGAGGCGGGGATCGACTGGTCGCGAACGAGCGCCTGGGGCGAGGGCGGCTACTACTCGCGCATCTTCCTCAACGTCCAGGGCCGGGAGCCCGAGGGCATCGTTCCGGCGGCCGACTACGAACGGGTTCGCGACGACCTCGCTCGCCGGATCGCGGCGATCCCCGACGAGAACGGGAACCCGCTCGGAACCCGCGTGCACGTCCCGGAGGAGATCTACGAGGAGGTGAACGGCGTCGCGCCCGACCTGATCGTCCACTTCGGCGACCTCTTCTGGCGATCGGTGGGTACCGTCGGCGGCGAGGAGGGGATCCACAGCTTCGAGAACGACACTGGGCCTGACGACGCGAACCATGCGCAGGACGGGCTCTTCGTGCTCGCGGCGCCGGGAGTCGTACCGGGGCCGCGCGAGGGCGCGCACCTTCTCGACGTCGCCCCGACGACGCTCGAGCTCATGGGGCTCGAGGTCCCCGCCTCCATGCGGGGACGGAGCCTCCTCGCCCCCTCCTAGCCGATCGCGCGCCAGGAGACGAGCTCGTGGCCGAGCTCCGGCGCGGCGCTCGCCAGGCGCTCGGCCGAGCGGCGCTCGTCGTCCCGCCAGCCGTCCGGCCCGGGGTGGACGCCCACCTCGAGCGTGTCGCCCGGAAGGCCCTCGACCCGGTGCAGAAGGTCGTCAGCCCAGCTCAGGTCGCCCGTGCTCGCGGGCATGTAGAAGTGATCGGTCGTGCGGAACGCCCGGCGGAGGGGCCGGCGCCAGAGCGACCCGACCCAGTACGTGGCTCCGGCCAGCGGCCGGGTCAGGTAGACGTCCTGCACGGTGCGCACGCGGTCGACTCCGAAGCGGGGCAAGACGCTCTCGAGCGCCCTCCGGAACGGCGCCAGCTTGTGCAGATGCCGGTGCGAGTCGACGTGCGAGATCGCCACGCCGCCGTCCCGGACGAGGGCGAGCTGAGCGGCGATCTCGCGCTCGATCTGATCAACCGGGAGCCACCGCAGGAGCGCGCGGAGGCGCACCGGCGTCGTCGCCGGGAAGCGGCCCCCTTCTTCCACGAGCGCCGCGACGTCCTCGGGCGCGGCGGCGCAGCGCTCGTCGCCGTCCCCCACGAACGTGAGGTGCACGCCGAAGCTCTTGTCGGACCGCTCGCGCGCGTAGGCAAGCGCCTCGCCGGCCGCCGGCATCGTCGGCATGATCGTCGCGCTCGTAAGCGTCCCGTTCTCGAGGCAGCGGATGGTCGCCGCGACCGTCTCGGCCGAGGCCCCGAAGTCGTCGGCGTTCACGACGATGCGCACGCGCTGCCAGCTTCTGCAGGCGGCCTCAGACGGCCCGCAGGTCGACGGCCGGCGGCGACAGCTCGCGCATCCGGAGGCCGAGGGCGACGATCATGAAGAAGAAGAGCGTGCACTGGACGAAGTAGAAGGCGTCGAACAGCGCCATGCTCGCGCCGAACCCCGCTGCGGCAACGCAGCAGGCCGCCATGAGGTCACTCGCATGGCCCACGCGGCGGCGAGCCGCACGTGCAAGCTTCACCACGCTCCCCCACACGAGCCACACCACCGCCACGAACCCGAGCAGGCCGGTCGTCACGACGGTGTTCAGGTACTGGTCGTCGAAGATGAGCACCGCCGTCGACGGGTCGGTGACCCCGGGAGGCGCATCGCTGGGAATCGTCTGCTCGCGGATGCCGACCCCGACCAGCGGCGACTCCTGCCAGATATCGAGCCCAGGACCGAGGTCGGCGAGTCGTCCGGATCCCCCCTCACCGGCCCTGCCCTCGAGCGCCGTCACCAGGCCTTCCTCCGGGAAGAACGACTTGTAGATGCCACCGAGCGCCCCCGGGGTCAGGAAATGGACGACGATCGGGAGGACGAGCAGGAGCGGAGCAAAGCGGGCGATCGCGCTTCCCCGGACCACCAGGGCGAAGATGAGCATGGTCAGGATCATCGCGACCGTGGTCCGCGAAACGGTGCTGAGAGCGCCGGCGGCGCACAGGATCGCCGCCCCCACCCACAGCCGCGAGCGGAACACGGTGGCAGCGCGCCCGGACACGTAGACGGCAAGCGGCACCATCATCAGCAGAGCGACGCTGAGCGCGATCGGGTGCTGCGCCGAGGCGTAGACGCGGAGCAGCCCGCCGCGGGCCGCGTCGACCTCCCGCGGCTGGTAGTCGAGCACGGGGATCCATTGGTGGAGGTGCTCGAAGACGTTGTACGTGAAGCGCGAGTCGTAGAGCGCCGTGACCGCCACGACGGCACCGCCGAACACGAGCGCCCGGATGACCTTGTCGATCGCAGCGACCGAGTCCAGCGTCGAGGTCACGAGCAGGAAGACGAGCACGAAGCTCAGGAAGAACGAGAGCGACTTGAGCGCCTCCGGCTCGGTGGAGCCGGCGTTGAGCTCGTTGAAGTTCGCGATCTGGGTCGCGAACAGCACCCCGGTGAAGAGGATGAGGGGGTACGCCTGCCCGTCGGCCGAGAAGCGCGAGCGGCCTCCGATCAGGCCAACCAGCCAGGCGAAGACGAGGAGAAGCAGGAAGACCCTGTACGGCTCCAGGTTGAACGGCAGGTTGACCGGAAACGAGTAGGTCTTGATGGGGACGAACCAGACGAGGAGCGCGAGGCTCGCCGCCATGTTCGCCCATGTGAAGACCGGCACCGCCGTGTCCCGGACCGCGAGGACGCAGGCAAGGAGGAGCACGATCGCCCCTCCTACCGCTGCCTCGGGGCCGAGAGGGATAGTTACCAGGAAGGCGAGCGTGCCGAACGCCGCCAGCGCCAGCGGCACCCCACGCCGAGCCGCCTGCGGCTGGGTGTAGGACGCCACGCAGACCGCTCCGCTAGACCCGAGTCCCGGCCTGCGCGCGTCTTTCCCGCTCGGCCGCCGAGAGGGCCTCTCCGAGCTCCGGCTCCTCGACGGGTGCGGACGGGGCCTTCCTCCGGAGCGGCAGGCTGATGCCGGCGGGGAAGAGACGGTCGAGGAGGATCGCCAACGCGAGGAAGGCGGCGGCGATCACGAGGAAGAGCATCAGCGGCAGGCTCAGCGACGAGCCCCCCGAGGCGATCGCGCCCGCGGGCCGCTGGATCTCCTCGAGGACGATCCGCTCCGGCCCCCTGAGGCTCGCCGCGTCCTGCTGCCCGTCGATGTACGCGAGAAACGCCTCCACCGTCGACTGCGTGATCTCGACCGCTGCGGCCGGGGAGTCCGCGTGTCCGTAGACCTCGACGACGGGAACCTGGGAGAGCTCGAACCGGCTGGGAGAGCTCACCTCGTAGATCGCGCGCGTCGTGATCGCTCCCGGCAGCGGCCCCGCCATCTCGTCCCGGAGCTGCTCGACCTCGTCGGACGAGATGAGGACCGGATAGAGGTTCGCGGCGGAGATGAGCGTGGTGATGTCGGGCGAGCTCGTGTAGGTCTGCACGGTGCCGTCCCCGCCCTCGACCTCCTGGGTGACTCTCGTGCGAACGTAGGGCGCTTCCTCGCTCGTCACCAGGAGCTGAGCGGCGGCCGTGTAGGTGATCTGCGCCTTCTTCTCGACGCCCGGCGGGACCGAGAGGTCGACTCGGTAGATCGACAGCACGGCGACGATCGCCGCGATCCCGAGGCCGACGGCGAGAAGCCACCAGAACCGCGTGAGCGCGCGGACGTACTGGTTCGAGACGAGAGGCGAGGCTTTGACGACGCCGAGAGGGCCCTCACGCGTCCCGGTCTGCGGCGCACCGCAGCACTCGCAGAAGCGCGCATCCTGGGAAATCTCGTGGCCGCAATTGAAGCAGGACATATGACTCGGAGTCAGCCGGACACCGGCGGGACGGGCTCGCGCTCGGCTCGTCGCAGTGTAGCTCGCCGGGAGCGCGCCGTCCTCTCTTCGGCGGGTAGGTTCGCCAGACTTCCGGTTAGGTCTTTTCCAGGTCGGGCGGCTGGGAGGGCGGCAGGGATTCGCCCGGCCCGGCTGCGTCGACGACGCTCGCCCGCGGGCCGCGCACCGCCATCAAGCTCTTCGTCATCCCGAGCATCCGCTCCCGGTGGATCGTCGCGTCCGGGAAGAGGCGGCGGAGGGCCGACGCCGAGAGGAGCGTGGTCTCGTACCACTCCCCCTTCTTGCGCCAGCCCATGGTGAACCGCTGGTTGAGGGCACGCAGGGCGCGCTCCGGAAGGAAGTGTACGAACGGCATCTGGTAGTGCGGCTCGATCGGGAACCAGCGGTTCGGCGTCTGCACGAAGTAGCGGTCGGCGACGCGACGGATCTCGCGCGCAAAGGCCGGCTGGAGCCCCTTTGGCACGTGCTCGATGACCGAGTTCGAGAAGACGACAGGGAACGAGTCGTCCGCAAAGGGGAGCTGGGTCCCGTCGGCGCGCTGCACCGTGACGTTCTCACCTTTGAGCCAGTCCCTCTCGTCCGTCTCGAGATCGACGGCGACGATCGGGTTCGTCGTGTTGAAGCGCTCGAGAGCCGACCCCTCGCCGGCGCCCACGTCGAGGATCTGCTCCTCGGGCTCGACGGAGCAAAGCTCGACGAACATGTTGTACCGCTGCTCGCGCCAGCGGCGGACCGTGTCGCTGCGCTTGGCCCACCTGCGAAGGCGGTCGCCGACGCTCACCTGGCGACCCTCCGGGGCACCGCGGGCCTCACCGCGAGGAAGCCTTGCTCCCGGTCACGTCCCGGCAGGAAGGGTCGTCGTGGGGGAGTACCCGGTTCCCGTCGCTGACCATCTCGACAGCTCCGGGCTCGACCCGAACGGCGCGAAAACGGCCGGTGCAGATCGTCGTCCCGCGCGCTCCCGAGCGGATGGAGTCCGCATAGAAGAGCGTCTGTCCTGAGTTCGGGCCGAGGACGCAATCCTCGCAGACGACGTCGGTCGGCGTCACCGCTCCGAGCCCGCCCTCGGCAAGGAACAGATTCGCGTTGCCGAGGCAGTCGATCCGGAGGTTGCGGAACGTGATCGACCGACCGCCCATGGCCTGGATGCCGTCCTGGTGGTACTCCCCGGCGATGTCGTGGCACTTGACGTACCCCGACTCGATCACGAGATCGTGAGCGACCTTGCCGTGGTTCTGCACCTTGATCCCGTCGGCCGTCCACGTGTCGACCTCGATGCGCCCGATGCGCCCGCTGCAGTTCTCGTCGAGGCTGATCGCATCGTCCACCGTGCTCCTCATCGTCACGCGAACGAGGTCGAGGTCAACCCGGCCCCGGCAGAGAAACTGACGCTCCTGGAGGATCCTGACCTTGCTCCCGGGCTCGGGGGTGGACGTCGTGACCGGCTCCGACGCGGTCGTGACGGCCTCCTCGGAGGAGCCGGAGCAGGCCGATAGCAGCACCGCGGCCGCAGCCGCGGAGGCAAAGGCCGCGAGGCCCCGGACGTGTGTCGCGCCCAAACGCCGCGGCCCGCGAGCCGGATTGACCCCTCGTCTGGGCAAGCCCGACGAGCTTAGCAAGCTCCACCTCTCCGACTTCCACCGACCCGGCAGGTCAGTTCCTGGGCTCGAAGAACGACGTGACGAAGGGAACGACGACGTCCACGATCTCCTCCTGCTCCTCCGGAGGCAATCCGTCGAACGTCGTCAGGGGCCCGCCGGCGATCATGTGCAGCTCGAAGCGGGATCGCTCCTCCGGGGAAAGCCCGGCGACCGCCGCGTCGATGCTCTTTTGCGCGCGGCCGCTGTAGTGATCCTCGTGGGCGTTCCGGGCGCCGTACAGGAACACGAGGCGTGCTCGGTCGAGGTGCGCGAAGGCCCCGACGACTCGAGGAGCGGGCTTGCGGACTCCCAAGAGTCGCCGAGCCGGCGCTCCCACGACCCGGCGGAGCGTCGCGTTCGAGCGGACGAGCGCGCCGACGCGGCCGTCGCGGACGCCGCGGCTCATTCGTCCCAGGCCGCCGACGTCGAGGATCGGCGGAGCCAGGCAGACCGCCCCGGCGCAGGAGGGATCCCCGATGAGGGAGAGGGCGATCCGGCTCCCGTAGCAGGTTCCCACCTCGGCGAACGCCTTCACGTCGAGAGCCTCGCGGGCCACGTCGAGCACCGCGCGCGCCTGGGCCGTGGTGGCCCCGATCTCCGCGGGGTCCCACTGCGAGACGAGGCCCGGGCTGTCGCCCGACCCCGCGTAGTCCAGGCGAACGGAGGCGAGCCCCTCCGCGGCCAGACGCTCGGAGAGCCGCGCCGAGAGAGTCGAGCCGATGGCGATGTGCCGGCCCGTGCCGGCGAGGAGGAGCACGACTCCCCGCGGCTGCTCCTCGGGAGCCGCCACGACCGCCGCCACGCGGTCCGCACCGGCGACGACGAAGACCGGAAACTCCCTCATGCGGGCGCGGAGGCCGCGGCTCGGTCGAGCGCCCAGCCGGCGACCGCGTCGGCCACCTTCTGATCGAGCTCGAGCCGGGTGTCGTGTCTCAACAGGCCCGCCTCGCGGTAGTAGTACTCGCCGAGCGGCGCATACAGGGGATCCGCGATCCCCGCGACGGCGACATCGCCTCCCAGCTCGAGCAGGCGGTCGCGGAGCTTTGCGAGCGCCGGCCCAGGCTCGCCCGACGGCGAGACGCCCAGGAGCAGCGAGGGCCCAGCGAACGCATGCAGACCCGTGACGAGGTCGACGTCCCCGATCGCCTCGTAGGCGTCCTTCGTGAGCTGCAGGCCGCGGATCGTGACGCGACCGGCGGCGGCCAGCTCACTCTTCGGACCGTCTCCGTCGGCCTCCTCGTCGCCCATGAGCCGCGCCACGGCTTCCCGGCGCAGCAGCTCGCGCGCGTACTGCCGACCGCGGACGACCGGCTCGACGAGCGCGAGGCCGAATGCCTCGAGCCGCTCGGCCGCGAGCGCCGCAACGGTTCCCCCGAACAGCACCCCTGCGAGGCCCACGTCCCTCGCGCCGCGGCTGCGGAGGAGGTCGACCGCCTCCTCGAGCTCGGCGAGTCGCGCCGGCAGCGAGATCTGCGCGTGCTGCGGGTCGACGTCCGGCCTGATCCGCACGACCTCGAACCCGGAGCCGGCGAGACGTCGCGCCACGAGCGCCTCCAGGCGGCGAAGGTTGCCCTGCTCGGGCCCGACGGTCGGGCAGATCGCCCACGCACGGGGACGCGCCTCCTGCAGAGGACCGGCGAGGAGCGCGAAGGCCCCGCCCGGGCCGAGCCGCCGCTCCGCGAACTCCTCGAAGAAGCTCCCCTCCGGGTCCTCGTAGCGGCGAAGCGCGCTGAGCGTGTGCCTGCTGGACGACATCCCGGTTAACGTCTTATATACGAAGCCTCCGGGGTTCCTATGGATTTCGACCTGACCGACGAGCAGCGCGCCCTGCGAGACTCGATCCACGAGTTCGCAAGCCGCGAGCTGAACGCCGACGTCGTCGAGCGCGACAAGACCGGCACGTTCTCCCGGGAGGCGTGGCAGAAGTGCGCCGACATGGGCCTGCTGGGCCTCCCGGTGCCCGAGGAGCACGGAGGCTCGGGAGCCGGCGCGCTCACCACGATCGTCGCGCTCGAGGCGCTCGGGCGCGGCTGCACCGACAGCGGCCTGATCTTCTCGGTCAACGCGCAGATGTGGGCCTGCGAGACGCCGATCGTCCGCTTCGGCACCGAAGAGCAGAAGCAGCGCTGGCTTCCCGGCCTTTGCGACGGCTCCCTGATCGCCGCCCATGGGATGAGCGAGCCCGGCTCCGGCTCGGATGCGTTCAGCCTGGCCACGACCGCGCGGCACGAGGACGGCGCCTGGGTCCTCGACGGATCGAAGACGTTCGTGACCAATGCGCCCGAGAGCGACCTCTTCCTCGTCTTCGGGACGATCGACAAGGAGCTCGGCTTCGCCGGCGTCACCGCGTTCCTCGTCGAGCGGGGCACGGCCGGGCTCACGGTCGGCAAGCCGCTCTCGAAGATGGGCCTGCGGACGTCGCCGATGGGCGAGCTCTTCTTCGACGGCTGCGTCGTGCCGGAGGAGAACGTCCTCGGCAAGCCGGGCCAGGGCATGCTCGTCTTCGACTCCTCGATGGTGTGGGAGCGGAGCTGCATCCTGGCGAGCACGGTCGGCACGATGGCGCGCCAGCTCGAGCGGTCGCTCGACTACGCGCGAGAGCGCCGGCAGTTCGGGCAGCCGATCGGGAGCTTCCAGGCCGTGTCGCACAAGCTCGTGGACATGAAGGTGCGCCTGGAGAC
>Ga0105092_10002044_pt1 | contig 10773 bp, 10 predicted proteins | sample PPLLak2March2015_FD_87021 | JGI IMG/M metagenome (GOLD analysis project Ga0105092, IMG submission 87021) | Freshwater sediment microbial communities from Prairie Pothole Lake near Jamestown, North Dakota, USA - PPLs Lake P7 Core (1) Depth... | ecosystem: Environmental > Aquatic > Freshwater >...
GACGCATCAGCAATCGGAGAAACTCCTCGCTGTGGACAGCTGGAGGGCGGGATGGGAGATTTGGCATTAAACAAGCTATACCACGGGAGCGGGCGACACTTACAGCCGGACAAAACGCAGCGTTTTTTGCGGTCGGACCAAGGAAGTGGCACCGGTTTTACAGAGCCGCGCACGGAGGGAACGGGCACGGCTCTGTAAAAACGTCAGCAGTAACGGGGTCAGTGCGAGGAAGGCGACTCAGACAACTTCCGTCAGCAACTCGAGCATCTTTCGGTCGAGCTGATGTTTGCGCCACGTTTCGTACTGGACGTCTGCGCGTTCACTGTCGAGCACGCCGAACGAGCCGCGCAGATTCCACAAGGCCCAGCCCCAGCCAACCTCGGCCCAGAGCTCGAGCTGATCCTTCATCCACGCGAGGACTACTGGGTGGGGTGTGTGGCGAAAAGCGCCCCATTCGCCCACGTGGACTCCAACGCCGCGAGCGCGCAGCTCGAGCCAAGGGTCGATCTGCTCCCGCCGCAGCCGTTCGCGGTCCCACCGTTCCTCCTCGTTTTGTAAGGGCCAGGCTGGTTGGTAACGCTCGGAATTGGCGACCCACGACGCTTTGTAATGGCTGACTGCCATGGGCCGGTATCCCCTCGTGCTCTGCCCGACGCCCAGATCGCTAAGACTCGGTACCGGGGTGTTGCCCCAATCCAGCCCATCGGCGATGATCAGCCTGGTTGGATCCTTCTCGCGTATGGCCTCTAGCATGCGGCGGACAACCCGACCGTAGGTCTCCTCGTCAATCTTGGCCGGCTCGTTCAGGAGGTCGAAACTGAGCCTGCGGCTCGGAATTCCACGGTAACGTTCGGCGAAGACTGCCCAATGATGGCACGCAGCGTCAAGCGCCTGCGGATTAGTCCACAGATCGAGGGGTTCAGCCGGCGGATTCACGCAGTACCCCGGTGCCCGATGGAGGTTCAGGTTGACGTGCACGCCGTAAGACCGGCCGTACTCGATGGCCTTGTCGATCTCCTTTAGTGCCGGTTCCCGCATTTCAAGCCATTTCGCAGGGTCCGGGTTCGTCCAGCAGAGATACGACATGGGAAGCCGGACGAAGTTGAAACCCCATTCGGCGACGATGTCGAAATCAGATTCGAGGAATGGTCGATTGCTTTCGTGATTGAACTTCTCAAGCAGATTGAAGCCGCGCCAGCGGGGCAGTCGATCGCGAGCAATCTCAGGGAGCGCGGCACTAGCGTCCTTCTTCCGCAGAGCACAACCCGACTCCAATGCCAGTCCTGCTGCAACACCGAGAAACGTCCGTCGATTCATCGCGGGATAGTAACACGGACTGGACGCTTCTGTGCCTGATCCTGAACAGTACAGGGGAAGGCGCTTGTCCCTGTCTCAAAAAAACCTTGCGCGATGCCCCTATAGCTGGGAAGATGACGCCGTTTTTGGATCTGCGACGACGAGGCGGCTGACCGCGCTCATCCCAGGTCGCAGGTCTCGGAGGGTCTCTGATGCGGAGGCTGTTGTCCTCATTTGTCTATTCAAAAGCACCGATCACGGAGTGACCTGGACCGGTATCGGACCCCGGACGAGCACGGGGAAAGCGATCGACATCCAGCGGGTGCGAGTCAACCCGGCTGACAACCGGATCCTCTATGCGATGAGCCCACGGGGCGTGCTGCTGTCCGCGAAGCGAACGTTCTACCGGAGCAGTGACGGGCCTTCAAGGCCGCCTAAGGGCGGAACTAGGAACAAATAGCGCCGGCCGCTGGGGCCGTTTGGCGGGGCGAAATTCAGTGAGGCCGATTATGATTATGCTGACATTTACCCTCCTCATTCTTTTCTCAGCGCCTGGTGATCCGTCGATTCCGTCTGTACCGGGCAAGATTCAAGTGTCGGCCCAAGATACGAGAGGAAATCCGGTGCCGGGTTTGGACGGAAGCGACCTCAAATTTGGTCGTAGCGAGACCACGAATTTGTTCGGCATCTATTTGACCGCGGAACCGGTGGATAGACGCGTCACTGCGTATGGCAAAGGTGATTGGTCTCGCGTTCGTCTTTCGGAGTCGCCTCTAGTTTCGGCGAATGACATCATCAGCTATGACCTTTCCGAGCACTCGATGAGATTGCGGCCGGAGGCGCTGGCCAAGATTCCCAAGCCACCTGTTGAGGGCAGACCTTTCGTGGTTGTTGCACATGGCCAGCGGATTTACCTGGGGACGTTTATGACAAGCCTTTCCTCGTGGTCGTCCGCAGTTCCAAGCATTGTGGTTAACCGACCGATCTCCCTCCCGACTCGGTCCAGAGACACTTTGGTCATCGAGCGAGCCTATCCGTCACCGTCATTTGGAGTTGGCCCGGATCCACGCGGCGACGAGCGTATCAAAACTGCCCTGCAGGCATTACACAAATTGAAGAGCGATGAATAAGAACTAACACGGAGTCTGGTTTCAAAGGCGACGGGGACGAGGTTGTGAAACAGGCGACCGGGTCGACTGAAGGGTTCTCATTGGTGCTCGGGCCTAAAAGCCCTCCTTGAGCACAACGTCAGGCTCAACGTCGTTGCGGATCGTTTTCCCAAGGGGATCGAAGGACATTAAATGAATTGGACGACGATGCCGGTTGGGGTGTAATCTCGTCTCAACTCTGCGTTTCGGGGTGATCGCATCGACCTAGAGCGCTACAAGCGAGTGGATCAGGTCTTTCAGCAGGCTATCAGCCAGCCGCCGCGCAGCGTTTGACTCACGCCCCTACGCCTGTATCGCGATCTCGCCGACGGTGAATGGCTTTCTTAAGACGACAGTTTTTGGGGAGGAGCGACATCATGCTTAGGGAGAACCTCCCGACAACCTCATTGGCCCGCGCGGTTCCGTCAACTAGAACAATCCCGGACAAGTGGACTGACACTGAATTTGGTACAGGGGTACAGGGGAAAGTCTTCAGAGCCCAAAAAGTCCGACCCACAGCGCATCCCACTGATGATCGCGCGGGCGTGATCGTGTGAAATCCACCGTCTGAACCCGGATGACGTTCTTTGGGAGGAGGACTCGTTATGGCGTCGCTTGACGAACGCATGCAGCGCGTCGAATCGCAACTCGACCGGCTTGTGCCCTCGGTGCAGGACCGCATCGACCGTCTTGAGCAGGCTGCTAAGACAATTCAGGCTGCACCGCAGGCGGACCACCGAGGGTGGGGACGTGTTGCCCAGGCGGCCGGGCGTTTCGGCGGCTGGATGGGAATGGAATTGCCCAAGTTCCTCGCGGCCGCCGTGCTTCTGGTGGTCGGTTGGGGCATCAAAGACTCGGTCGACCTCTCGATTAAGCAGCGTCAACTGGACCTCTCCTATGCAAAGGAGATGCAAGGGCTGCTGCAGAAGATGGCGGAGAGCAACGCCGATCAGGCGCAGCTCGAATCGAGCGCGGCGGTGCTCGCCCTATATGGCGAGCCTGCCCTTCCCTTGCTGTTGAGCGAATTGCGCTACACGGGCCTGCGTGCCGACGCCGCTTATAACGGCATTTCCTCGCTTGCGCTTAACAATCCGGAGATTGTGTGCGACGCGTTACCCCGCGTACTTAGCAATCACGCGCAGCAATACGACTGGCAGGCTCACCTGAAGATCGTGCGCTTGCTGGGCGACTACGACTGCTACAAAGCGAAGGAGTCACTAAAACGCTATCGGGCCACCGTTGCCGCAGCCAAGGACGGCCGCCCTGAGGCGTTCAAAGAACTTGTACGACAGGAGCCTGTAGCTCCTGAAGAGGAGTATCCGCTCTTGATAACGAGCATCGACAAGACGCTGGAGAGGTTGAGCAAATGATGCGGCCGGCCTTTGGGCTGACAGGAGGCGAAGATGAGGATGAGATTTTCATTTCGTGACTGGAGAGTTGCGCAAATAGCGTATCCCTGGCTCGTGATGATATTCACGGCGAGTGCTGTGCAGGCCCAGTTCGCCGACTGCCAGCCAGTGACGCCGAACTTCAGCGTTTTCCTCAGCGAGCCGGCTTACACGACGGGTACCTTCCAAGACCAAAAACAGCTGCAGCAGTTCCTCGAACGACTGCAGTTCGAACTCGATCAGGAACACGACGCCCGTTGGGTGAAGTCGCCCAGTACGGATGTGCGCTTCGTGATGTGCTTCCATAGGGCGCCCAGACTTGACGGCCAGGAATTCGTACCGTCGGTGATCGAGACGATGCACACCAGGCGTGTCCTCCTGGAGATTTGGGGCAACCTCGAAGCCGAAGACGGCGGGAAAAAGATCACCGCTCGGATGAATTACCTGCTGGTGCCGCTAAAATTCGCGGCTAACCGGAACGAGCGTGTGCCGCCAGCCCTGCAACGATTGGTCTACAGCGACCCGGGGACTGCTTCAAAGCCAGATTTTGTGGAGCTGATCGCGCGTCCATTGGATATTGACGCGTTTGTCGCGGCTGCCTTTGGCTTCAAACTGCTTCGCGAGCGCCAGTGGGACATCGCACACCAAAACTTGTGTCGCGCGGCCACTCTGCTAAAGAGCATCCAGGAGCGTTCGCCTCGCGGGCGCACGGGTGAGGACATCCAAGCCCTGCGGACGTTCGTGGTCGAGTCGGCGGGGCTTGCGATCAAGAACGCGGGTGTTGACCCAAAGTACAAAAAGCCCGGTTTATTGTCGCTGTACAAACCCAACGAACCTTGTCACGGAGAGGAGTGAGCTATGAAGCCCTTTTCACTTTCACTTGAATGGGTGCAAGGCGCATTTGGTCGGCTCGGTGCGATCACATGTGTAGCGACTGCAGCGCTGCTTTTTCCACTCTTCGCGTTCGCCGGCGTACAGCGGCCTTGTTCTCAACCGGCCGTATTCCAGGGAGCTGCGATCAATTCGTTCGTGCTGCCCTACCGCTACGTTGGCGCGAAGCCGGCCGAAGAGGTTCAAGCAGCTAGCCGTGAGTTGTCCGCGCTGGTTCACTTTGAGGTGTTGTTCTCGTTGTTGAAGTACGGCTCTGTCGGCGGTACTGATTTGGTGGCGACCGGTAGAGAACCCTGCGACGTCGACTCGGTAATCAACGACGTATCGCACGGACGCTCGCCTGATACCTTGCTACCCGGCCGCGCACTGATCGTGACCTGGGGACGCTTGTTCGAGCAGGACGAGCAGCTCTACCTGCAGAGCTACGTACGTTTCCTGAGAAGGGGTGAGGAGGGTGCGAAGCCGGAGACCGTCTCCGTGAAGTTGCAGGCCGGAGAAAGCTCGCTTGATCTGATCGCCGCCCTCCCCACACAGGCCGTTGCCTTTCCACCAAGGCGGATCAGCAGAGGAGATCTCGCCAGAGTCAAAGCAGAGTTCCGCCGCACAATGATCGTTCGATCTGAGCCAAACCTCGATGCGCCGGGACGGAGCATAGACTTCGGACCCAACCGGGTCTTTCCCTACCTGATCACTGAAACTCGCGACGGCTGGATGAAGATCCAGCCGATGGCCGAAGGTCCAGCCGGCTGGGTGCGTGCGCGCGTCGAGGCTGGCGAGAGTCGAGAAGAATGGTCCCTGCGGCGCTGGCTGCCCGAGCTTTCATATATTGATGCAATTGCAGGCTTCCTGAAGTTGCGCACCGATCAGGCAGGGAGCCCCGAACCGGCTATCCGCGTGAGACAGTGGGTCGACAGCGGGTTTGCGCGCTTCAAGGCGGCGGTGCCGGAGCAGGATGCGCCCGTCGCGTACGGACTTGCATCCGCTGTCCAGGGCTTTATCGCGTTCGACGTTGACGGAGCTTCCGGGCGCTCGGAAGCCGTGCGGTTGTTCGCTAAAGCGCGCGAGCTGATGTCGGATTACGCCGCCGCCCTCAATTTGGCAGCGGTTACCCAGCCGCTGGGCGCGGAAGGACCGGTAGACGCGGCCACTGTGGACCGACTCGGGCGGAGACTGACCGGAGCCCTTGCCTTGGACCCGGGTGATGCGATTGTGCTGACCAACCTGCGGAACGTCTACAGCCTCTACGCGGCACAGCCCGCGTGGAGTCCATTTGCGCCACAGGAACTCTCTCAGAGGGTCGCTGTTGTGAAGGGCATGATCGAGAAGGTGTCTCCCGTCAGGTGAATTGATTGATTGCTCAGTAGAGCACGGAATATTGCCGAAACACTCAGTCGTGGGTTTTCCCGCGTCGGCAGCATCGTCTTTTCCGGTCAACGCCGGCGGGCACGAGGTCGCCTATTGATATCGAGCAAAGCTTCAGCCTCGCTGAGCACGCCGCCGGCGCGGACTCGGACAAGTGCAGGGCCGGACGGGATTTCGCCAGGGACGCGGATGCTCAGCCGCCAGATTCCAGTCGAGGCAAGTTCGGCGGAAACGACCTGCGCCGGACGGTCTCCCACCAGGACCTCGGGCGTTTCGGCCAGTGGGCGCGGTTGATCCAGAACACTACCAACAGGAGCCGGGGGAACCGAGGGGCCCAGGCCCGAAGCCCTCAGATCGACAATGGCGCCGGGGCGAACCGGCCTGAGATTTGCCCAGCTTTGGCCGCCTCGCCGGGAGGTGTAAAGAGCGGGAGCATACTCCGCCACCTCCACCTCTTTGTAAGCGCTCCCTTGAGCCGTTCGAATCTCCAGGGTGTACGAACCTGCGGGGAGATCGGGAGGAACGAGGAACTGGATTCCATCATTCTTAACCAGGCTCGGATACGCCGCTCTGCCGTTTAGAAAAACCCGGACACCCCCAATGCCTTCTGGAAGCCCGCCGTCCACCGCTATCGCATCGTCCCACGTGGTTTCCAGCAGTGAGAATTCGTGTCCGGATACAGAAGCGAGTGCGCCTCGTGCCAGACGAGCGCCGTGGTCCGGGAGGTGCGCAACTCCACCAGGGTTAATCTCCGGCGGACCCAATTTTACGGCCGGAAGAATGTAGGTGGTTAAGATGTTGTACGGGTCCATGTAGTAGGCGTAAGGCACGTTGGAGTAATCCGAACGCGCCGTGGTGACCACCGCCAGGTCAAGGTCGGGGATGAGGAAGATGTTTTGTCCGCCATAGCCCGAACACAATGTCGTGGGATAACCGCCCAGATTCTTGGTCCAAAACAAGTACCCGTAGTCGCCGAAACCCCAGCCGCCCGCCCCTGTTCGAACGCGCAGGCGCGACGCCTCGTGGAGCCACTGGTCCGACACGATCCGCCGGTCCTCCCACCGACCCTCGCGCAGAAACAGCAGTGCGAACTTGGCCAAATCCCGGGGTGTGAGCCAGACTTCAGATCCGCCGAAGTAGTAACCCCGCGGGTCCCGGCTCCACCAGGTGCAGGTCATACCGAGCAGGTCGAAGAGACGGGACGTCGCGAAGTCGCGTGTGGTGGTGCCGGAGACCTTCGTCAGGATGCCGGAAAGCAAATGAGTGAGGGCGGTGTTGTAGTTGAAAACTTCACCCGGGTTGCTGGTCAGTGAGGATTCGATCGTGAATCGATGCCAATCCGGGCTCGAGAAGCACCGGCCGGCAATCGCTCCGTTTTCCACCCACTCGAACCCTGCCGTCATCGTGAGCAGGTGCTCGAGAGTAACGTCGTGCTTTCGGGGATCGTCCCCGGGTCGGAAATACTCCGGGAAGAACTCGTCGAGCTTCTGGTCGACGCCGGTCAGCAGACCCTCATCCAGCGCAACTCCTGTGAGCACCGACAAGATACTCTTCGACATCGACTTGATGTTATTGGCCTGACTTGAATAGCTTCCGTGATAGTAGCGCTCGAATACGAGCCGGCCGTTTCGGACCACCAGTAAACTGAGGCGTGTGGGACAGTAGTGGTCGATATGCTCGGAGGCTTGCTCCAGCCTGACCGAGTCCATGCCCTCCTGCTCGGGTGTGGAATAAACCCAGCCCGCCGTCGGCCACGGAGTGTCGACTGCGGTGGCTGTGGACGAGTGCAAGGGGCGAGCACGGACTGGCTGCCTCGCCGAGCCCGCAACCTGGAGGCAGAGTAGCGCAACAAGGGTTATGACGAGAGCGACCGCAGTCAGAGGTCGCTTGCTTCCGAGGATCGTTCTGATCACCGTCAGGCGAGCAGTTTACCACTGACGCCGCTTCTCACAAAGCTCCGCAAAAGACGCTTCACAGCCTTCCGCTGCGAGAGTGTTGAAAAAGGGGTCTTGATGACCCTGAAGGGGTCACGTAGCAGAGCCCAGCGTTGGCCGCGCTTTTGCGGCCTACCCTGGGTCACGGGACGCCGGGCATGGTCAACCCTGAAAGGGTTGCGTACCGGGCATGATACCCAACCCTTTCAGGCGAGTTTGGAATCGCCCTGGCCGCCTGCAACTTCTTGCTGGCGATCTATCTCCTTATGACGATCCGGACCGCGCGAAGGGGGCCCCATCACCTTGCGCCAATCGAAACAGAGCCGTGAGCGGAGCGTTTTTCGCGGAGCGACCCGGCCCGGAAAGTCACGAGTCACCACGGCGGTTCAGAGTGGGGATCCAGTCACGCAAGCAGGCCTCAAACGCGGCAGCCTTGGTCGAGCGACGGGGTGTCCTGGTGTTTGTACATCAGGAAGTACTCTCGGTGTCCGAGCGCCTCAGGCTTGCTTGGTTCGCCGGAAGCAATGCGCACAACCAGATCCAGCAACTCCTCGGCGGCTCCCTGCAAGGTGATTTCGCCGCTAAGCAATTTCCCAGCGTTGTAATCCATGTCGTCGATCATCCGCCGATACGTCTGGCTGTTCCCGGTGATTTTGACCAAGGGAACGATGGGGGAGCCGATTACGCTTCCTCGTCCGGTCACGAACAGGATGATCTGCGCTCCCCCGCTGATCAGGTCCATGATCCCTTCGGTATCGTTCGGGTTGGTATAGCCAAAATCGACGAAATGATCGTCTGGCACGCTGTCCATGAGCCAGAGCCCTGGCCGCGTAGGCGCCTGGGAGACTTTGATAACTCCTTGAATCGGCTTGGAGCCGGCCTTCGCGAATGCACCCATGCTCTTCTCTTCGATCGTAGTCAAGCCGCCGGCAAAGTTGCCGGGCGAAATGCTGTACTGACGAACCCGTTGGCAGTAGCGAACGGCCTTGTCATAGGCTGATTCGAGCTCTCTTCTTGCCTGTGTGCCTGCCGCGCGGCTCATCAGGACTTCCTTGAGGCCGATCATTTCAACGATTTCTTCAAAGATGCAGGTTCCTCCGGCATCAGTGATCAAGTCGAAAAGTGAGCCGACGGCAGGATTTCCGGCCAGGCCGCTCGTCCCATCCGACCCTCCGCACTCACACCCGAGGACCAGATCGGCAAGGGTCATCGGGACGCGTCTTGCGTCCCGACGAATCTGATCGCGCATCGCTCTAACCATCGACTTCCCTTTGGCGACGCTCTTCAGCGTTCCCCCCTCGTTTTGGATGTAGAACCAGCCTGCAGGCCGGCCGGAGGCCGCGACCACTTCTGCAATTTTGTCCGGGCGCGTGTACTCACACCCCAAACCGACCGCCAGCACTGCGCCGACATTTGGATGCCGTGCTAAGGACAATATCAACCGAATTGCATACTGGTTGTCATAGCAGCCGGGGAATCCGATGACGTGGACATCCTCTTCACCCGCAGCTACCGAGTGGGCGACTTGCTGGGCGCATTCGACTGTGTAGATGACCAGAACTATGTTCCGAACCCCTTTCCGGCCGTCGTCACGCAAATAGCCGGTCCACGTTGCGGATGAGCTCTGCGTTTCCCGCCGGGCCAAGTCCGCTGTTCGATCATTATTCATAACTGACATCCGTAGATGCGCCGGTCTCGACATCGAGGGTCTGACTCCGCTCGTCAAACCCGCTCGCGCAGTTGTGCAAATGCACCCATTCTCCTGCCCGGATTCTGCAAGTAGCGCATCCGATCGCAACGCCAAATTTGATGATCTGACTGCCTTCTGGAATATCAATTAAGGCGATCTTATGACCAAGTTTGATGGGTTCCAGTGCTTTCATGCCCTCGGTGGATTCCCCGAGCACTCTCACGTCGATCCCGCCTGTGACCACGTCGTAGAGCATGGTTGCTACGTTGTCCAGGCGATTGATTCTGAAGCAGGTAATCATTGAGTCCATCGTTTTCTGTGAGAATAACGTATTTGGACGCTTTCGGCTAACTGGGGGCCCGGGTCCAAAGGGCGTGTTGCCCAAATCCGGTTGAGGCGTCAGACCAATATGGGCAATACTCCTTAGACACGGCCCCATCGACCATGTTGCGGGCGACGGGCGATTGAAATATGATGCCTGCCATGTCGAGTACCCGACGAAGCTTCCTTCGGTCGACCGCAGCGTTGGCAGCCGGCGCCGTTGCAGCGGCGGCGGACAGCCCCAACGCCGCGCAGCCGACCTCGGTCCCTGACTCTCAGATCATAGTCCCCAAGGTGAAGTTGGCGGGAGCGGAGATCAGCCGAATGATCCTCGGCTGTAACCCGCTTCTGGGCTTCTCGCATTACAACAACAACTTCAGCGCGGTAATGAAGGACTGGTACACCCAGGAGAGAGTCCTGGAGGTCATGAAGCGCTGCGAAGCTTTCGGCATCAACGCATTCAATTACGTTCAGATGGGGCGCGGGCGTGCGGACTGGGAGCGATACCTCGCCGAGGGCGGCAAGATGCGCCTGATCGCACAGGCCACAATGAACGATCCGACGGAACTGGTCCAAGCGGTGAAACCTTGGGGTGCCTGGGTGCAGGGCGAGATAACGGACCGTAACTACCGCTCTGGCCAACTCGGCCCCGTGCGCGATTACGCGAAGAAGCTGCGCGATCTCGGAGTTTCGTTTGTGGGCGTCGCCAGCCATATCCCGGAAGTGCTGATGACTATCGAAGA
>Ga0105092_10002045_pt1 | contig 10771 bp, 8 predicted proteins | sample PPLLak2March2015_FD_87021 | JGI IMG/M metagenome (GOLD analysis project Ga0105092, IMG submission 87021) | Freshwater sediment microbial communities from Prairie Pothole Lake near Jamestown, North Dakota, USA - PPLs Lake P7 Core (1) Depth... | ecosystem: Environmental > Aquatic > Freshwater >...
CTCTTGTCGGAGTAGAACGCGCCCAGCGTCTTGGCCACCAGCCGCAGTCGCGTCACCTCGGCTTGGACCACACGCTTGGTTCCCGCCCCCGCGCGCCCGGTCACGGTAATAATCTCGACCGGGTTGCCGACGGTGAGGTTCTCGGGCGGAACCTGCGCCGGGTCGTACAACACCACCTCACCCACGTCGCGCACATTGTCCCCGTTGACGTCTTCCCACTTGTGCTCGACGGTGAGAACCTCGTCGGTACCGGAAGTCCGGCTGTACTCGATGAGCTCGCCGTTCACGTCTTGCAGCGTTCCCGCCGTCATCGTGCTGCCGCTGATGGTCGGGTTGGCACCGGCCGCGTTCAGCGTGAGGTAGACCTTGTAGTTCGGATCGAACGGCGGCATATCGGCGATCGACCCGTTGATGGTTTGACCGCCGACCACGACGTCGGTCGGATACGGCAGCGCCAGGCGGTGAATCGTCTCGGCCATCCCCGCTTCGGCGGCGAAGAACGCCTCCGTGCCGCGCTCTTGGTTGCCCGAAATCTTGAGGTCGGTAGCACTCATCATGGCCACCATGGCCCCAATGGTAGATGCCGCAAACACGAGCAGGATGGCAATCACCAGCGCGTTGCCCCGCTCGTCACGCGCCAGCCTCGGGATTCCAATCGCTTTCATCGGTTCCACCTCTCTAAACAAACTGCCGTCGGCCTAAGGAACGACCGAGATTGAATCTAAAAAGTAGATCGCGAGCTTTCCGCTCGTCTGCGAGACACGCGTCGTCACGACGATGTCCGTTTCAGCGTCTTTGTCGAAGTCGCCAAAATCGATCGTCACGACTTCACCCGCGATGCTGTTCTTGATGTTTTCCGAGGCGCCGTCGAGCGTGCGAACGACCAACAGGTCGCCCGTGTAGAACAGCGACGCTCGCGTCCCGATCACGATCTCGGGGAAGATGTCGGCGTCCAGGCGCGCGGCCGAGATGGCGAGCGCCTCGCCGTCGGCGTTGAAGTACGAGTTCGGAATCTTGGGCTGGGTGTCCGGTTCGTAAACGAAGGTGGTCGAATCGGGCTTACCGAATCCGGCGATCTGGTTGTACCAGATCTGGACGCCGCCCGCGTTCTGCGCTTCGGACACGCCCACCAGAATATCCGGCCGGCCGGAGCCGTCGTTGAAGGTCTCCACCACCGCGACGTCGTTCACGCCGGCCTTGGCGAGGTAGCGGGAAAACCACGTGAAGTTCCCCGACCCGTCATTCTTGTAGATGTCGAAGTGGCCCCAGTAATCGCCTTGGTTGGAAGCAACTACGATATCGCGGTCGAAGTCGCCGTCGAGGTCCGCGGCTTCGATGTCGACCACCGCTCCCAGCGTGGTTCCGTTGCCGTACGTCGTCACCAGCGCCTGCGAGTAGTACGACCCGCCGCCGCTCGCCGCCAGCACTTCGAACCCGCCCGTGAAGAGTGTCAGGCTCGAGCGGAGTCCCACCAAGAGGTCGCGCTCGGCATCGCTCGTCACTTCGCTCATCCGAAGATCCGTCACCGCCGAGGACAAGCCCGATGTCATGGTCCCATCCGGGTTGTTGCCTACCGTTCCGCCGGTCGCGTTGTACCACAAGAGGAGGTTGTCTCCCACGTACGATTCTTGACCCGTGATCACGTCCACGAACTTGTCCCCCGTCACGTCCGTCGCCACGATGGCGTTGACGTCGGTGGTGCCGTTGCGCACGTCGGTGGGAGTCGGATCGAAGAGATCGGTGAGCGGTGTCGCCGCATCCTTCCACTGGTTGATATAGAAGAAGATGTTCCCGGGTCCACCGCTGGTCGGCGTGCCCAGCACGATGTCCGTGTCGGCGCGCACGTCTTCCTTCATGTCCGCCACCCCGATCGACAACGGCCGGTCGGTGTCGCCGACCAGAATTTCGACGAATTCCAGGTCCTTGATCAAAATATCGCCGAAGTCGATGTGCACCGTCGAATCCGCGAGGACCCACTGATCCTCGATCAGATTGGGCGTCGTCGACGTGTACCCGGTCGGATCGAGCTCGTAGATGTCGTACTTGCCCGGGTCGAGCTGGAACTCGTAGTAACCCTGGCCGTCCGTGAGCGTGTTCGCTCCGTTCGATAGCGTGATGGACACGCTGGAGAGCCCGGCTTCGCCGAAGTCGCGCATGCCGTCTTCGTCGTCGTCGATGTACACGTAACCGAGCAGCGTTCCGTAGGACGCTCCCTGCATGTCACCGAAATTGACCGTCGCGCTGTCCCCGCTGACCACGGTCGCGGAGACCACGTTCGACGTCGTCGACGTGTAGCCGACGAGGTCGCTCTCCGTTACCGAATACGAACCCACCGGGACCGTAAAGCGGTAGTAGCCGGTCGGGCCCGTGCGCACCGACATGTCGTTGGAAAGTTGTATCGTGACACCGGGAATCCCTTCCTCGCCGGTGTCGAAGAGCGTGTTCTGGTCTTTGTCGTCCCACACCGTGCCCACGATCCACCCGAAGTTGCTCGTGTTGTCGTCGCCGAAGTCCACGCGACGCTTCTCGCCCGGGACCAAGGTCAGGTTGACGCTGTTCGGCGTGGTCGAGGTGTAGCCGACGGGGTCCGTCTCCGTCACGGTGTACGCCCCGCCGTTGGCGGGGAGATTGTAATTGCCGAACGCATCCGTCGTGGTCTTGCGGTTCGCGCCCTTGAGCGTCACCACCGCTTTGGGGATGCCCGGCTCGCCGGGGTCGCGCTTGCCATCGCCGTTGGCGTCGTAGTACACGGTTCCGAACACCCGAGCCGACTCGCGGTTATCCACGTTGCGAATCCAGACCTGCGAGCTCATGACCACGTCGAGGAAACCCTCGTTGTCGGCCTCTCGCTCGTCGTGGGACGTCCCCTCCGCCACCACGTTGACCTTGATCATGCGAACCCGGAACAGCATGGTATCGGGCATGGCGGCCAAATTGCCGACTTCGCTCGAACTCAACGCGCCGTCGGCGTCGCCGTCGCCCCACAGCTGGTCGGCGGTGGTGAGGTCGTTGTCGTGGTTGAACCAGTATTCGAACAATGCCGGCGGGTTGCTGCCGTCCGGGTACGCGACCGGACCGCGCACCAGTGCCACACCCGCGTCGCGCACGGTGTTGGTGCTGCCGGTCACCTTTCCGTAGAGATAGCGTTTGAGCAGAAACAGGTGCGTGTTGCGTCCGCCTTCTTCGGCGTCGTCGCCGCGGTCGGCTGTGTTCACCAAGCCGTCCGCGTCGGAATCGAGCGTGAGGACGACCGTCTCGGCCTCCGAGTTGAAGGTTTGTCCCGGGGCGTAGATCGTCGTCCCGCTGGCCGGCACGGTATTGGGGGACTGCGCCGCGTCGATTGCCGTCATCGGCTGGTCGCCGTCGAGAACCGCGCCGTGGTCCAAATTGGCATTGAAGCCGACCTGGTACGGCCCCGCGTGGACGAGCGCCGTCTGACCCTCGAACGCCGCGATATCGGAGCCTGCCGCTCGCAGATTCTCGGTGATGTAATCGAGTGCCACTCGCGCGTTCTGTTGCGCGTCGCCGTACTGCATCGTCTGCCCGGAGCTGCGCTGCATGACGTTGGCCATACCGGCGAACGCCAGCAGGATGACTCCCAGGAGGACGATGCCGACCATCATCTCCACGAGCGTGAATCCTCGGGTGCCAAGCTTCGTTTTCATTTTTGTCACTGCCTTATGCTCTTGAACGTCCGCAACGTCGCGACGCTGTCTGCGCCCGCCGTCGGAAAATCGACGCTGACCGTTATGATCTTCATCCCGGCGACCGGCGTCGCGTCGGCCACGGTCCACTGCCGGTTGAAATGCCCGCGCAGGGGATTGTTGGGGTCGCTATGATTTCCGGGTGCGAGATCCGCGTCGAAGAAGGTGCGCCCCATCAAGTCTTCGATACCTTCCTGCGCGAGATTGACGGCGATCGACAGGTTGCGACCGCGCGTCGTCTTGGCGGAACTCTCCGGCAGCGTACGCATCGCGATCACCAGCCCGATGCCGAACACGGTGATCGCCACGACGATCTCGAGCAAGCTCGCTCCTCTTTCGTTACACCGCAAGGCGTTCCACCGCATGGCGTACTTTCCCTTCTCGCGTTTGGTTGCCATTATTGGACTACGACGTTGCCCGTTCCGCTGAAAATCTGGATGGTGCGGGCGTGCTCATATTGGTTCTGTATCGTGATCGTGCCGCCGTCGGCCGTGCTGCCGCGGGGGCTGAACGTGATCCACTGCTGTGGAGTGGTGAAGCTCTCGATTGCGATTCCCCTCGCTATCTCGTGGGTGCCGCTTTGGATCTCGTTGACGTCGGCGGTCCCGTCGCCGTCGGCGTCCTGCACGTAGAAGTACTCGCCTTCGCTCTGGTCGAAGACGAACACGACGTCGATGTTCTTGTTGACCGCCGTGCTGCGCGCAGCGCGCATCATCATCGCCATGGTGCTGGCTTCCCCGTTGAGTCGCCAACTGCGGACGTAGCGCTGGATGCCGGGAACGCTGGCCGCCATGAGCAATCCCATGATGCCAACGACCACCATGAGCTCGACCAGCGAGAAGCCCCGCGGCGGGTAAAGCGCGAAATGACTGCGATTTCTCATGCTTCGTGACTCCTCATCGATTCCCGTTCGGTGCCAGAGCCAATCACCACGACTCTCGTGCAACCGTGGTGCCAATTCTTCGGTGCGTTACCGCCGCGTCTCCCCGCCCGACCCAACCGTCCCGCTTTCACCGAGTTAGTGGACACTTTCGCGGCGCGAAGGCCCCTGGGAGGGAGGGGAGGGATCGGCTGTGGCGGGGTGTAACGCCGCGCTGGGCGTGGCCGCCGGTGGCCGAACGTTGCCGAACCTGCCGTATCACCGCCAAGCAACGGCCAAACGAAGCCAGCGTCGCAAAACGCGCAGGGGCGGCGACACGCATTTCGCGCATCGCCGCCCCCAACGGCGCAACCAATCTGGTTTCTCTCTCTCTCGCTCTTAGCCTACCACTTTCGGAGTGACGAAGATGATGAGCTCCCGCTTACGAGTCGTCTTGTTCTCGTAGCGGAATAAGGCGCCGAGCAGCGGCATATCCTTCAGCACCGGCACGCCGCTGCGCAACGTGCTCTGGATGTCGCTGATCAGGCCGCCGATCACCGCTGTTTCCCCATCGCGTACGACGACGCGGGTGTCCGCTTCCTGCAAGTTGATAATGACGCCGCCTTGCACCGTCGCCTGCGCCGCCAGGTCCGACAGTTCCGGGTGCAGGTCCATGGTGATGGTCCCGTCCGAGTTCACGTGCGGGGTAACGCGCAGGATGACGCCGATCTTCTTGAGCTCGGTGATGGGATTTCCCGCCTCGTCGCTGACGATCAAGGGGATTTCCTTGCCGACCATGATCCGCGCTTCCTGGTTGTCCGCCGTCGAGATCTTCGGATTGGACACGATATTGGCCTTGTTGTCCTTCTCGAGCGCCTCGATGATGAGGTTGAGATCTCCCCACGACTGCACCGTGCCGACGCGCAGAACGCCGAACGGATCGGCGAGCGCCTGGCCCGTGACGACGTCACCGGCGAACTCGCCCACCTGGAGGTTCAGCGCCTCCCAATTCACACCCAGCTCGCGGGTGGATTCGCGGTCGACGTCGACCATCTTGGCCACGATCTCGACCTGGCGCAAGCGCTGGTCCATCTCCTGAATCGTCGCCGCGATCCGGTCAATGCGACCCGGCACTTCGGAGATGATAATGGAGTTCGTGCCCACCTCAGCTTCCACCGAGCCGCGCGGCGTCGTCATCTTGGACATCGCCATCTTGACTTCTCGCGCGTTCAGGTAGTTGAGCTTGATCACGCGTTGCGTGAGCGACTGCATCTCTTCCTTCTTGCGCTCCACGGTGACGGCCTTGACCTCGTTTTCCTGGAGCTCCTCGATGGGCGCCACACGGATGATGCCGTAGTCGTCGCGCCAACCGTAACCCTGGCTGCGCAGAATGGTGTCGAGCGCTTCCTTCCAGGGGACATTCTTCAAGTGGATCACGACCGCGCCCTCGACGTCCGGAGCGGCCACGATGTTGACGCCCGAGAACTCCGAGATGCTCCGCAGTACGGTCTTGATGTCGGCACCTTGCACGTCGATCGTCATGGGCTGGTTCGCCAGCGTGCTACCGTAGAGAGGAGTGGACATCTCTGCGGATGCGCGCGACGGCGTTTTCTGCTCCACGACGACCTCGTCGTTCTTGCTCGACTGCGCCGCGAACTCGGACGGCTGCGGCCACGCGGCGTCGATGTCGCCCCAACCGGACGACGCGTCGGCGTCGTTCGCCGGCGCCTGCGCCTCGCCCACGAAGTTGGGAGTCGCCGCCGCGTTCTTCGGTGCAGCCGCCGGCGCGGCCGAATTCTTCGGCGCCGCCGGCGCGTTCTTGGGAGCGTCGGCCGGAGCCTTTTCGGCCGCGGCCGAGTTCTTCGGCGCCGCCGCCGTCTCCGTGGGCTTCGCTTCGGTCGCCGCTTCGGCGGCCGGCTCGTCGGGCACTTCGAACCACGCGCCTTCGCCCGTGGTGGATTCGGTCGCACCCACCGCCGGCGCCGCCGTGGTGCCGAGGTCGGCGCCCATCACGTCGGCCGGGCCCTCGAAGACGACCTCGATGGCCTGCCCGCGGCGCGTCACTTTGTACTTGGTGCCTTCGACCAACTCGAACACGACGCGCGTCACCAAGTCGGGTTCCGACTGGAATTGACTCGCGCGCACCGCGGTGATGAAGTGCCCGTCGACCTGGAGCTTGCCCGACTCGACGCCGTTCTTGACGCCGACCAGGTCGATCACCAGGCGCTTGGGATCTTCCAGCGCGTATTCCTGATACTGGACCACGCCCGACGGTGTGATCGTGTACGTCGATGCCGTCGGCGTCTGGGCGAGCTGGATCGACTCCAGGTTCGTCCCGTCGCCGCCGGCGACCGACGCGAGCAAGACCACGCCCGCGAAGAGGGTCGCGACGATTGCGAGTTGAGTTACAGACAGTCTGTTCATCGTTCCACTCCTTATTAACGTCCGACGAGGCGCAGCCTGACTGTCGTCGTCTGGCCGAAGTTGGTGACACGTGCCACCAGATCGTCTTGTCCGATTGAAACCACGGATCCGTTGTGCACGCGGTCGCCGACACGCAGGATATAGCTGTATCCGCTGGCGTCCTCGAGGAGGGCGAAACGATCGACCTCACCGCGCACGATGCCGACCAATTGCACGACGTTCAGATTCACGACGTCCATGCGGTCGCTCTGGTTGAACGCGCCGTCGATGAGCGACCGAAATGGGTCGCGCCGATTGAACGCGTCGTAGTAGTAGAGGTTTTCGCGCAGCACGACCTGGCCTGACTGCGTCACGATGGGCGCGCTCACCGTCGCGTCGGCCGACGTCGCCGAATCCCCCTTGGCGGCGGTGCTCGCCTTCCCGGCCTTCGCGCCGTCCTCGGCGCGCGCGAGTGCGACCGTGGTCAACACCGCGAGCCAAATGCAGAGTCTAGTCGTTGCGCGCGTGCTGATCGTCGACAGTCTCATCGGTGACACCTCCCATCAACGTGTAGGCGGTCAGCGTGAAGCGGGCCTCCACGGTGTTGTTTGACAGCGTGACCATGTCCTTCTGGGCCTCGTCGCTCGTCTTCTTCTTCCTCGTGCTGGTCTTCTTCTTGATCTTCTTGTCGGCCGGCTGAACCAGCGCGACCTCGCTGACGTTGACGATGCGCTCCATGTTCGACAGGCGGCCCAGGAACGAACCCACTTGGTGGTAATTCCCGCGTACCGTCACCTTGATCGGGTGCTCGGTGTGGAACTCCTTGGGCGCGGGATTCTGGGGCTGGAAGAGCGCGAACTCGACGCCCGCGCGACTGCCGGCCATGGTGACCTGGCGCAGGAGCTCCGGCATTTCCTTCTCCTCCGGGAGCAGCTCTTGCGCGGAAAGCCACTGGTCGTGCAGGCGCTCGTACTCGGCTTCCAGCCGCGCCAAATCGCCGACGACCTTGCGCGCCTTCTCCACTTCGGCCGACAGGCTCTCGTGCTCTTTCTCGAGAGCCACGATCTTCGCCTTTCGCACCGGATAGTTGAACGGCAGGATCGACGTACCGAAGTACACGTACCCGACCGCGGCGAGTCCGATGACGCCGAGGACGATTCTCTGTGTCTTGGGTTCCTTCAGGTTCATGGTTGCCCTTCCCTATTCCAAAGCCCGCGTGGCTACTCCGACCTTACGGTTCAATTCACCAGCGACGCGCTGATCGCGAATTTCACGACGCGCACGCCCTCGATGTCGCCTTCCTCGGCCTTCGCGAGTGCGACGTCGAGGAAGCGTCCCGAGCCCTCGAGGCTCGTCATGAAGTCGGCGATGATGAAGTTCGAGAACGTGATGCCCTCGAGCGTCACCTTGGTCCCGCCGTTCTCGTTGAGTTCCGTGAGCCAGCAGTTGTCCGGCACGTTGACCGCGAGGTCGTTCATCATGCGCACGTGTAGGTAACGGTCCTTGTCCAGCGCCGCGATGATCGCGAGGCGCTTGTTGACCTCTTCGCGCTCCGCCTGCAGCTTGCGGATCTTCGCCAGCTGCGGCGCCAACCGCGCCGACTCTTCCTTCAGCGCCACGATCTTGGTCTCGTAATCCTTTATCTTGCGGCTCTGCAGAACGTAGATACCGGCCACCGCGCCCACGTAAAGGAACGCGCCCAGCGACACCCACAGCACCGCGCCACCCGAAATTTGGGGCAGGCTGATCTTGCGCTTGGCCCGACGCTCTTCGGACGGAAGCAGGTTGATGCGAATCATCTACTTCGCCTCCCTTCGCAGCGCGAGGCCGAAGGCAACGGTGAGAATCGGCCCCACCTTATCGACATCGTCGCCCGCGGACTCGAAGACGCCTTCCGCGCGAGCGACTTGCGATACCGCCTGATTGACGGAAAAATCAATCCCGTGCTTCTCCGAAAGAATCTCGCGCAGGAAGGGCACGCACGCCCCACCCCCGGAAAGAACCGCGTGGTCGATGCGCTCGGCGTCACCCGCGGTCTTCAAGAAGGCGATCGAGCGCTCGATGCCCATCGAAATGTCGGTGGCGGCGTCGGCGATGATCTGCCGGAAGCGGTTCGCGTCGGCGACGTGGGAGTCGCCCGTGAGCAGGTGCTCGGCTTCCTCGAACGAGACGCCCAGGTCGCGCTGCACCGCTTCCACGAAGACGTTGCTGCCCACGCTCAAGTCGCGCGTGAAGTACGGCGTGTTGTTCTGGATGATGTTGATGTTGGTGACGTCGGAGCCGATGTTGACCAGGCCGACGACGCGACCCGCGCCGCTGGCACCCGTGGCCTCGACCGCGTTTTGAATGGCGAACGAGTCGACGTCGATGATGATCGGGTTCAAGCCGGCTTCCTTCACGATGCCGGCGTGGGCGTTGACCATTTCCTTCTTGGCGGCAACCAGCAGGATTTCCATCTGGTTCGCGCCCATGTCCTCGTTCAGGACTTGGAAGTCGAGGCACACGTCGTCGATGTCGAACGGGACGTGCTGCTCGGCCTCCCAGAAGATCGCTTCCTTGGCGTCGTCGGGGTTCATCTTGTCCATGACGACTTTCTTCACGATGACCGCGCGGCCGGACACCGCCGTCGCCACGTTTTTCGACGTCACGCCCGCCTTGGCCATGCATTCTTGGATACCTTGCACGACCAGACTCTGATCCATGATCTCGCCTTCGACGATCGCTTCGGGAGGAAGCTTGACGATGCCGTACTTGGTCAGTAACGGTTCGTCCTTCGAGTGGTCGACTTCGACCACCTTGATGAGACTGGAGCCGATGTCCAGCCCGACCGACGTCTTGGCTCTCCGCGAGAACAGCTTCATCTCTTCACCAGCCTTGGCTTCGCGTGCGTTAACTCAAGTCGCTGCGGTTGCCCGCTAAGTGTCACGAAAACCTACGAATAGACCTTGCCGCGGCCGGCGATCTCGCAACAAGCATGCCAGCCGTATTCCGCGCAAGGTGCCATGATTTCCATTGATAACTAAGTAATCCCAAACGAGTTATTGTTCGACTGTGGCGCGTCTTCGACGGTCGCAAATTCCCCGGGCCGTGCAAACTGCATCCCGTCCACGCATTAGCGGGGCGATGAAAACGCGCCCAGATAGAGCGAGAGCAACCGTCCGCCGCTGAACAACATGAGACACGCCGCGGGTGCAAGGAACGCTCCGAACGCGACCGCGGTCTTGCCGTCGCCGCGTGCGTGACGCATGAGCCACAGGCCGTACACACTCCCGGCAAAAGCTGCCAGGAACAAAACGGCCAGCACCATTTGCCACCCCAGGAATGCCCCGATCATGGCCATCAGCTTGACGTCTCCCCCGCCCATGCCTTCCACCTTGCGCGCCGCCTTGTAGCCGTACGCGATGGCGAGGATGACGCCCGCGCCGACGGCCGCGCCGATCAAGGAGTCGGCAACGCTCACGTCGAGACACACCCAGGCGCCAATCCACCCCAGCACGGTGCCGCCGAGCGAGAGCGGGTCGGGAATGATCTGGTGCTCCCAGTCGATGAACGTGATGGCGATCATGATGGCGGCGAAGGCGTAAACCCACGCGGCCTCGAGGGTGGCGCCGAATTGCCACACCGCGACGCAGGCGCTCGCGACACTGAGCGCTTCGACCACAGGATAGCGAAATGGAATCTTCTTCCGGCAGCGCCGGCATTTGCCGCCGAGTACTATCCAACTCGCGATAGGAGCGTTGTCGAACCAGCGAATGGTCTCGCGACACTCTTGGCACTGGGAGCGTCCGACGACCACGGAGAGGCC
>Ga0105092_10002046_pt1 | contig 10767 bp, 6 predicted proteins | sample PPLLak2March2015_FD_87021 | JGI IMG/M metagenome (GOLD analysis project Ga0105092, IMG submission 87021) | Freshwater sediment microbial communities from Prairie Pothole Lake near Jamestown, North Dakota, USA - PPLs Lake P7 Core (1) Depth... | ecosystem: Environmental > Aquatic > Freshwater >...
CCCCGGCGGCAAGGACGCGGTCGACGAAGGCCGGGCGGAGCGGCGGCTCGGCCAAGGACGCCACCACGAACAACCGCTCGACGTTGGCGACGATCAGCCGTTCTCCGCCGGCCCGATCGACCCAGCGCGACAGGAACGACGTGCGCGGGAAGACCTCCTCCAGCGTGACCCCCGACCCACCCGGGTCGCGGCGCACCGCGACGCGGTCGCCTGCCACCACCCGCAGCGCCTCCTTCTTCACCCGGAAACGACCGCGCAGCGACGAAGCCAACACCTCCGAGCCTACGCGGACCCATACGTCGCCGCCGGTCACACGAACCACGAGGCCATTTTCGAGTCGATCTTGCATGGTGATCGGTGTTTGAACTAGGATACGCGCACGCCGTTGCCCAGAATTGCGGTTGAGGATACCCGCCGGTTCTGATATTTTCCAGGCGTTCATGATGACTTCCCAAGAGCTTGCCTCATACTTTCGGGAATCCCTGTGTATTTTCGACCTCAAGGCGACGACTAAGCGCGACGCGCTCGCCGAGATGGTCGACGCGGCTTGCGTCGAACACGACATCAAGGATCGCGGGCTGATTCTCGAAATGCTGCTGAACCGTGAGAGCCTGGGCAGCACGGCGATCGGCAAGGGAGTCGCGTTCCCACACGGCCGCACGCTGGCGGTGCGGGACCTCTCGATCGTCTTCGCTCGTTCGGTCGCCGGAGTCGAGTTCGATTCCACCGACCAGAATCCTACCCACGCGGTCTTTCTCATCATTGCGCCGCCCCAGGACCGCGAGAACATTTACCTGCAGGTACTCGGCCGCGTCGTCGATCTCATCAAGGACGATGCCGCACGCGATCGTATCGTGGCGGCGACGAATTACGCGGAACTCAAGTCCATCATCGAAGGGCAGGGTTTGTGACCGACCATCCAGCCAGGAAACAAGATCAAGCCAGACTCCTCGTCGCACTCCAAGACCTCGACCATATGATCCGCGACGCGGAAGACCCCAAGACCGCAACTAAGATGCAAGAGATGGGCTTTCCCATGGACGGCATCGCCGAGATCAAGAAGGCCCGTGGAGAGCTCACCGAGCATATCAAGCCGCAGTTGCTGAACCGCTATCAGCGGGTGTCGCAAAACTACGAGCGCGTCGTCGTCCCCGTAGTGAAGGACCTGTGCACCGGGTGCTTTTCCAAAGTGGCCACGTCGTTCCGCTATGAGAAAAACGCCGTCGTGACCTGCGAAAGCTGCGGCCGGATCCTCTATTTCACGTAACCGCGTCCCCGGAACCACAAAGCCGGGGCTTGCCTTTCCGCCGGAGTCTGGTAAAATATTTTAACCAAACGCCAGGGCGGCTCATTCCTATCTAAAATTTTCCCGGCGTTAGGTCCTTCGCGCGACACAAGTTGCGCGGCCGCAGGCCGGTTTTGCTTCGAGTCCGTTCGCGGGAGTTTGTTCGATGGAGTCTTCGGTACGCGCATTTCGCCGGAACCTCGAGCCCTTCGAGGATGAACGCAACGCCGGACCATGGCGGGTCGCGGGGCACGTCGACCTGGTCAGCGAGCGGCGCTATCTCGTCAGCTGGGCCCCACTCGACGCCACGGCGCGACTCGACGTCGACGGCATCGCCTTCCGCTGCGACGCCGCGGTCGCCATCGCCCCCGCCGCGTGCGCGCCCGCGCTCGAAGTCGTCGCGAACAACGGGCGCATCGAAATCCTGTCTCCCTACGCGGCGCGGCTCGACGCCGCGAACTTCCCCGCCTCTGACGTCGACGCTGCGATGTCGTCGGTCCTCGACACGCTGGTTCGTTTCGAAGCGCACGCCTTCTTCGCCACCGATTTGTCGACCGAGATGATCGGCGTGGACGAGACCGGCGCCGTTGTCGTTCTGCTCGGCGCGTACGCGCTCCCGCCCGACGCGCAGGAAGTCGCGCGCGACGTGAACGGCGCCGCGGTCGCGTGGACCAACGCGCGCGATCGTGGGCGCGAGGCGCACCTCGCCGGACTCGCTGCCATCGCGGAGACGTTCGCGGTCAAGGCGGATCCGCCTACCGCAAAGCGCCTGCGCTCACTCGGCGCGGAACTGGCGCAAAGAGAGATCCACTCCGCTTCCGACGCAGCGGCGCGCTGGCGCAACGAAGCCGTGCCATCGCGCGGGACCGCGCTCGCGTCCCCCGACGTCGACGTGGAAGCGATCGCGCACGCAGTCGAATCGTCGCAGCTGGTCGACGTGTGCGGTCCCCCAGGAAGTGGACGCACCGCGGTGCTCGAACGCATGATCGCGTACCTGCGCGGCATCGGCACCGACGTGCGCTGGATCGACGAATGGGACGTGGCCGCGACGTCGCGTCGGCGCGGCTCGGCGCGCGACGTCGCGCGCGGCGGCATTTGGATCGTCGACGACGTCGAAGAGCGGCCGCTGCTCCACTCGCTCCTCCTCGAGCACGTGTTCGAAATGGAGAAGCGCCCCGGGGCCGGTCTGGTCGTCGCTACGCGGGCGGACGCGGGCGAAGGGAGCTTCGCGGCGGTGCTGCGCTCGCGCGCCGCGCGCGGCGTGCATCGGGTTTCTCTTGGGCGCGACTTCGCACGCGAAAGCCTCGCCGCGTCGCTGGACGAGCTCGACGCGGAAGCGCGCCAGGTGTTGGAACTCATCGCCGTCGCGGGCATGTCGCTCCCGCTCGACGTGGTGCTCTCGGTGGTCCCCGTAGTCGAACAACGAAAACAACGCCACCTCTTTGCGCTAGCGGGCGCCGACCTGATCTCCCTCGAGTCGCGACGCATGCCGCCCAACGGAATCGTCTCGACGGTGCTGCGCGTTCCGAGCGGGTCGGTGCGTCGCGGCGTGACGGAACGCATTCCGGAGTCGCGGCGCCGCAATTTGCACCGCACCATCGCGCGCATCGCCGACGAGCGCGGCACGTTTCCGTCCATGTTCGCGTACGAACACCTGGTGTGCGCGGGTGAAACCGACGACGCGGCCGCACGTGCGGCTGCCTTCGTGAAGGATTCTTCCCGCGCCCAGCGCGCACCCTTCCTGGACGCCGTCAAACGCGACGTCGTCGACACGGGGGCCATCACGTCGCTCTCGTACGGCGAACAACTCGTGATCTTGGTGAAACTCGGCGACGATTTCCTGGCGCGCGGGCGCCAGGCGGAAGCGGAGTCTTTGCTGACGCACGCCAAGCAATTGCCCACCACCAGCGACGACGTGCGCGCCAACGCCCCGCTGGCGAGCGAAGCGATGCGATTGCTCGCCGACGCGTGGGCCGGCCGCGGCCAACTGCGCCAGGCGCTGGAACTGCTCGAGGACACCAAAGAAGACGTGGCACCGTATTTGAGCCTCGCGGAACAGGCGCGCTTGCTGAACGAGATCGGCTGGCTCCAGTACCGCCTGGGCGACTATTCGAGCTGCGTCGATTCGTGCAAGTTCACCGTCAATACCATCAACCCCAACGAGCACCCGCTGATCGTGGCGCAGGCACTGAATCTGCTCGGCGTCATCGCGTTCAACACCAGCCGCTACGACGAGGCGGTGTCGTACTATGAGCAGAGCGCTTTCCTGCGCGAACGCGAAAACGAATTGAACGCGCTCGCGGGGTCGTACAACAATCTGGCCCTCGCCTACCAGGCGAAGGGCGAGTACGACAAGGCGCTCGGCTATCTGCACAAGAGCATCGACATCAAGCGCAAACAGAATAACGAGGCGGGCCTGGCGGGCGGCTACTTGAACCTCGCCTCCCTGTACCTCGAAGTGCACAACTTCGACGAGGCCGACCGGCGCTGTCGCGAGAGCCTTCGCATCAGCTCGGAGCTCGGACTGGCGCAACTCATCGCGGAGAACTACAACACGCTGGGCGACATCCTCTTCACGCGCGGTCAGCTCGGCGAAGCGGAGGCCTACTACCAGCGCTCGCTCGAACACGCGCACCGCCTGTCCACGGTGAACGAAGAGATGGGTGCGCAAAAGCGCCTGGCCAAACTCTACATCCGCAAGGGCCGCCACGACGACGCGCGCGCCGCCATCGAGGAAGCGTCGCGGCTCGCGCGCCAGGTGGGCTCGAAGTACGAGCAAGCGCAGACCGAAGATACCTTCGGCGAGTTAAAGGCGGCGGAGGGGAGCCACGCCGAAGCGGTCGACCATTTCGAAAAGGCGGCGACCCTGTATGCGACGCTCTCCAAGCACCGCATGGCAGCCGCGTGCCTGGCCAAGGCGGGGATCGCCTACGCGGGCGCGGGCAACGCGCTCGACGCCAAGCGCTATTTGGACCGCGCTCAGGACCTCATCAAGGCGCAGATCGGCCACGAGATCCCGGAAGAGATCGTCACCCTGAAGCAAGCCTTGCGCGAGAGCCCGCTGCCGGCGGGTTCGGCGGGAACCGAGTCGCAAAAACTCCTGTACGCTTTCTACGAGCTCTCGTCCTTGTCCGACTACGCGGACGACAAGACGGCGTTTTTCCGGCGCATCATCAATGTTTTTCGCGACCTCACGCATTCGACGTGGTGTGCGCTGGCGCTGCGTTCCGACGACGACGGCTTCGTGATGGTGTCGGCGTCCGGCGACCAGGAACCGATCGAAGACGCCCCGCTGAAATCGCTCATGAAGCACGCGCTCCAGCTGGGCGCGGTCCTGCACGGCGAAACCGCCGAGGCGCAAGACATGGTATCGCACGTCGCGATTCAGAAGGCGTCCAGCGACCACCTCGTCGTCGTCCCCATGAAGTCGCTGGGCGTCGACTTGGGCTGCGTGCTCCTGCTGGTGCCGGCAGAGGCGGTGCCGCGTTCCAAGGACGACGTCAATTTCATTTCGTGCATCGGCCGCCACGTGGCCGGCGACCTCCGGTTGAGCCTCCACTTCGACGAACGCTCCCACAAAGAGGAGCGCATGGCGCGCGAGCTGGGCGCCGCGGCGCCCGTTACCGACGCCAACCGATTCCAGGGCATGATCGGGCGTGACGAATCGATGCGCAAAGTGTTCCGCATGATCGAGAAGATCAAGGACATGGACACCGGCATTCTCATCATCGGCGAGAGCGGCACCGGCAAGACCGAACTCGCGCGCACCGTCCACAACACGAGCCCGCGCCGCCGCCACGTGTTTCAGTCGATCCACTGCGCGGAGATCCCCACCAGCTTGCTCGAGAGCGAGTTGTTCGGACACGAGCGCGGCGCGTTCACGGGCGCGGTGCAGCGCAAGCTGGGACGGTGCGAGATCGCCGACGGCGGCACCGTGTTCCTGGACGACGTCAACGTGATGCCGCTCGAAACCCAGGCCAAGCTGTTGCACTACCTGGAGACGAAGAGCTTCAACCGCTTGGGTGGCACCCAAAAAATATCAACCGACGTGCGCGTCATCGCCGCCAGCAACGAGGACCTCGAGCACCTGGTGAAAGAGGGGCGCTTCCGCGAAGACTTGTACTATCGCTTGAAGGTAATCCAGATCGAGCTGCCGCCGCTGCGCGACCGCCAGGACGACATGATCCTCATCGCGAACGAATTCCTGAAGAAGCGCTGCCAGGCGCAGTCGAAGCCGTTGAAGCGCCTGTCGACCGAAACCATCAAGCTCTTTCAGAAGCACCGCTGGCCCGGCAACGTGCGCGAGTTCCAGAACGTCCTCGAACAGATCGTGCTCCTGTGCGACGATGTCATCGTCGAACCGGCGTCTCTTCCGGAGGACTTCCTGCGCCGCGCGGCGGGCGGGACCAAGAGCCGCTGGCAGTCGCTGGAGCAATTGGCCCAGCAGATGGTGGAAGCGGGCGGTTATTCGGAGGCGAATCCCCTCATGCCGCAGATCGAAGCCATGCTCGCGCAGAAGATGGCCACCCACATGGACAACAAGACCAAGGCCGCGAACCTCCTCGGCATCACCAAGCCCACGCTCTACACGCGGCTCCGCGGCTACGACCGCTTGAAATAGACGGGACGATTCCAGGAATGCCCAAGACCGTTCGACGCGACGAACTCGTCGCCTATCTTGACCGCTACCTGCGCGTGGCGAGCATTCCCGATTCGTCGCCCAACGGGCTCCAGGTGCAGGGCGCCGACCGCGTGTCGCGCGTCGCGTTCGCGGTGGACGCGTCGGTGAAGACGGTCCGCGCGGCGGCCAAGGCGCACGCGCGCTTTTTGGTGGTGCACCACGGCTTGTGGTGGGGGCGTCACGAACAGATCGTCGGCAACCTGCGCGCACGCATCGCGGCTTTGATCGAAAACGACGTATCGCTGTATGCCGCGCACCTGCCGCTCGATTGTCACGACGAGGTCGGAAACAACGTCGAACTCGCGCGCATGCTTTCGCTCTCGGTGCAAGCGCCCTTCGGCGAGTACAAGGGGATTCAGATCGGCGTGGCGACGTCTGCCGCAAAGCCCATCCGCCGCGCGGCCTTGGTGAAGATGATCGAGCGCAAGCTCGGCACCCAAGCGAGCGTGCTGCCGTTCGGGCCCGCGTCGGTGCGCCGAGTGGCGATCGTGAGCGGCGGCGGTGCGATGTTGGTCGAAGCTGCGGCGCGCGCGGGATGCGACACGCTCTTGACCGGGGAATCGTCGCACGCCGCATTCCACCCCGCTCGCGAAGCGGGCGTCAATCTGATCTGCGCCGGCCACTACGCCACCGAGACGGTCGGACTCGAGGCATTGCGGCGCCACGCACAGAAGCGCTTCGGCGTCGCCACCGTGTTCGTGTCCGCGCCGACGGGCTACTAGCCCATTCCACGCATGCGACTCAAACGACCGGTTATTTTTTTCATCCTGCTGGTTTTCTTCTTGGCCGCTATCGCGACGCGCTCCGCCATGCGCGACCAACTCGACACGCCCTACTTCGAAGGCGAATCGGCGATGACCTACGGGCACGCGCTGGCCGCCTCCGAGGGCGTTCCGCTCGACACCATCTCGACCAAGGCCAACCACCCAGGGGGCTACACGCCCGCGCGCTATCGGGCGGACGGCTTCGAGACGGCGTGGGCGCTGTCATTTCGGGCGGCGCGCTTCGTGAGCGAAGTGGGCGCGCGCGACTTCGCACGCGGCATCACGGTCTTACTCTCGGCTTTGTGCGTGTTCACCATGTACGCCGCGACGCGCCGCTTGTGGGACGATCAGGCGTCGGGATTGCTGGCGGCGTTCTTGGTGGCGTTTCTGCTCCCCTTCGTACTGGCGACCAACGGCCGCGAGTTCACGCACGCAGTGCTGGTTCCGCTGTTCGTCAGCACCCACGCGGCGGTGTTCTGGAAGGCGGTCGCCTCGCGCTCGCTGCGAGCATCGCTGGTGACGTCCATCGGCACCGCCCTGGCCGCCTTCGTCCTCGCCGTGTCGTGGGAACCCGCTTTGCTCTGGCTGGCGGTGTGGTCGGTAACACTCGCGTTGTGGCCCAGCAACGAGGCCACGCATCGTGAACGAAACCTGATCATCGCCGGCCACGCGTGCGCGGTGCTCGTCGCATGCTTTACATCTCCGTTCCTCGTCGCGACGCGCGCCATCGGTTCGTTACCCGCGGCGTTGCTGCTCGCTGCCACAGCCGTCGTGCTAGGGCCGCGGGTCCTGTCGTCGTCCCACCCCGCGGCTTCGCACGCGGGGGCCCCGTTCCTTCGCCACCCGCGGCAGTTGCTACCAGCCGCATTCGTGTTCGGAATCGCCGCACTGCTGTGGGTCGTTATGACGCCGGTGCGCGCCGGCGCGACGGAGCAGTTTCCGGCTCTCGCGTACGTGCTCACGCGTGTCAGGCATCTCTTCGGTCGACCGGATTCGCCCACCGCGCTTTCGGAATGGATGCGACACCTGTGGTCGCTGAACCGCGCGCCGCTTCCCCCATACGTCGCGATCGGCCTGTTGCTTCCGATCGGGCTCTTGGTTGTCGCGTGGGCGGCGAATCCGAGGATCCGTGCACGCAGGCGCACATTCATCGCCGCCGCGGTCGTCACGATTTCCGCGGCGACCGCCGCGCTTGCCGATCGCAGCACACTCCCCGTCGCCACTTTGGCGCTGATCGCGGTCGCGGCGGGTTCCGTGCACTCGTTGTCGAAGAGCCGCTGGCGCCGCGCTCCCCTCGCCGCGGCGGGCGTGCTGGTCGCGTTTCTCGCCGTCGTATTTCGCGGCGGCACGGTCGACGTGCCCGATCGAGTCGCCCACGCGGCGGGCATCGAGACGCGCGACCCCCACTCGTTTCTGTGGGTGAGCCTGGAGAACACCGACCGCGAACTGGTGCGCTTCGTCGCCACGCGCACGTCCGTGCGCGAAGCGATCCTCGCCCCCGACGACCTCTCCGCACTCCTGTTGATGTTCTCGGGCCGCACGGTCGCCACATTGCCGGCGGGTACCTCGAGGTTGCCGGCGGAAAGACACGTTGTGCTCACGCGAGCGCTCTACCAATCGGAAGAGGAGCTGTACGAACGATGCCGCACCGAGCGCATCGATTACGTCGTGTATTCGATCGACGTATTGCTCGACACGGGCCGCTACTCGCCGCGCTACCTGGCGGGCGTATCGGCCATCGATCCCGCGTCGGCCGCGTACCGGATGCACTTCGAGCCCGAGGGGCTGTCTCGTTTCACGCTGCGGTATGAGAACGAACACTACCGCCTTTTCGACGTCACCGGCGCACCCGAGGTCATCTTCGCCACCGACCACCCGCCGGTCTATCAGCGGGACATGTTCGCGAAGGCGAACCGGGACTTGGACGCGTTTCGAAGGCTGACGGTGGAAGTCATGCTGACGTTTTCGGACGCGGTAAAAGCGCGCGCAAGAGGCAACGCGGAAGGCGCGCGACGACGCCTGGAGTGGTGCCTCGAGCAGTCGCCCCGTTTCAGTAGGGCGCGCCTGGCGCTGGCCGACGCTTTCATGGACCTCAACCGCACCGAGGATGCACGGCGCGTCGTTGCACAACTGATCGCGTACGCGCCCGACAACCCGGGCGCTCTCTACTACGCCGCCTATCTGGCGGCGCAGGCGGGGCACAACGAAGAAGCGAAGTCGTACCTCGACGTATTATTCACCGTCGAGCAAGACCCTGACGCTCTCAAACGCGCACGCGAGCTGCAGATGTTCCTCGATCAGGGCGTGCCACCCCGCACCGGCGCGCCGCGAGATGGATAGAAACATGAACGGCCGCGACGCAATGCGCCGCGGCCGTTCGAAATGGTGGGGGCTACTGGATTTGAACCAGTGACTCCTACCGTGTGAAGATAGTACTCTCCCGCTGAGTTAAGCCCCCTTCTCGTAGCTGCGTACGATTATCGCCGCGTCGCGGCTCTTTTGCAAGCGGTTCTGCAGTTCCGTCGACAGCGAACGGTTCTTGAGCATGGTGTCGATGCTGGCTTGCGCTTCGTCGAACGGGATGGTACGCGCCGGCTTCTTGCCGATGCACTTGATAATGTGCAATCCGAACTGCGTCTCGACGATTTCGCTGATCTGATTGAGCTTCAGCGCGAAGGCTGCGTCGTCGAACGGCTTCACCATCATGCCGCGCGGGAACCAGCCCAGATTGCCGCCGTCCTGGGCCGCGTTGTCCTGCGAGAATTCGCGCGCGAGGGCGCCGAAGTTGTCGCCGTCTAGCGCGCGCTGACGGATCAACTCCATGCGATTGCGTCGATCCTTCTTCTGCTGTTCGGTTTCGTTGTCGTGCGACAGCAGGATGATGTGCTGGCAATTGACGCTGTCCTGGCCCGCGAACATCTGCGGATTCTGGTCGTAGTACGCGCGCGCCTCGCCCTCGCCAACGACGATCGCCGGCGCGATGTTCTCGTCGACGTACTTGCGGATGGTCAGGTCGCGCTGGATGGCGGCGCGCACGTCGTCGCGCGCGATTCCCATGGGCGCCAGCATCTGGTCCACTTGGGTGTCGCCGCCGAATTGCTGCGAGAACTGGTCGAGCACTTTGGCCACGACCGAGTCCTCTACGGCCACGCCCGCCGCCGCGGCCTCCTGCGCGAAGATCTTGCGGTCGATCATTTGATCGAGGAGGCGCAGGTTGAAGGACGCGGTCTTGGTCGAGTCCATCATGGCGCCGGCCGTGAACGCGAGCACCGTGAGTTCTCTTCCGGTGATGGGCTCGTCGTTGACGGTCGCGATCACCTCGTCCGCCGCGAGCGAGTCGGGGAAGACGTGGGCGGCTTCTTTTTTCTTGGAACACGATGCTGCAAGCAACGTCGCGGCCGCGACGGCGAGCACCATCCGAGCGTGTAAGTGCATGATAAGTGTCCTTTGCGTTAGGGACGGCGATGATAGCAGACGGGCGCGCGGGGCGCAATCCGACGTTTACCCTAGCGGTGCTTCCCCACGCCCACCTGCGCGCACGTTCGAGCGACTGGGCAGGCCGAGCAACGGGGAGAAAGAGGCGTGCATACGCGCTGTCCGAATCCGACCATGATTTCGTTGACGTCGATCCATCGCGCGCGGGGGACGATTTTCATGAGGTCCTGTTCGGTTTCGTCGGGTCTTCGAGTTCGCACCCATCCCAACCGGTTCGAGATTCGATGCACGTGGGTGTCAACACAGATGGCGGGGGTGCCGAAACCAAGCGACACCACCAGCGCCGCCGTCTTACGACCGACGCCCTTGAGGTCGAGCAACACGTCGATCGATTCGGGGACTTTGCCGCCGAATTCCGTTTCGAGGCGGCGCGCCACGTCGCGCACGGTACGCGCCTTGGTGCGATAGAAGCCGGCCGGGTAGATGGCGCGCTCGATGCGCCTCACGTCGAGACGCGCCAGGTCGCGCGCGGTGGGCGCGAGCGCGAACAACCGCGCCGACGCGGCGTCGGTAACGTCGTCTTTGGTGCGCAGGCTCAAGAG
>Ga0105092_10002047_pt1 | contig 10763 bp, 3 predicted proteins | sample PPLLak2March2015_FD_87021 | JGI IMG/M metagenome (GOLD analysis project Ga0105092, IMG submission 87021) | Freshwater sediment microbial communities from Prairie Pothole Lake near Jamestown, North Dakota, USA - PPLs Lake P7 Core (1) Depth... | ecosystem: Environmental > Aquatic > Freshwater >...
CCGGGCTGGGAGCCCGGCGAAAACGATGGTTGCAGCTCGCCGGTTCAGGCCGACCCCGGGGGTCGGCTGCCGGACTCTGGAGAGTCCGGCCACAATAAAAGCCCCGTTCACCACGGCTGGTTGCACCGACTTCGCCCAAATGGCATTGGGCGAGACGCCTGCGCTCCCAGCGGACGCCTCCACTTTCGAGGCCCTCAGGCCGGTCGACGCATGACTATAAGTAGTTATTCAGGCTTCCTTGGGAGGCCTCGCACTGCCACCACACTCGATATCGTATCTAAAGCGCTTTTTCAACAGGCTCGCCGCTCCAGCTGAAAAGCTCGGACGAAGTTCGGGCCTCCGCAAAAATGCGCCTGGCTGTCGCAACGACATCGTCCTTGGTGCCCGCCAGATCCTTAGTTTCGCCCTGATCGTCCTTGAGGCTGTACACCTCGATCGGCCCATTCGGATCAACCGAGACGCCCAGCTGGACCGCCTTCCAATCCCCGATCCGAACTGCGCGCTTCCCGCCCTGCTCATGAAACTCCCAGTACAAGTACTCGTGCTGCCATTGTTCGTTTTTTTTGCCGAGAAGTGTGGGGAGGTAACTGATTCCGTCGACGTGACCGGGAGCGGGCACCATCGCCAGGTCGCAAGCGGTGGGAAGGAAATCCCAGAATGCCCCGACCAGGTCTGACTCGGATCCAGCCCGGACACTTCCCGGCCATCGTGCGATCAACGGCACCCGAATACCGCCCTCGTAAAGGTCCCTTTTGCCGCCTCGAAGAGAACCACTGGAGTGAAAATCGTCCCGGTGATGTCCGCCTTCGCTCATAGGGCCGTTGTCGCTGGTGAAGAACACCAGGGTATTTTTATCGATGCCCAGCCCTCGCAGCTTAGCCAGGATTTCTCCAACCTCCCAGTCCAGCCTCGAAACCATGCCGGCGAAGGTTGCCTTCGGATGAGGTTCAGCCCGATAGTGTGCGCCTTCGAAGGGATCCTCCGAAAAGCTTCCCTCGTACCTGTTCTTCCACCGAGGCGGGGCATAGAGATCGGCGTGGGGCAACTGCACAGACAGATGCAGAAAAAAGGGTCCGGAAACGTGGGCTTCGAGGTACCTCAGCGCATCCTCGAGAAAGAGGTCCTGGCTGTATTTATCTCCTTCGTTCTTATGGTTCCCCGGGAATCTCAGAATTTCCCCGTCACGCCACAATTCGGTCGGGAAGTAGCGATGTGCCGCCTCATGCCCGAGAAAGCCGAAGAAATGATCGAATCCCTTCCGGTTCGGGTGTCGAGGGTCGTCCACGTCACAGGAAACGCCGGATTTGCCGATCATGGCCGTGTGGTAACCGGCATCTTTCAGGAGGCGGGCGACGGTGAGGTCCTGCGGATCCGGCCGCAAGCCCACCCGGCCGTTCCCTCGCACAAAAGTGTGGCCTGTGTGCAGTCCTGTAAGCAGGCAAGCGCGTGAGGGCGCCGAGACCGTCGAACCCGCATACTGCTCGGTGAACCGCATTCCTTCGGCCGCCATGCGGTCGATCTGGGGGGTTTGAATTTGCCGCTGACCGTAGCAACCGAGGTCTCCATAACCCAGGTCGTCCGCTAAGATCAGTATTATGTTAGGTTTGGGAGAGTCGCCCGAAGAGAGCCTCGTGCACCCGCCCAGCAGTATTCCTGCCGACGCCAGTCCGCCGCCCTTGATCCAGTCTCTTCGGCTGAATCGATTCATCACGATTTTCTCCCTCAAAGAGCGTTCCATGGGGCCATACTAGTCTCGGTCGCTAACCGACAGAAGACGACATCGGGCGACACAGGCTCTTCGCCGCCCGTTGCCGTGATGATTCCCCTATAAGGCGATGCTAGCCTTGCGGCGTTACACGATGATGACGGAGGAAATTGAAATGAGATTCTCTTTCAGTAGACCGCAAGTATTTGTGATGGCACTCGCCGCCTGGCTTTCCGTTGGAATCCTTTGCGCGCAGCAGGCAACGGTTCAGGGAGTTGTCACCGACTCCACCGCCGGCAGGATCCCCGGGGCGGAAATCAAGGTGACCAATGTCGCTACGGGAACATCTCAGTCAGTTCTGACCAACGACGAGGGGTTCTATTCGATCCCATTCCTTATTCCGGGAACCTATCGCCTGGAAGTCAGCCTGACCGGCTTTGCGACGGCCCGCCGCGACAGCCTGAAACTGGACGTGGATAAGACTGCCCGGGTCGACGTCGAGCTCCAGGTGGGCGAGCTGTCTCAAACCGTCGAGGTGCCCGGCACGAGCGCGATCATGGACACGGAAACCTCGGTTGTGGGCCAGGTGATCGACAACAAGCGAATCGTCGAGCTGCCCTTGAATGGACGGAATTACCTCGATTTAGCACGCCTGACCGTGGCAGTCGCGCCGGACACCGGCAGTCGCACTAGCTCCAAGGGAACTTTCAGTTCGGCCGGACAGCATGCATACCAGACCAACGTTCTCCTGGACGGGATTGACAACAATTCCCGGGCTTCGGGCGGACAGCTCGGCTACGAAGCGCAAGGAGTAACGCCGTCCATCGACGCAGTTTCTGAGTTCAAGGTCGTTACCAACAACAACTCGGCGGAGTACGGCTTCCGCATGGGCGGCACAGTGATTGTGCAAACGAAGAGCGGCAGCAACCAGTTCCACGGCTCGTTGCATGAGTTCGTGCGCAACGAGATCTTCGACGCCAAGAACTTCTTCGCCGGGAACGAGAACCCACCATACAAGCGCAACCAATTCGGCGGCACCTTCGGCGGACGCATTGTCCCCGACAAGCTGTTCTTCTTCGGCAGCTACGAGGGGACCAGAATCAGGGTCGGAGAGTCAAACACGTCCACCGTGCCGACGCTGGCATTCCGCCGCGGCGACTTCACCGGTTCGAAGACCATCTACAATCCGGCGACGACCGGACAGGTAGGGTCGAAGTGGGTGCGCGACCCGTTCCCGGGCAACCAGATACCCGCGACCCAGTTCGATGCGGTTGCGTCTAAGATAATCAACCTTTATCCGGAACCGAACGTGCCGGGAGCAGGAGTCGCCAACAATTATTCTTTTACGGGTTCCCGAAGCGACGATACCAACCAATATGACTCTCGAATCGACTGGTATGCTTCAGAAAGAAACCGGGTGTTCGGTCGGTACAGCCGGCGCCAATCTAACGGAGTCGATCCCGGTCCGCTCCCGTTGCCGGCCGATGGCGGACAATGGCAGACGACCACTCTTACCAGCAACAACGTCGTGGGGAACTGGAACCTTGTGGTCTCTCCCACGATGTTCAACGAAGTGCGCGCGGGCGGCGTCGCGACGCGCAGCATTTTGGACGTCCCCTGGGATGAAAACTACAACAGCAAGCTGGGCATCGCGGGGCTGCCCGACTTCGGGGACGACAACTCCCGAGGAATGAGCCGGTTTAATGCCACGAATTACGCCTTTGTCGGCACCCGCCTTTTCTGGCCCAACCGGAACAATTTCGACTTTCTGCAGCTCTCGGACCATCTCACCGTGGTGAAGGGCGTTCATGTCCTCAAAGGAGGGGTCGAATTCAGACGAGAGAAGGTATTCCGGCGCGCGGCTCGTTACGGCAGGGGTGCGATGTCCTTCAACGGCTCCTTCTCGCAGGACCCCAGCAAGCGCGCCAGCACGGGTGACCCCATGGCCGATTTCCTGCTTGGCCTGGCGAGCGGCGGGTTCATCGGAAACCAAAACGGCGAAACGGCGGTCACTCGGAACTACTCCCTCTATTTTCAGGACGACTGGAAGATCGCCTCCCGGCTGACACTGAACCTGGGCGTGCGTTGGGATCGCTTCGGACCTCCCAGCTTCAAGGAGACACCGGTGAGCCGGTTCGAGTTCACGCCCGGTGACCAGGACTATCGGATCGTCTATCCGGCGGACGAAAGCGACGTCGGTGGCACGCATGACAACAACAATTTTGCTCCCCGCATCGGGCTGGCTTTTCAGGCTGCGCCGAAGACCGTGCTCCGCCTCGGCTTCGGAATCTATTATGGGGAACCGGACGCGCTCACGCAGGACGGAGACGGCAAGTTCGCTCACCAGCCGCCGGAGTACACCGAGATCGGTTTCACAACCGATCGGTTAAAAAGGCCGGCACTTATCGTTTCTCAGGGTTATCCGACCGGGTTGTTCCCGGCAACGGGCATTCAAAGGGACGTCACTGTCAGGACCGCGGAAAAGTACATGCCCTCCCAGTACTCTCAGCAATGGTTCCTGGATTTGCAGCGCGAGTTGCCGATGGAAACCGTGCTCACGGTGTCCTACATTGGCGGTGCGACCCGGCACATCAGCTACACCGAGAATCTCAACGAAGTTCCGGGGCCAGGATCGGCAACCGTGGAAGAACGGCAGCCCTGGCCGTATTTTAATCTGATCAACAAACGTAACGCTGGGGCAAACGCCAACTACAACGCGCTCACCGCGAAGGCTGAGAAGCGGTTCTCCCGAGGCATGACCTACCTGATGGCTTACACCTGGTCGCATGCAATCGATGAGGGGGCCGGGGTGCTGGATGACGGCACTCTCGGCGCCGGCTTCCGCAGCATCTACCACAGGGACTGGAACCGGGGGAACTCAAACTACGATGTGCGGCACAACTTCGTGACGAGTTTGGTGTACGACCTGCCGTTCGGGCAGGGGCGGCGGCTGGGAGGCGACTGGAACCGCGCCACGAACGCACTCCTCGGCGGTTGGCAGCTGGGCGGCATCTTGACAATGCGGACCGGCCAGCCCTTTTCACCGACCGTGAACGAGGATGTCACGAACACACAAACGACCAATTATCCGAACCGCGTCGGCGTGGGCGACCTTCCTCCCTCGGAGCGGAGCATTGACCGCTGGTTTGATCTTTCCGCCTTCGCGGTACCGGATGACCTCAGCTATGGGAATTCCGGGCGCAACATCCTGTTTGGGCCGGGATTTAACAGCATCGATCTCAAGATCGGCAAGAACTTCTACTTCGGAGATGAACGACGGCTGGAGTTCCGGTGCGAGATGTTCGACTTCACGAACACACCGCATTTCGGCCTGCCTGGTCCGACGAGTACCGATGTTCTTCGGTTCACGTCCATCGACGCTACCAGCGTGGGCCAGATCCGTACGGCCTACGAACCTCGCCGTATTCAGTTCGGCCTGAAGCTGGCCTTCTGAGCCAGGCTTGCTGACTGTCAATCCTGTTAATCCTGTCTGAAGAGACTCTAGACAGGATTAACAGGATTGACAGGATTCAGCCTGGCGAGTCTTCCACCCCTCAATCCTCCCAGCTACACCTCACCTCATTGACCTCTCCTCATGCCGCTGCTACCATGCCACACGGGGAAAGAGGAGAAATCCCCGAACCCACTGCCGTGGAATCAAGCCTGCCCGATCAATCAGAACAGAAAACCAGCGGCGGTCCCAGGGACCGCCTGGACTCCTGGAAGGAGATTGCCGCCTATCTGAAGCGAGACGTGCGAAGCGTGCAGCGGTGGGAGAAGGCAGAAGGACTGCCGGTGCACCGACACGAGCACGGCGAGCGTTCGACCGTTTATGCGTTTCAATCACAGCTCGATAACTGGCTTAGGGAGAGAGAAGCAAGATCTCGCAAAAGTCTGTGGACTCGCCACCGAAAAGTCCTGGTGGCCGGCGCGGGCCTCCTCGTCTCAGTCTTGCTTTTTTGGGCCATCTTCCGACTAAGCCTCAGGGAACCCAACGAAACCCCGTTCAGGACCATTCCGTTGACAAGCATGAAGGGGGAAGAGCGCTATCCAGCTTTTTCTCCGGACGGGAACGAGATCGCTTTCGCCTGGCGGCAATTCGGTGCCGACGACTTTGACATATACACCATGCACGTTTCGGGCGGGGCGCCCGTTCGCCTCACGACCTCCCCGGCCTCGGACTTCGGTCCCAGCTGGTCGCCGGATGGCCGTCAGATTGCCTTCTTCCGCGAACACAGCGACGGCATCATGGCTCTGGTGATTCCTCGTTCGGGGGGAGGCGAGCGCGAGGTAGGCCGGCTGCGCTCCCGGCCCTACAGGACAGAGTGGGTGTTCTGGCAGAGCGCCTGGACTCCCGACTCAAACCGCCTGCTTGTGGAAGACCAGATTGAGGGCGAACAGACATCCCGGATCGTTTCTCTGTCGGTCGAGACAGGGGAGGAGAAACCGATAACTTCTCCTCCGCCGGGCCTCAGCGATTGGAGCCCGGCTCTGTCTCGGGACGGGGCTACCATTGCTTTCCTCAGAGGAGGAACCAGGGACGCCGCCAATGTGCACCTTGCCCCGGTTCAAGGCGGAAGAGTGAGAGCACTGACCTCCGATAGCCCGCAGATCACCGGTTTGGACTGGAGCTCGGACGGGAAGAGCATCATCTACTCGGCCTACTTCTCAACGGAAGGGAGCCACCTCCTGCGAATTCCCGCCGAGGGAGGCGAAGCTAAGCCCCTCCAGTTGGGGCAGACCGGCTGGGAGCCGACCATAGCCCGCCAAGGGAGTCGCCTGGCGTACAGCCGGAGATCGCTCAACTGCGACATCTGGCGAGTGGATACGACGGCGAAATCCGACCCCGGTAAAAACCCCAAATGCATCATCTCCTCCACCTTTCCGGATAGCGATCCGTCCGTCTCACCGGACGGCAGGCAGATCGTGTTTGCGTCTCACCGGTCGGGCGCGCGGCAAATCTGGAGATGCGAACGGGACGGGTCGGCGCCGGTCCAGTTGACCTCCCTCACGGCCCATCAGACCGGTAGCCCCCGCTGGTCGCCCGATGGCCTCCAGATCGTTTTTGACAGCCAGGCCTCGGGAAACTTCGACATCTATGCAATGAACCGTGATGGAGGCCGCCTCCGACTCCTGACCCGCCACCCGGCCGCCGATGTACGGCCGAGCTGGTCCAGGGATGGCCGTTGGGTTTATTTCAGCTCAAACCGGAGCGGGAAGTGGCAGATCTGGAAGGTGGCATCCACGGGTGGCGAGGCCGTCCAGATCACCGGAATCGGCGGAGGATTCGAGCCGTTTGAAGGACCGCGCGGTGATTTCGTTTATTTCGCCAAAGAATACAATACGCCGGGCATCTGGAAGGTCCCAACGGGCGGCGGCCAGGAGCAACAAATCTCGAGTGCCGGTAGAGAGCGGGCCTGGTCGATCGCAGACGAGGGCATTTACTACCTCGACAGCCATACCCCGGAAGGTCCAGCCCTCATGTTCCTCGACTTCGCAACCGGAAGAATCGCATCGGTCATGCACTTAGGCGTCGGACCCTGCCTCGGCCTCTCTTCATCGCGCGACGGCAGCTTCATTCTTTATGCTCAGTTCGAGGAACGGACCTCCGACATCTTCCTTGTTGAGGGTTTCCGCTGATAAAGGGGATCGGGAGAGGATCATTCTCCGCACAATTCGCGGACCCACAAAATCTCACACAACCCCGAAGGGGGCATAAGCGCTGACTTAGTGGTCATTTCCATAAATACGATGATGTATCGAGCAGCGGGCACGATCTGTTTGTAGTTCCGCCTTCAGGCGGGCAGTGTAGAGCCTGCCCGTTGCTAATGGCACGCTATTCACTGCCCGCCTGAAGGCGGAACTACAAACTACAGATCTCTGTCGCCCCGTCCCGGCTGCTCACTTACGCGCCCTTCCGCGGATCGCGGCCAACAGCTCCTCGGATGGTACCGTCTTGAGGAGATAGCTCTCGGCCCCTGCCTGAATCATTTTGTCGATGGTTTCGGGTTCCTCGTACATCGAGAGGGCAACGATTCGGATCTCTGGCAGACGCGCTTTGATCTGGCACGTGGCTTCCTGGCCACTCAAGACGGGCATTGACACATCCATGATGAGGACGTCCGGCCGAAGCTCCCAAGCAAGATTGACCGCCTCTTGACCGTTCGAGGCCTCGCCGACCACCTGGATGTCGGGCACGTCCTTCAGCAGCGCCACCAACCCGTGCCGCACAATCTCGTGATCGTCCACCAGCACCACACGCAGGGCGCCGTTGAATGACGCAGGAGGAACGACGGAGGAGGGACTGGTTATTTCGTCGGCCCTTTGTCCTGCATCCTCTGTCTTGTGTCCTTTGCCGTCTATCCGCGGGAGGTCCGGCACAACAAGGTGGCACCGGGTTCCTTTGCCTGGGACACTCTTGATTTTCATCCGGCCGCCGAGCAGCTCGACGCGTTCGCGGATGCTCAGCAGTCCCAGCCCGGCCGTCTCCTTGAGTGCCTGCGGGTCGAACCCTCGCCCCTGATCGGAAACGCTCAGGCACACGTAGTGCCCGATCCGCCGCACTCGGATGGCGGCCTCCTTGACCTGGGCGTGCTTGACGACATTGAACAGCATCTCCTGTGCCCCGCGGACCAGGAACATCGTAAGAGCTTCCGACTGCAAAATCGCCACACCGGAGAGGTCGACAGTCAGGCCATGACGGGCCCGCGCCCATTGCGCCAGCCATTGAAGAACTTCAGTCAGATTGTTCATGTCCAGCACGGGAGGACTCAGATCGTGCGACAGGCTGCGGGATTTCTGGATGGCCTCTTTCAGCATCTCGTCAATCTTCTCGATTACCTCCCGCCGCGAATCCTGCTTCGGCCGGCCTTTCAGCAGACTCAAATGGAACCTGGCCCCGGCAATCTGCTGTTGGAGATCCTCGTGCAGGATCACCGCGATACGCCGCCGCTCCCGCTCCTCCGCCTGTGACAGCTCGAGCGTCAGCTTTTGAAGCTGCCCGGCCCGCCGCTGCAACTCTGCCGTCCGCTGGGCGACCTTGCTCTCGAGAGTAGCATTCAGCTCCCGCAGCGATTTCTCGGCCTGCTTGATCTCGGTGATGTCAACCAGGACATGAACGGCGCCACGGGGCCGGCCCTCCTCGTCCCGCAGGGGCATGCCATAGCCCAGCACATGCCGGATTGTGCCGTCCCCGAAGACCAGATCGAACTCGAAGTCCTGCACCGGGAAACCTCGCGCGGCCCGTTGCGCAGGCAACTCCTCGTTGCTCAAATCCCGGCCGTCCTTGACCGCCCTGAAATGGCGCGGCCTGGTTTCGCTGGATGCGCTCAGTGAGGCCTCCGCGCCGCGGGGGTTTCGCAGGAGCTCGTCCGCCGCCCGGTTGCCCGTGAGGTGGAGGCCATTCGGGTCATGAGCGATGAAAACGGGTGTCGGGACAGCCTCCAGGAGAGCCGCCAGTTCCGCCGCCCGCTCGCGTTCGCGGCGCTCGCTCTCCCGCAACTCCTCCTCGGCCCGCTTGCGCTCGGTGATATCGAGCGACGTGCCAATCATGCGTGCCGGCTGGCCGGCAGCCTCGAAGACCACCTCCGCCCGTGCATAGATCCACTTTGTAGAAGAACCGGGCAGGACGATTCGGTACTCCACGTCATAGGGCCTCCTGTCGGCAAGCGCGTCTTCAATCGCCTGTACCACGATTTGTCGGTCCTCGGGATGAATATGGACCAGAAATGAATCGTAAGTGGGGACAAACCCCTCAGGATCCAAGCCGAAGATGCGGTAGGTTTGTTCCGACCAGACAAGCTCGCCTGATGTAATGTCCCATTCCCAGCTGCCGATGTTCGCGATCTTTTCGGCCTGAGAGAGCATGGCCTCACTGCGGCGCAAGGACTCTTCGGCCCGCTTGCGCTTGGTGATGTCCCGGACTACGGACACCGATCCGATGATGGCACCGCTGGCATCTCTTACCGGGGCAGCACTGACCTGCCGATAGCACAACTCACCCGTGGCCGGGGTTCGGATGATTTCCTCCTGATCTTTCACTACTTCGCCCCGGAGAGCGCGTAGAGGCGGAGTTTCATCAACGGGACGGAGAGTGCCATCAGGACGATACACTTCCAGTGTCGCGGCCAGTTCCTCGACCTGCAACGCCTCGCCAAATCGGACACTGAACTCCCGCCTCCCAGCAGGATTCACCAAGGTGAACTTCTTCTCGGAGTCGGCAAACCAGACCTCGTCGTTGATGCTGCCCAGCAGTGACGACAGTCTGTCTCTCTCTTGTTGAACCGTAGCCAAAAGCTTCTGTTTCTCCTCCTCGGTCTGCTTGCGCTCGGTGATGTCATTAAAGACGATTCCGACCTGACGGCTTTGCGGAAGGCCGGTGGGAAACGCGGAAACTTCATACCAGCGGCCCAACGCTTCGGCGCGATTCTCGAGACTGACCGGTTCACTCGTGAGAGCGACCTTCCCGAAAATATCGAACCAGTACTGTTCGTGCCCCGGCGCAAGGTCGCGCATCAGTTTGCCTTGGGCGTCTTTGAATCCCGTTTGTTTCTCGAAGGCGGCATTGATCTCCAGGAAGCGGTAGTCGATCGGGTTGTCGCCCGCATCGAACAGCACTTCGATGATGCAAAAGCCTTCATCCATCGAGTTGAATAGAGTCCGGTAGCGTTCCTCGCTGTCGCGCACTCTTTCCTCCGCCTTCTTGCGATGCTGCATTTCGGCCGCCAGCGCGTCGCGCGAGACGGTGGTTGCGCGGAGCTCATCCGCCATGCGGTCGAAGGCTTGCCCGAGCCGGCCGATCTCGTCGGTGGAGGAGAGGCCGATGCGGTGCGTCAGATCGCCGCTGCCGATGACCTCGGTCCCGTGCCGGAGGCGATCCAGCGGGCCGGTGATGCGCCGCATCATTCGCACCGACCCGAGTGTCAGCAGGCCGGCGGCGCCTGCGACAAGGATAAAAACAAACGCACCGGTTCTGCGTTGCGTAACTGTGCTCTCGCTGATGATGAGGCTATCGAGCCGTGTCGCACGAGACACGATGGACCGGCAGCGAATGAGAATC
>Ga0105092_10002048_pt1 | contig 10760 bp, 18 predicted proteins | sample PPLLak2March2015_FD_87021 | JGI IMG/M metagenome (GOLD analysis project Ga0105092, IMG submission 87021) | Freshwater sediment microbial communities from Prairie Pothole Lake near Jamestown, North Dakota, USA - PPLs Lake P7 Core (1) Depth... | ecosystem: Environmental > Aquatic > Freshwater >...
AAAATGTGGATCAGGCTCGCGCGGTCCGGTTTGATCGGATCCAAGATGTTCTCGAGCGCCTTTTGCAGCGTCCTTCGGAATACGGGAAACATGAGTTCGTCGGATTTTATCCCCTTATCCCACTGCTTCAGCTCTTGAACTACCTTGCTCTTGTTGTCCAGTTGAACCCTTCGGATCGGCCGTCCTTGGCGTTTCAGGGTGGGGATTTCGACGATCGAAGAGGATCCTTCACGCCAAAAGAAACAGCCTTTCCTCAAAAGCATGGCTTCTCCGAGCCTGCACCCCGTTTCGCCGATGAACCGAAGAGAAATTCCGTATGGATCTTCGATTTTCTTGGTTCCAGAAATGACCTTTTGAAACTCTTCCACAGAGAGGACCTTCCGGGGATCTACAGAGGTCTCCATCGTAGAAACGACGCCCCGGTAATACTTTGATTTGCAGCATCCCTCTAGGCATGAGATCGATCGCCCGTTCTTCTCGCCCTTTTTGCAGCGATGGGACTTTGGGGTACAAACCTTCCCCCTTTTACCGATGTTGTACCGGGCCTTGAACGGTTTGCTACAGATATGGCAGATTGCGGAGAATGAGTACGGGTTTTCTTCGGTCGAAGATTTCATCTAGCCAATTATACCTAGGTATACCTTGATTTCCCAGTCTTGAAGCGTACACTCTCTTCATGAGCCGCCGCCGGGCTCATCGGCGGCCTGATCGGGTTCTGGATTGAGTGCAGGAGAAAAAGACCGAGCCGGGCCCGCCAACTACCTTCTTCTTTTCCTGATTGGCCTGCGGGTTGGCTTTGAGGGCGCGGCGCTAGGCCGGATCGTGACCGTGGGGCGGGCTGGGTTCGGCGGGGCCTTCCCGACTTCTACTTGGGCGAGGTCCGCCAGCATGAAATCTTTGGGTTTTCTGGCCTTGATGAAAACGCCGGGCTTGAAGGGATCGTCGGCGAGGACCTCGATCTGCATATCCCGGAAGATGGATCGGAAATCCTGCTGAGTGTAGCGCCAATGGTCGTGGGGATAGCCGTGATACTCAAACCCGGGGCTCCGGGTCGTGATGAAGAGCAGTCCTTCGGGGGCGAGGACCTGCTTCATGTTGAAAATGGCCAGCTTCCAGTCCGGCGTGTGTTCGATCATCTCCGTGGACACAACGATTTCGAAGGATCCCGGGCCGAAGATCGCGACTAGGTTATTAACGTTGCAGACCTTATCGACGCCCGGCCCGGCCTGAAAGTCGACTCCGATGTACTCGCGGGGAGAGCAGGCGGTGAAAAGCGGCCGTGCCGTGCCGTTCACGTTCATGGAACCGACTTCGATGATCCTCTTGCCGAGGATCTCGGCCGGCACTATGCAGCCTTGGAACCAATCGAGTACGGGTCCGTGCATAATTTCTTCTGGTAGTTTACTTCACAACGGGCAATTTTGGCCTAAAATAGGCCTGTATATAAAGGAAGAGAGGGAATCGGGATGGCATCTTTCAACTGGTCCCAGCCGTGGTATTTCTACGCTCTTTGGGCCGCGGCCGCGTTCGGCGCGACGATCATCTTCAATTCATTCGCTGAGTGGGCCCTTCACCGCTGGGTCCTTCACCAGCGCCGGGCCCTGCTTCCCTACCCCTACGAGAAGCACGACCGCCAGCACCACGTCATCTTCGGCGCCGGCGAGACGTACCACGCCAAGGACGACTTTATGCGATCGCATATTACCTTCACTATTTTGGATTACGTCCTCATCCTGACGGCTAATCTTCCGCTCTGGATCGGAGTGGAGCTCCTGACGGGGCGGCCGTGGATGTTGGGCGGTTTTTTGGCGACTTTGGCCGGCCTAGAAGCCTTTAACCGGCTCCATCTTATGTTCCACGACCCTAAGGATACGTGGTTCCAAAAGACGCGGTTCTTCCTGTTTTTGAAGGAACATCACCGGTTACATCACGGGGACACGTCGAAGAACTTCAACGTCTACTTCTTCCCGCTGGCCGACTGGCTGCTGGGAACGATGGTTAAAGGTAATTCGAAATGAGCGAATGTAAGAACCCGACGTATGAGCAGATGCTGGAGTACGGAGACGTCCTTCACTGGATAAAGTGCTTATTATGCGAAAACAAGGTTTCGTGCTGGAATAGACTTGGAGGTTTCGTGTTTCCGTACGTGTGCGGCCCATGCAAGAAGGCTCATCCGTCCGAAGCGGAATCAGCGAACAAGTCATACTGGGAAAAGGATCAGAAAACAAAGAAGGAAGGGCGTCCCCCTGTAACGACATGGGAACCCTTCCAAGAAGAACGATATCAGATTCCCTGCGAAAAGTGCGGCGCGAAAAGGTGCGAGCTCCAGTGGGAGGAATACCATCAAGGCCGCGTGGTCCGCCTCCATCTTTGCTGGGAATGTTTTTACGGCCCAAGCACCCTGGTACAGTCTCCAAGGAAAATACCAGGGTCAGAACCGTTCAGAGAATGGGAGTCGGTAATAGAGCTTCGGGTTAGAATGGGTTTGGGTTAACCGTTGACGGCCCCGGGCAGCCGGGATAATATCAGGACACACAGGTACCCCAACCCCCAGACATATCCCTTGGCTTGCAACGAGCCGAGGGCCTTTTGGAATTAAAATGGCCCCAGCTGTAGTAGTAACCCCGGCCCCTGTCGGGCCGGGGCCCAATCACGAAATCTAAAAAGGTATACCCGACTCCTGAAGTGCTCCAGGAGTCGGGTATCTAGGGGGTGATGCGAGCTAATATTGGGGGCGCCTTCGCTTTTTTGTGCGAGATCTTCCAATGCTGGGAGCTTCATGTCTGGCCTCGTCGACAGCCACAGAAGCCCCTTCTTTGCAGGCTCTTACCAAGGATTTCTTCTTTCCGTATTTCCAGGCGCAATGATCTGCGGCCCTTCGAAAGATTGCTTTTGTTTTCTTCGCCATCACCGCCTCCGGTTCTCTACATTTCCGGCCGCATGCAAATTTGATTCCGGCCGCATTAGCGGCGCCTCCGTTGGGATCTGGCTGAGAGGGGCGAAAGCCACGTGACTCTCGCCCCTCCCAAAGTTTAGCCGTTTACGAAATTCTGATCCAGCGTAACGGCGGTCTGCGCGTAGAGCTTGCCGATGACCGACGCGCCGGTCTGAACGGCGATTGACGTCTGGTCCAGGATGAGTACCTTAAAATCCGCGCCCGGCCCAATCGTGGTAGCTCCCGCAACCTGCCAGACGATGTTCTTCGCCTGGGCGCCGCCGCTCAAGAAGATCTCAACGCCAGCAGCAACCGCGAGAGTTCCGTCGATCTGAATGATCCAGGTATCGTCGGGGCCTCCCTGGAACTGCATGTTCGTTGCAATCGTGACGCCAGTGGTAAACTTGTAAACGCCCGGGATGAGCGTGAGGCCGCCGATAAGGCCAGCGTTTACGTCGGTGAAATCGGCCGGGCGCCCGGCGGCGTCGGTATACGCAGCCTCCATATCCAGTACGGCGGCGGTCAGCAGGGCCGGAGTAGGCGGCGCGTAATCGGCCGCGTACACTCTCCCGACGACCTGGGCCGAGGTCGAGAATTCACCTGAGCCGTCCAATACCAGAGCGAATCCTGTGATGGCAGCCGATGTGATCGGGCTCACTCCCATGTTCCCAATGATCGAGGACGTCGGAACGTTCGTGATCCCTGTTTTTGTCAGGATCTTGAAGAAGTCGGCCCCTCCAAGAAGTACCGCCGGAGGGCCTTGGGGTTCCGGGGGCGTAACGGGACCTTCGCCTCCATTTCCGGCACCGCCCGCACCGCCGGCACCGTCACCTCTTCCGCGCGTGGCCCACGGCGATGAGGCCGGGCCGCCGAATCTGTTGGGCGGATTGGGTGTACCGCAGGGGCCGCATGAGCCTGGGAAAGCCATAAGATGTCTCCTATAAGGGTTTGTTAAAAGTTTTCGTCTGTGAACGCTTGAAGCTCGTCTCCGTTGGTCAGGGCCGCGGAGAAGTCGGCTTCGAAGGCCTCGAGATTTCCTTCGGCCAGATCGAGTGCGTAAGCACCGGCCAGCCTCGTGTGCTCACCGAAGAGGTCAGCGAAGCCGGCAGGATCCTGAGGAAACAGCTTCCCGGTGGATTCCACGTTTCCGGCCAGAGCTGCTACCGCGGCTTCGGCTCCTGCGGAGTCTCCCTTAGCGAGGGAATCGGCCGCCAGCTTGAAGAGGGCGGTATGCTCGGCCATGAGCACGCCAGCCTCCGGGCTCCTCGTGAGATTCTGCCAATCCAGCACGGCTTTCCAGAGCGCCTTCAGGGCATCGACGGCGGCGGGTTCATTTCCGGCGAGGGCCGCTTCGAGATAGCCACGGGTATGGAGGATGTGGTTCGACCACCAGGTACGGGCGGGAGATTGAGAGGGGCGTACAGGGAAGTCGGTAGGTTGAACGAGGGGGCCGTTCTCGACGATCGGTCCATTCTGCCCATTCGGTACGGCGCTCACAACTCCGGCGAACGGGCTATAAAAACCACCGCCCGCGCCGCCGCCCCCGCCTCCTCCGTGGTTTCCGAGAAGCTTCTTCTGAGTGTTGCGCATGAAGTCAAAGTTCATCCGGGACTTGTGCAAGAGATCCTCCTCAATCTGTAGTTGTTTAGTTACCTCTTCTTGGGCGGCACGCCGCCCGCGCCGTAACGAATAACCTGTCCCACGGGGGAGATCTTTTTGGCGATCCCAGACACCGGAGCCGTAGGCGCCGGGGCAGGAGCAGGAGTAGGAGCTGCGGGCTTGGGTGCGGGCGGCACGGGCCTCGCAACCGGAGCCTCGGGCTTGGGAGCCACCGCAGGCTTCGGAACGGGAGCCACAGGCTTGGGAGCAACGGGTTTCGCAACCGGAGCTACAGGCTTGGGCGCGACAGGCTTCGCCACGGGAGCTGCGGGCTTAGGAGCCACCGCAGGCTTCGCAACCGGCGCCGCCACAGGCTTCGGAGCAACGGGTTTTGCCGGGGCTGGCTTTGCGGCGGGCTTCGGCGCTGGCTTAGGAGCAATTGGATTAGGCATTTTTTGTCCTTTCAAATCTTAGGCGAAAAGAATAAGTGCCAGAACTCCGGCGCCGATGGCGAGCGGCACGACCGGAATTCCTGCGACGTCGCCTCCGGCGGAAGGCCAGGGGGGAGGAACGTCGATAATCTGGCTTCCCACAACTTTCTTTTCCGCGACGCCAGGGTAGTTTGTCGTGGGGCACTTCGGGCAGCCTGGAGGAAAGCCCGTGCCGTCGGAGCAGATGACGCCGCCTTCTTGGGTTGCCTGGCAGTTGTAGCCGGGCGGGACCGGCTGATCTCCGGAAAGGTAGGGGTTCGTACCGACCGGCCGACGCGCGAGGCCCATGAACATTCCGGAGCTGAAGGGGCGAGCTCCTGGTAGCCGGGCGCCTTGGGGTCGAGCGCGGCCATAGAGCTGATCCTCTTCTTCTCTTAGGGCGTCGTGATATGGACATCCAAGCTCGTGCCCTTCCATTTCGAAGGTGGAGTCCATCTTGGCTCGACACTTGCAGCCCATCAGATCGGACTTTTCTTCTTCCTTCTCATCTCGGAGGGCACATCCGAGCACGGCGCCGACTGCGCCAGCTCCCAGTGCAATGGCAAGGTTCATGGCTATTCCTTTCAGTCTATCTTGTTTCTAGAAGTATCGCGTGAAGGGTCCCGGCTTGAGGGCGATTGGACCCATACGAACGCCGCCGGATAAAGGTCCGGGTTGCTGCGGCCGCATCGTAACCTTCGAGTTCCTCTGCTGAGGCTTCCCTTGCATCGGAACTTGAGGGCCTCCTGTGGGAGACTTGGCGCATACCGGGCAATCGGCGCCGGATGCAGGGCTCATCCCCTTCTTTGTGTTCATCTTTTTCCTTTCAGGTTACTTCTTTGCGATCGGAACGCCGCCCGGATAAAAATGCTGCACCTTCCCCAAAGGGAGAGGCTTTGCGGTCTTTGCCCCATCGGGCAACTGACCTTTTGGCGGTTGAGGTTTTTTACCGGGCCCCTCTTTGCAGCACCCCATAACTTGCCTCCTTACCCATTCTTCCTTCTATTTCCCTTTCCGCCCCAGCTTCTTGATGACGCACGCCTTGGCGGCCTTCTTCTGCTTGGGCGTCCACTTCTTGAACGGCTTGACACCGACTTGCTTCCCGCACGTACGCCACGCGTTGATGGTCGGGTTTGCCTTCCGCTTCTTCTTGCGAGCCATCTGTTTCTCCTTTATTACCTAAGAAATTTTAGAGATTCCCTTAGTTTCTTTATGGGGACAAACTCCGTTGTTGTGATACTTTCCTAAGTTACAGCTCCAGCAGTGAAGCTGGAATCCGTCTTTTGGATATCCGTTTTTCTCCAGCCATTCATAAAGTCGGTTCTTTCCTATTTTACGCCTGTGTGCAGCCCCGTCGTTATTTACGTGGTCAAATGTTAGAAATTTCCAATTAGGCTCTCCGCAGCAAGTACATTTCCCCCCATAAGCCTGGTACGCCCGTTTCTTTTGCTCTTCGCGACGCCTCTTCAAAAGAAGCGACCTTCGGTCTTTACTATTCTTGTTATATAAAGCTCTTTCGGATCTTGTGCATTCAAAACACTTGTACTGCCTCTGGGGTTTCTTTCTGTAATAAGGAGGCCAATTCTCTTCGGTAAGAACAACTTTACATCCTCTGCAAGTTGGATTGGTTAGCTTAGACAACTCTTCCTTCCTATGGGAAGCCATGTGCCCAGCTCTCTGTATCTTCGTTTGAAATCGAAGAAGGCAGGAGGGGCATTCAAAACCGACGCCTTCCTCCCTCATTGAATTGCTTTTCCACAGATCTTGTCTTTGGCATTCCGGGCTACAATATGTTTGAGAGATCGCCGCTCCGCGAAACCGCTTGTTGCAAATCTTGCAAAATTTTACATGGCAGTCGTCGCAAAACTTTCTGTTTCTTGATAAGGCTGAGCATTCTTTTCCGCAGGATTCGCATTTAATTTTTCTATCTTTCCACAACGCGTTCAGGCTTTTCATTCGGCAGACTTGCCCGCACATCTTCTGCTCAAAAAACTTGGGCTGAAATTGAGAAAGGCATACGGGGCAGGTTTTCAGATTCAACCCTTTCACCTGTACCTCTTCTCTTGGGTGAAGCTATTCCAATACTCACACTCTTCCTCAAAGTCTGACCTTCCAAGGATATAGGCATCGCCAGACTTCAGGATGTTGGCATATAGAAATTCTCCATCTTCAGTTTCGTTCGTGAGAAAATCTACATGGTTTTTTAGGTTGCAGCCTAGCCCGTTTCCGGGAGAGTGAGAGACTTTCGCATGAGACATCCACCACTCATCGGACGGGAAGAACCAAGGAACCTCTTGCCAGTCAAATATATGAACAGCGAGAAACTCTTCTAGATTTTCCTTGAGGGGGGAGATCACGATAGACTTAAAGTCTAGAACCCACGGTTTTGTAATGTGAAGAGTTATCATTTTCGAAACCGAATCTGATAATTCTTCGGATCGCGCTCTCTCGTATAGCTCTCGGTTGAGCTCGTCCAAGATGTCCGTAGGCGCCTCCGCGCGCCCCATGAAGAACTCCTCGTTACCCATTTCTACCCACCCGTCCTACCCAATTTTGAGTCCGCCTATTTGTTTCACAGAAACGGCTAGGCGGACTTGCGGCCATCCCGGTCAGGCGTCTGTGGGCGCCTTCTGGGATGAAGCCGATTTTTTCATTCCTACTTACTCTTAGTCGCAAGCCAAAAGATAAGGCCAGCCGCGGCCGCGCCGCCGGCGACGTACGCCCATGTCGGAATTCCCGCCAAAGGACCTCTCTCCTTGAAAGCCGCATCCTCAGCCTCGAATGCTTTGGTGACGCAGACGTTCAACTGAGCGGCAAGCGCGGCCTGCTCCTTGGTCCAACGCTCCTCGTACAATGCCGTCTTTAGATCGTCCATATCGCTCTGAGGAACGGTTATGCACTGGGGGTACCTGTCTTCTGCCATGTTGATGGCCCATACGACGGTCCCCGTGTCCATGATTGGAGATTTTTCCTCGTCCTGCCCGATTCGGAAGGCTCCTAGATTCTGCACTGGATAGCGAGTGATCATATTCCCCTCTTAGAATATCGGCTTACCCGGATCTCCTTGATACGTCTGAGGCAACTCGAACAGGAAGCCCTGCATATAAGGGTGCTCCTGTCCTTCTGCATACATCTTGGCGGCCTCGACGTAGATGTTCTGAGCCTCCTCGACGCCGATTTCACCCACGGCAATGTCTCGGGCGAGGTTTATCGCCAGGAAGTTCGCGGCCTCGTAGTCGCACCGGGCCGACAGGGTGCCGCGGGTGCGCTCAGGGAGGACGCTTCCGTCGAACTGGGCAATTTCGTCATAGAGCTCCGGGTCGACCTTGAAGTCGATCGATTGCTCGAGATAGTCTTCGTGGGGCGTCGGCCAGTAGTGCGCGATTCCGTCCCGGTAGACGATGGAAACCTTCCAGGGGAAGTTGTTGATCCATACCAGGCGGGTGTCGCAGGCGTCCTGCGGGGGCCCGTACTTTGAGAACATATCCCGGGCGATCTGCTGAGGCTTCTCGGGCCACAAAGAAAGGATGGCTTCTATCTCGGGGGGAAGGACCGCTTCTAGGGCGGCGATTTGTTCGGTTGGCATTTGTCCTCCCGTGGGGGGATAGGCCGGGGCGTAGGCGATCCTCTGCCCGGGCTGAATAGAAGCTCTTGCGGCGGCGCGTGCCTGAGGGAGCGGTACGCGGGGCCTCAGGGCTGCCTGGGCCGCCGAAGGCGAATATGCAGGCGTGGGGCTCGGCTTCATCGCTGGCGCAGGCAGAGGGGCCGTAGGAAGCGTGCCGGGCGATGCCGACGCGGCCGGCGCTTGCGGAAAGGCCGGATAGGAAGGAATTTCCATGTTAAGGCCGGGGATTTGGTTCCCGAAGTATGGATCGGTAGCCGGGCTCACCGCACCCGGCAAAAGGGTCCCGCCGGACGAGACCGGGGGCATCGCGGTAAAGCCGCCGCCCGGAGTGGTGACGGGGAGAGTTCCAGGGCTCGGCTTGATGGGTGTACCCGGAGACGGCGTCCGAAGCGGCGGTATTGAGGCTCCCGAGCACTCAGGAGGAACGCAAGGCGTGGGCCGAGGTCCGGAGCCGGCGCTTATATTTCTCAGCTGGCAACTTACGTCAGGGTTGTCGCTGGGAGGATTGTAGTCGAAGCGCCAACCATCGACCGTACAGGAGATGAGGCTTTGACCCAAGCGGGGGCGGGGTTTAGGGAGAGCCGCGCCCAAGAAAGCCTCTCCCCGTCTATTCCGTGAGAACACTGGTTTCCTCCTGCTCAGGGGGATGTGTTCCAACGGCCCGTTTTATAAGGCTTATTCCATCAACCAAGGCCCCGAATGCATTTAGGGATCCGAAAGTCCATCCCACAACGGAGAGGAGTCCTCGCTCCTTCTGGCCGACGTAGATTCCGAGGTAGCCCGAGACTCCATGGACTAGAAGTCTGATGATGTCGCCGCAGAACTGGGGCATGCCCAGCATTTCATTGAAGGTTTGCCCCATGGCCTGAGGGGGCATGTACTGTCCAAGCAGGGGGGAGGGGCTGCGAGGACGGAACGTAAGTGGCCTAAAGGGCCCCATATTCCGTCTCCGCTTTATCAGGCCTTCTGGCGCTTCCATGTCTCTTCGGCCTTCCGAAGTTCTGCCTCGCACCAGGCTAGGGCCTCGATAGGTAGTTTATCCCACACTTCAGGGAGGTTCAAGTGGAACTCGCTTTTTGCTGTCTTCGGAATCGAAATACAGGCCTTCAGGAAGCCTTTGGCCGCAGGGATCTTAGCCGCTTTCATAAGCTCGAGAGCGGCGTACCAAAGGGGCTCGCGCCGGAGCGGGGCTGCTTGATGGGCCTTCTCAAAAACGTCCAGGGCGTCTTCGAGCCTGTTCTGTTTTGCGATCGCACGGCCGATCTGACAGAACGCCTCGCTCTTGAAGTCCGGGGCCGGACCTTCTTTCTCGGTGTATTCCTGGAGTCTGTAGATCCCTTCCCCGATTTCGCCGGCCAAAAGAAGCTCCTGCCCGAGTTTCATGAGCGCGCCGTGATGTTCCGGGGACTCTTTGACGCACAGCCGGAGGAGTTCCAGATTTCTGTAAGACTTGTCTCTCCCCGGCGGCGGGAGATGCTCCATGGAGCAGTCGTCGAGCTTGCCTATCTTGGCCGGGGCACCCTCAGGCTCGAGAAGCTCGTGAATTCGGTATTTCCATTTCAGCCGGCCGCGCTTGAAAAGACGAAGCTTCCGGTCGCTCACCTCTACCGTCGATCCGGGGCGCCTATCAAGATGAAGCACCCGGAAGCCTTCGTATCCACCCACGCGAACAGCGTCCCGAATCGCTCCGACCGACCCCGGCCGTAGGGTCTCGTCGGCGTCAATCGAGAGGATCCAGTCGCCCGTAGCATGGGAAAGCGCCTCGTTTCTGGCGTCGGCGAAGTGGAAAGGATCTCTTTTAGTGCCGACATGAACTTCAGCGCCTTCCTTCTGGGCCATGAAGGGCGTTCCGTCAGAGGAGCCGGTATCCAAGACGACGATCTGCTCGATCCCCTTGAGCGAACGGACACAGCGCCCGACAGTATCGCGCTCGTCTTTGGCGATCAGGACGGCGGAGATCGTGGTCATTTGAGCCGTAAAGAGAATACCAAAATCACGGGTATACCGGAACTTTTTCCTGCACCGTCGTATTTATATCAGGTATACTTGGTAAACGAAAGTGGCTTTCTCGCCTTTAAGGAGTCTCTCGTGGGGAAACTATTCTGGTCACTCGCGGCCGTCACCCTGATCC
>Ga0105092_10002051_pt1 | contig 10754 bp, 8 predicted proteins | sample PPLLak2March2015_FD_87021 | JGI IMG/M metagenome (GOLD analysis project Ga0105092, IMG submission 87021) | Freshwater sediment microbial communities from Prairie Pothole Lake near Jamestown, North Dakota, USA - PPLs Lake P7 Core (1) Depth... | ecosystem: Environmental > Aquatic > Freshwater >...
AACGGGCCGTCTGGCGCACGGATCTGCTGCCCGTCGTCGCCAGGATGCGTCCTTCCCGCTTTGGCGTGGAAACGCTGATCAACATGCACTATCGCACACGCCATCAGCCGATCAGGATCGTGAAATTGGAGGGCTTGCTCCATCCGATCAAATTCGAGAAAAGCTCGCTGTCGAAGGCCTGGGATGAGTACATGCAGGAAGTGCGCCAGATCCTGCGGACCTATGCGCGCCACCCGCTCCTCACGATCATGACGTACGTCCCCGACTTTATCGAAATGCGGTCTGCCTTGTTGGCAATTTATGGCTGGATACGCAAGCGAGTTCCCCTGGCCACATTTTAGGAGGGTTTATCGCTCATCCGTGTCTACGTGACCAAAACTCCCCGGCAACCGGGGAGTTTTGGCTTTAGGTCGTACAAAACTGAGAGGTAAGCAGCCAATGCAACGTTCGCTATATAATAAGAGCAGGCTTGCTGACAATCACCGATCAAAGCATAGCAGGAAGGCAGCCATACCATGATAATTTCAAAAAAGATCAGGGGAACGATCCAGTTATTTCGGCCAGAACTTCCATTTGCGGCGGGTGTCTGTGTAATTCTTGGGGAGATCATCGCGTTAGGGAGTTCTCCGCCCTGGCGGGAGCTATTGCTCGGGTTTGCCTGTGGCTTCTTTCTCTCCGGCGCGGCGCTCACCTTAAATGATTACTTCGATATCGAAGTGGATAAGGTCAATGCACCGCAGCGTCCCATCCCGGCCGGTCTGCTTACCCCCTCGGATGCCATCGGGCTGACCGCGATCGCAACGTTGATCGGCCTCGTCACGGCGTTTTTCATCGGCCCGTTAGCTTTCATCGTTAGCGCAATCTTTTGGGTGATCGGCGCGCTGTATAACTGGCGATACAAGGCCAGTGGAATTTGGGGAAACTTAATGGTCGCCGCCTCGGTTGGGATCACGTTTGTCCTCGGCGGGATTGCTGTGGGTCAGCCGATGAACAAGGTCGTCTGGTCCTTCGGTTTGATCGCCTTTTTGATCGACCTGGCGGAAGAGATCGCGGGGGACGCAATGGATATGGAGGGAGACAGGAAGCGGGGGTCAAAGTCCATTGCGCTGACCGTGGGAAGAGACACCGCGCTGCGGATCACAGGCTCCCTGTTTGTCCTGGTGGTTTTGCTAAGCTATGTCCCCTTTGTGCTCGGCTGGCTGGAAGCCGGTTATCTGCTTCTGGTTTCTGCGATCGGTATCGTGGTGCTTCTTTTTACAATAAGGCTCGTGAGGAGTCAGACGCCGCAGGCAGGCCGGTCTGCAATGCGAGGCATATATCTGAGTATAGTATTTGGAATGATCGTCTTTATCGGCAGTCAATTCCTGGTTTGAGACGCAGGAATAATGATCGTACAAAATGCCCGCTCACCTGTTTGTGAGCGGGCACTCGATTCCAAACGCCAGACTACATGATGTTTTCAAGTATTTCAACTACGCTTTGAACGCAGGGTTTACATACTTTATTCATGAGGTCATTCTCCCGAAAAGATCCTTGCCCTTCTTCTGTGGTTAAATCACAACCGTTCAACAATTCGCGACAGAGACAGCTGCCATGCCTGGTGGCAAACTGGTCCATCAGTTCCCTCGTCCTGGCGTACGCTGCGACCGTGACGGTCCGGTCCTCATTTTCTCCCCGGCCATGTTTGGCACCCAGGGCCATGATCCCACCGGTCACCGCCCCGCAAACCTCCCCTTTTCTACCCATCCCTGCGCCAAACCCGGTAGCCACCTTCAAGGCTGTGTCCGGATCTATCTTAAGTTCCTCGCAAAAAACGGAGAAAACTGATTGTGCGCAATTATATCCTTCCTCAAATGTGGCAACTGCTAGTTCACTCTTCTTCATTATTCATCCTTTTTCTGAAAGTTAGTAACGTGCTCGCAATATCCTCATCGAAGCGACCCGAACAGCTCAAATGCGTCCGCCTGTGGCTGGTAACCCAGTATCTCTCTCGTCTCGGTCAGGTCGAGTCGTTTGCACTTGTTGTCCGAAATAGCGTGAGCGATCGCAAAGGTGATATTCGGAGTCTCCAGGCATTTTACCAACAGGTCATTAAAATCGTCAGGACTTAGATAGGCATCCTGCTCCACCGCTGACAGATCCTCGGGATGTTCAGGAAAGACATACGCCCCGATTCGCAGGACGATCCCAGGCAACCCCTCATTGAAAGCAAAATATGCAGCCAATGCTTCGCCAAAACATTTCGACACCCCGTAAAGATTCGTGGGACGGACCGGCATATTGATCTTGATCTGAACGTCAGGCGGATAGGCCGCCACCGCATGCGCGCTGCTGGCAAAGATGAACCGCTGGCAATGGGACTCCTGCGCGGCTCGAAACATATTGTACGTGGCGACGATGTTATTTCCCAATAGCGAATCTTCAAAGCCTGCCTCCGGGGACGCGTCAGCCGCCAGATGGATCACCATGTCCATGCCTTCACATGCCTGCCGGCAGGCCTCCGGGTTTTGCAGATCCAGGACCAGGCTTTCGCCTGAAAAAGGTCCCAGTTTTTCCGGATCCCAGGCCAGCTTGTCCACGACGCGGATCGCATATTTATCGGAGGCAAAGCGGACAAAATAGGAACCGATTTTCCCGCATCCGCCTGTGATGAGAATCCTGCGTTTTAAATTTCCATTCATGTTACCTCGTAAGGTCGGTGATCCTTGTGGATCATTTGTAAGCGGGACGATTATAAATGGTTTGCCGCCCAACTCGCCTCCAGTAGGAACCTGCGTGCCCGGACTAAAGTGAGATAAAATCTGGAAACCAGAACCAAGCGAATCTGCACAGGATTGTAGTGTCGTATGTCTCGCGCCAGGCATAAACGCAGACAAACCCTCGCTGAGAAATATCCACCCTCGCCACCTTGTTCCTGCGATGTGTGCCTCAGTTATTGCACGCGCCCCGGCTGGTCCCGCGCCGTCGAGGCCGGGTACAGGAACCGCATGATGCTGGAGATGGCTCCGGGGTTTGGCTTTGGTGTGCTCGCCCCGGCGTTCAAAGGCTATGAGGTGAAGTTTGCATACAATGAATATGCCTCGCAGGGCTGTACCTTTCTTATTGAAAACAAATGTGAGCTATACGGGACGGGACATCAACCGCTCGAGTGCCGTTACTGCCACCATGAGCGCCTCGGCATGGGACCGCGCTGTCATGCGGACATTGAAAAGGATTGGAATACGGCCGCCGGACGTTCATTGGTTGTAAAATGGTGCGAAGTCGTGGGCTTCACGAAGCGTCTGGGCCTGTGAGCGCAGATCCACCGGCAAGCTCAAGACCTGCCCACCTGGCCCGATCGAGACTCCCCTCACGACAGGGGAGGTTTTCTTTGTACAGCCCAGCAGACCATATTATTCAGAGGAGTTACTCCGAAATGAAAAATGCCTATGAAATCCAGGCGCCTGACTTTGACTTGAGCCCCTTTACCGGGATGACCAAAAAACATTACATCGAATGCGCCAAATATCTCCTGGAAAGAGCCTTTAAATATGTAGATTCCATCGAGACGCCGCTTTCCTTTCCGCCGGTCCCGGGAAAAACGTATCCACAACCGGATGATCCTCCCTGGCGTCACCGCTCACTTGAGTTCGAAGCCCTGGAAAGGACCTTAACGCTGGCAGGGCCCCTCATGCACGTTGACCCCGAAGTATGCATCCGCAACATCAAGCTGAGAGATTATTATGGTTTGCAGCTCTATAACGCCCTCACGCCCGGGCATCCGAATTCGATCCCTTTGCCTGAAGAACTGCCCGATGCCACCTACCAGTTTACGTGCGAGTTTGGCGGTCTGTTCAAAACCCTGCTGCTGCTGCCGGATGTCCTCTGGCCCTACTATACCCGGAAGCAAAAAGATGAAATGGCGGTGACGATCTCGAAATGGGCGCACCATCGCACCACGCAGAACAACTGGAGGATTTTCAACATCTGCACGCTTTCCTTCCTGAAAAAGCAGGGTTACGAAATCGATGACGAGTTACTGAAAAGCCATCTTCTATGGGTGGCTTCCTACCATTCAGGGGACGGCTGGTATCTCGAACAAACCTACAACTACTACACCATCAGTCTCTTTGTTGTTTATGGCACGATTTGGAACAGGGCCTTTGGCGATGAATACTATCCGGAGATCGCCGCCACCATCGAAAAGTCTGCCCATGAATTAATGAAGACATATACCAACTTCTTCGCAAGAGATGGTTATATCAATATGTGGGCGCGAAGCATCTGTTACCGGACCTGGATCTCGGGTGGTTTCCCGATTTCGTTCATGCTGAAAGGCGATGCCCCGCTGGACCCGGGCTGGGCGCGCCGGCTTTGTTCAGGCTCCATCCTCCAGTTCGTCACCCGGGAGGAATTCTATCAAAACGATATTCCCAGCCTCGGCTTTTATGGGCACAAGGAATTTGTATTGCAAAGTTACAGCTGCCCGGCCAGCCCGTTCCTCATGTTCCTGCCGTTTGTTTGCCTGGCCCTGCCGGATGATTCGCCATTCTGGACGGCAAAGGAAAACGAAGGCATCTGGGAAAACCTCGGCGACCAATCGGAGAAGGTCGTCCTGGAAAAGCCCGGATTGGTCCTGGTCAATCACGGCAAGACCGGCACGTCAGAGATCATCTCCGGGAAAGTCTATTACGACGATCATAACTATTCCAAGCTGGCGTTCAATACCCATTTCCCGTGGGAGGACCACAACCCTGACGGGGGGACTGCCATGGAATACAGTTTCCGCAGCCTGGACCCAAGGGACGTGCGCGGCGATGACATCAATTTCTATCTGACCGGGGTTGCCCTGCAAAATGCTTCTGAAAAAAATATAGCATTTACTACCTCCCAAAGCATGCTTTATAACGGCGTGCACAACGATGTCTTATACCGGCAGGCGATCATGCGCAAGCCGCCGAATAACGGGGTTGGGTACATCATCGACCTGGCTGAGATCACCATCCCCGGCGGCGTCATCCGGGTGGATCGCTCCCGCCTGGCGTTCGAACATGAATTGACGCTCGGGCATTACGGGCTGCCGCATCTCGACGGCAAAAAAGCGGTTCTCCGTCGGTTCGGGGATGAAACGAAGAAGGTCATCACCGCCTCCATTCCGGGGAGGCAGCTGGCGCTGATCACCTACCACGGCTGGGACGAGATCAGCAGCCTTGTACACAGCGGCCGGAATGCCGAAGCAGACGAAAGCACAGTTTTGTATGCCCACAAAAAGAGAACGTCTAAAAATCCGGCGATGGAACTGATGATCACCGTGCTGCTCCATAAAATGGATAACACGCCGTGGACAGAAGAAGAACTGTCTCCCATCAAGTCGATCCAGTTCATGGATATCACGCCTTCCTATTCGCCTTTGGGAGCAACACTGACATTGTCCAATAACAAAACGTACGAGATTGATTTCGTCAATATCGATGGGAACAGGACCTGTTAGGCAGGTACCTTTGAAGACCTGTCCACTTGACCAACGCAAAACTCCACTATTGGGAGGTACCTTTTCGCCTGGTCTATCGTATGATTAGTGACAGTTGTACACACCGTTGTCTTCAACATAACCAAGGAGAATCGAAACGGATCGAAAATTTGGCTTGTACGTTGTTCTGGGACTGCTGATTGGAGCCATCTTTGGACTGGGATTAGGGGCTGCGAATGGGAATACCATCCTTGGGCTGGGACTTGGCGCGCTCGCTGGCGTGTTTATCGGATGGTTTATTGGTGCAGCCGTTATGCAAAAACAAAACGAAAGTGGAAAGGGCAAATAAAAAGACCTGTCCACTTGACAAGTTACGGACTCCCCTGCAGACAGGGGAGTTGCTTGTTTTTCACAACTATCATGCAGGCTGCATTGCCTGGAAGCACTCCGACCTCCTATCGTTGATGGCTACGAATTAAAATCGATCTAAGGAATCTGCAAAGTAAAATCTCAAAACAGTGTTCCTGCGCAACCCATCAGCCTCCAGATCGTAAAAATTCAAGAAGGAGAACATCATGAAATTCATCATTATAGTTTCCGCCATTCTTGCTCTGCTCATCCTGCTGGGGTGGCTGGGATTGCAGATCAAGCCCAAATCATTTGCTCCTTACTCAGAAAAAACACCTGCGCTGCAAACCATCCCCCTGCCGCCAGGCTTGCCTACGCCCGTGGAAAGGTTCTATCGGACAGTTTATGGTGACGATATCCCGGTCATCGAAACGGCGGTCATGAAAGGCCGCGCGGCGATCAGCCCGTTCGGGGTCAAGCTGCCGGCGCGCTTTGTCTTCGTTCACAACGCGGGCAAAGATTATCGTCATTACATCGAAGCGACCTGGTTCGGGCTGCCCCTTTTAAAAGTCAACGAAGGCTATCTGGACGGTGAAAGCTTCTTCGAGAGTCCGATGGGCACGTATTACGACGATCCCAACACCAATCAGGGTGCGAACCTGGCGGTCTGGGCGGAAGCCGGCTGGTTCCCCTCCATCTGGCTGACTGATGAACGCGTCCGCTGGGAGCCTGTGGACGATCGCACGGCGCTGCTGTTTGTGCCGTTTGAGGATCAGGAAGAGAATTTCGTCGTACGCTTCAATCCCGAAACCGGTCTGATCGACCTGATGGAAGCCATGCGCTTTCGGGAAGAGGGTGAAGGCGGGAACAAGATCCTCTGGATCACGAAGAACGAACCGGGAGCCACCATCGCAGGGACAAAGCTCAGTGCGGCCGGCTCCGCCACCTGGCTGGACCAGGGCAAACCCTGGGCCGTCTTCACGCTGGACGAGCTGAACTACAACGTGGACGTAAGCGAATATATCCGGCAGAGAGGTCCATAATTCAATAATTCACCTGCAGGGGATGAAGATGGCTCGCCTGCACCGATCCTGCCACACCTGACCAGGCTCGAACCGGAACCTTTGGAAATTCCTTTGTGCTCCTTTGTGCCCTTCGTGGTTAAAAAGGTTTCCCCCTGGCCACACTATCCATTCGGATAGTGAAAAACTGCCCATTTGGTTGAGAGTTTTTTCGGCGAACCTCGTATAATTAAAAAAGGAAATTCACAGAGGTCGAAATCATGAAACATAGCTTACTAATCACAATTTTGGGTCTGAGTCTGCTCTTCACAGCCTGTTCATCGGCAGGCAGCGCAGGGACCGCGACCCCGGAAGCCATCCCGCCCGTCATTGCAGATAGTACGATCATCGCCGAAGGACGTGTCGAACCCCTCCGCTACGCCGAGATCGCCTTCAACGCCAGCGGCGTGGTCAGCGAAGTGCTGGTCGAAGAGGGCCAATCGGTCAAAAAGGGAGAGCTTTTGATCCGCCTGGGCGGCGAATCGAATACTCAGTATGCGGCTGCCCAGTTCGAGGTGGCCGAGGCGCAGAAGGCTTTGAACGACCTGCTCAATGGCGCAGACGCCGACCTGGCACAGGCGGTCATCGATCTGAAAGAGGCCAGGGAAGAACATAAGGAAGCCGAACAGTATTTGAACTACCTTAAGAATTCACCGAAAGTACCCCAATCGGAAACGTTCCTGTATTACATTCATACCCAGAAAGGGGCTGACTATCGGATGAGGACCAAACACTGGAGAGGCCCCGCGCCCGAGGGTTGGATTGTCGAAGCCGAGAATGAGGTGGCGCTGAAACAGGCATCCGTAGACAAGGCGCAACGCACCTACGACCGCATGAAGGAGAACGGTGTGGATAGCGATCAATTGGCTGTGCTGGAAGCAGAATTGACTGCCGCCAAAGCCAAACTGGCAGCCTTCGAGGTGGTCGCTCCTTTCGACGGTATGGTGGCCAACCTGAATGCCAAAGCGGGCAGCTCCATCAACCCGGGGGAGATCGCGGTCACAGTTGCCGATTTTTCGAATTGGCTGATCGAGACCACCGACTTGACCGAGATCGATGTGGTGGAACTGGCCGAGGATGAGCCCGTGAGTGTAACGTTGGATGCCCTTCCCGATGTAGAACTCAAAGGGACAATCCTGTCGATTGGGCAGACGTACGGAGAGAATCAAGGAGATGTGGTCTATGATGTCAGCGTTCTGCTGACCGATGCACACCCCGCCATGCGCTGGGGCATGACCGCCAGCGTGGCGTTCGAGAACGAAGAGTAGCTTTCTGTCTTTAGGTTTCCTGCTCCGCTGCGAGCAAGTCCGCCTTATGCGGCATGCATAAGGCCTGTCTAGTCACCCTGTCCACCTGACCAGTTGAAGACTCCCCCGTTGGCTGAGGGAGTCTTTCTTTTATCCGATTTATGATACAGGCACCCGAAACCAAATCTGTGCTTTTTCGTACAATATATCAATGAACACCACAACTTCACACCTCAATTTAGCTTCATCGATCACCAAAGCCGCCAGTCAGCAGACGTACTACACGATCCGTTTTCTGGTTGACCGTGAACGTGTTGCAGATGCCTACCGCACCTATGCTTATTTCCGATGGGTGGACGATACTCTCGATTCAGGAAAGTTTGCGCTCCCGAAATTCAGCGGGACTGAAGTTAGCGGAACCGCAGGGGCAGTCGAAGCGCGCGAACGAATTGCCTTCCTCGAACGCCAAAAATCCCTGCTCGAGAAATGCTATCGGGGCGAATCGATTCCGGACGCAACTGCTGAAGAAAACATGCTGATCGAATTGGTCCGGCATGATCCCGCAAAAAACAGCGGGCTGCAAACCTATCTGCACAACATGATGCGGGTAATGGAGTTCGATGCAAAACGCCGCGGCCGGTTGATTTCACAAGTCGAATTGAATGAATATACGCGCTGGCTCGCCTACGCGGTGACCGAGGCAATGCATTACTTTATCGGACGCGGCTCTTTTTCGCCGCATGATGAAACCCGCTATCTGGCGGTGACGGCCGCGCATATCACCCACATGCTGAGAGACACGTACGATGATGTGCAGGCAGGCTACTACAACATCCCGCGTGAAGTATTGGAGGCGGATCACATCCAGCCACACGAAATACACAGCCAGGGGTATCGGCGCTGGGTACAGAGCCGCATAGAACTGGCGCGGCAGTATTTTAGAGCAGGCAGGCGCTATCTCACCCGCGTCGCAGAACCTCGCTGCCGATTGGCAGGCTTTGCTTATACAGCCCGCTTCGAGTGGCTGCTTGACACAGTTGAACAGGAGGGCTATTCCCTGCGCCCGGAGTACAGCGAACGAAAAGGGCTGGGAACCGGATTGCAAATGGGATTACTGACCCTGTCATCGATCATGAATCTGCGGGAGATGGAGTCTTCGCCACAACCTGTCATCTCGCAGCCATTGAGGAAACTATGAAATCAAAATCGGTTATTGTGATTGGCGCGGGGATCGGCGGGATCGTAGCCGCGACCCATCTTGCCAAACGTGGGATGAAAGTGATCGTCCTGGAGAAAAACTCGCGCCCGGGTGGGCGCTGTGATCGCTTCAGCCGCGACGGGCATCATTTCGACACCGGCCCCACCCTGCTGGTCATGCCCTTGTTGTACGAAGCCGAGTTCGCCGCCCTCGGAACGTCCATGCGTGAAATGCTGGAGCTTCAGCGCGTCGACCCAACCTACCATCTGGTCTTCGACAATGGCAGCAAGCTGGCGTTGACCTCCGATATGGAATCCATGCAGCAGCAATTGGAGGCTTTCGAGCCGGGCAGTTTCCAAAACCTTCTGCGCTACATCGATGAAGGGAAGCGGCATTACCATGTGGGAATGGAGAAAATGGTCAACCGCGATTTCCGCAAAGCCACCGATTTCTTCAACCTTGGTAATGTGCCGCTTGCGTTCCGCATGAAGCCGTTTGTCAATCATTACCGCCATATGTCGACTTATTTTCGTGATCCGCGTTTGAAAGCCGCGTTTACGTTCCAGGATGTGTATATGGGATTGAGTCCCTTCGAGGCGATGGCGACGTTTTCGATGATGCCCTACACCGAACTGGCGCATGGCGTCTGGTATCCCCAGGGCGGGATGTATTCCATCGTGGAGGCGCTCGTGCAGCTGGCCGTCCGCGCCGGAGTGGAGTTCGAGTTCGACGTGTCGGTGGAGCGGATCGACGTGAACGGGAGTCAGGCCCACGGCGTCGTCCTGGACGATGGTCGTCACATCCAGGCTGATCTGGTCCTCGCGAATGCCGATCTGCCGTACGTCTATAACCATTTGCTGCCTCAGGACCCTAAAGGTCGTGGTAAGGCAAGACAATTGAAACGCAAGCGCTTCTCCTGCTCGGTCGTCAGTTTCTTCTGGGGAGTGGATAAATCGTACACCGACCTTCCACCTCACATGCTCTTCCTGGCAGACGATTACCGTGACAACTTCACGAGTATCATTCGGGACCTCGACCTGCCTGCCAACCCCAGTCTTTATGTCCACGCCCCGGCGCGGCTCGACCCATCCATAGCTCCCGAAGGACAAGATACGCTCATCGCGGTTGTCCCGGTTGGGCACATGAGCGAGAACGGCGAACAGGACTGGGCCGGGATCCGGGACCGGGCGCGCGAGCACGTCTTTCGCCGTTTGAAGACCATTGGCATCACCGATCTGGAAGATCATCTGAAGTTCGAAGTGAACTTTACGCCGCTCTCCTGGCTCAAACGCTACAACCTGATGAAAGGCTCCACGCACGGACTTTGCCACAACCTGCTGCAGCTTGGTTACCTGCGTCCGAGCAACAAACATTCGCGTTACCACAATCTGTACTTCACTGGTGCAAGCACGCACCCGGGGACAGGCATGCCCACCGCGATGGTGTCCGGA
>Ga0105092_10002052_pt1 | contig 10753 bp, 7 predicted proteins | sample PPLLak2March2015_FD_87021 | JGI IMG/M metagenome (GOLD analysis project Ga0105092, IMG submission 87021) | Freshwater sediment microbial communities from Prairie Pothole Lake near Jamestown, North Dakota, USA - PPLs Lake P7 Core (1) Depth... | ecosystem: Environmental > Aquatic > Freshwater >...
CTGCGTGAATCGCAGTCTCTGCGATCATCTTCGGCATGGGCAGAGATTTATCATCCCTTTTCGATTTTTTTGGCGGCTCGGGCGGGGGAGGAGTTTCCACTCCAATCTTCGCCAAAGCAGGTCGGGCATCTACCAGCTCGGAACCAAAACCGAGGCGAGAGGCATCCATGCCGAAAGCCAATCCCATCAACTGGGTGAAATACAAGACCGGCATTTTATAATCCGTCTTGTAATGGGCATTCATGCCTCCCTGATAGGCATCCAGGTTGAGCTGGCACATCGGACAAAGGGTGACGATGGTGTCAGCACCATTGTCAGCAGCCCCTTTGATCAGGCGGCGGATCATGTCGAAAGCGCTGGAGTCGCTAATTTGGGTCATGTGACCACCACAGCATTGGGCCTTCATAGGAAAGGGAACCACCTCTGCTCCCAATGCTTTCAGCAGCCTATCCAGGGTAACAGGCTGCTCAGGGTCATCAAATGAACTGCCTTCTCCATTGAATTCAGGCCGGACGATCATACAGCCGTAATAAGGAGCAACCTTAAGTCCGGACAAGAGACGGGTAACTTTGGATGCTACTGCATCGTAACCAATATCGTTCACGATGACATCCAGCAGATGGCGAACCTTAACCGTGCCTGGTTTATAGGCTAAGCCTCCTTCTGCAAGCGCTGTATTGACTTTACCGCTCAATTTTGAGCTTTCAGCCATGTACTTGTCACACTTCCGAAGATTGAGGTAGCACGCACTGCAAGGAGCAACCAGACCTGCGCGGCCTTTTTCTTTTGAAGCAATAGCCAGGTTTCGGGCGATCAGTGCGAAGGATGCAGTCAGGTTGAGTGAAATGTATTCAGTCGCCCCGCAGCAGTTCCAATCATCCAGTTCAGCTAACTCCAGACCCAGAGGAGCCGCAGTAGCCAGGGTGGAGACATTGTACGCGGCTGCATTTCTTTCAAGCGAGCAGCCAGGGTAATAGCTGTATTTCATTCTGCCACCTCCAGCTCCTTGGCTTTGGTTAGAATCGCCTTCAGCTCGTTCATGCCTTTGATACGGGTAGGAGTGAAAGCCATGCGCCCTTTTGTTACCATGCCAACACCCATACCCGCGATCTTGAAAACGCCGAACGGGTTATGGCGGATCATGTGCATCGAAGCTAATCCGAGCTCGAAGGAGCGCCCAAAGTTTTCTACCCAGTTTATGAAAGTCTTGGAGAAATCGGGGGCAGTTGAATCATCATAGCCTTTCTCCTTGACCGACATCCGCTTTACCGAATACATGATATCGGTGATATGGACTTCCTGAGGGCAGCGAACTGTACAGTAGTAGCATGAAACGCAAAACCAGGGCGTGTTGCTCTTAAATACATCTTCTTTCAGGCCAGCCCTGATCATTTGAAAGATTGCCCTGGGCGTATGATCCATATCGGCTCCAGATGGGCAGGATCCTCCACAAGTACCGCACTGAATACATTGATCCAGGTGACATTCTCCTGGGGTAGAGGCAACTACCTCATCAAAAAACGTCGGGGCTCTTGCTTGGGTTTGTAATGACGACATACGATCCTCCTGGCAGTAATCCTCATCCTTACGTATGAATGTCCATTAACAGGCTCCTACTTATCCGTACGAGCCTGAGAACCTTACTGATACTTCAAACCAAGTTTAATTATGAGTTATGAGATACTAGATATACTAGTACCAAATAACACAAAGTAATGTGATTTTCGTCATTATCGTGAAAAGTGATAAAAAACGCTATTGGGTATGTTTCCCAATCAATTTATTACATATATTGTTGAGCTTTGATGAGATGTGTATTTGGTACAATTAGAAATTCATGGGAGGATAGTTTTGGATGGAACTTGATGTAAGCAGTGATCCACGTATTTTGAATATTATCCGCTTCTTATCAGCTGATGCTGTACAGCAAGCGAAGTCCGGGCATCCTGGGCTGCCAATGGGAGGGGCCGCGGCAGCCTACACGATCTGGATGCGGCATTTGCAGTTTAATCCTAAAAACCCTGATTGGCCCGACCGTGACCGTTTTATCCTTTCTGGGGGGCATGGGTCGATGCTGCTCTATTCAATGCTTTTCCTAACAGGCTACGACCTGCCATTGGAAGATCTCAAGAATTTTCGTCAGTACGGCAGCAGAACTCCCGGTCACCCGGAATCTTTTATGACACCAGGTGTTGAAGTAACCACAGGCCCGCTCGGTCAGGGTTTTACGAATGGGGTTGGTATGGCGATCGCAGAAGCTCACCTGGCTGCGTTATTCAACCGACCAGGTCATGAAGTAATCAATCATTTTATTTATGCAATCGTTACAGACGGTGATTTGATGGAAGGGGTGAGCTCTGAAGCAGCCTCTCTCGCAGGTCACTTGCAGCTTGGGAAGCTGATTTATCTCTATGATGATAATCGGATCTCAATCGACGGCAGTACAGACCTTGCTTTCAGCGAGGATCGTGCAGCTCGTTTTCGCGCATACAACTGGCACGTTCAGATTATCGAGGATGGGAATGATGTTGATGCAATTGACCAGGCTATTGTGGCTGCTAAGGAAGATACTCGCCCTTCGCTGATCGTTTGCCGGACAACGATCGGATACGGACTGCCCAATAAACAGGGGACTGCTGAAGCCCACGGAGAACCGCCAGGGGATGATGAATTGAACGCAGCTAAGGACAATCTCGGTTGGCCTTTGGAACCACGTTTTTACCTTCCGGAAGATGTTTTGGAACATTTCCGTATAGCAATCAGTCGAGGCGCGGAAGTTGAACAGCAGTGGAACGAAAGGATGGATGCTTATCGTAAGGCTTACCCGGAGCTGGCAAAAGAGCTGGAACGCCGGTTATGCGGCGAGTTTCCCACTGATTGGGATGAGGAAATACCCGAGTTCCCTACAGACACAAAAGGTATGGCAACTCGTGTTTCCTCCGGAAAAGTTATCAATGCATTAGCAAAAAAGCTGCCTGAATTGATCGGAGGCTCTGCGGATCTAACGCCATCGACCAAGACGACCATCGAAGGCAGTCCGGATTTCCAGGCAGGATCCTATGAAGGGCGGAATTTTCATTTTGGTGTACGCGAGCATGCCATGGGATCGGCAGTCAATGGGATGCTTCACCACGGCGGGGTTATCCCTTTTGGAGCCACATTCCTCATCTTTTCAGATTATATGCGTCCTGCAATTCGCCTGTCAGCCCTTTCGAGGACTGGCAGCATCTGGGTATTCACTCACGACAGTATCGGGTTAGGGGAGGATGGACCAACCCACCAACCGGTTGAACATTTTGCAGCGCTGCGCGCAATCCCAAATTTACGTGTGATTCGACCTGCCGACGCAAATGAAGTGGCAGAAGCCTGGAAATCAGCAGTACTTCACCGGAAGGGTCCAACAGCCCTGCTGCTTACCCGCCAAAATGTGCCTACCCTTGACCGGTCCGTTTATGCGCCAGCCTCGGGGCTTCATAAAGGCGCGTATGTGCTGGCAGACCTGGGAGATAAAGACCCTGAACTGATCTTGATGGCTACTGGTTCTGAGGTACGCCTCATTGTAGCTGCTGGAGAAAAACTCGCAAATGAAGGAACTGGTGTCAGATTAGTCTCGTTCCCAAGCTGGGAACTATTCCGGGAGCAACCACAACACTACCGCGATGAAGTATTGATCCCCGGTGTGAAAAAGCGACTGGCAGTAGAAGCCGGGGTACCGCAGGGCTGGGATCAGTGGATCGGTGAGGATGGTGCATTCATTGGTTTGAACCGGTTTGGGACCTCGGCTCCGGGAGCAGTGGCGATGGAAAAGTTGGGATTCACGGTTGATAATGTTTATGAGGCTGCGAGGAGCTTACTGTGAAAATTGCTGTTGCGAGCGATCATGCTGGGTATCCGTTAAAAGATACGGTAATACAGGCTGTCCGGAATGCAGGTCACGAGCCAGTTGACCTTGGGACAGACAGCACTGCGAGCGTCGATTATCCGGATTTTGCAAAAAAGCTTGGCGAAGCTATTCAGGACGGTCAGGCTGAGCGGGGTATCCTGGTTTGCGGATCTGGGGTCGGGGCATGCATTGCTGCAAACAAGATGAAAGGCATTTATGCAGGCCTTAGTCATGATACCTATTCCGCGCACCAGGGTGTAGAACATGATGATATGAATGTACTGTGCCTGGGAGCGAGGATCATTGGGCCTGAACTAGCAGTTGAGCTTGTGCGGGCCTTTCTGAATGCAAATTTTTCAGGAGAACAACGGCACCGGCGAAGAGTTGGTAAAATCAGGGATATAGAAACCGAGAACCTTTAATTTTTCATTTTCTGGCGTTACCTTTACCGGTAGTTTAACAAAAGAATTAGACATCGAATATCCTGCAGCAGTACGAGCAACGGGGAGACAATGCTGAACTTAATGAAAATCATTGCTGTGCTCATCATCACAGCCGTCAGTTTCGTTCGTTCTACACCTGGATTTGCGGGTAGTCCGAGCTTAACGATGGTGCAGGTGCCGGTAAATGAAGCTATGTATACCGGTTGCGGGGGTGTGATTGCTCCCAATGTTAATGAGGCGTATATGCAGGAAGTCGTAAAGCTAGTGAACGACGAGCGCACTGCTGCAGGGCTCCAGCCACTCAGACGAGTCCTTCAATTAGACCAGGCAGCCCAGTACCACGCGACGGATATGGCGCAAGATAATTACTTCGAACATGACACCTATGATACTGGAGAAAAACCTGTTTGTACCTGGGTTGAAAGAGTTACGAGTTACTATGAGAACTGGGATTTGTTGGGAGAAAACATTGCTTACGGATATACTACTCCCAAGGAAGTAATGGATGGTTGGATGGGCAGTCAAGATCACCGCGATAACATACTGAACCCGAACTTTAATGAAATAGGTGTTGGATATTATTTGGGTGGTCCTTATGGAAGTTATTGGGTGCAAGATTTCGGATCACGGAGTAATGTGCCGGAGTTGGGGAATATTCCTGCCAGTTTGAATTTTTTTTATAGTATCGAGGATGGACGGCTGATACCTGAGACATATCGAATCAGGCCTGAAGATATAGGTACCGGGCTGCCTGTAACGTGGAACACAGGAGACAATAGAAACTGGTTGTTTACGTCTCCAAATACAGGTACTTATCCGGACGATTTCATTGTAAGTCTTTCCGGGTTTAATACGACAGAGCCAGGTACTTATTCGGGTATGATTACGGTAACTGCCAGCGGCCCGGTAGAACTCAGCGGTTTATCAAAAGATATTTTTGTTAATTTAAGAGTAATTACTGGAAGCATAACACAAGTGTATTTACCTTTGGTTCAGAGGTAGCACGGAGAGGAAACAGCCATGAAAGACCCGATCTCGATCCTTCACTCCTTAGGACAGTCCCTTTGGTACGATAACATCCAGAGAAGTATGCTGGAAAATGGCGAGCTGAAACGCCTGATTGAAGGAGGCGAGCTCAAGGGGATGACTTCAAATCCTAGCATCTTCAACCAGGCGATTGCGAAATCGAACGATTATGATGCTGCCCTAAAGTCGATGGCCTGGGCGGGCTATATCTCGGAGCGAATCCTGGATGAACTGATCATCGAAGATATTCGGGCAGGTGCAGATCTTTTCCTACCCCTGTACAAGAAGACGAACCGAGCAGATGGATACGTGAGCATCGAGGTGCGCCCCGAATATGCAAACAATACCGCTAAGACATGGAAAGAAGCGAAACGCCTCTGGGAATTGGTAAACCGGCCAAACACCATGATCAAGATCCCTGCGACGAAAGAAGGGCTGCCGGCAGTCAGGCAGGCAATCGCGGATGGGTTGAATGTTAATATCACGCTGATCTTCTCGATTGCTCGCTACCTGGAGGTGATGGATGCCTACCTGAGTGGTCTGGAACAGCGTTTGGAAAAAGGTCTGCCGGTCGATCAGATCGCCTCAGTCGCTTCATTCTTTGTCTCGCGGATCGACTCAAAGGTGGATAAGCAGCTCGAATCCATCGTCAAGCGTGAAGGCGAAGATGCCGGTAAAGCTGCTTCTCTAATGGGCAAGGCTGCTATTGCAAATGCAAAGCTTGCATATGCCGAGTTCAGAAAAGTATTCAACAGCGAACGCTTCAACCGGCTAAAAGCGAAAGGAGCGAAAGTCCAACGGCCTCTTTGGGCATCTACGAGTACCAAAAACCCTGCTTATCCGGACACACTCTATGTCGATGAGCTGGTTGGCCCTGATACTGTGAACACAGTACCCCAGGTTACGCTCGACGCCTTTCGGGCACATGGGGAACCTGGCATGAATATTGAAAAGAGCCCGGAGGCCGCCAAACAAACTTTTGAAAGTCTGGAAGCCCTTGGGATTTCCATCGATCGGGTAACAGAGGAGCTTGAGCTTGAGGGTGTTGCGGCATTCGCAGACGCCTTCAATGCCTTAAGTCAGACGGTGGAAGAACGCCGGCAGACAGCAATCCGGGAGCTTGCAGGTTTAGCTCCTTCCGTTGCCGAGAGAGTTTCACAACTGGAAAGAGATCGGGTTCCTTCTCGAATCCGGAAAGTGGATCCGACATTGTGGACCGAAGACTCGGCGGGAAAGAGCGAGATTCGCAAACGCATGGGTTGGTTAACCCTGCCCGAAAAAAGCCGGGAACTTCTGCCTGAAATCAACCATTTTGTCGATGAAGTACGCCAGGCAGGATACGAATATATTGTTCTGCTCGGAATGGGTGGCTCTTCTCTAGCCCCTGAGGTGAACCGGTTGGTGTTTGGAATACGAGAAGGATACCTCGATTTGATGATCCTCGACTCAACCGATCCCGGGCAGGTGCATGATGCCGATCGCTGGCCTGTTGAGAAAACTCTTTTTATCGTCTCCTCAAAATCAGGATCGACGGCTGAAGTAAGTGCGGCGCAAAATTATTTTTGGACGAAAGTTGTGTCCATCATTGGCAACCATGCCGGAGATCATTTTATCGCCATTACAGATCCTGGTACTTCTCTCGAGGAATTAGCCCGTGAACGCAACTACCGTCGGGTTTTCCATGGCGACCCGAAAGTTGGCGGGCGCTATTCGGTACTGTCTACTTTTGGTCTGGTACCAGCCGGTTTGATCGGGATCGATCTCGAACAGTTATTAAACCGCGGAGCCTGGATGATGCGCCAGTGCGGGGCTGATATTCCAGCCGGTCGGAATCCGGGCCTGGTGCTAGGGGCTGTGTTAGGAGAAGCTGCTTTTCAGGGGAAGGACAAGCTAACACTGATTGCCGGTCCAATGATGGTTCCCTTTGGCTCGTGGCTGGAGCAGTTGGTTGCGGAAAGCAGCGGCAAGCAGGGTATCGGAATTATTCCGGTTGACGGCGAGGTAGTTGTCGATCCATCCTTTTATGGAACTGACCGTCTGTTTGTATACCTGCGGATGCAAAACGATCCTGCTTCCGAAGGTCTTGATGCTGCAGCCACCCGCTTGCTCGACGCAGGCCACCCCGTGTTGACCATCGATGTGCAGGATCCTTACGATCTTGGCGCGGAATATTATCGTTGGGAATACGCAACCGCTGTCGCATGTGCTGTGCTGGGTGTCAATGCATTCGACCAGCCGGATGTACAGGACAGCAAGTCGCGCACTGGCAAGGTAATCGACCATTTTCACCAAAAAGGAAAGTTGGAAGAGTCCAGACCAGTATGGAAAGGGGATGGCGTAAATGTCTACGGTCAGGCTGGAACGAGCAGCGGCAGCGTACGAGAAATCCTGAAAGATTTCTTAAAGCAAGGTTGTGAAGGTGATTACATTGCTATCAATGCATACCTGCCCCGTAACCCGCAATCCATTAGCGATCTGCTGACCCTCAGGACTGCTATTCATAAAAAAACAAAACTGGCGACAACCGTTGGATTTGGACCAAGATTCCAACATTCCACCGGTCAGCTTCATAAGGGCGGTAAGAACAATGGTTTGTTCGTGCAAATAACTGCCGATCCGGTCTCTGACATTGAAATTCCAGGCGAGGGGATGACATTTGGGATATTGGAATTAGCCCAGGCTGCGGGTGACCTGGAAGCCCTATTGGCACGGGACCGGCAAGCAATCAGGATCCATCTGAAGAAGCCGGCTGATGTGCATAAGCTTGTGGAGGCAGTAGAAGGGGAGTGGTGACGATCAGGTCGTTCCCCTTCTGAGTTTTGAGATTCCGGCAGAAGCCAACCGTGGATACCATCCGAACCAGGTCCTTATTCCGTAACTTGCTAGGTTTCGCCCTGGCAATCATAACAATAGCAGCAGCGACCGGCATACTTTTCTTGCTGCGAGACAGGTTGAACCTTTCGACGATAGCTTTACTGTACCTGGTTCCCCTGCTTATCACAACGACAATGTGGGGTCGCTGGATCGGGATATTCTCTGCTTTTGTTGCTTTTTTAAGCTATAACTATTTTTTCTTACAGCCGTACTATACCCTTGTGGTCCATGAGACCCAAGATATCATCACCCTAATCATATTTTTGGTGGTATCGGTATTCATCAGCCAGCTTTTTGGACGAGCGCGTGCTGCCTTGAAAGCTGCGGTTGACCGCGAAAGCGAAACGACTAGACTTTATGAGCTCAGTCTGGCTCTAGCAGGGGTAAGCACATTAGACGAAATCGCCTCTGTGCTGGCTCATAAGATAAATGAGACCGTGCACACGGACATGTTGGAACTATCGATCCGACCAGTTTACGGTGAAACACCGTATCGATTGTCTATCCCCGTAGATAACCGGATGAAGACCCAGCCGAGTGTGATTATCCCCCTGGAGACCGTGAGAGCTTTCCTGGGTGAGATCCGTGTCTGGTCGAGGAAAACATCCCTGTCTTCAGGAGATCAAAAGATTCTACGGGCTTTCGCGGCTCAAGCAGCCCTGGCGCTCGAACGGACCGCTCTGACTCACGCCGAAACTCGTGCTCAGGTCTTGGAAGAGAGTGACCGGCTGAAATCTGCTCTACTTTCTTCTGTGTCGCACGAATTCCGGACGCCTCTGGCAACCATTAAAGCTGCCACGACCAGTTTACTGAGTGATGAGGTTTCTTGGGAAGCGCAAGCTCGTAAAGATCTCCTGAATGCGGTGGACGAAGAATCCGATTACCTGAATTACCTGGTTGGCAATCTGCTTGACATGTCTCGCATAGAAGCAGGAGCTCTCAAACCGAATAAGCAGTGGAATATACTTTCGGAAATTGTTGATAATGTTCTTGTGCGCCTGCACCGAACAATCGGCCGGTTCAGGCTGGATATCTGTATCCCTGATGACCTGCCTCTCGTCCCGGTGGATTTTTCACAAATGGAGCAGGTATTTATAAATCTGATAAATAACAGTGCAAAGTATTCACCTGAAGGATCTTTAATTAAGCTGGAGGCCTCGACACAAAACGGTAAAAACCTCCGGGTGAAAATTGAGAATGAAGGTCCTCAGGTAATCCCTGAGCACCTCGACCGGATCTTTGACAAATTCTATCGTGTAACCGAGCCTGAAAGGGTCAGCGGAACGGGACTGGGATTATCGATTTGCAAGGGCATTGTGGAAGCACACGGGGGTCATATCTGGGCTGAAAACGTCCCTGGTGGAATTGCCTTTATTTTTACCTTGCCGCTTGAGCTGGATGGACATTCACCACCGCAAATTGAAGAGGCAGAAAACATATGAACAATTCTGCCCACATTTTGGTAATCGATGATGAGCCGCAAATATTGCGAGCACTACGAACCATCCTGGGCGGACATCGATACCGTGTGACAACCGCTCGGAACGGAGAAGAAGGTCTGGCGCTTGCTGCGGTAGAAAAACCAGATATCATCATTTTGGATCTTGGTTTGCCAGATATGGACGGAATACAGGTGTGCGAGCAGCTCCGGCAATTCACCGAAGTCCCAATCATCATCCTTTCGGTGCGTAGCAATGAGAGCGATAAAGTCAAAGCGCTCGATCACGGTGCGGATGACTATCTTGTCAAACCGTTTGGAACTGAAGAACTGCTGGCGCGTTTACGGGTGGCGTTGCGGCATCTGGTAAAGAGCAAGGGAGAGCCAGAAACTGTTATTACTTCCGGAGACCTTGTAATTGATCTGACCCGGCATTTGGTCTCCCGGTCTGGTAATGAAGTGAAACTTACTGCCACTGAGTTCAACCTGCTGGCATACCTGGCCAGCCACGCTAATCGGGTCCTCACACATCAGAACATCCTCAATCACGTCTGGGGGATAGAATATCGCGACAACGTTGAGTATCTACGGGTTTTCATGAGCCAGCTCCGTAAGAAACTGGAAACCGATCCCAAACAACCGGTTTATCTAATCAGCGAGCCCGGGATCGGCTACCGGTTTATCACCGAGTCATAAAGCAGCTCGAACCTTCAAAACGATCATCTTCACAACAGAACTCCCCTAAAAAAGTCCAACCACAGGTCAATCTCTCGGCTGAAAAAGAAAGAAAAGAAGCTCACGAAGATACAGTGAGCTTTATTTTTCCTTTATGCTTTTTATGGGTTTCTTTATAAATTCTTTATATCTATCCGTTAAATTAATAGATTGAACTTGTAATTATTACGTACGGCAGCCGGCTAATAACTATGATCCTGGTTATTTAATGCAGGGTTAGCCAGCTGCCGGATTTTATGAATGAGTATCAGCGAATGATATCGCTGTTGGAGTAAGTATGGATTTCTACGATGTTAAGCGAGTTTTGATTGGTAAGCCCTTCCCAACCAGCCGGGAAATTCACGAGCGGCTGGA
>Ga0105092_10002053_pt1 | contig 10748 bp, 9 predicted proteins | sample PPLLak2March2015_FD_87021 | JGI IMG/M metagenome (GOLD analysis project Ga0105092, IMG submission 87021) | Freshwater sediment microbial communities from Prairie Pothole Lake near Jamestown, North Dakota, USA - PPLs Lake P7 Core (1) Depth... | ecosystem: Environmental > Aquatic > Freshwater >...
CGATACGACCTCCGGCGCCGAAGGGCTGGAGTTGGTAAGTAAGATCCAGGCGGTTGATAACTGCCTTCCCATAGTGGTGATGACGGCTTGGGGCAGCATCGAGCTGGCGGTTGAAGCGATGCGCCGGGGAGCGCGCGATTTCATCCAGAAACCCTGGGAGAACGCGCGGCTTCTGACGATTGTGAAGACCCAGGTGGAGTTGCGACGCGCCTTGATGCGGGGCCAGCAGTTGGAGGCCGAAAACCGGCTGTTGCGGGGCGGCGAGGGGAAACCCCAAATCGTGGCCGAGGCGCCGGCCATGCGTCAGGTGCTCGACATCATAGAGCGGGTCGGGCCGTCGGACGCCAACATCATGATCACGGGTGAGAGCGGCGTAGGCAAGGGGGTAGTGGCACAAGCCATTCACTCTGTCTCCTCCCGGTCGTCGAAACCCCTGACTAACGTCAATACCGGTGGGCTTTCGGAAGGCGTTTTCGAGAGCGAGCTTTTCGGCCATGTGAAAGGGGCTTTTACCGACGCCAAGTTGGACCGGGTCGGGCGGTTTGAGCTGGCCGATGGCGGGACCCTGTTCCTTGACGAAATTGCCAACGTCCCGCTGACGCAGCAGTCCAAGCTTCTCCGGGTCCTTGAAACCGGCGAGTTCGAGCGGGTCGGGTCTTCGCGAACAATGAAGGTCAATGTGCGGGTCATTTCGGCGACTAACGCGGACCTCCAGGAAGAGGTGTCGGCCGGACGTTTTAGGGAGGACCTGCTGTTTCGTCTCAACACCGTCGAGATCCCGGTTCCCCCGCTCCGGGAGCGGCGCGAAGACATTCCTCCGCTGGCGGCGCGCTTCCTCTGCCAGCATTCGATCCGGTACCGAAAGCAACTGAAGGGTTTTGAGCCGGCGGCCATGCAGGCTCTGCTCAGTCATACCTGGCCCGGAAATGTGCGGGAACTTGATCATGCGGTGGAAAGAGCCGTTCTGATGGCCCGTGATGACACCATTCGGTCTTCTGATTTGGCTTTGCGGCCGGCGAAAGAGAGCCACGCCCGATTCGAAGAGATGAGTCTCGAGGAAGTCGAGGCGTTGCTTATACGGAAGGCACTCGCACGGTTCGGCGGCAATGTGAGTCAGGCGGCCCAGGCGCTCGGCCTCAGTCGAAGCGCCCTGTACCGCCGCCTCCAGCGCCACGGTCTATGAAGGGGAACGAGATCAGGAAGTTTCTCAAGCTGACGTATGAGCAGCGTATCTTCCTGCTCACTCTCGCGGGTGGGCTTCCTGCTCTGGTCGTGGCTTTGATCCTCGTCTGGTCGCATGGGTTCAGTGCTCGGGTCGAGTGGACCCTAACCCTCTTCCTCGTCGCCTGCTGGTTCGGCTTTGCCGGAGCCGTATTTAACCGGGTCGTCTATCCTCTTCAGACCCTCGCAAATCTCCTTGCCGCGCTTCGGGAAGGGGATTACTCCATCCGCGGCCGTCGGGGCCGGATTGACGACGCCCTGGGACAGGTCTTCCACGAGGTCAATCTGTTGGGATTGACCCTGAGAGGTCAGAGGCTCAGCGCGGTCGAGGCGGAAGCCCTGCTGCGAGCGGTGATGACCGAGATCGAGGTCACGGTTCTCGCCTTCGACGGCGAGCATAGACTCAAGCTCGCGAACCGGGCCGGAGAGCGCCTGCTCGCGCCGTCCGGCGGTCAGATCATCGGCCGGACAGCCGAGGATCTCGGCCTGGCCGAGTGTCTCGAAGGCGAGAACGCTAAGACGGCTGACTTGAGTTTTCCGGGCGGCTCCGGCCGTTGGGGCATCCGGGTCAACACGTTCTGGGAACAGGGACTGCCGCATAAGCTGGTCGTGCTGGCTGACCTCACGCAAGCATTGCGGCGCGAAGAGCTCCAAGTCTGGAAGCGCCTGGTCAGGGTCATCGGCCACGAGCTGAATAATTCGCTCACACCCATTAAGTCGATTGCCTGCAGTCTGACGAGCCTCCTGTCCCTGGATTCGCTCCCGGACGATTGGCGGACCGATGCGAATCAAGGACTGACGATTATCGCCGGTCGTGTCGAGTCGTTGCTTCGGTTCATGGAGGCGTATGCCAGGCTCGCCAAGCTGCCGCCGCCCAAACGGCGGCCGATGGAGGTTGGACCCTGGATTCGCCGGGTGGTCGATCTCGAGACTCGGCTTTCAGTCAGGCTAAAAGCTGGACCTGAAATGACACTAAGCGGCGACGGCGATCAGCTTGATCAGCTCCTGATCAACGTGTTGAGAAACGGAGTCGACGCGGCGTTGCAGACCGGCGGCGGTGTCGAAGTCGGGTGGAGGGCGTCTGACGGAAGCCTGGAGGTCTGGATCCGGGATGAAGGTCCGGGCCTGGCCAGCAAGAGTAATCTTTTTGTGCCTTTTTTTACCACCAAGCCGGGCGGATCGGGCATCGGGCTCGTTCTAAGCCGTCAGATCGCCGAGGGGCACGGCGGTTCGCTCACGCTGGAAAACCGGAAGCCAGGGCCGGGGTGCGAAGCGCTGCTGAGGCTGCCGTTATAAGGCACGAACCTGTCAGTGGGTGTCGTGACCCTCCGTCTCAGTCCGTGCCGGCCACACTTTTCCCGTCTCTCAGCGCCACCTGCCCGAGCCTGGAATAGTTGATCGATTCGCCCAGGACCCTCACCGCCTCCTGCGGAGCGTGGAAGCCTGAGGAGTTTTCGGCTTCCACGAAGTCCAGAAGAAACTGCGCCCTCCGCTGGAAGTTGCGGGCCTGCTCGAGTTGCTGGTCGGTCTTGCCCCCGGCCTTAGCGGCCTTGATGTCGCCGATCAGCTGGATGAGAGCATCCATCGCAGTGTTGCGGAGGCTGAGAGTCCTTTCCTGGTTGGTCTCTGCGCGTGTCTTAAGCTCCTCTTCGGACCACTTGTGGCAAGTCTGACAGGCGCGGTTGATATTCAGAAGAGGGCTCTGAACATGGTGATCGCTGATCTTCAGAGCGCCTTCGCGCTGATAAGGCATGTGGCAGTCGGCGCAGGCGACGCCCGATCGGCCGTGAATCCCCTGGTTCCACATCTCGAACTCCGGGTGCTGGGCCTTTAGCGCCGGCGCGCCGCTCTCGGCATGCGTCCAGTCTTTGAATCCCGTCTCCTCGTAGTACGCCAGAATTTGATCCGCTCTCAGGCCGTTCGCCCAGGGGTATACCAGGCGTTTCTCGGGCCCCTTGAAGTAATACTCAACGTGACATTGCCCGCAGACGAAGGCTCGCATCTCCTGCCGGCTGGCCATCTTGTTCACATCGTAATCGGCGACGCCCTGCGACGCCTTCAAGGCCCGGATCCCTTCCATGAAACCTGGCCTGGTGACACGCAACTGCATCGTCGAGGGATCGTGGCAATCGATGCAGGCGACCGGATGGCTGACCAGTTTGCGGGCTTCCTTGTAAGGTAACTGGTTCATCTTCTCGAAGCCCTTGATCAGGTCGCCGTCACCAAGCTTCTTGTAGGGAACATACACCGAGGCGTGGCAATGCATGCAGGTGCCCGGCTGCTTGGCGACTTCCTGCCGTTTGGTGTACGTCTGGTCTTCCAACATGAAGGCGTGGCCGCGCTCCTCTCGGAAGTCCACAGCAAAAGCGTAGCCCGCCCACATGGTCCGCAGCCTGGGATCCTGTTCGAGCCTCGACTGAGCCACAATTGACCTTGGATCGGCCTGGTCAGGAGTGCGGGGAACCGCCTCGCTTCCCCCGTAACGTGTACGCTTCTGGTCGACCGTTCTCACGTACCCGTCGTACTGCATTGGGAAGTTTTTGCCCCAGATTTCCGGGTCCTCGATCGAATCGTTCAACTCGACGACCCGGTAAAAAGGACTCTGGGCCTCCTGTTTCCTTTGGGCGATATTTAAAAGAAGTGCCAGGCCGGCTATTACGGCCCCCGCGGTTGCCAACACCAGGACCACGTAAAAGAGAGTGCTGCGGCGATGCGGTTTAGGGGTGTGGTTCGGGATTGTGCCCATGCTCGAAGCCTCGAATGAAAAAGTATTTTTACGTTATTCCAAATGGCCGACTGAACGATGACAGCGAATACAGGAGAATGAGTCGTCGTCGGAGGTCAGTTGAATGGCGTGCACCATGTCACTGTGACACTTTCGGCATGCCCCCTCGGTGACTTTCAGGTTCCGTTCCGTAATCTGTATCTGGTCGGGAAACCAGCCGCTCGTGAAGGCAAAGGAATGCCAGAAGCCGTTGGTGGCCTTGACCGAGTATTTACCGACGAACCCCGCCGGAGTGTGACAGTCATTGCAGACAGCCACCCGGCCGTGGCTGGACTTCAGCCACGCTCCATAGTGCGCGTCCATGACGTGGCAGTTGGCGCAAGCCCCCGGGTTGTCGGTCATATAGGACGCCCCTTTGGCATAAACAAAGGTGTAAAGGCCCACCCCCACAGCGGCGCCGAGAAGGACAGCCAGGAGAATATGAACGTGGCGCGAAAAGTCCATCGCGTACTACGTTATTAGAAAGCGTACTCTGGTACAATCTTTGTAAAACTCTGTAAAACTCTTACTCATGAGGAGATAACGCCATGTCGGATGCACTGAAAGGTTTGCAGCCTGCTCTTGTCTGGAAATACTTTGGCGAAGTTGCCCGCATTCCCCGGTGCTCCAAGAGCGAGCAGCAGATTGCGGCCTATGTCATGGAGACGGCCAAAAAGCTGGGGCTGAACGCCAGCCAGGATTCGACCGGGAACGTCCTTGTCCGAAAACCGGGGTCGCCAGGTCGCGAGGGCGTCCAGACGGTCGTCCTGCAGGGCCACCTGGACATGGTGTGTGAGAAGAATTCGGGCACAACGCATGATTTCACGAAAGATCCGATCGAGTTGGTGCGCAAGGGCGAAGTCCTGATGGCGAACGGCACGACACTCGGGGCCGACAACGGCATCGCGGTCGCCACGAACCTCGCCATAATGGAGGACAAGAGCGTCGAACATGGGCCCCTGGAATTGCTTTTCACTATCGACGAAGAAACCGGGCTCACCGGGGCCGCCAACCTGAAACCCGGATTCCTGAAAGCGAAAACGCTCCTCAACCTCGATTCCGAAGAAGACTGGGCCATTTACGTCGGGTGCGCCGGCGGGCGGGATACGACGGGGACTTGGAGCGTGGCGCCCGAGGCAGTCCCGGCAGGGTCGTTAGCGCTCAGTATCACGGTCAAAGGACTCAAGGGCGGACACTCCGGGCTCGAGATCAACGCGGGGCGGGGAAATGCGATCAAGATCCTCAACCGGGTGTTGCTCCGGCTTCACGCTCTCGGGGCCAGGCTCTCGAAAATTGAGGGTGGAAACAAGCGCAACGCTATCCCTCGCGAGGCGTCCGCGATCGTTACCGTACCTCAAAACCAGGAGGCCGAGGCCCGGCGAATCGTGAACGAGATGAATGCCACGGTTCGCGCGGAATTGACGATAGTGGAGCCAGACCTCCAGGTCACTGTCGGTCAGGCAGACAACCCGGGAAAGGCTTTGCCGGTTGCGCAGCAAGAGAAGATCCTGCGTGGGATTTCAGCCTTGCCGCACGGAGTAACAAAAATGAGCGCGGAAGTTCCGGGCCTCGTCGAGACCTCGACCAACGTTGCCGTGATCAACACGAACGACGGCAGAATAGCGCTGTCGACCAGCCAACGCAGTTCGGTGGCTTCCGAGATTCAGGAGATTGGTGAGACGGTGGCGTCAGTCTTCCTGCTGAGCGGAGCCGAGGTGCAGCAGGGGAGCGGCTACCCAGGGTGGAAACCGAATCTCAATTCACCGGTCCTTCAGCTTGCCCGGCAGGCTTATTCGGATCTGTTCGGGAAGGAGTGTGAAGTGAAGGCCGTCCATGCGGGCCTGGAATGCGGGATCATCGGCGAGAAATATCCGGGCATGGACATGATCTCGTTCGGTCCGACGCTCGAGGCGGTGCATTCGCCAGACGAGAAGATCTACATCGCGTCGGTCGAGAAGTTCTGGAAGTTCCTGTTGGAGATTTTGAGACGAGTGAAGTAAAGGGACAGAAGGGACAGAAGGGACACAAGGGACACAAGTGACCTAAGGGACACAAGGGACCTAAGGGACCTAAGGCCAAGCGTCTGCCGTAGGTCCCTTGTGTCCCTTGTGTCACTTGTGTCCCTTGTGTCCCTTGTCCCTCCTCAGGGCCGACTGTAGAGGTCAATCACCCGCTCGATCGCTTTCGCGCAGACCGGGCAGAAACCTACGTCGTTCCTCGAAAACATGATGCAGTCGACTTGGGGCCGGTAAAGCCCCTTGGTCTCATAGGACGCCCCTTCGAATGCGCCCACTTTCCCGGCAAATCCACCGCTGTGCAGCAGTTCGGTCTCGCGTTGCTTCTGCTCGCTGAACAACTTTTCCATCTGGTCCTCGCTGGCTCCCGACGCTCGCAGCTTGCGTCTTTCCTTCTGGTAATTGTTCGAGGCTGTTTCGAACTCGGCTTTCTTCCAGGGCGTAGGAAGTGGGGTGCCCGGGGTCACGAGCTCCTTCCACTTGAGCTCGGACGGATCATGCAGGGCGGTCACATTGGGTTCCCAAGGCTCGGGATGGCTGGAGGCACCCGTCTCGTAAGCGACATCCGACGTGTAGTATTCGTCACCCAGGCCGGCAAAGTGGTGGCCGAATTCGTGGACGAAAATATAATCCGCGAAGGCGGTGTCTGCCGCACAGGTCGCATACAGATTGAAAATGCCTCCTCCGCCGTACGTCCTCTCGTTAAGCAGAATCGACACGAACTCGTAGGGCGCAGCCGAGGAGATGTCCCGAATAGTCCTGTTGTCGTAACTAAGGACATAACGCTCGGAGTCAAAACTGCTGTAATGAGTCGAAAGAGGGGACCGGCGGAAAATGCCCGCGTGCGGCCGTGTGACCCCGCTCTCTGCCGAAGGCACGTCGAGCGCTCGTACGTTGAAGTCCGCCTTCCGGCTCTTGAAGGGTTCGTGCTCAAAGAGCTTACCCACCATCCTCTTCACGTCGGAGTGGAACTTCTCCATCTCGTTGCCGGCATAGCCGTCGCCCAGCACGAGTAGGTCGACTTTCTGTGAGGCCGGTCCGTTTTCGAACACCGTCCAGACGCTACCGCGGGGGGCCGCATCCGCACGGACGACGAACCGGGAATTGGGGTCGATTGTGGTGCTCCAGATTTCGACGAAGGCGTTGTCAGGGGTGCGCTTCTTCAGGGTCACCTGAACCGGCTTGCGCGGCCAGGGAAAACGAAGTGACTCATGAAACGTCCGCCACATTTCCCGAGCTTCCGGCGTTGTTTCCCACTCCCCGTAAACCGAGGCAAAGCCGCGCGAGTAGAGGGGCATGTTGGTGTCCCGAGCAATGACCTCAAAGAAGTATTTGCCCAGGTTGGTCGAGTCGAGGAGCCTCGTTTGGCTTCCGGCCCAGGGGCCATCCATTACGACTCGGTCCGGGGAAAAATGCTCCTCAGAAGCGGTGCCCGAGTGGAAGTAATCGAGTCGCATCGTCCGCTCGGTGAAGTGCTGCGAGAACTGGGCCGAAACCGAGCTGAGAGACAGGGAAACGATAAGGGCAAAGGGAAGAAGGAGAATCAACCGTTTCATCCGGTACGTTGTACCACATTTGCAGTATGATTGGCCCCGTGATACCGCTATACAGCTGCCATGTTGACACTCCTATTGGGCGTGTCCAGGTGGCCGGGACGCCCGAAGGGATATGCCGGATCTGTTTTCCGACTGAATCGCCTGAGCAATGGTACCGGTGGTTTGACCGTTATTTCTCCAAGCTGCCGCTTGATGGAGCGCATCCGATCATTGATCAGTGTGTTTCGGAAATAACCGAGTACTTTGGCCGGAAGCGACAGTCGTTCGAGGTCCCGGTGGACCTTCGCGGGACCGACTTTCAGTTGCGGGTCTGGCGTGAGCTGATGAGCATCCCCTTCGGGGCAACGATCAGCTACGGCGAGCTTGCCCGGCGGGTCGGAAAACCCGGCGGTGCGCGGGCGATCGGAAACGCCGCTGGCTCGAACCCCGTACCGATCATCATTCCTTGTCACCGGGTCATCGGTCACGACCAGGGCCTCGTCGGTTTTGGAGGCGGGCTTTCGGTCAAGGAACAGCTGCTTGAGCTTGAGCAGGCGAGGATCCCGTTTATCCGTGGATGACCCGACTGTTGGACTCACCCCTGTCGTGCCCGTAAAATAGCCGATATGAGCTCGGTCGGTGGTATCCTCCGCAAAGTCCTCGACGGGAACCGGATTTCCGCTGATGAAGCGGTGTGCCTGCTCCGTTCGACGGAGCTCCAGAAAGTCGGCCAGGCGGCCGATTATGTCAGGCGCTTGAAGCATCCGCACTCGGTCGTCTCTTTCCTCATCGACCGCAACATCAACTACACGAACGTTTGTGTGGCTCGCTGCAACTTCTGCAATTTCTACCGGCGCCCCAAGGACCCGGAAGGCTACGTTCTGGCTCTTGATGACATTTTTCAAAAGATCGATGAGGCGGTGGCGCTCGGCGCAACTGGAATCCTCATGCAGGGAGGGATGAACCCGAAGCTTAAGATCGACTTCTACGAAGACCTGCTTCGGTCTATTCGCTCCCGCTACAGCATTGACCTCCACTGTTTTTCTCCGCCCGAGATCGTCGTGCTGTCGAAACTTAGTAAGCTAAGCCTGCGCGAAACTATTCGCCGGCTCAGGTCCGCGGGACTTGATTCGATCCCGGGCGGGGGTGCGGAGATCCTCGTTGACCGGGTCCGAAAAACCAACAGCCCGGGGAAATGCAGTGCCCGGGAATGGCTCGAGGTCATGCGGACGGCCCACGAAGAAGGTATGCTGACCACCGCGACGATGATGATAGGTGGAGGCGAGACAGTCGAAGAGCGGGTCGAGCATCTGGAGAAACTGCGGCAGCTGCAGGACGAGACCGGGGGATTTGTGGCGTTTATCCCTTGGAATGTGCAACTGGAAGGGACTCCGATGGAGGCGGTGATCAAGAAGGAGATTTCCGCAGTCGAATACCTGATGCTCCTCGCTGTTAGCCGCATTTACCTGGATAACCTCGCCAACGTGCAGGTGTCGTGGCTGACCCAGGGATTGCAGGTCGCTCAGATCGCGCTCCACTTCGGCGCCAATGACGTGGGCAGCATCATGATCGAGGAAAACGTGATCAGCAGCGCCGGAGCGCACTATACCGCCACCCGGGACGACCTCCTACAGCTGATCCGCAACAGCGGATTTGTTCCTGCCCAGCGGGATACGCTGTATCGCACTTTTCGCAAAATCGCGTAAGGGACACAAGGGACAGAAGGGCCACAAGGGACAGAAGGGACCGACTTCAGCTTGGCGGTCCCTTCTGTCCCTTGTGTCCCTTTTGTCCCTTTGTCCCTCTGGCTCGCGAATCCTGTTGCCCCCGCCCTGCGTCTTTTCAGAAAACACCAAAAGGAGACGACCGACAATATGACGCGAACAACTGCGGCTCTGTTTTCTGTTGTGGCGCTTTGCTTTATCCTGATTCCTCCCCAGGCCGAGGCTGCGGTGACCGTTGGGGAAAAGGTCACCGAGTTTTCGCTCGTTGATGTGAGGACGGGAAAGGAAGTGGCCCTGAACCAGGTAACCGGGACGAACGGTGTTGCTTTGATCTTCGTGGCAACCCAATGCCCCTACTCTAACGCGTTTAACCAGGTGATGGCTGACCTCGCCAAGGAATACAGGGCGAAGGGAATCGCCGTCGTCGGCATCAACGCGAACACAACCGAGCCGGCCGAGGATGTGAAACAGCATGCCGAGAGCAAGGGTCTCGATTTCACGGTGCTCAAGGACGACGGTGAAGTTGCCGGCCAGTTTGGTGCTACCCGGACTCCGGAAGTCTTCGTGCTCGACAAGGAAATGGTGGTCCGTTACCACGGCGCCATCGGCAACAGCAAAATACCGACCACCAATGCGGCCCAGGCCAAAGCCGACGATTTGCGTCCTGCGCTTGACGCTGTTGCCACTGGCTCTCCCGTTCAGGTCGCCGAGACGAAGGCGTTCGGCTGCATGATTAAGCGCTAAGGAGCAAAGATGGCCGTTATCACCGTGCTGATTGCCGCCCTGCTGTCCTCGGCCCTCCCGACCGTGGGCGAGGATCTGATGGAAAAAGCCATTCGTCCCCACCAGGGCCAGGTGGTCGTCGTCAATCTGTGGGCGACATGGTGTGGTCCTTGCCGGGAGGAATTTCCCGACCTCGTGCGGCTCTACAAGGAGAACAAGGGCTCGGTGGTTCTCGTCGCCATTTCCATGGACGAGCCGGAAGACGCCGGCAAAGCCCAGGAGTACCTCGCACAGCACAAGTCTGATTTCCCTGCTTATATTCGAGGCTTCAAAGATTTTGACGTCTTCTCGAACGCCCTTGATCCGAACTGGAAGGGCGCAATCCCGGCCACTTTCGTTTTCGACAAATCCGGCAAGAGGGCCTTCAGCCACGAAGGCAAGGTCACGTACGACCAGCTGAAGAAGGTCATCGCCCGCCTGAACAAATGAAGTCGGAAGTCAGAAGTCAGAAGTCAGAAGTCAGAAGGCAGAAGTCAGAAGTCAGAAGTAAGAAGTAAGAAGTCAGAAGTCAGAAGTCAGAAGTCAGAATGGAAAAGCTAAGGCCGTGCATTTCTTCTTCTGATTACTGACTGCCGACTCCTTCTTCATTCTGACTTCTGACTTCTGACTTCTAACTTCTGACTTCTTCATTCTGACTTCTGACTTCTGACTTCTGACTTCTGACTTCTACTTCTACTTCCGCCTTCCGACTTCTGACTTCTGACTC
>Ga0105092_10002054_pt1 | contig 10746 bp, 11 predicted proteins | sample PPLLak2March2015_FD_87021 | JGI IMG/M metagenome (GOLD analysis project Ga0105092, IMG submission 87021) | Freshwater sediment microbial communities from Prairie Pothole Lake near Jamestown, North Dakota, USA - PPLs Lake P7 Core (1) Depth... | ecosystem: Environmental > Aquatic > Freshwater >...
GCCGACGCCGAGATCGCCGCCGTCTTCGCCGGCGTCGAGCACGCGCTTGACGTTCTCCTCGCTCAGGGCGTGGACGCGCACGAACGGCGCGCAGGGATAGCGGGTGATGGTGGCGAACATCGTGGCCAGCGCGGCCAGGTCGATCGGCCCGTGCTCGGTGTCGACCAGGAGCCAGTCGAAGCCGACCGAGGCCATCATCTCGGCCACGAGCGGATCGCCGAAGTTCAGGAGGCTGCCGAACGCCGGCTTGCCGGCGCGGAGGCGCTGCTTGACGTGGTTGGGCGTCATGGTCCACGGAGTATAGCGCGGCGTTGCGGTAGTCTAGGGGCCATGCTCAACGGCAAGACCGGCATCGTCTTCGGTGTCGCCAACAAGCGCTCGATCGCGTGGGCCATCGCCCAGGCGCTGGCAGGCGCGGGAATGCGGCTGGCGTTCACGTATCAGGGCGAGCGCCTCAAGGAGAACGTCGACGAGCTGGCGGCGACGCTGCCGGGCTCGGTGCTCTACCCGTGCGACGTCGGCGCCGACGCCGAGATCGCCGCCGTCTTCGCCGGCGTCGAGGGGGACCTCGGCCGTCTCGACGTGCTCGTGCACTCCGTTGCCTTCGCGCGCAAGGAGGATCTCGAGGGTGAGTTCCTGGCCACCGAGCGGGAGGGCTTCCGCGTCGCCCACGACGTCTCGGCCTACTCGCTGGTGGCGCTCACGCGGGCGGCGGCCCCGCTGATGGAGCGGGGCGGCGGCGGCTCGGTCATCGCCATGACGTACTACGGCGCCGAGAAGGTCGCCGCCGGCTACAACGTCATGGGTGTGGCCAAGGCTTCGCTAGAAGCCTCCGTTCGATACCTGGCGGCCGACCTCGGACCCCGCGGCATCCGCGTGAACGCGATCTCGGCGGGGCCGGTCAACACGCTGGCCGCCCGCGGCATCCGCGGCTTCACCGGCATGCTCAAGCACCACGCGGAGAAGGCGCCGCTCCGGCGCAACGTGGAGCTACGCGAGGTCGGCGACACCGCGCTGTTCCTGGCCTCGCCGATGTCCTCGGGGATCACGGGCGAGGTCATCCACGTCGACTGCGGCTATTCCATCATGGGCGTCTGAGGAGGCCGCTGGCGTGATGGTCAGCCGCCGGGATGTCGTGCGCTGGACCGCGCTGTCGCTCGTGGCGCCGGGTCGCGCGATCGCGCAGTCCGTCGCTCGCGCTCCCCGGGTGAGCATCTATTCGGCCCCGGCGGTGAAAGACGCACTTGTCGCGGCGCTGGTCGAGCGCGGTTGGGTCGAAGGAAGCAACATCGTGTTCGAGTGGCACGGAGCCGAGGGCAGCGAGGCGCGAATCGGCGAGCACCTCGCAGTCACTCCAGCCGACGTGTTGGTTGCGGGAGGTCCGCATCGGATCCGAGCCGCTATGGGAGTCACCACAGCGACCCCTATCATTGGGGTGGATCTCGAGTCGGATCCCGTGGCGGGCGGCTTCGTCAAGACCCTGGCCCGCCCGGGAGGGAACGTTACCGGCATCTGGATGGACCTGCCCGAGCTCGCTGGCAAGCAGATCCAGTTCCTCCGCGAGGTATTGCCGTCGCTCAAGCGCCTCGGCGTCGTCTGGGACGATCAGATCGGGCGGCCTCAGTACACTGAGCTCGAGGCCGTCAGCCGCATCGCCAGTATCAGCCTTCAACCCGCGGCGCTGCGCTTGACGACGGAGATCGACAGCGTGATGAAGCGTCTGCTGATTAGCCGGCCTCAGGCGATCGTCCTGCTGACGGCGCCGGTGGTGTTCGCCTCGCTGCATCGGATCGCCGAGCTGGCGCTCCAGAGCCGTCTACCGTCCATCAGCCCGTTCTCGCCGTACCCGAGTTCCGGCGGCCTGATGGCGTATGGCCCCGACTTTCCCGCGATGTGGCGTCAGCTCGCCAGCTATGTCGACCGCGTGCTGCGCGGCGCTCGAGCTGGAGATCTGCCGGTGGAGCGGCCGTCGAAGTTCAGCCTCATCGTCAATCTCAAGACGGCGAAGGACATCGGGATCGTCCTTCCGCAGTCGCTGGTCCTTCGTGCCGACGAGGTCATCCGGTGAGGCCGGTCGTCGACGGAGAGCCGTGATGCCGCGCCTGCTCCCCGAGCTCGTGTTGACCCCGGATGGCTGGCAGCGTGATCGCGCGGTGGCCATCACCGACGGCCGTATCACCGCGGTCCAGGCCGCCGGCACGTCCCAGCCCGGCGACGTCGCCGTGCCCGGCCGGGGGCTGCTGCCGGGCACCGTCAACAGCCACTGCCACACCTTCCAGTCGCTGCTGCGCGGCCTCGGCGACGATCTGGACTTCATGGGGTGGCGCGACCGCGTGCTCTATCCCTTCTCGGAGCGGCTGGACCGCGGGGGCATCGCGCTCGGCGCCGCGCTCGCGTTCGCCGAGATGCTCAAGCAGGGCGCGACGACGTGTGTGGACTTCTTCTACTTGCAGGACGCCGGCAACGAGAACGCCGAGGCGGTCATCGAGGCGGCCCGCGCGGTCGGCATCCGGCTCGTGCTCGCCCGCGCGATGTACGACTGGGAGGGCGCGCCCCGGCGCTATCGCGAGACTGCGGCCGACGCCGCCCGCCGCGTGCGGGAGCTCATCGTCGCCCATCGTCACGACGCGACCGTGACCGTCCAGCCGGCTCCCCACAGCCCCCACGGTGCCTCGCCGGCGATGATCCGGGCCGGCTGGGAGGTGGCCGAGGCCGAAGACACGGTCTTCCACATCCACGTGGCCGAGGGGCGCTACGAGGGAGAGCGCACGCTGCGCGAGCACGGCGCGACCCCGATCAGGTATCTCGACCGCCTGGGCGTGCTGGGGCGGCGGATGATCGGCGTGCACTGTGTGTGGCTCGACGACGAGGAGCTGGCACTGCTGGGGGCGCGCGGGGCGGGGCTGGCCTACTGCCCGGGCTCGAACATGTTCCTGGGCGACGGGATCACCCGCGTGCCCGAGATGCTGCAGGCCGGCGTGCGGATCGGCCTCGGCACTGACGGCGGCTGCACCAACAACCGGCTGTCGGTGTTCGACGAGATGCGCACCTGCGCGCTGTTACAGCGCGTGCGGCTGCTCGATGGCACCGCCCTGTCGGCCGCGGCGGCGTTCGACCTCGGCACCCGCTCGGCGGCCGCACTGGTGGGAATCGAAGCGGGCGCCATCGCCCCTGGCCGGCTCGCGGACCTGGTGGCCATCGACCTCGCGCACCTCTCGCTGCAGCCGCGCAACGACCTGCTCAAGAGCGTCGTCTACGCGATGTCGCCCGAGGCGGTCACGGACGTGTGGGTGCACGGCCGCCGTGTCGTCGAGCAGCGCCGGCTCACCACGACGTCGGAGGAGGAGCTGGTGGCGCGGGTGGCGGCGCTCACGAAGGGCTGGACGATCTGAGCGCGCTGGAGCGTCACGTGATGTGGCAGGCGTGGACCGGCGTCGGGCTCGAATCGTGCCGCGTCGCCGCCGCCGGAGACGGCATCCGGGCCGAGAGCGTCGCAGTGGGCGTCGAGGACGGCACGCCGTGGGCGGTGCGGTACGCCCTGCGCTGCGACGCGGGCTGGCGCACCCGGGCGCTCACGGTGTCGAGCCTGGACGGCGACGAAGGGCGGTTGACGCTGGCGGGCGACGGAACCGGGCGCTGGACCGACGCCGCCGGCCGGCGGCTGCCCGCGCTCGACGGGTGCCTCGACGTCGATCTCTCGTCCACCGCCTTCACGAACACCCTGCCGATCCGCCGCCTCGGGATGGTGCCCGGCTGGAGCGAGGAGATCGTCGTGGTCTACGTCGAGGTGCCGGGACTGGAGCTGTCCGTCGCCCGCCAGCGCTACCATTGCCTGAGCTGGGCGTCGGACGGTGGGCGCTATCGGTTCGAGGCCCCGGCCACCAGCTTCACGGCCGAGATCTCGGTGGACGGCGATGGCCTCGTGGTCGACTATCCAGCAATAGCGCGGCGGGTGTGGTCGCGTTGAGACACGAACGGGGAGGGTGACATGAAAGCGGAGGAGACGCTGCGGACGCTGGGGCTCGAGGTGCCGAGCCTGGAAGATCTCTACCGGACCAACGCCTCGGGGGCGCACTACATCTCGCACTTCCCGGTGCAGAACCTGCTCTATCTGTCCGGGACGACGCCGCGCAAGGACGGCCGGCCGCACCTGCCGGGTGTCGTCGGCAAGGACCTCAACGTCGAGCAGGGCTACGAGGCGGCCCGGTACGCCGCGCTGACGACGCTGGCCGCCGTGAAGTACGCGCTGGGTGACCTGGACCGGGTGCAGCAGCTCGTCCACATGGTGGGGTACATCAACTCCGCGCCGGGCTTCGGCGACCAGCCTCGCGTGCTCAACGGCGCCGCCGACCTGTTCGTCTCGATCTTCGGCAACCGCGGCAAGCCCACCCGCGCCGCGATCGGCTGCCAGGGTCTCGGCGGCAACGCCTCCGTCGAGATCATCGTCACCCTGCTCTTCACCCCCGGCGACGTCCGGCCCCCACTCGCCCGCGACCACTTCGTGCGGTGAGGCACGTGCGGGTTGCGCCTCTCAGGCCCGCGGCGGGTCGGACCCTCCGTGCTCGGGAATGATGGAGATATCGCCGCTGCGCTCGAGGACCGCGTACTTGACCTGGTCCAAGCGCTCGAGGCCATGCAGCTTGCGGGCGGCCGTGAGGACGTCACTTACGTCGACCCGTGACTTCTGCATCCGATCGCGCAGGGGATGCCCGTGCTCGACGATCACCAGGGGCACACCCTCCAGCCACCGCTCGAGGGCCGGCAGCCGGGACTTGAGCAGCGACAGGCCGATGTCGAACGTCAGCAGGGTGAGGACGAGCACGAAGGCGTTGGTCACCGAATGGTCGGTGCCGACCATCCCGTTCTGGATCGCCTCGCTGATGATGAGCAGCAGGATGAAGTCGAACGTCGTGATCTGACCGAGCGAGCGGTTCCCGGTGAGGCGGAACACCATCAGCAGGAGCCCGTAGATCGCCGCAGCTCGGATCACGCTCTCCATGCCACCCTCAGGGATAGACGAACTGCCGGAACGGGACAAAGCCCTCGGCGTCGTCGAGCCCGACTCGTCCCGACGACAGACCGATGCGCTCGGACTGCAGCGTGAAGACGATCGTCACGGGCTCGCCGGGCCGCCGCGTCGAGAAGACGTAGACGAGCCGATCGGCGGCGGCCTCCACCCGGGAGGGCGGCGGGGTGATCGTGTCCACTTTCGAGTCGTCGAGATACTGCCGGTCGACCCAGAGGCGGGCCTCGCCGGCGCGCGTGGCTGCCGGCTCGAGGCGGGCGATGAGGGCCTGGGGCGCCTGGTAGCGGGCGAACCGCTGATACTCGAGGCGCAGGAAACCGGGGAGGCTCGCGTCGCTCCGGCTGAGGGGGCCCGCTCCGAGGACACCGGCCAGCGCCAGGAGGAGCACGACGCCCATCCCGAGCCACGCGGCGCGTTGTACCCTCCAGGACCGCTGCGCGAAGGCCAGGTCCTGGTCGATGTCCAGGTCGTGCGCTTGGCGGCTCGCCACGACCGCTCCGAGGTGCAACACCAATGCCGTCGGGCGGCGCGCGTGTCATGCGCGCCGGGTTCGAGCTAGCGATTCAAGGCGACGACGGACAAATCGTGCTGGGGGGTAATGGCCGGTGCTGCGTCGGCTCGCCCCTTCGTCATCCGGCAGTGCCCCTCGAAGAGCACGCCCTCCTCGACGACGACCACCGGCGCCTCGACGTCGCCGTACACGCGGGCTGCCCCGCGCAGCTCGACCCGCTCGGTGCCGAGGATGTTACCCCGGACCTCGCCGCTGACCAGCACGATCCCGGCCCGCACCGAGGCGTGGACCACCGCCTTCTCCCCGACGATCAGGGTGTCATCCGACCAGATCTCGCCCGTGAGCTTGCCGTTCAGCATGACGGTCCCGCCGAACGTGTACTTGCCCTCGATCTCCGACGCCTCGTCGATGTAGGCGCTGAGATCGGAGCCCTTCCCGGCCGCTTTCGCGCTCTTCCTCCGAAACATGACGGAACTCCGGTTCCCTTGGACTAGCGGGGGTCGCTGTGGCCGGCGCGGGTCGCCTCGATCGAGTGGACCGCTCGAGGGCCGACCGCCGGCGGCTCGTAGGGGGCCCGAATCGAAGCCTCCCGCAATCGCGCACGCGCCGCGGCGGTGTGCCGCGAGATCCATCCGTCAGAGGCTCCGATCCCGAACAGACCGGAGAAGTCCACATGTAGCACCGCCCTCAGCAGCGAGTCAATCTTCCCCGACGGTACCGCGGCTAGTGGTCGGCAGGCTGCTGGGTGACGACACGATGCGCGCTCGACGCCAGATGCTTCGAGTGCCGGGCGCCCGTTCTGTCGAATTCCGGGGGGCGGAAGCCGCGCACTCTGCGGGCCGGCGCCGAGCGTTGAAGGAGACGGGGCCCGTCCGAGCCCTCTAGAACGACCTGATCAGCCGCTCGACCCGCTCGTCGTGTGACTGGAACGGATCCTTGCAGAGAATGGTCTCACGCTCGGGGTCGTTGAGCTTGAGGTAGACCCAGTCGACCCGGTAGTCCTTGCCTTTGAGGTTGGCCTGGCGGATGAATTCGCCGCGCAGCCGGGCGCGGGTGGTCTGGGGCGGTTCGTGCTTCGCCCGCTCGATCGTCTCGTCGTCGGTGACCCGGTCGACCATGTCGCGAGCGACGAGCTTGTAGTACAGCCCGCGGTCGGGTCGGATGTCATGGTACTGCAGGTCCATGAGCGAGATCTTGGGATCGCGCCAGGAGAGTCGGTTGCGGGTCATGTAGCTCTCGATCCACTGCCGCTTGATGACCCAGTCGAGCTCGCGCTCGAGCTGCATGGGATCGGACTCGAGCTTCTGCATGACGTCCGTCCAGTGCATCAGCACGTCCTTGCTGACGGGGTCACTGGCCACCGTGTCGACGTAGCGCGTGGCGTACTCGAGATACTCGAACTGCAGCTGCAGGGCCGAGATGCTCCGGCCGTCCTTGAGCTTGATCGTCTCCTTCAGCGTCGGATCGTGGGAGATGTCGCGGATGGCCTGGACCGGCGACTGCAATGAATAATCGCGGTCGAAGAAGCCGTCCTCGATCATGTCGAGCACGAGCGCCGTCGTTCCGATCTTCAGATATGTCGCGACTTCCGACATATTTGAATCCCCCACGATCACATGCAGACGCCGATATCTTTCGGCGTCCGCGTGAGGCTCGTCGCGAGTGTTGATGATCGAGCGGGACGAGGTCGTCGCCCCCGAGATCTCCTGACAGATGTGCTGGGCCCGCTGGCTCAGGCAGTAGTGGAAGCCGCGGGGCGTCTGGAGCACCTTGCCGGCGCCGGCGAAGATCTGCCGGGTCACGAAGAAGGGGATCAGGGCTTCGGCCAGCCGCTGGAACGACACATCGCGGCTGACCAGGTAGTTCTCGTGGCAGCCGTAGGAGTTGCCCGCCGAGTCGGTGTTGTTCTTGAAGAGGAGGATGTTGCCGGAGATCCCGTCCTCCCGCAGCCGCTTCTCCGCCTGGTGGAGGAGGTCCTCCACGATGCGCTCGCCGGCCTTGTCGTGGATGACGAGCTCGGCGACGTCGTCGCACTCCGGCGTGGCGTACTCGGGATGGAAGCCGGTGTCCAGGTACAACCGGGCTCCGTTCTCGAGGAACACATTGGCGTTGCGGGCGCCCGGGATGACCTTCTCGAACAGGTAGCGGGCGACGTTGTCGGGGGACAGCCGACGCTGGCCATTGAGCGTGCAGGTGAGACCATACTCGTTCTCGAGACCGAAGATCCTGCGCTTCATGAGTGCGAGGGGCGCGAGCCCGATTCGACTCGCAGGGGGTCTGGTCGAGGAGCGCGTGGCTTCATATGTGTGGCCTAGCCTAGCATGGTCTACTTCGTTGTGCCGAGGAGTTGGCTCAGCGGCTCCGGCGGGATGCGGCGAAACTTGCGCCGCTCCTTGGTCCGGTCCAGCACCGCAACCTCCAGGTCGCGCTCGGTGAGGGTCTTGTTCTGGGTGACCGACAGCGCCCGCACCCCCAGCTGCAGCGACTCGTCGAGTCCCATGCCGTCGTGGTAGTGGTCCTTCAGGAACCGGCGGATCTCGTCGGCCTGGCCGCCCATGGCGGCGTAGTTGTGCTCGTCCTCGATCGTGCCGTCGTAGAGGATGTGGTAGATCTCGCTCTTGCTGCCGTTGGCGTCGCCCACCTCCGCCACCAGCACCTCGACCTCGAAGGGCTTGATGTCCTGCGTGAAGATGTTGCCCAGCGCCTGCGAGTACGCGTTGGCCAGCGCCTTGGCCGTCACGTCGCCGCGGCTGTACGGGTAGCCCTTGACGTCGGCGTGGCGGATACCGGCGATGCGGAGGTTCTCGAACTCGTTGTACTTGCCCACGCCGGCGAACGCGATCCGATCATAGATCTCCGAGACCTTGTGCAGGAGCGTGGAGGGGTTCTCCGCGACCAGGAGGATGCCGTCCGCGTATTCCAGGGTGACGATGGACCGGCCGCGGGCGATGCCCTTGCGGGCGTACTCGGCCTTGTCCTTCATCATCTGTTCGGGGCTGACGTAGTAGGGCAGCGGCATGCGCTAGCTCCCGGTACCCGTCTTCGTGCGCTCGGCCAGGATGGCCTCGCAGACACGGCGGATCTCGTCGTCGGCGACGTCCCCGAAACCGCTCCGGGTGATCGTCTTCACGGTCGGAAAGATGCCGCGCACGAGGTCGGGGCCGCCGGTGCCCACGTCCTCGTCGGCGGCGTCGATGAGCGCCTCCAGCGCCGTCCGCATGGCCTCGTCCCGCGGCATGTCGCGCTTCCAGAGCTTCTTGAGGGAGTCGCGGGCGTCCTTGGAGCCGGAGCCCTGGGCGTCGTAGTCGCGCTCCTCGTAGCGGCCGCCGGTGATGTCGTACTTGAACAGCCGGCCGACTCCGGCCTTCTCGTCGAAGCCGGCGAAGATCGGGACCACGGCCAGGCCCATCATCGCGGCCTGGAGATTCATGCGGATCATCTGGCCGAGCTTGTTGGCCTTGCCGTCGAGCGAGAGGTTGTCGCCTTCGACCTTCTCGTAGTGCTCGAGCTCGGTCTGGAACAGCTTGGCCATCTCCATGGCCGGGCCGGCGGCGCCGGCGATCCCGACCCCCGAGAGGTCGTCGGCCTTGAAGATCTTCTCGATGCGACGGCTGGCGACCTGGTAGCCGGCGGTGGCCTGCCGGTCGCCGGCCATGATGACGCCGTCGCGGTAGCGCATGGCCAGGACCGTCGTGCCGTGGGGCACGTCGGGTGCCGGCCCGCCGGGTAGCAGGTGGGGGGACTGGCGGCGGAGCAGCTCGACGAAGCTGGAGTTGACGGAGGCGTCGAACGAGTGCAGCCGGCGATCGTCGTTCATCGTTCTCCTTCGCCCAGGGCGACGCTCACATCCCGAACGACGGCCGCGCGATGTTGCGCAGGAGATCGGCGGCGGTCGGGGACTCGGTCAGCAGCTGGCGAACGTGCGCTTCGGTGCCCCGCAGGGGCTCCAGCATGAAGATCTTCTTCAGCGGCCCCTCCTTGAGGTCGAAGATCACCGAGTCCCACGAAGCCGACACGATCTCGTCGGCGTAGCGCTGGAGGCACATGCCACGGAAATAAGCGCGCGTATCCTTGGGCGGATCGTAGATGGCTTTGGCGATCTCGTCGTCGGTGACCAGGCGATCCACGGCCTCCGACTCCTCGAGCTTGTAGTAGAGGCCCTTGCCGGGTCGGATGTCGTGGTACTGGAGGTCGATCATCTGCACGCGGTGGTCGTCCCAGGCCAGCCCGTGCTTGGCGACGTAATTCTCGATGAGCTGGTGCTTGATGACCCAGTCGAGCTCGCGCCCGAGCTGCATCGGGTCCTCGGCCAGCCGGTCGAGCGTCTGCTCCCAGCGGGCCATCACCTCGCGCACCCACGGCTCGTGCTCGCGGTCACGGTAGTAGCGCTGGGCCAGGGTCAGGAACTCGCGCTGGTGGTCGACCGCGCTGATCGTCCGACCGTCCTTGAGCCGGATCGTCTCGCGGCAGGCCAGGTCGCGCGACACCGTGCGGAACGCGCCCACCGGGCCGTCGATGGACAGGTCGCGGTCGATGAAGTCGTCCTCCACCATGCTCAGCACGATGGCCATCGTCCCCACCTTGAGATAGGTGGACACCTCGGCCATGTTGGCGTCGCCGACGATGACGTGCAGCCGCCGGTACTTCTCGGGGTCGGCGTGGGGCTCGTCGCGCGTGTTGACGATGGGCCGGGAGTGCATCGTCTCCAGCCCCACCTCGGTCTCCAGGAAGTCGGCCCGCTGGGAGATCTGGTACTCGCAAGGATCGGCGTTGTTCTCGTAGCCGACCTTGCCGGCGCCCGTGTAGACCTGGCGGGTCACGAAGAACGGCATCATGTGCTGCACGATCCGAGCGAACGGTACCTTGCGGTCCATCAGGTAGTTCTCGTGGGTACCGTACGAGTTGCCCTTGCTATCGGTGTTGTTCTTGTAGATGAGAATGCGCTGCTCGGGTGGTGACACCGCCTCGGCCCGTTGCCGCGACAGGTTCAGAATCCTCTCGCCAGCCCGATCCCAGATCACCGTATCGCGCGGATTCGTCGTTTCCGGGCTCGAGTACTCCGGGTGAGCGTGGTCGACGTAGAAGCGGGCGCCGTTGGACAGGATCAGGTTGATCAGGCGCGACTCTTCCTTGGACGTGCCCTCCTTCTCCTCCATGTACTCGAAGCCGCGGGCGTCCCGCAACGGGCTCTCCGCCTCGTAATCCCAGC
>Ga0105092_10002055_pt1 | contig 10746 bp, 6 predicted proteins | sample PPLLak2March2015_FD_87021 | JGI IMG/M metagenome (GOLD analysis project Ga0105092, IMG submission 87021) | Freshwater sediment microbial communities from Prairie Pothole Lake near Jamestown, North Dakota, USA - PPLs Lake P7 Core (1) Depth... | ecosystem: Environmental > Aquatic > Freshwater >...
GTTTAATAGGCGGATAGACCGGCGAGTTCCCGGCGGAGGGCGAGATCGAATGGAGCCGCGCACGACAGCGAGAGAAGCGAGCGAAAGTAAGCGGACCACCTGACTCGCTCCACTGCTTCGTGTTTAAATCTATCGACTTAGTGAATGATTGGTGGTCCGCTTACTCTCGCTCACTGCCGTTCGCTTTCGTGCGCGGCTCCATGCGATCTCGCCCTCCGCATTTCGATCTCTGTCCGTCAAGAGGATCGCCGTGCCCCAGCAGAAGTATGCCCAGGATTTGGGGAATGCAGCGAGGTAGGCGGCTTCCATCCGCTCGATGTGGAATCCCCCCTCCGCGAGGAGAGCCGGGATGTCGCGGGTAAGGCGTAAGCCTTCAAATACCCTGAAGAGGATTGGCGCCCATCGGTTTTGCCAGCGTCGGATGTGAGGGTCGGGAGAGATCGCGTGTTCGAAGAAGATGATTCTCCCGTCCCGCCTCAGCACCCGTCCGATACCGCGAAGGGCTTCCAGAACGCCGGGTATCGTGCACAATGTGAAGGTGCTGACTACCGTGTCGACAGTGCCATCTCCCAACGGGATCCGTTCCCCCGGCAAGCCCACGAACTGGATATCCAGCTGGGTTTGAAGGCGGCGCCTTTCAGCAAGTCGAATCATTCTCGCGTTCGGCTCAAGGGCGTAGAGCCTGGTCACCTTCCTTGGATCGTAATAGGCAAAGTTAACACCGGATCCAACGCCGATCTCCAGGACGATCCCCTTGGCCAAAGGGAGAATGCGCTGACGGATCTCCCGGATGGGCGGCGGGTTGCCCAGTCTATCGACCAGGTGCGTGTAAATGTGGTCTCTGTAGAACGCCATTGTTGTTCACAAGAACAAATATACCGTGCCCTCCGGGCGCCGGCCATTTCATAAAATCGTGAAATAATGAAGTAGATGGAGAAGCACAGAGCGTGCAGGACTGGCGGGCCGAAGGCTTTCCCGTCGCCGCCGGTGAAGAGCTTTGACTTCGGCGCCCTGGGTTTGAGAGGAACATCATGGAAGTGGAAACCAAGCTGACCTCGGTTGTCGGTCAACAGTCGGTTCGAAGGCCGATCTATCTCGACTATAACGCCACCACGCCCCTTGCTCCGGAGGTGGTAGCCGCCATGCGACCCTTCCTGGAGGAGCATTTCGGCAATCCTTCGAGCGGTCATCGCTTTGGGAGTGTCGCTCGCGATGCTGTTGACAAAGCGCGAACGCAGGTGGCTCGCCTGCTCAGCGCCAAGCCCAACGAGACCATCTTCACAAGCGGCGGGACGGAATCGAACAACTACGCCATTCGTGGCGTCGCCCTCGCCCGGGCGACTCACGGCCGCCACATTATCACCAGCCGGATCGAGCACCCGGCGGTGACCGAGGTGTGCCGGCAGCTCGAGACAGAAGGATTCGAGATCACCTGGCTCCCCGTCGATGGCAGCGGCCTGGTTCGCGTCGTCGATGTCGCGGGGGCGATTCGTTCCGATACCATCCTGATCACGCTTATGCACGCGAACAACGAGGTGGGGACCATCCAGCCGATCCGAGAAGTGGCCGACCTGGCGCGGGGGAAAGGAATTACGCTGCACACCGATGCGGCCCAGTCTGTCGGTAAGATACCAACCGACGTCGACGAACTGGGGGTTGACCTCTTGACCGTTGCAGGGCACAAACTCTACGCGCCGAAGGGTGTCGGTGCACTTTATATCCGCGAGGGAGTGCTCCTCCATCCGCTCATGCGCGGAGCGGGCCAGGAACAGGGCCGGAGACCCGGAACCGAGAACGTTCTGGAGATCGTCGGGCTCGGCGAGGCCTGCGAAGTGGCGGGGCGCCGCCTGAGCGAGAACATGGCGCAGATGAGGGCCTGCCGGGATGAATTAGAACGGGGCATCTGCCAATGTGTTCTGGATGCTCGAGTCAACGGCCACCGGGACCAACGACTTCCCAATACTTTGAGCATCAGCATCCGAGGCATAAACGCCGACCAGCTACTTGGAGCGATCGAACCGTTCGTCGCTGCCTCCGCTGGCGCCGCCTGTCATTCGGGACAGGTTCGCGTGTCCCACGTACTCGAGGCGATGGCTATTCCCGAGGACTGGGCACGGGGTACCATCCGACTTTCGACCGGCAGGAATACGACTGTCGAAGAGGCGCGCACCGCTACTGCCGCAATCGCCCAAGCTGCCGGCCAATTGCGTCGCGGGGAGTAGTGGCCGTAATTCTGAAGGACAATCGATGATCCCGCTTCTTGAACCTATCTTCCCGGCTGGCCGGCCTTAGCCTCTGGCGCAGGACTATCCCGGAAAGGCGTGTTCGTCCGGTAGAGCGCAACCCGCATGTTCAAGCCGTCCAGCAGCAGCTGGTTCCTCTGACTTCGGGCCAGGGAAATCGCACGCTTTGCCGCGTCGACCGCTGCCGGGAATTGGTCCGCCTCGGCATAAGCGGCGGCAAGCGAATCCAGGATCGCCGGTTCCTGTCCGCCCGACAATTGGGCAGCCCGTTCGGCCAGACGCACCGCTTCCGACCCGTTCCGGACGGACGGATCCGGGTTGGTCGCCAATACCCATGCCGTCTGGTTGAGGACCGGCAGATGATTTGGCTCGAGTCGCAGCACTTGGCGCCAGTGCGCCAGCGCTCCGGCGGCGTCCCGGCGAGCATAGTAGAGCGCCATGCCGAGATTCTCGTGAGCATTCGCAAAATCGGGGGAAATGGTTACAGCTTGTTCGAATTGAGCAATTGCATCCTCCGGCTGCTGTTGGAAGAGCAGGGCAAACCCCAAGCTATTGTGAAGCTCGGGCGCACCGGGTTTGAGAGCAAGCGCACTGCGGAAGTGCGGGATTGCCTGGTCCAGCCTGCCTTTCTGGGCGAGGGCGGCCGCGATGTTGGTGTGAGCGCTCGCGTCTTGCGGATTGATCGCCAGAGCCCTTTGGAAGTGAGCGATGGCCTCGTCGACCCTGCCTCGCTGCGCGAGGATGGAGCCGAGATTGCCCAGAGCCTCCGCATTCCTCGGATTGACGTCGAGTGCTCTGCGGTAATGCCGGATCGCTGCATCGGTCTTGCCCGCCGCGGCCAAAGCAGCTCCAAGGCTGTTGTGCGTGTCGGCCGAGTCAGGCTCGACGGCGAGGACTTTCTGGAACTGGGCGACGGCCTCCGTCAAGCGGCCCGTTTTGGCTAGAGAGATCCCAAGGTTGTTCCTGGCCCTTGTATCTTCGGGGTTCAGCGCGACGGCCTTCTTCCACTCGGACGTCGCCTCCTCATGCCGGCCTTGAGTCCCCAGATCTGAAGCGACGTCGAATACTCGATAGAACTCCGCAGCCGGCGCATCGATTTTGAGAAACTGGTCGGGGGATGTGTTGACGAACTCCGGTATATTCACCGCTCGGTTGGCCGCAGTTGCGTTTTCAATCAGAATCGCCGGGCTGTCGGTCCCGTTTTGATCGATGTGGGTGAGGTACATCTGAGTGTAGGGCGACCGGCTCTTGGAGCTGAAGACCATCCAACGGCCGCTAGGCGAGAAGCTGTGCCAGGAATTCATCAGCGGGGTGTTGCACCGCATTCGCCGAGCCTCGCCACCTTCCACCGGCACGATTTGAAGCTGACTGTCGGGGCGCATCAACAGCCCGTTACCGGCTTGAACGTAGACAAGCCAGCGACCGTCAGGCGAAATCTTGGGGAAGGAGTTGCTCTTGCCGTTGCTGGAGGCACCGCGAATCGGCTCTGGGCGGCCACCCTTGCCGTCGTTGAACGGAATCCGGTACAGATCGTACTGGATCGGTGTTTCGTTGGGATCATTTGCGAACAACGCGAGCTTGACGCTCGGGGGGTACGGATCCTTAGCTTCGGCCCGGGCAAAAACCAGGTATTTGCCGTCCGGGCTCCAACAGGCGTTGGCATGGACGTACCGGGGGTCATCGGCGCCGGGCAGCGGCTGAAGCCGGCCGGTTTCGCGGCTGTACCACACCAGGATTCCACGAGTCGGGTAGAAGACCTGAAGAAAACGGTAGTCCTTGAAATTGGCCACGTAAAAAAGGAGCCGCTTGGCCGCAGCTGCCGGCGAGGTGTCGGCAGCCGAGGGGCCGAGACCTACTGAGGCGGGCTTAACCGTGGTGATCACGTACCGCCCGTCTGGCGACACCTGCGACATGAATCCGACCCTCAGCGGATCGCCCAGTTTCCCGAGGAATGAGCTCCAGGCAATGACGTCCTTATTGCGGATCGAGGTTTGCGGCTCGATCCTGGTCAATGTGTACAACCCTTTGTCGTTTGCCGGGCCATCCAGGTCCATGCCCAGGGTTTTGCCGTCCGCCGAAAACGAATGACAGTTCGCACAGGTGTGCATCCCGGTCAGAAGGAGCCGGTTTCGGGCATCGGAGACGTTTCGCAGTCGCCAGGCGATCAGAGGAAACTTGTTCTTTGCCAGGGGCTTGATGATCCCCTTCTCGACCTCCGAGGGGATCAGTGGAACATCTCTGTAGAAGATCGGGGCCTCCACTGGATCTTTGGATGTCCCTATTCGAACCTGTCCGACCGATAATGTCTTCCTGGCCGGGTCCTTCTCGTTGTAGCCGGTGATCGCGATCGTTGCTGGCGCCTCAACCGAGCCGTCTCGTATTGCCTGCCAAATCTCGGCGTCCGGCGTCCAGGTGTGCGCTTCGCTCTGCTCGGGCGTCAGCTTGGGTAACTCGTTGGTTTCACCGATCGCCTCCCGGTCAATCTCGCCGATGCTCATCCTCTCGCCCCGGGACTCCATCGTCAACTTGGTACCGTCGGTTAACGTAACGCTGATCTGCCAGCGGGTGACGTTCGCGGCGGGGTCACGCCAGAGGAAAGTCGGCGCCGTGATGTCCGGCGGAAAGAGCGATCCGTCCAGAGGGTAGTCAATCACGATCCGTGAGGGCTCTCGCGGGCCGAAACACGCCGCGGCAGCCATCAGCAAGAGCAGGAGAACGTTAAATCGTCGCATGGGAGACAAGGAAATTAGAACAGAAAAACAAGTGTCACGCAAAGGAGCGAAAGTTCGCGGAGAATGGCGGGTTCAGAAAGCATAGCGGCGAGCGGCAGCAGGTTCTCGCAGCATCATCGTCCCGATTTCGGCTACAATCTCGCACGGGATCATTCAAAGCGGGGTGACTATTATGAGACGGTCCATTGTCTTTCTATCGATCATGCTCCTGGCAGCGTCTTTTGACTTGCTGGCGAAGGACTTCTGGGAAAGGCCTTTGAGCCAGTGGTCGTCCCAAGAGGTCCAGAAACTTCTTTTCGACTCTCCATGGGCAACGCAGATGACTTTGGCGGCGCCGAGTATGGACAAGGCAGGTTATAGCGAGGACATGTCGGCACCGAGCGGCGGGCAGGGCGGAGCCGTCGGTGGAGGCGCGAGTCCAAGGGACATTACCGCACCAACAAGAGGATATGGAGCCGACAAATCCTCCGGTGTGAGCGGGGAAAAGGAGCTGTACGACCGTTACACGGTGCGCTTCTTTACGGCGCCCGTGATCCGCCAGGCTTATGTGCGCTGGCTGCAACTCATGAAAGGCTACGATTCCATGAATCCCGAGCAGAAGAAGGCTCTGGATGGCATCACCGCGAACGCCCTGGCAATGACCTTTCCCGACCAGGTCATTATTGGCCTGGAATTCGAGAGCAACAACCGACAGCTTGCCATGGAAGTGAGTCGACAACTGAAGCAAATAACGAAAGACCAGCTCAAGCAGAAGGCTTACCTGATTACGGATCGCCTGGGCCGGATCGAGATCGCCGATTACTATCCCCCGTCTCCGGACGGCACGGGTGCGAAATTCGTGTTCCCCAGGCAGGTCAATGGCAGCCCCATCCTCACTGCCGAAGACAAGGAGATCCGGCTGGAGCTCTTCGTCCCCGGAACGACGGCAATGACCAAGGATGGCAACGGCCACAAGGTCTTCGTGAAATGGAAAGTCTCCAAGATGATGGTCAACAAGGAGCTGATGTATTAAGAGCCAATTGCAAAAATCAGAAATCTCAGTCTTAAGGCCTGAAAGGCCGGTACATATTAGCCCAGGGCGCAGCGTTTTTTCGCGTAGCCCTGGGTGGCTAGGCGCGCCGGACGGAAGCCCTGAAAGGGCGCAAGAACGGCAGACCAGGCTCTCACGCCCTTACAGGGTTGTAATGTCCCGCCTGCCTCTTGACCCAGGGCTACGCGAAAAACGCTTCGCCCTGGGCTAATATGTACCGGCCTTTCAGGCCTTAGGACCCGGATTTTTGCAATTGGCTCTTAGGTATCGAGTTGATGTGAAGCATTCAGAGGCGCTTCGAGGCGGGCTCGTAAGAAATGTATAATTGCCCCGCTCTGTTGGTTTTGAGAGGTGTTAAAGCGTATGAGTCGTGCGATTCGTCAGTTCCCCCGCCTCCTGTTTGTCGTGATCGCTCTCGCCGCCGTCACGGGCGCCATTCAGCGGACGCCCGATAAGAAGGCCCAGAAGTTGGCCGAGGAAGAAGCGCGAGACGTTTACAAGAAGTGGCTCGATGAGGACGTCGTCTACATCATCATGGATGAAGAGCGGGCGGTCTTCGAGAATCTTACAACTGACGAGGAGAAGGAGAGTTTCATCGAGCAGTTCTGGGCCAGGCGGGACCCGGACCCCGACACTCCGAGCAACGAGGCGCGAGAAGAGCACTACCGCCGGATCGCATACGCCAACGACACGTTTGGGGTTGGCGTGCCAGGGTGGAAATCGGACCGGGGGCGTATTTACATCATCCACGGGGCGCCGGATTCCATGGAAGACCATGGGCAAGGCGAAATCTACTATCGGCCCGGCCGAGAGGGAGGCGGGAACACGACTACATTCGCCTGGCAAACCTGGTACTATCGCAATCTTGAGGGAATAGGCAACGGCATCGAGATCGAATTCGTCGACAAGACGATGACGGGACACTACAGCCTGGCCCGCGACGAGATGGACAAAGATGCCATGCTCTGGGTTCCAGGGATGGGGCTTACGGAAGCGGAACGTTTCGGTGGCGCCAACCGCGCCGAACGGATCGGGACGCGCACGCTGGCGAACGAAGCCAGCCGTCGAGTCGGAAACCCGCTGAAACTGTTCACTCAGAAGGACGACCTGTTCGCCAGGCTGAGTCGCTATGCGAAACTGCAGGCGCCGCCAACTATTAAGTTCAAGGACCTGGAATCAATCGTCGACATCAACCTGTATTTCAGCCAACTGCCGTTCAGCACCCGCTACGATCTGATACGTGTTACCACCACTGACTACCTGGTACCCGTGACCTTCTTCTTCAATACCAGAGAGTTCGACTTCAAAGCCATGGGCTCTCACAGGGAAGCAACGCTGAACGTCTACGGTCGGGTCGAAACGATGACCAAGCAGAAGGTCTATTCTTTCGATGACGTCGTTCACCTCACTCTTGATCCGGATCCGCTCGCCGGCCCCGCCAATTCCGTCTTCCAAAGAAGCATTCCGCTGGGGCCGGGACGCTACAAACTGATCGCGATCGTCAAGGATGTCCAGGGTGGGAAGATCGGGACGCTGGAAACGGGCATTATTGTCCCGGGACAATCCGGAACCTCGCTCGAACTGAGCCCGATAATTCTGGCCGACCAGGTCCAGCCGGCCAAGGAGGGAGAGTTTATCACCGACCCGTTCATCCTGAGCGCGGTGAAGGTCTACCCCAACGCCAAGAACCGTTTTCAGAGAGGCAAACCGCTCGGCTTCTACTTCGAGCTCTACAATGTGACGGCGGATCAGCAGACCATGAAACCTTCGCTGGCCGTCCGGCTGAAGCTCATCAAGGGAGGGCAGGAAGTCCCGACCCCATTCGGAGACGTCTCGCAACTGCTTCACCCGTATGCCGACCGGTTCTTTGCTGCTTCGCTGATGAACACCCAGCCGCTTCAGCCGGGTCGGTACAGCCTGACGATCCTGGTCACCGATCAAATAGCGCAGGTAACCACGCAACAGACCGTGAATTTCGAGATCCTCGGCTAGGCTATAATCCACTCCATGATGTTCAAGGGCGGGCGGGCGCTGGCGAGTTTGACCCTCTGTGCCCTGCTGCCCTCGTTATCGCCCGGGCAGATGGAACACGGTCCACCCCCGCCGGCCCCACAATTCCAAGTCCGAGGTACGACCGTCCGCATCGACGTCGTCGTCACCGACAAAGACAACCGGGTTCTGCGGGGTCTGGGGATCGATGACTTCCTGCTCTACGAGGACGATATACCGCAGGACATCGATACTATTCAGCTGGTTGGGCCGGAAGGCACTCCTGCTTCCCCGCATGAGACAGTCGCCCCTGCCGATCGTCAGGCATCCGTAGCACCTTCCCCCTACGATTCAGATCCGGCGATACGTCGCCCGAACTTGATTATCATGCTCCTCGACTACGCCACGACGGATTTTGAGAGCCAGCATCTGGTCGAGCAAGCGTCTGTCAAGTATGTTCGTGAAAGCCTGCGGCCGGGTGACTACATCGCGATTTTCGCTCTCGGATCAGCCTTCAGATGTCTCCAGGATTTCACGAACAACCGGGATGCCTTGATCGCCGCGCTCGATCGCCGGGACATCTCTGGACGGGCGGCGGCCGCCGGAGGCGTAGAGGGTCCGAGCTTATCCGGCGCCGGGGAGGAAGCCCTGGCAGCCATGGGGACGACAACTCCGGCCGGCGGGAGTCCGCAGGAACGGGGGGCGGCGATGCAGGCCGAAGGATCAGACAACGCTCAGCTCATGTTCGCCGATCGGATCCAGGGCGCTTTTCGAAGAATGGGCTCGTTTCTCGCCGAACGAGAGACCCGATCGGTCCTCCGTGCAGTCGCGGCAATTGCCCAGGGAGTTGGGGGCATTGAAGGGCGCAAAACGTTGATCCTCTTTTCTCAGGGCTTTGTTGTGGGCGGCCGGATGGAAAGGGACTTCGAGAAAACGATCGGTATCGCTAACCGGGCGAATGTTGCTATTTACGGCATAGATTCGCAAGGACTCATGCCTCGCGCGACCAGCGGTGAGCTTGTCCCAAGCGGCCAGCTTTCGAGCATCAGCGCCGCGACCGGTCCGAGGCGGAAGCAGCCTTCGGGCGGGGAATCCCTGTTCGACCGAGCACGGGAAGTGGGGTCGGACCAGCGGGACACCGCACTCAGGCACATCTCGGTAGCCACCGGCGGTTTTGCGATCCGCAACACGAACGATCTACACATTGGGATGCAGCGCATCGACGAGGATATCCGAAGCTACTACCTGATCGGCTACCGTCCCAAAAACCAGCAGTGGGACGGCGGGTTCAGAAGCATCCGGCTGGAGGCCCGGCGGCCGGGCGCGACTGTCCGCGCACGGAGCGGCTATCGGGCGGTCCCGCCGGGAATGGAGATGGTGACTCAGGAAGAATTCCAGCTCTTGCGGGCGGTAGAGTCGCTGCGGATCGCGGCGACACTACCGACATTCCTTCGGCTGGATACCTTCCCCGCTCGGAGCTCGGATCAGACCGTGCTCGTGACGCTCGACATCCCCTCCTCGGCTCTTCAATTCGAGCAGGTCGAGCAGAACGGCAGCACCGAGCGACAGTGCCGGCTCGAGATCATCGGCCTGATCAGGAATGAGCAAGGCGACGTCGTGGATAAGTTCGGGTCACCCGTGACCCTCCATCTCACTCCCGGGGAGTACGAGGTGCTCAGTCGAGGGAGCGTCAGCTTCTCTAACCAGCTGGCATTGCCCCCCGGCGCCTATCGCTTTGAAGCTCTGGTCAGGGACGGTATCGCTGGAAAGGTCGGCAGAGCCCAGAACTCGCTTCGGGTTCCCTCTCCAACTGCCGAGCTGGCACTAAGCACGATCGTTCTCGGCAAAAGCGTAGAAAAGGGTCGGGGGGATTCCGGGGTGCCCCTGGAGGACGGCACTCGCCTCCTGCCCGTTGCTCAACGGATTTTCCGGGACGGCGACCCTCTCGTGTTCTATTTTCAGATACACAACTTCGTGATCCCCTCCTCGAAAACCCCGGAACTGAGTGTTTCGGTGGCCTTGGAACGGCCGGGCAGCCAAAAGCGCATGCCTTTACCGGAGCACCTGATTCGGACGCCGACCGACAGCCCGGTGGCGTCATTCTCCAGGTATCTGGAGTTGAAGGGGCTTCCCGCCGGCCTGTACCTCCTGACCGCGAAGGTCACCGACCGACTGAGCGGGCGAACTGCCGAGACCCGGACTGCTTTCACCAAAGAGTAGAGTGTCTGTGAACAGCCTTTGGGACCGGGCGAGCCTCGCGTGGATGCGAGATCGAAAGGAGCCGCGCACGACAGCGAGGGTGTTGCATAAGGTCGGAGAAGTGCGTTCGGCCGGCGGCTTATTGACAGTTTTCAACGCCGAAGGCGTTACGTAGCAAAGCCCGGGGTTGCCCGCGTTGTCCGCGGGAAACCCCGGGTTGACGGCGGGAAGGATCCAACCCTGAAAGGGTTGCGTAGTGCGGTACGCAACCCTTTCAGGGTTGGATGCGTACGCACACCTACCCAGGGTTTCCCGCACACAACGCGGGCAACCCTGGGCTTTGCTACGTGACCCCGTTGGGGTCATTTCGGCAATCCGCTTGACGGAAATATCACGTAAGGCAATATTTTCAACACCCTCGCAGCGAGGGGTTGCATAAGGTCGGAGAAGTGCGTTCGGCCCACAGGTATTGACGGACTTGTTATGGGCTGATGTCGTGCGGAGGGCGAGATCGAATGGAGCCGCGCACGAAAGCGAACGGCAGTGAGCGAGA
>Ga0105092_10002056_pt1 | contig 10745 bp, 8 predicted proteins | sample PPLLak2March2015_FD_87021 | JGI IMG/M metagenome (GOLD analysis project Ga0105092, IMG submission 87021) | Freshwater sediment microbial communities from Prairie Pothole Lake near Jamestown, North Dakota, USA - PPLs Lake P7 Core (1) Depth... | ecosystem: Environmental > Aquatic > Freshwater >...
TAGGTGTTAGGAGAGGGGGAGTTCCTTTTACTTTTAAGATTTTATTATTACTCAAGTTCTATATTTTTATGTCTCCCCCTCTCCTTTCATGTATCATAGGAGAGGGGGTCGGGGGGTGAGGACTGGAGCTGAAATTAAATACAAATACTAAAATCTTACCCTATGATTACACTCTTGCGTAAGATGAAGTAATAATATAATTTTATTTATGCCGGATGGAATTTAAGTTATTATCGCATAAAACGTATCACTTCTTTATCTGAAATTTTACATCTAAAAAAAATATTTTTTCACTTTAAACACTTTAAACACTAAATCCTTAAAAAAGCTTGTTTTTTGTGTTTTTTTAGTAGAATTTTTATGATAATTTTGTAGAGATTAATATATGGAACTTCCCAAATATTACAGTAACAAGCTACAGACCAACCGTTTTTATTTTAAAAACTTACATAAACTATATTCATTTTTTTCAGACCTGACTGCAATGTCAGTTCAAAAAGATTTAAAGGTGAAGAGCAATGAAAAGAAAACTTCTGATAAGAGATCTAACATTACGTGACGGGCAGCAATCGCAGTTCGCCACAAGAATGACACAAAAACAAATCGATAGAGTATTACCCTATTATAAAGATGCACATTTTTATGCCTGCGAAGTCTGGGGCGGCGCTATCCCCGATTCTATAATGAGATACCTGAATGAGGATCCCTGGGAACGGCTTGAAAAAATTAATGCCGCAATCGGCAATGTTTCAAAGCTGACTGCACTATCAAGAGGAAGAAACCTTTTTGGGTACAACCCGTATCCTGAAGATGTGATAGAAGGATTCAACCGGCTTGCAATTAAATCAGGTGTGCACATAATGAGAATATTTGATGCCTTAAATGACATCAATAATATGAAGTCAACAATTAAATATGTTAAGGAAAATGGCGGTATAGCAGATTGCGCAGTTTGTTATACAGTTGACCCGCACTTCGATTATAAGGAAAGAGTAAAATCATTCTTCTCGGGAAAGAAAATTCCTGATAAAATTTTTACTGTCGATTATTTTGTAGATAAAGCTAAACAGCTTGAAGAGCTTGGTGCAGATATTATTTCTATCAAAGATATGGCTGGGCTCATTCCTCCCTCGGATGCAGGAGAAATAATTAAAAGATTGAAGCAGGAGGTTAAGCTTCCTATAGATATCCATACTCACTGCACACCCGGTTACGGGCTTGCGGCAGTACTTAAATCTATAGTTAACGGAGTAGATATCGTTGATACGGTAATCTCAAATTTTGCAGGAGGACCCGCGGCTCCATCATTCGGGCTTGTTCAAATATTTGCAGATAAGCTTGACCTTGATACAGGCGTCAATCTTGATGCAGTAGTAAGAATAAACCGTGAACTTAAGGAAATAAGATTAGAGCTTGCACAGTTTGATGAAAATAAGCTGTTCCCAAAAGATTTCGCTATATCAAATTACACATTGCCCGGTGAAGTGGACTGGATGTTTGATAAGGCAATTGAATATGCAAAAGAAGATAAAGAAGATGAACTGATTGATGTTTGCCAGCAAATTGAAAAACATTTCAACTTTGCCCCGCCTGATGAAATAGTGAAAAATGCACAAATACCGGGAGGCATGTACACTAACATGATTGCACAGCTTAAACAGGCAGGTCTTGAGGATATGTTCAACCGTGTATTGGAATTAATTCCGACAGTAAGATTGGATTCCGGATTGCCGCCGCTTGTTACTCCAACCAGCCAGATAGTCGGTGTGCAGGCAGTTTATTGTGTAATAAGTGAAAGCAAAGATGAACCGATGTATAAAAACACATCCACACAATTTGTAAATCTTGTGAAGGGTGTTTATGGTAAAACGCCATTCCCTGTTGACCCGGATTTCCGTGAACAAATTGCAGGTGTAAGGGAAGAAATGCCTTACGATACATCTAAGTACCAGATGCAGCCAAATCCAACACTGCCTGAGTTCGAAGATGTAAAGCTTGCCATTAATGAAAAAGAAGAGCTTCTGCTTGAGCTGTTCCCTGCGGTAGCGGCAAATTTCCTGAAAAGGAAAAGAGAAATTGAATACAAGAAAATGCTTGCAGCAATTGCTGCAGAAGAAGAAGCAGAACAGAGAAGAATAAATGAGGAAAATGAAAAATATAATGCCCTGAGTGATGAAGAAAAGGAACAGATGCTTACAGAGGGATTGTACAGCAGCTGGTAATAAGTTCTTTGAGTTCAGAGAGTTCAGAGAGTTCAGAGAGCCATCCTCTTCACCTCTTTCCCAAATTTCTATTTGGGAAAGTTTTCGAGTTGAGGTGAACAATTTTTCGTTAATTGAAAGAAGAAACTTTCCCAAATAGAAATTTGGGAAAGAGAGGTTGAGAATAAATTTGAAAATTGAGAACGATTCAGTCACGCCTGACTGCCTAGGCAGTTAGTGACGAAACGTAACTGAAAAAGTTTACATCAATAAATAAATTCACAGGTAATATTTAATAATTCGCAATTCAAGATATACAATATATGTCAATAGAAGATAAACTTCAGGAATTAACAGAACGCCGTAATGAAGCAATGATGGGCGGTGGTGAAAAGAAGATACACTCACAGCACAGAAAAGGCAAATATACGGCGCGTGAAAGAATAGATTTGCTTCTTGATGAAGGAAGCTTTGAAGAGTTCGATATGTTTGTATCACACAGATGTATCGATTTCGGACTCGAAGATGAACAGTATCTCTCCGATGGTGTTGTTACAGGTTATGGTACAATTGACGGGCGGCTGGTATATGTATTTTCACAGGATTTTACGGTTTTCGGCGGCTCACTTTCAGAAATGTATGCTGAAAAAATATGCAAGGTGATGGATAAGGCAATGCTGGTCGGTGCCCCGGTAATCGGAATCAATGACAGCGGTGGTGCCCGTATCCAGGAAGGTGTTAAAAGTCTTGGAGGTTATGCAGATATATTCAGAAGAAACATTTTAGCATCAGGTGTTATCCCGCAAATATCGGCAGTGTTCGGTCCCTGTGCAGGTGGTGCAGTTTATTCACCTGCGTTAACAGACTTCACAATTATGACAAAGAACACAGGCTATATGTTTATAACCGGTCCTAAAGTTGTTAAAACGGTTACAGGTGAAACGGTATCAGAAGAAGACCTGGGCGGTGCATTTGTTCACAGCTCAAAATCAGGTGCAGTTCATTTTGTTGCCGATGATGAAGAAGAAGGTGTTTTGCTGATAAGAAAGCTCATCAGCTATATGCCGCAGAATAATCTTGAAGACCCGCCGCTTTACCCGTGTACTGACCCAATAGACAGGCTGGAAGATTATTTAAATGAAGTAATACCTGATAGTGCAAATAAACCTTATGATGTTATCAATGTAATAGAAACAATTGTAGATTACGGAGAATTTCTTGAAGTGCATGAAAACTATGCACAGAATATTGTTTGCGGTTTTGCAAAATTCAATGGAATGCCGGTTGGTATAGTTGCAAATCAGCCAAACTACCTTGCCGGTGTACTTGATATTAATGCGTCACGCAAGGCAGCAAGGTTTGTCCGCTTCTGCGATGCTTTTAATATTCCAATAATTACACTTGTCGATGTTCCGGGTTATCTGCCCGGCACAGCACAGGAATATGCAGGTATCATTATTCACGGAGCAAAATTATTATTTGCTTATGGTGAAGCAACTGTTCCGAAAATTACTATTGTGTTAAGAAAAGCATACGGCGGCGCATATGATGTGATGGGTTCTAAACATTTACGCGGTGATATTAACTATGCATGGCCTACTGCTGAGATTGCAGTTATGGGACCCAAGGGCGCTATTGAAGTTCTTCACTATACAGAGATACAAAAAATAAAGGACCCGAAGGAAAGAGTGAAATTCATTTCCGAAAAAGAACAGGAATACAGGGAGAAATTTGCTACACCTTACGTAGCGGCAAAATACGGCTACATTGACGATGTAATAGAACCGAGAAACACCAGGTTCAGAATTATCCGTGCATTGCAGTCGCTGGCTACGAAAAAAGATACGAATCCTCCTAAAAAACATTCTAATATTCCACTATAAGGAGAAAAGATGTCGATTTTCAAAAAACTATTTGGTAAAAAAGAAGAAGCTCCAAAGCAGGAAGTAAAACCGCAGCCGGAAATAAAACCTGTTAATAAAGATGCTGAAATAAGTACTGCAATAGCTGCTGCTATTTATCTTTACCGGCAGGAAGTACATGATTACGAAGATACTGTATTAACAATAAAAAGAATTGACAGGGCTTACTCTCCGTGGAGTTCAAAAATTTACAGCTTAAGAAAGTACCCGAGGCAAATATAAAATGAAACAATTCGAATTTACCTTAAACGGAAATAAATATGATGTTAATATACTCAACTTTGAAGGTAATATAGTTGAGCTTGATATCAATGGAACAAAATATAACGTTGAAGTAAACAAACAGGCAGGCAAGGCAAAAACACCCCAGATAGTAAGGGCAAAAACCGAGGCAGCAAAAGAACCTGATAAATCTTATGCTATGACAAGCAGCCCTGCGGAGAAAAAAGGAACGGGTCATATTAAAGCTCCTCTTCCCGGGACAATTATCAGCGTGTTTGTAAAAGAAGGCGACTATATAAAGAGAGGAACAAAGCTTCTGACATGGGAAGCTATGAAGATGGAAAACAACCTTAACTCCGATAGAGAAGGTACGATTAAAACTATCAAGGTTAAACCGGGAGATATAATTCTCGAAGGTGATATTCTGATTGAGATTGAGTGATGGTTACAGGTTACAGGTTGAAAAGTTGGGAACCGGTATTTTACTCATCCTATGACTAAACTTAATTAGTTCTTCATTAACTATCACAATTGTATGAACTAATTAAACATAGTCATAGGATGAGTTATTATTATAAGAGATACTGACAGTACAAAAACTTCCGGCTCTTGGACTCCGGACTCCCGACTCCTGACTCACTTTTTATTTTTTAATGATTTTTTTCGGCTGACCTAACAAGAATGAAAATCCCAAATATGGCTGAAAATACATAATATTCCTTGCATCTTTTGCAATACCGTTCTCAACATGTTCTTTATCGTTAAGCGCAACTTCATTTTGCAATACTCCAATCTCAGTATATTCTTTTCCAAAAAGATTAGGCCAATTGAATTTTATTCCAAAAACAGCACCAATATATTTATTGAACAGAACGTCAACCCCTCCATTAACCTGAATTCCATACCTTGTTGCCGGTTTTATAGATGTTCTCACATCCCTTGGCGAGCCGGGAAAAAATTCAAAATCACCGCTAAAAAAATTTGCAGTAAAATCTAATCCGAGAAAAGGACTGCTTTTCTCCTTAGGTGTAAAAGCATACTCAACTCCAAGCGAAACAGTTAAAATATTTACAGCTATCTTAAGCTCTGTTATCAGTGCAGTATCACCTGTATTAACAATATCACCTTTATCATGGAATGAACTATAGTTAACTCCGAACGCTGCACGTATATTTTTTTTCTTACCGAATGCAAAATTACCATCTGCACCAAAGTTATAACCGTTTTTCATTAAGTAAGGCCAATTAGCGGGTGTTGTGTCGGACTTCTCAACATCATTTATGAAATCGCCTAACGGAATCGAATATCCGCCTGTGATATGAAATGTAAATACAGGTTGTGAATATATATTAGATGTTATTAACAATAAAGAAATAAACAGTAAACTTATTCTTGAAATTTTCATGACTGATAAAGAAAATTAATTAATTAATAAGCAATCTGCATTAATAAATATAAAAATGCAATATTTTTTATTCTTATGAAATGGACTTTGAAATAAATTGTAAAATAAAATTATCTTATCTGTTTAGTTAGTCACCTTACGCATTCGGAAATGATTAGTCCTGAGCGGAGTCGAAGGACAATAAGTTACAATTAAAGTAGAATTTTTAATTAACAAAAAGAAAAAGGGAAATCTTAACACTTCGGATTCGTTGCAGTTATTGTCCTTTGACTCCGCTCAGGACATATCCTTTTAAATCCCGCTCAGGACATATCCTTTTAAATCCCGCTCAGGACATATCCTTTTAAATCCCGCTCAGGACAAGTTTTGCGTAGCGTCACAATCTTCTAATTCCATTATTTTTTAAAATATAATCTTAACTCCATCAAAAGAGAGATTCCATCTTCGGGATATTTCGTTAATGTATCAATATTCTTTCAAGTAAGAATAAATAAATAAGAATTCAATCCCGGAAGGAACAAAGATGGAATCTCTTTATCCTTAACTTGACACCTATGCCTCACCTGTTGAAACGTGCAGGAGAGGGACTATATAGATAATAAATACTTTTATATTATTTATTGAACAAGCAATACAAACAGTATAACTTTAATTCTATAATTTATGAACCGGAATTGTTTTCTTTCTGACCTTAACAAAGCATAAAGTAATTGCCAGAGCAATTCCCGCAAATCCGGATGTATAGAACATAACCCTGTCAAACGGATTCAGGAAGTAGTACCCTGCCTGGAACCAGTTTTGAAGCCAGTAAGTATTATTGTACATTTCATAAACACTGAATATTTGTGTTTGCTTAAGTATGATATAGAAGAGCAGGTCATAACTCATGAAGTAATGAGATAAAAGAATTCCAATAGCGGGAAGAAATCCGCAGAAATAAAATACAGCTATCAAGCCGCCAATTTCCAAAGTTTTTTGCAGCATACGGTAATTAGGTACATCTAAAATATGAGAACTTGAGGATTTTTGTTCTTCAAAAAGCCACACAGTGAATTTGTTTATATAATTCTGGTTATTTGCCATTTTCTGCTGGTAAACAATACCGTATGTGTAGCTGTCAAATAAAGAAATAAGCAGAATATATGCTAATACGAATGCGAGTTTTTGACGGGGTGTGTTAAATTTCGATCTTAGTAATTTCATTTTCATGACTTTATGATTTTAATATGTACTTAATTAGTCGCTATAAAATAAAAAGATGAATAAAAATAAATAGTGTAAAAATTATGCACTGTTTAAAGTTATATACGACAATAATATACAGCTGTAATCGGTTAAACAGCACTTACTGTATTTCAATTCATTGTTATACTAAGTAAAAGAGCAGCAGTTCCAATATATTTATAAAATTTCAGGGGGAGGGTAAACAAGAAGGTAAAAATCAGATAATTTATACTAAATACTTTATAGATTTGCGGCAGCAAAGATTCCTGCTGCAATGTGAAAGTCTGAATAGGTAAAAGAACTGATTAGCCTGTATAATTGTTTTTCCAATATATTTCACAATAATTTACAAACTATTTGTAATAAATGGCAAAATATTTTAAATATTTTCATATAATTTACAATTTATTATATTTTATTATAAAAAATAATATTCCGGTTAGCAAGCGAAAATCATTGCAGCGAATGAATTGATTGCCGTAAAGCAGGTTAATAATTACATATTATTTAGGTAATTCGGAATGATTAATTAAGATTTTTTGCTTATCAAAAACTATACACCATGTCCCGCAGGAAACTGCGGGATTTTTTTATTCTATTTAGGACTTTTCTTAAATCCTTATTACTTGGTAAAGATTTACTCCGAGATTTCAAGTCTTCAGTAATAATATTACCCTGCCTGCAGCAGTCAGGGGAAAGAGGATACTTAACAAACTTAATATTGAAGTATTCGTCGTATCATCAATGGGACTGCTTTGCTTTCCTCATTAACAAAAATCATTTATTAATTTAGGTTAAAAAGTATTTGTTAAATATTTCTGTAAATCAATGAGCTCGCAGTTATATTTGTAACTTAATGGGCTCTCTCTCCTATCAATACTCCGCTAACATTCCACGCGCTTGTGCTGTTGCCTTCGGGTTTGCCTATCGGGATGAAAACTTTAATCACATGCTTACCGGGTGAGATATTATTCAACGGTATATCAACAGGGTTTGCAGTAGTACCCGGACACCAACCGGAGCGGCTGTAATCTGAGGATGAAATACCGTTTGGAAAATTCCCGGATGCAGGATTAAACTTACGGAATGTCCCGCAGTCACTCCTCCATGGTATGAATTTATACACAGCGTTATTATCCACAAAAATTTCATTCATCTTAGGATTGAACTCATCACCGCCGCCCCATCCGCCGTGTCCCGTGCTGATGTAACGGAGCTTGAGGTTTTTTAATCCTTCGGGAATATCTACTGTTACCTTCAACGTATCATTTTCGAATACAGTCCCATATTCCTGTCCTGACATCTCCATTAAATTTACTGTATTAAATAAAGGCTGAACCCAGAATTTCCGTTCATTTACAGTTTGAGCATCAAGGTCATCAGGGTGATATTTCAGTTTTAAGCTTACAATATGCCCCCCTTTATCATAACACCCTATAAACACGCCAATCCAAACCTCTCCCTGTAATACAGGCATCAGGTCTGTTAAATCCTGTTTGTAAGTAACTGAGTCTTCCCATTTAATTCCTTTTACCGTAACCTGTTCATTGTATTTATTTATGCCAAAAGGTGTGATAAATCTTACAAGCTCAATTGGTGTATTATAATTATCTGTTGAAATTATTCCCTGGTACTTCTTCCCGTTATTACCGGTATAAGATGGGATTTTATCAAGTCCTTCTTTCAATGCTTCAAGAAAAGTTATTTTACCGCCTATGGGAATCATAAACATTGAACCCGTTCTGTCATAAGCGTCACCATTTGATATCTCCGTAAGCTCTGCAAATAATGTATGGTCGTAAATATTTTCCGGTAGTTTTACCTTTTTCATTATTACAGTTCCCTTTGAAAAGCGGAACGTCAGCGAGCTGCTTTCATCTGTGGGATTAACAATTGTATCACCAAAATTAATTTTCTCCTTGTCGAATATTCTTACAGTAATAAAATTATTTTCAATTACTTTCTCTCTGTAAGTTGGCAGGTCAACCATCTCACCAATATCATCCGGAAGCTTTACGTCTTTATAATCAAATTCAGTTAAGTCTATTTTCTCAGCAATTGTTTCAAAATTATTATTACGGACAATTTTCAGCACGAGTCCAAGCTCGGGTCCTATGTTCAATGCAGGTGAGCCTTTCACTCCGGCATTTGTAGTGTACCATATATCGATATGGTTTGAGCGGATTACAACGGTTGCTTTTCTGCATTTAAAACCCAGAATTTCGGTAGTTTCATCCGTAATTTCCGGTTTAGGGTAATTATCAAAGCTCTCCTCCGTTGTATATCTTTTCCCGTCCTTGAATAAAACAGATTGATATGTTTTGCGGTTATTGTAATCCAAATAATTCGTTTCATCCGCCCGCTTTTTTGATTCATCCTGAAGTGAGACAAACTTTACCATGTTATTCTTGTACTTTAGCAAAAGACGCGGCATATCATCCAGGTCTTTTCCTTCGAAACGGTATTTGTAAGTGATTGCTGCTGAGTTTTGAGAAAAAGAATATGCAGTTATAATTAATAAAAGTAATGCGGATATACAGATTCTATTTAAAATCATGACGATATTATTATGGTTTTTATATAGAGAAAATAATTCTATACAATAATACTAAAAGGAAAGTAATAAAAATATTAATTATTAATTATATTCAGTGAGTATATTGGGGTTGATTGCTGTTTTGCATGTAACCGTTCTTAAAATGTTAAAATTTTTCATTTTGCCTATTCAAGCAATTCTTTAAATTCTTTGTAATGTTTGCGGAATGTCCATGGCTCCCAGAAGCCATAACGGGCAAGAAGAACCTTCTCAAGTGATATCGAAAAATTATCATCATATAGCGGCTCTTTCTTATCATCTATCCATTCTTTTCTTGTATCAATGAACCTGTTATTTTCGTTATCCGGAAATTTATAATACTTTTTATCTTTTATTATTATAAATCCTTTGCTTCCTTTTTGAACCAGCTTTTCAGCCCATTCTTTTAATTTTTCCGGCTTGCGTTGTGTAGAGTGGTCTATAACCATAGTATCAATTGAATTCCCTTGTTCAATTATTAATATTGGTGCGACATGATATCCCCACTTATTACAGCCTGCATCGGAAGAAAGATGAATATAGGATTTATACCGGTAAATATCTTCCTGTGATTCACGTTTATAATCGGCAAACAGCCATACTTTTGCCGTATTTACACCCGGGAAGTTCTTTTCAAGTATTGCCGCCATTAAGTGTGCCCTGTAGCTGCAATTATTGCAGTCACCAAAATCGATAAAAGGAAGCTCTTTTTCAATAAATTGATAAAGGGAATCTGCAATAGAAATGTTAATTTTACTGACAGGTATAATATCCGAAAAGGTACTATACTCAAGCTTAACGCTGTCCTGAGCTATAGAGTTAACTGAAACCAGGAATATTAGCAGAATATACTTCATCATTTCTCAATCTCTGATATTTTTATAACAAAAAACATTGAAAAAAATATCTCATTATTTTAAAGCGATAAAAAATACATTTACAAATCATTAAACGAATATTTTGTTACCGGATAAATGTGTTAATTATTTCAACTCAAGTCCTCACCCCCCGACCCCCTCTCCTATGATATGCGTTAGGAGAGGGGGAGCAGTTATTAGAAGATCTTTTATCGAAAACAAAATCTACAATTAATTTCTCCCCCTCTTCTCTCATGTATCATAGGAGAGGGGGTCGGGGGGTGAGGACTTGAGTTGAAATAATTAACACATTTATCCGGTAACAAAATATTCGTTTAA
>Ga0105092_10002057_pt1 | contig 10741 bp, 10 predicted proteins | sample PPLLak2March2015_FD_87021 | JGI IMG/M metagenome (GOLD analysis project Ga0105092, IMG submission 87021) | Freshwater sediment microbial communities from Prairie Pothole Lake near Jamestown, North Dakota, USA - PPLs Lake P7 Core (1) Depth... | ecosystem: Environmental > Aquatic > Freshwater >...
CTAGTACATCCAGGCCTAAATAAACCCATTTTTAAGCAGCAAGTGCCTTCCCTTTATATGTCCATTTGAATGGTTTCGCCATTGTCCGGTTGAAGTACTCGACAAAAGCTAACACCTTAGTTTTCAAGTCATTAACTGCAGTAAAGCTAGCTCGCATTAGCAATTTTCGGACGAGTATGCTAAACCATATTTCAACCTGGTTCATCCAAGAAGCATGTTTTGGCGTATAATGGAAGACGATCCGATGGGTTGGATCAGTTAAAAATTTCTCTCGTGTTTCCATCGACTCCAAAATGCCGCATTTGCCTTTGATACCCAAATCAATCGACAGGTTAGATACTTTCGTCACATATCGCACCATAGATTCGGATTTATGAATATTTAGGTTGTCCATGACAAAGTGGCATCGATTTAGGGATGGCATCCCCTCAAACGTCTTTTGGATATGCACGACAAAGTCTTCCTCATTACGCGTAGAGCCACACGAAACTGCGGCGACATGGCCGCATGCAACTGAATAGCTGACAATAAATGACAAGGTTCCATGCCGGATATATTCAAACTCCCTTCGTTCCACTTTTCCAGGTGCCATCGGCAACCCAGGATGTTTGCGTTCGAGGGCCTGAACCCCAGTCATTTCATCCGTGCTCATTACAGCTTCGCCCTTTTGTTCCATAAATGGTGCTTGTTGATATAGCGAATTTATTTCCGCTACTTTTTCATCAAATCGTTCGTCCGGTACGGGCGTTAACCAGTACCGAATTAAGTGCGGTTGGAAGCCCCTTTTTTGAGCAGCCGAGACGCATGGCGTGGTGAGATTTCATCTATGATGCCTCGCTTCTTGATCTCGTCTGCAATCTCACGACCTGTCCATTGAGTAATCGGACGCCCGGAGTGTTCCGGTTTTTCGCAGGCCAGTTTCTCAATCTGGCAAATTTGGTTAGGAGTCAAACGTGGTGGCGTTCCCGGCCTGGGTAGATCATCCAAACGTTCCTTAACGCTCAAATCATCCACCGAAATCGTCTGCAAATCCAGCCAACGTTGCCGCCATAAACGGGCAGTATCCACAGAAACGTTTAGTTCTTTGACAATTTCTCGATTGTTTTTGCCATCAGCCGCCAGCAAAATAATTCGGCCACGAATTGCTTTTTGCTGACCTGTGCTATATCGACGGACAAACAACTCAAGGCGTTGGCGCTCATAATCGGTCAAATGGATTGCGGGTGGTTTTCTGCCTGGCATAATTCCCCTTCCGCATAGGGATTAAAAATGATTATATATAAAGATAGCAACAAAAACGTAATGCTCATGCCGGTTAGGTCCATCTGCCTAATTGCCGCCTTTATACATTGGTCTATTTCAGCCCAGATGTACTAGCTACTCGTATGGCCGTTTGAGATCGCAGGCAAATTATTAATAGAATTAAGCCGATTAATATACTCAGATGAAGCTCAAGGCGAGAATCCGAGGCGGCAAGGTCCATGAGGTGAGCTACAGAGTATTCCTGCTGAGGAAGGCCTTGGAGCTTGGCGCGGAGAGGTTCAATGCTCAGAATTCTGACGAGGACAATTTGCAGATTCTCACTGCCTTCATTGAGGGGCCAAAGGACCTGATCGCGGATTTTTCCGAGGCAGTAAGATCCCATAAGCCTGCGATGGCAGAAATCATGGATATTTCATTTCAAGAGCATAAGGGATACATCATTGGCATAGGCGATTACATACATTTGCTGAAAGTTGAGCTGCTCAATGAAGGCGTATCTGCGCTGCTGAAGGGCGGCTATGCAAGACCTTCACCGGCATAATGGCACTTCCTTCGGCTCACAATGTTCTCTTCGCTACTTCGCGATTTTCCGTTTTCGTCCTTGTGCTCGCAGTTGATATTATGTACTGCCCTATTTCTCCGCCATTCCCAGGTTTTTCTGCAGTCCGCTTTCTCCGGCAGATGGTCCAAGAGATCCTCGGGATGGGCGCACATGCTCCAATAGCCTCAAATTCGCAATAGCCAATCATTTTGAGGCATAAAATAATCAGTATTTTGAATCCATAATCGTATTAGGACAAAAAAGACCGCAGCTATAAAAATGATTCCAAGTTTCAGCGTGATCAAGGCGCTAATGCCAATTATGGTAATATAAATATTTTTTTCTGAAATGACCAAAAGACATATAACTATAAAAATTCGTTATGCCTGCGGGTGTTCAAGAGTTGGCCTGTGAGCATAAAAGCTATGGAGAAGTTGCCTGGCTCCCCTTTAAGTACCGAGGAATGGATCGGGGCCTCAAGCAGCATCCGGTCTGCTCCGAGTGCGGTCTGGTCAAGAGCGTATCCAGCGACCGGCCCAGGTCCATCGGCCACTACATAAACGTGCTCAATCAACTCTCGGCTGCATATTCTCTCAGCCGGGTTCAGATAAGGCTCATCTCTAGAGAGTTGAAGTGTCTGGAAGATTCCTACGGCTTTTGCAGACATCAGCAGGAAGAGGTCTTCAAAGAGATTATATCAAAGTACACCAGGATACCGGAAAGGTATGTCATGAGCGCTCTTTAGTGCCGGGATGAATTGAGCCTGCGGGGCTGTGATCGGAGGGCCGGCATGATGCAGCGGAGGCTTTGGGGCTGCAATATAGTACTATTCGAGAATGATCCGCTTTGAAATTCTATCAATTTCAGGAAATGCCGTCACAGATTTTGCAGAAAATCTTTGGTGACAGGTGATTTAATAAACGGGGGTTTCTTTGTTTTTAATAGAGGTCTATTGACTACTTGCGATATTGAAATAGGGCTTTATGCAAATTTGTAACAGATTATGGGATCAAAAAAGGCCTTCTGGCCAAATACTTGATATCTGAATTCTTATGGATTTACAAGATTCAACGATCTTATTGACTGGAGCTACCGGTTTCGTAGGATCACATTTATTAAAGCGGCTAATTAATGAAGAGTGCAAGGTACATATTTCGATTAGAAATGATAATTCTATATGGCGAATAAAGCGCTTAATGGATAAATGCTATTTTCACAAATTGGATTTGACTCATACCAAGAAAGTACGTCTGCTATTAAATGACATAAAACCTGATATTGTATTTCATTTGGCTGCATATGGTGTAGATTACCGTCAAGATGATATTAAAAAAGCCATAGATATTAATATAAAATCTAGCATTTGTCTGTATCAATCATTTCTAGAAAATGGTGGTTTAAGATTCGTCTATACTGGGACCTCGCTGGAATATGGGTCACTAGATCGGCCAATAGCTGAACAGGATCCCTATAATCCGTTGGGTTTATACGGGATCACAAAAAATGCCGCTGCAAATTTGTTGTCCACGATATCCAATAGACATGATGCGGACGGTTTAATCATTCTACGACCTTTTGGCGCTTTTGGAGAATCGGAGGGGGCATATAAGCTTTTTCCACTTCTTATTAATTCGTTAAGCAAAGGTCGCTTCTTAAAATTAACTGAATGTGAGCAAATACGCGATTATATATATATAAATGATCTCATTGATGCCTTTGTTATGTGTGCAGATGCGCGCTTAGAGAATTCGGTAGAGTGCATTAACATTGGCTCAGGTCAAGGTATATCTCTAAAGGATATTGCTCTATTAATTGCAGAAGAACTCGGTTCTGATAAGGACCTCTTATGCTTTGGGGCAATACCCTATAGGCCTGACGAAATTATGTCCTCTATCGCGGATATAAGAAAAGCAAGACGGATATTGGGCTGGACTCCTAAAACCTCGCTTAAAGATGGTATAAAAAATATGATAGATCACGAGGATAGTGATGCATAATTATTTAAAAAGAATATATGAGGGGAAACGGGTTTTAATAACTGGTTGCACAGGTTTCAAAGGTTCTTGGCTTTCATTATGGCTAAATATGCTAGGTGCTGATGTGATCGGTTATGCATTAGATCCACCAACAGAACCTAATTTATTCACAATATTAGATTTGAGAACTGATATCAAATATCTATTGGGTAACGTTAGTGATTATGATAAACTAATTTCCGTTTTTGAAATATATCAGCCGGAATTCGTTTTTCATTTAGCCGCCCAACCATTAGTTCAGTTATCCTACGAACATCCAAGGCTAACATTTGATACAAATGTAATGGGAACTGTGAATATTTTAGAATCTGTTAGGCATACAGGCTCTGTTAGAGTTTGTGTTGTAATCACGAGCGATAAATGCTATGAGAATAAGGAATGGATTTACGGCTACCGAGAGAATGATCCTATGGGTGGATATGATCCGTATAGCTCGAGCAAAGGTTGTGCCGAATTGGTCACGTCTGCCTATCGGAGTTCCTTCTTTAATCCCAATGAGTATGGTATGACTCATGAGGTATCTATTTCTTCCGCTAGGGCTGGCAATGTTATAGGTGGGGGTGACTGGGGCAGGGATCGAATAATCCCGGATTGTATCAGGTCATTGAGTAATAACCAAGGGATTTCGATACGTAATTCTAGTGCAAGACGTCCATGGCAATATGTTCTGGAGCCGTTATATGGATACTTATTGCTGGGCGGATTAATGAGCAAAAATGGTAATGCCTATAGCAGTGCCTGGAATTTCGGCCCAAATGATGCGAATATTATATCTGTAAAAGAATTAGTGGATTATGTAATCAATTGTTGGGGTACGGGATCTTTTTCATTGGATAATCTAGATCATCCGCACGAGGCCAATCTTTTGAAGCTAGATATAAGCAAAGCAAGAGCAATTCTAGGCTGGATGCCGATTTATGATGTATATGAGGCCATTACGAGGACAGTTAAATGGTATAAGGCATTTTATAATTCCTCTACAAACAAAGAAATATCCGAGTTAACCCTTAATGAGATACGTTCTTTTGAAAATGCAATTCATGCATCTTCTGTTAAGTGCTGAATCGATCTGCCAGCATCAAAATCCTAGGCGTTGAGCTTTAGGTAGTTGGTTGGCTACATGATCACTGAGGCCGAAGCTGATAAGCTAATCATCTCTTAACCGAAGACCAATGAATTCTCAAATAACGTAACTAATAATTAATTCCGGCATAAGTGGTGAGATAATGAATTACATATTCAGCAAAATTCGAAGAATTCCCAAGATAATAAGCAATGTGCGATTTCAGGAGGTCATAAGATGGATAATCTAAACCTGCCCAGTCTAAGCATAATTACTGTCACCTATAATTGCGAAAATAATTTGGAGTTATGTCTTAGCAAGATTAAATGTCAAAATTACCCATCTGAAAAAATAGAACTTGTCGTAATAGATGGTGGTTCGACAGACACGACTCAACAGATTGCCAGACATTATGGTGCCAGGCTGATAATAAAAGAGGAATATAAAAATAATCAGGAAGCACGTAGGGGTGTTGGTTTATGGAACGCTAAAAATGAAATTCTAGTATATATTGATTCAGATAATTTTCTTCCGGAAAATGATTGGCTTATGAAAATGGTACAGCCGTTTATCGATGATGAATCAATAATCGGTACCCAACCATTAAGATATGCATATTGCAGAGATAATCCAATACTAAATAGGTATTTTTCTCTCTTTGGCGTTAATGATCCTGTCGCATATTATCTCAATAAAAGTGACCGACTCTCCTGGGCAGAGGATAAATGGAACTTGTCTGGCAAAGTTGTAAATGAAACCGAAAATTATTATAAAATAGTATTCAATCCGAATAATTTGCCTACCATTGGATGTAATGGCTTTCTTATAAAGAGGGACGTTCTCTCCAAAATTGGTAATGATCCCGAATCGTTCTTTCATATCGATGTAAATTTGGATCTCATTAATATGGGGTATAATAATTATGGCATAGTAAAAAATGATATAATTCATTTTACTGGAGGTACGATCCTAGGTACATTTAGGAAACGTGTTAACTATATGGAAATGCATCACCAGCGATTGGGTTTGAAGAGGCGATATAGGGTATATGATTCTTCGAAATTAAAAGATAATATTAATCTAATTAAATATGTGCTTTTTAGTATAACGTTAATTAAACCACTTTACGATAGCTCTAGAGGATATTTAAAAATCAAGGATATAGCATGGTTTTTGCACCCAATAATGTGTGTCGGGTACTTGATTGCATATTTCTATTCCATTGTCTTTAGAAGAGTTCATTAGCTCTTCTAAAATACATTAAAAAAATTGGAGAAAAGACATAGGTTGGATTTATTGTGCAAAAATGCCAAATTGTATCGTGATAAGCTTAGGAGTCCGATTTCAGATGAAAATTTTAATAATATCTCTTGGGCACTCGTTAACCACTTTAGGTGTTAATATAAGTGGTGGCGACATTAGGTGGATTGAGATTGCAAAATCATGGAACGAATCAGGAAACGAAATACACGTCTTTACAACAAGAAGTGGACGAGATCTCTGCAAAAAGATGAAATTAGATGCCTCAATTCATGTGCTTGATGAGCATGAGACTAAATCGAATATTTTAAAATATTTTTTTATCGCTCTGAAATCCGCATTTGTGCTGCCACAGGAGTTGATTGACTTAAAACCCGATTTGGTTTACAGTGCAAGTACCGAATATTATGATTTGGCTCCTGCGATCCAGATAAAACGAAAATGTGGATCTTCTTGGGTTTCTGTGGTGCATTGGATAGCTCCGCTCAGGCGACATGGAAAAATAGTTAATAGTTTCTTTTACTATATTCAACAAAGAGCAGGCCTAATGCTAATTAGAAAGTATGCAGACAAAATATTAGCAGTGTCACCTTCAACTAGAGATCAATTATTGGGCTTGGGCTTGTCTTCTTCGAGAGTAGATGCGGTTGATTGTGGGGTCGATTACTACGGCACAAATAATCTAATCAAAAAATATGAGGACTTGCCTAAAGTCTATGATGCTATGTTTATGAAGCGTTTTCACTCTGCAAAAGGCGTTTTTGATTTAATTGATATTTGGGATAAAGTGGTAAAAACAAAATCTGATGCTAAACTAATCCTTCTAGGTGGTGGATCTGAAGACATTGTAACTGAAATGGAGGATTTAATCAAAGCAAAGGGGTTGTCAAATAATATTAAGTTTGTCGGGCTGGTTTATGATTTCGAAGAAAAAATAAAAATTATGCTTCAAAGCAAGCTATTTATTCTTCCAACTTATGAGGAAAACTGGGCGATTGTAATTGGAGAAGCTTTAACTTGTGGTTTGCCCGTGATATGCTATGAACTTCCCGAAATAAAGCCCATTTGGAATGATACTGTTTATTGGATAAAAAAGGGAGATCTGGAAGCATTTGCTGACAAAATTATTCATCTGCTAGACTCCCCAGAAGAAAGAAAGGCAACCTTTGATCGAGTGAAGACATATACGCGCCGATATGATTGGCCTGAGGTAAGTGAGCGAGAATTGTCATTGAGCCTAAAAAAATAGCACTACAAGCTACCAGATTCTATAGAACCATATTCAACAGCAAGAGCATTGGGCTAAATGAGAAATGTCGAATCAATGTCAAATGAGAATTGATGGCGATTATTGAACATATCATGTATTTGATGTAAATGCTAAGCAGGACACGAGAGGTGAACTATGGTCGTAGCGATTATCCTTGGAACCAGACCTGAGATCATAAAAATGTCTCCTATCCTAAGAGAGTGTGAGCGAAAAGATCTAGACTATTTTGTTATTCATAGTGGACAGCATTATTCATATGAAATGGACAAATTAATTTTTGATCAGCTTGAAATCAATAAGCCAAGATACAATTTGAATGTAGGATCTGGCTCGCATGCGGAACAAACCAGTAGAATAATGATCGGGGTTGAAAAAATTTTTGAAAATGAATCTCCTAATGTGGTGTTGGTGCAAGGTGATACAAATACCGTCTTAGCTGGGGCGCTTGCCGCGTCAAAGCTTCATATCAAAGTTGGGCATGTTGAAGCTGGATTGCGTAGCCACGATAAACAAATGCCTGAAGAGATTAACAGAATTCTTGTTGATCATATATCCGATTTTCTTTTCGCACCGACAGAAATCGCAAAAGGAAACCTTCTTGCAGAAGGGATTCCGGGAAAAAGTATATTTGTAACAGGTAATACAATTGTAGATGCTACATATCAAAATTTGGAAATTGCTAAAAGAAAAATGCATATTATGGGCGAATTGGGATTACAGAGAAAAAAGTTCATATTAGTAACAATACACAGACAAGAAAATGTAGATATTAAATACAAATTAGATAATATTATAAATTCATTGAGATTAATCAGAAAAGAGACCTCATTGCCCATTATTTTTCCTGTGCATCCAAGGACTAAGAAAAGAATAAATGAATTTGGGCTTGATATGAATGGCATAAGATTAATTGACCCTGTAGGTTATTTGGAGTTTCTTCAATTAGAATATAATGCGAATATTATATTGACCGATTCAGGTGGCATACAAGAAGAAGCATGTATCTTAATGGTCCCTTGTATAACCTTAAGGGATACCACAGAGAGGCCGGAGACCTTGGAAATTGGATCAAATTTATTGGCAGGAACACAACCATATGATATAATGCAGAAAGCGATCTTTATGTTAAATAAAGAAGGCCTATGGAATAATCCTTTTGGAAATGGTGATGCTGCGAAAAAGATAATATTCAAATTGGCCGATCTCTAAATTATGCTTATATTTAATCGTAGTCTGAATAGGCATTTTGATTGGTGCAAATCCAATATATGGTTAATTTTGTTATTGACTGTTGACTTTATATTGCCATTCTTTTGGCTTCAAGGCCGACCAATTGCTACTGGAGATAGCGGATTAACTGCCTTCTTTTACAATTCTGATTATCTTTACACAAATCTTGAATACACATGGAAAACCTGGATTCTAACTGGTTATCCTTCTGGCAGTGATTTCGTTGAATTGCCTATGTTCATGTTATCTTCTGCATTATCTTCCATTGGAATAAATAATTATCTTCAACAAGCGCTCTCATATTCATTTCTCTTATCTATGTCGACACTTTTCTTTTATGCATTTATGCTCGAATTTTTTGAAGATATCAAAAATAGATCATTGATCGCGTTTATTGGTGCTTTTTTTTATACATTTAATCCATTATCTATGGTAGCATATTGGTACACGCGATTCCTGAGCATATATCTATTGGCATATATACCAATTATGCTATACTTAACGATAATGGCTTTTAAAAAGAATAAGTTTTATTACTTTTTATTGATGTCTGTTTCGACGTCTTTATTCTCTATAACTTTCCTGAATTTTGCTTTTGCTTTACCAATATTATTCCTTTTATTCTTATTCATGATTTTCTTTACGATTACTTACACAAATAGCTCTTGCGACCGATTACATAGAATTAAAAATATATTATATTCGCTTGTCGTTTGTTTGCTCGGCAATATGTGGTTTCTTTTGCCTTTTGCATCTACTATTTCAGACACATATGCATCTGCAATAAATGCTATAGATCCCAAAGGTACATTAATGAACATTGGCTCAGTGTCAAGTTTAGATACTTTCTTTAGATTAATTATAAGAGATTTAAAAGTTGGATCTCTTGCACTAAATGGTCCTACATGGAGTTATATAACATACTATGATTGCTTATCATTTCTTGGTATTTCGGCATTTATTTTTATCTTATTTGGAATACTTCAAAGAAGAACTATTTCCACCACATTCTTAGCTGCCATTCTGGCAATAGGTTTATTTTTATGTAATGGCTCTAATCCACCATTTGGGCGCATATTTTTGTATATGTTTGATAATATACCTTTTTTCCAGGCCTTTCGAAATCCCTCTGAGAAATTTTTGCCAATATTATTAGTTCCATGTTCTATTTTATTTGCAACTGGTGTGGTTTCTCTTTACGAGATATTTTCACATAAAATGAGGGGATTGTATGCTAAATTATTAATTGCTTTGATTATATTCTTAATTTGTGTTATTTATACTTACCCAATGTGGACCGGCAGTGTTATGAATAATCCAACGATCATAAGTAATCCCTCTACTTCTCAAGAAAAAGCTATTTCTCATTTTGTTGAAATCCCTTATTATTACAAAGATATTTCTCAATATTTCCAGAATGATGCAACCAGTTATCGTGTCCTCTCACTGCCTTTGAGGCCTCTCGATCATGTGACGCAAAGTTGGACTTATGGATACGAGGGTGGAGATTACACTCATTTATTATATAAGCATGATACTATTTCTGCGCTCCATTTCTGTTACAGAAATGATTCAAAGATTCTATACACATTAATGAAAAATCCATCTAAAAATATCGACGAAATATGCAGATTGTTTAATGTAAAGTATATAGTTATACAAAATGATATCGATACAATATACGGAAGCTATGCAGGAACACCTTTATTGTCTTCTCTAGAGATGAAAGCTATATTACGTCAATCTGGTTTTTTCTTTTTGGGATCTTTTGGAAAGCTTGACCTCTATGAGGTTTCGGGGAAAATTTTCACGCCTCGAATTTATGCAGTGTCTTCATATAATTATTTTAAAAATTTCAACTCCATAATATCACTTATTAATTCGAATCAAGACATATTGAAAAAAGATTCGATCATTTTGTACGGAAGTGAATCTGATTTGGATCATGATGCTGCAACGGAACAAACGGAACCAATTTATTTCGTTGAGAATCCTAGATCATTTCCTCACATACCAAGAAGAGGTATGCTTCCTGCCCATGAGAAATATGTCCTCGGCGATTGCATCCATAAATGCTC
>Ga0105092_10002058_pt1 | contig 10738 bp, 8 predicted proteins | sample PPLLak2March2015_FD_87021 | JGI IMG/M metagenome (GOLD analysis project Ga0105092, IMG submission 87021) | Freshwater sediment microbial communities from Prairie Pothole Lake near Jamestown, North Dakota, USA - PPLs Lake P7 Core (1) Depth... | ecosystem: Environmental > Aquatic > Freshwater >...
CCACTTGGCGGGGCCGGTTCATCGGCCGCGCCTGCCTTTCGCAACGGGACAACGATCAGGTAGCCGATCAGAACCACGAACACGGCAATCGCCATCCATCCCGCAACCGGAGCGAAAGCCTCGATGGCTGGGAACTCGGGCTTGCCCGAGGTGCGGTCTCGAATGAAGACGACGGCCGCGATCACGAGACTCATCAAGGCCTCGCCGGCGATCAGGCCGGACGCGGCCAGTATGCCGGCGTTCTCGACCCGCGCCTGTTGTGCCTCGTTATAGCTACGGCGCGCTGTCATTTTCGTCACGATTCCCTTGATCGTTCCGCCGATGAAAATGGCGAAAGTAGTTTCCAGGGGCAGGTACATGCCGACTGAGAACAGCATGGGGCTTCTGACCTTGACCATGATCAAGGAGAACCCCATCGCCATCCCCACGATAATCAGCGGCCAGGCCATTTCGCCGCCCACTATTCCCTGGGACAAGGCGGCCATCAGGCCGGCCTGAGGAGCGGCCAGGTTGGGTCCGCCGAAACCACCGCTTTGGGGATTCTGAGCCAGGTCGGCATTATGGAGAACGTAGAGGGGGAAGAACATGACCAGCCCGGCCAGCACAACACCGATCAGGTCCCCAACCTGCATCTTCCAAGGCGTTCCGCCAAGAATATGTCCGACTTTGAGGTCCTGCAGCATTTCGCCGGCAACGGCTGCTGAGACACAGCCGACTGCTGCGACTCCGAGAACGGCGGCCACTCCCCCAATTCCCGTTGAGCCAATGATGACCATTGTCAGCGCGGCAACGACGGTGGTCGCCAGCGTGAGGCCCGAGATCGGGTTGTTCGACGATCCGATCATGCCAACGAGGTTTCCCGAGACAGCGGCGAAGAAGAACCCGGTAATCAGCATGACGATGGCAGCCAGCACGGCGGCGCCAATCGTTCCTGTGAAGTAGGAGTAAAGCGCGATCATCAGAGCAAACACCACGGCGATCCCAAAAAGCACGACCCTGAAGCTAAGATCGTGCTCAGTTCGCACGGCGGCAGTGTCGCTGGACGCGGATTTTCTGACGTCGGCGATTCCGCGCTTGATGCCGATGATCAGGTTCTTGCGCATGCGCCAGAGGGTGAAGCAGGCCCCCACAAGCATTCCGCCGACCGCGATGGGGCGAACAATTCGTCGGTAAAGATCCCCGGTCAGTGCCGCCCAGTTACCGTCAAACTGATCTATGTGGGAGGGACCGAGAAAGTAGACCAGGAGGGGCACGAAAAGCCCCCAGGCGAGCAGGCCTCCTGCAAAGTTCAGCGCACCAAGTTCCGGCCCGATGATGTAGCCGACCCCGATGTAGGCCGGGGTAGCGCCGGGAGCCGTGATCGTCGTGATCCCGCCCGTTTGGACCAGGCGATCCCCACTGAGGCGCACGAAGCTCTCCCTGACATGGCCCACAGCGACCTGAAACCGGTTTACCGCATAGTAGACGCCCAGCCCATCAAGAGTCTCCGCGTCGAGCCGCCCTAAGAGTCGTATGACTGCCCCAACCCCCATCGCTTTGAACAGCTGGATTGCCGCGCCGGCGCCCCGCTGTCCGGCCTTGTGGATCTCACCGGCGGCAACGGACTCCGGGAATGGGAGCGTCGGATCCTCGACCATGACGCGCCGGAGAATGGTTACGAACAGGATGCCGAGAATGCCGCCGAGAACCATCAGCGAGGCGGCAACCAGGTACTCGGTTAAAAGACTTTCGGCACGAAAGTGCCAGATTCCCAGAATGACGAACGCCGGAATGGTGAAGATGGCGCCGGCCGCGACCGACTCTCCGATCGACCCGACCGTTCGGGCCATGTTCTCTTCCAGAATAGAGCCACGGAAGAGCTTCAGCAGAGCCATCCCGATGACCGCGGCAGGGTATGTGGCCGCGATTGTCATACCCGCCTTCAGCCCCAGATAGGCGTTGGCCGCCCCTAAGACGACGCACATCACGAGGCCTATCAGAAGAGCTCTGGTCGTGAATTCCCTCATGCTGGTCTGTATAGGAACATACGGGGTGTGCTTCGGGGTCTGGCTCTCGCTGCTTTTGATTTCCGCCATAACGTCTCCTAGAGGGGTTCAGTACTCAAGCACGATAACTTAAGAATAGCCGGAATTTAGCACGAGTTCAGGCGGGCGGACAAGGAGCCCACGCGGCCTGCCGTCAAGAGCGCGTCGTGGCCCGTGTGTAAACCTCGAAGTCGGCTGAAGAAAAAAGCACCAGCCGCACTTCCGTGAGATCGAGCGCGGGCACTTCCTGGCTGATTGTTCTCACTGCTATTTGCGAGGCCCTCTCGATCGGAAAACCATAGGCACCGGTGCTGATGCTCGGAAAGGCGACCGAGCGGCACTTAAGTTGAGAGGCAAGGGCAAGACTATTGCGATAGCAGGAAGCCAGAAGACGGTCCTCGTCATGACCGCCTCCATGCCACACCGGGCCGACCGTGTGGATCACATACCGGGCATGCAGACGGCCGGCGGTCGTCGCAACCGCCTCTCCTGTCGGGCAGCCGCCCTGCTTGTCGCGGATCTTCCGACATTCCTCGAGGATCTCCGGCCCGCCAGCGCGATGGATCGCCCCGTCGACTCCGCCGCCTCCCAGAAGAGTCGAGTTGGCGGCATTCACGATGGCGTCGACTTCTTCCCTGGTGATGTCGCCTATTTTAAGAATGAGTTGAGTCTGGCCGATTTGTTTTTCCATAGCGGTCAACTTTCAGGGACACAAGGGACAGAAGGGACACAAGGGACGAAACCCGGGTCACTGATGTCGCTTCTGTCTCTTGTGTCCCTTCTGTCGCTGTTATTTGCGCGCAAAGAACACCACCGATTCCTGCCCCAGGTAACCAAAATGACGCGACCAGAAGAGCAGGCCGTGGCAGTCGTGGAAACCGATTGCGGTCAGTTCCTGCAGAAGCTGCCAGCCAAAATGATGAAAGCACAGGACATCACGTCTGCCGAAGGGGTCTGTATGGTACTCCGGGGGGAACAGGTGCTCAACTGTGCGATCCGGCCGCTGCCGGGCTCTCGTCAGATTGTGTTGCGAAGAGAGGAGAAACGGGACGGTGAACATCAGCAAGCCCGGACTTTTGAGACAGCGAAAGCACTCGCGCAACGCTGCTGGATAGTCGGCAATATGCTCGTAAACCTCGAAGCACAGGATCGCCTCAAAACTCGCGTCATCGAAGGAGAGCAGGGCCAGGTCCTCATGCCTCAACCCCCGCCAGTTTTTTTGCCCGGGGCAATACGTGGGGCCTAGAAACTCACTCCCGGCGACCGTGCCATATCGCTCCCGAAGAAGGCGAAAAAAGGGGCTTCTCTGTTCCGGAAGATAGATTGTCCCGGGTGCCCCCATCGAGTCGAATATCTGAAAGCAGGCGCGCAGCCGGGCATTTAACCGGCAACCGGGACAGAGCAGGTGCTCCCGCCAGTTGGGAAGACGATTGGCTGTGCGTTCCTCCGATGTGAATCTGACTGCCAGATGGCGAGGGCGGGCGCATACGTAACATTGGGCCGGAACGGTGAAAAGGTCACTCTCTTGAACCAGGCTGAACTCTTCGTCTTCTCTCGCAGACCGCACCGTGGCCGTTGCCGCGTGATGGGCCAGGAAGTCGTCGAGAGAGTTAATTCGAACGAGGTCTAGCATAGTCACCGACAGGACAAAAAGACCTCAAAGACCTCAACGACCTCAAGGACGAAGAGTCAGAGGCCCTTCAGCTCCTTGAGGTCCTTTCTTGCGCACACACTCGTGGTTACGATACGCTTTCCGCGGAGTTACCGCATGCCGAAAAGACTGGCTCTTCAGCTTATCGTCTCACTGACGATTATTGTCGTCATCGTGGTCGGCATGTCCAGCTACATCAATGTCAAGACCCAGGAAAAGCAACTCCTGGACTCCATCATACTCGGCGCCGATCAGTTATCCCGCGGCATCACCAGCGCGACCTGGTACTCCATGCTCGACGACCGCCGCGAAGCCGCCTACCAGGTGATGGAGAAGATCGCCGAAAAGCAAGGAATCAACCGGATCCGGATTTTCAACCGGGAAGGCCGGGTAATGTTTTCGACCAATCCGGCTGAGAGCAATCGACAGTACGGCAAAGAATTCGACGCCTGCTCGCTCTGCCACTCGACTCTGCCTCCTAAGGTGAATGTCGAAGTCCCGTCGAGAGCCCGGATTTTCCGAGGAGCCGACGGAACGCGCAAGCTGGCTATGGTCACTCCGATCTATAACGAGCCGGCTTGCAGCAGGGCCGAGTGTCACGCGCACCCGCCCGAGATGAAAGTGCTGGGCGTCCTGGACGTTGACCTCGATCTGGACCAGATAGACAGCGAACTCACAGGCATAAAGATCCGGGGAGTCGGCTTCACGCTGACGGCTATTGTCGCCATCGGCCTGTTTATCGTGTTTTTCACCAAGCGTTTTGTCGATGTCCCGATCCGACGGTTGATCGAAGGCACACGGGCGGTCAGCCAAATGCAACTCGATCACCCGATCGAAATTCACTCCAGCGAGGAGTTATCGGCTCTGGCGCAGTCATTTAACGTCATGAGGGAACGGCTCAAGGAAGCCATGACCGAGTTGAATGAGCTGAATCAGGGGCTTGAAACCAAGGTGCGGGAGAGAACCGATCAACTGCAGGTGGCCCACAGGAAGCTGATTCAGGCGGACCGGCTGGCGTCACTCGGGCAGTTGGCCGCCAGCGTGGCTCACGAGATAAACAATCCGATCTCAGGCGTCCTCAACCTCTCCATGCTGATGCAGCGAATTCTGAAAGACACCGGGATCCCGGCGGAAAGGCTTCCCGAATTCCGAAAATACCTGTCGCAGGTTGCCGCCGAGACATCCCGGGCGGGGCGTATCGTCGCTGATCTGTTGGCCTTCTCTCGACGCTCGAAACCGGCTGCATCAGAAGCGGACCTCAACCGGGTTGTTGACACTACGCTTTCTCTGGTCGATCACAAACTGAGGTTGATCAACATTGAGATTGAGAAACATCTGGCCGAAGGGCTCCCGTCCATCGTCTGCGACGCCCCGCAGATTCAGCAGGTGGTCATCAATCTCGTTCTGAATGCTGCCGAATCGATGTCAGGAAAACCGAAAGGGAAGGTGATCATCCGGACCGCCCGGACTGCAGACGGGGTCCTTTTGGAGGTGGAAGACAACGGGGAGGGAATTCAACCGGAGAATCTCAGCAGGATTTTTGACCCGTTCTTCACGACCAAGGAAGAGGGGAAGGGAGTAGGATTGGGGCTGGCCGTCGTCTATGGGATCGTCAAGTCTCATGGCGGAGACGTGGAAGTGAGCAGTGAGCCGAAAGCGGGCACGATCTTCCGCGTCACGTTACCCCTGGTGAGCGAAGAATCGTCACCGGAACGGGGGCTCTCTCAGCTGGGACAGCGGGCGTGAGTCTTATTTACCTGACTTCGGTAGGGAGAATCGAGGAGGGGCTGCTGGAAATCCTCGAGAGCCAGCTCGCGGATGTTTTTGGACTGAGAGTCGGCTGCCTGAAACCTCTTCCTGAGCCGTCCTATGCTTTCGATCCGAAACGCAGGCAGTACAGCTCCGTTGCGGTAATGCACGAATTAATGAGAGTGTGCCCTGCGAGCGGGGCGCGTTTATTAGGAATTACCGAAAAGGATTTGTTTATTCCGGTCTTGAGTTTTGTTTTCGGTCAAGCGCAGCTGAACGGCAGCCTGTCGGTCGTTTCGCTGGCGCGTCTCCATCAGGAGTTCTATCAATTTGCGCCCGACCAACCGCTGCTACAGGAGCGGGCGCTGAAGGAAGCGATGCACGAACTGGGGCATACGTTCGGACTGGTACACTGCCCGGAAAAAGCTTGTCCCATGTCCCTGGCGACCAATATCCATCAACTGGACCTTAAGAAGACGGACTGGTGCGTCAGCTGCGAAATATTGCTCCAGGAAGCCATTTCCCGGTAGCAGGGAGATCGAAGGAGTGCGTTCGGAGGTTAAGGATGAAGAGCCAATGGGAAATCCTCGTCGTCGACGATGAGGAGGTGATGCGGGAGTCACTGGCCGCCTGGCTTAAGGAAGACGGCTACCGGGTTGATACGGCCGCATCAGGTCGGGAGGCCATAGAGAAGTCGCGGGAAAAGGACTATGCCATCTACTTCGTCGATCTCAAAATGCCTGGGGGAATTGATGGCATAGAGACGATGATGCAGATACGAAAGCTGCGCCGTGACGCCTCTATCATCATCATTACGGCCTATGCCACGGTCGATACGGCGATCGCCGCAATGAAGGAAGGCGCGCAGGAGTACATTGTCAAGCCGTGCAACCTGGAAGAGATCTCACTCCTCGTGACCCGCATCATCAAGGTACGGACGCTGCAGCGGGAAAACGCGATGCTGAAGAAGCGGCTGCGCAAGACATACACGCTCAACGACATCATCAGCAAAAACCCCAAAATGCAGGAGATGTTCCGGCTGATCCGAGAGGTCGCCAGCCTGCGCAGTACGGTTCTGATTCAGGGAGAGAGCGGCACGGGCAAGGAACTGGTCGCGCGGGCCGTTCATTCATCAAGTGACAGGGCTGAAAAGGCTTTTGTGGGCGTCTCCTGCGCCGCCCTTGCCGAAACGCTTCTCGAGTCCGAACTGTTCGGCCACGAGAAGGGGGCTTTTACGGGTGCCGCCAGTCAGAAGAAGGGGAAGTTCGAGCAGGCCGACGGCGGGACGATTTTTCTGGACGAGATCGGCGACATCTCCCCGAAGCTGCAGATGGACCTCCTGCGCGTGCTTCAGGAAAGAAGCTTCTACCGGGTGGGCGGTTCCGAGGAAATCCGAGTCGACGTACGGGTCATTGCCGCCACTAACCTCAACCTGCAGGAAGCGGTGCGGGAAGGACGTTTCCGCGACGATTTGTTCTACCGGCTCAACGTCATAAACATTCAGATTCCCCCGCTCCGGGACCGCCTGGAGGACATCCCGCTGTTGACCCGGCATTTTATTGAACGCCTCAGTGTAGAGATCGGCAAGGACGTCGAAGATGTTTCCGAGGATGCCCTGCAACTCCTGCTGAGGCACAACTGGCCCGGCAACGTCAGGGAGCTCGAGAACAGCATTGAAAGGGCGCTGGTGACCTCCAAAAGCCGCGTCCTCACCCGCGGTGACTTCTCCTTTTTGGCGCAAGAGGTGGAGGATCGGGACCCCTGGTCTGTCCCCGCGGTCACGCTTCAAGAACTGGAGAAGCAGGCCATTGAGTCCGCCATCAAGCGAACCCAGGGGAATATCAAAGAGGCCGCCTCCCAGCTGGGCATCGAGCGATCGACGCTCTACGACAAGATTAAGAAGTACGAAATTACGAGATCGTGATCTTCGCGAGAGCAGCCAACCCTCGGGCTAGTCTGCAAACGAACGGGCGGCACCCGTTCGTTTGCAAACCCACCGAAAGGCTCGCTATTTTCACAATCTACGGTTGCAGAAAGAAGCTGCTGCAGACGTGGTCCCAGTCTCTTTGGTCGAAGGCGGTTGAGACATCGTCGACAAGCTCGCCTCCGTCGGCCAGGACGGCCCCGACTTCCACGGTCGATGCCATCCCCTGAAGCCGCCCCAGTTCGTGGCGGATCCACGGTCCGATGTCGTCCCCGCTCAACAGGTGTCTGGCTTCGGACAGAGGCGATTCGGGGCGGACCCGCAAAGACCATGGCTGCTCCGGCGTTCCGGCCTCCAACACTTCCCCGGCAACCGGGGCCAAAACGCGCACGTCCACACCCGCCTTCCGAACGCGCCAGCCGACGCCGTTAGTCGTTATTCGGTCCCCCGGCTGCGGCAGAACTATCTCGTCCGGGGCACCGAACAATTTCGTGGCGAAATCGTCGAGCCCAATCGTGACAGTGCCGTCGCTGTGCTCTTCAACCCAGGTATGCCCGCGATGATAGAAGCGGTCTGAACGGTAGGTCATCCCGGCAAGCTCCTCCCCCTGGGTGCCCGCAGAACTGCCGAGCTGAACCAGGCTCCGGTGGGTCGAGCACTGCCGGCAGTCAAAGGCATTCGGGCAGATTCTCCCCTTCAGTTCACCGCTCATCGAGTGACGGCACGCTCGTTCCTCTTGCGGCAGATCCATGAAGTGATGCTTCCACATCAGGGCTTCGTTCTCGTCGCTGCCCAACCTCTTGAAGGAACGCAGAAAGCCCAGGGCGGACGTCGAGAAGATAACGACAACAACAGCGAAAAAGGTGCCGAGGAAAACCAAATGTCCAAACTGCCACTGAAAACCATTCACTCCTGGCAACATACGGATTCTCCTTTAGGTCATTTTGAAGAGCGCCGAGTCGGGCGCTGTCACCGTTTCTGATGCACGACTCACGACCCGTTGTTCTTCCGGAAACAGGTTCAGGTAGCGATAGGAGAACGAGTAAAGAAGAACGCCATAGGACACCAAGGCGAGAAAAGTCGCCACCTCTTGCCAGCTGGGTGAATAATTCAGGAACGGGTCAAAAGGAAGAGTCGGCAAAGCCAGCGTTTGAATCGTCATGACAAACCTGTTCAGTCCCACCCCGGAGCACACCAAGACGGCGGCAGTCAGCAGCCAAGGCTCCCTCCTGCGAAGGCGGGAACTGAGCAGAATGACGGCCGGAAACAGGCCGCAGATGATTACTTCGGTGAACAAGATCCAGCTGCCGAACGGCTTCCAGGCATAGAACTCAAAGGGATGAGTCCCGAGTGCGATGGCCGTGCGATTCATCCAGATCAGCGTGTCAACGGCCTTGAACAGAACATAGACGGCCAGGATGATGCCCGAAATGCGGCCAAGCAGATTGAAGACGCCGGGAGCGACGAGCCTCTTTCGCGACGCCTTCGACACGAGCCAGATCATCAGCATGAGAAAGCAGGGCCCCACAGCCAAAGCGGAAAGAATGAACAGGAAAAAAGTGCTTGGCCAGATGGCTATCCCTTCGCGGAAGGCAAACGGGCGGCCCTGAAGGACGCCGTAAAGGCCGCCCAGCGACCCCTGATGGAAGAACGAGAGGAACGCGCCCACACCTGCCAACACGTACATCAGCCTGTGCATCTCGAATTCAAACACCAGGAAAGAAGGAATGCGACTGAGCTTGCGGTTCTTGAGCACGAGCGGAAGATATTCGATCAGGAGGACGCACAGGTAACAACTGATACAGAAGGTGACCTCCGTCAGCATCGAGTGAACGTTCGGATGCCAGAACGTGAACCAGGCGCGTAAGGGCTGACCAACATCAACGGCCAGGATGGCCACCGCCCCGCTGTAGCAAGTAAGGCCTATGACGACGGCGGTGTTGATGACCGACTTCAGCTCTCTTTTTCTCAAGATGTAGAGAAGAAAGCCGGTAAAGAAAGCGCCGGCCCCCAGGGCGATCACCGTTAGATCAAGGAAGATCCATAGCCCGAAGGCGAAGCGGTTATCCATGTTGGTGCGGTTGAGACCTGAAATCAAACAGGTCGCCGCGGCATAGATCCCAAAGGCGAGAATCCCCACCCAGGGGAGAATCCAGAGACAGAACCTCGAAAAAGAGGTCCGGTCCAAACCTCGGGCAATTAGGTGTCTATCCAACGGCTTCCTCCTTTCGTCTTGATACCTGACGTTCGGCCAGATCGCGGACCCAGCGCCGCTTTGAAATGTAGTAAATCTTCGAATCGGTTCCCAAAGCTTGAAGCAATCGGAAAGAAGTCTGGCCAGCGGCCGCTTGCGCGACTGCCGACGCCGGGTCGTTCAAATCTCCGAAGGTCAGGGCCCGGGTCGGGCACGCCTCAACGCACGCCGGCCGATACTCATCGGCTTGGATCTCACGACGGCCATCCGCAGCCGCTTTTGCCCGGGCGGCATGGAGACGGCCATGGCACAGATTGCATTTCTCCACAACCCCCCGCATTCGCGGCGCCACTGCCGGATTCAGAACTTTTTCCAGGCCTTTAGGCCACACCGGGTCCCACCAGTTGAAGTAGCGGGCGTGATAGGGACAGGCGGCCATGCAGTAGCGGCATCCCAGGCAACGCTCCGGGACCTGGCCCACTATGCCGGTCGCCGGATCGACATCAACCGCTTGTTGGGGACAAACGGAAACACAAGGAGTGTGATGACCGCACTGCTGGCAAAGAACCGGAACGAACACCGTTCTTGCTTTCGGGAAAGCGTCTCCGTTGCTCGCCTTGTAAACTCTGATCCACGTAATCCCCTTGCGATCGTCAGCTTCTTCCGGCAGGGGCGGGATGTTGTTCTCGACTGAGCAAGCGAGCATGCACGCCCCGCATCCGTTGCAGCGGTCCAGGTCAACCGCCATTCCGTAACGGGCCTTCCGCGTGCTGACGTTTGCGGTACTTTTGTTGTCAGACATCTGACCTCCTGATTTTCGCTGGTGTTGCCCGCCAGAGGCCGTCCTCGCTGGTCTCGCACAGGTTGCGGGGATCGGTGGAGGCGGACGAAAGCTGTGCTTCCGTGACTGGAACAAAGACGAGGCCGGGCATGGCCGTCGCATCTACCCGGATGCGCGCCGGCAGGCGGCCTTTGCTGGTTTCGATCTCAACCCTCTGGCCGTTCGCGATTGCGAGACGATCCGCCGTCGAGGGATTTACGAAGGCGTCTCCCGACCGGGGATAGAGATCCGATTCACGGGTTAGTTTCCCGGTCAGCGGCGAAACCATCGTGGCCATGAAGGGAGTGTTGAACGGCACGAGGGTAAGCGAATCCGCACTTCTATTGGCAGCGATCTCTATCGCAGGTTCGACGCC
>Ga0105092_10002059_pt1 | contig 10736 bp, 8 predicted proteins | sample PPLLak2March2015_FD_87021 | JGI IMG/M metagenome (GOLD analysis project Ga0105092, IMG submission 87021) | Freshwater sediment microbial communities from Prairie Pothole Lake near Jamestown, North Dakota, USA - PPLs Lake P7 Core (1) Depth... | ecosystem: Environmental > Aquatic > Freshwater >...
CAAGCTTTACGCCTGGTTCTTACAATAGATTGTGCCTGTGCCGAAAAAATTTTGCCACAGAATTTCACAGATAAACACTGATAAAAGAAGGGGCGATTTATGCAGGCCGGCAGGCAAAAATCCAATACGGCGAATTGGCCTGGTAAGGAGACCGGTCGTAATCACCATATTCTTGGATTAGCTCCAGGCCGGCTTGTGAAAGCCCGGCTCGATGGATCGACACCGGATCCAACAAGTGCCGGGTGCGCGCGGTGAGGCGCTCAATATTACCATCGGTGAGCAGGTGATCGTACTGCCAGTCCAGGATGAACTCCCGGCGGGTGCGCTTCCAGGCGCTGCTCACCTGCACCGGGTTCCCGGTGATGGGATGGGGAAAATCGTCTTCAACCTCGGGCTCACCCAGGCGAGGCATGCTGGCAAGCACCACCGGGTTTGGAAGGCTGGCAGCAAATACGCCGCCTGGTTGTAGATGAAGGCGCAGGCAAGCCAGCGCAGCCTGGCGGACAGCCGCAGGCAGGCTGCTGAGTGTGTTGCACGGCATGATGATGAGAGGGAACTCACGTCCCAGGCAAAAGGAGGCCATATCGGCGAGAAAAACATGCGGGGCAGGCTCTAACCCGGCAGGCAGGTTGGCCTTGAGATATGCGAGCATATCTGCATCGATATCTAGTCCGACGACCGGATAGCCGGCCCGCGCTAAGGATGCCAGGATGCGACCGGTGCCGCAGCCCAGCTCGAGGATTGGTCCGCCGGTCTGCTGTGCCAGTGAAAGCCAGAAAGGCAGGTCCTCCATATTCCGGGAATGGTGGGCATGATAGAGAACGGGAAGCACAGGATAATCTGACCTTGACTTTTGGGTCTAGTAGGCGTTATACTCAGGCACGCTCGGGGTGTAGCGCAGTTCGGCAGCGCACCGCGTTTGGGACGCGGGGGTCGGCGGTTCGAGTCCGCCCGCCCCGACTGGATTACCTGGTTTTACTGTTTTCTATGCAATACACAACATAAACGCCCTGCAGAGCATGCTCGCAGGGCGTTTTGCATTTTATCCTATAAGCAAGATCGATGAGTAAGCCTGTCGCCGGCAGTGATTACTGTTTGTCGGCTTTCTGCTTGAGCGTGCGTGTCAAGATTCTTTCCAGCTCACCGCGTTCAGCCGCAGTACGGCGTTTTTTGGTCTCTGGCACGTCTTCGCGAGTCTTGACTCGCTCCATCGCTTCGCGCAGGGCCATCTCCATGGCAGTCGGAACCGGTTCCTCTTTCTCGACTTCGGCAACTTCTTTGGTCTCTTTTTGCCTGGTCTCCACAACCTTGACCGGTTTTTCTTCGAGAGCCTTCATGCTGAGCTTGATCTGCTTCTTCTGCCGGTTCACGCCCAACACCTTGACTTCGACCTCATCCCCTTCTTTTACTACATCGGAGGGGGTGTGAATGTAATCGTGGGTGAGCTCGCTGACGTGGACCAGACCAGGGCGTTCTGCGCCAATATCTACAAAAGCGCCGAACTTCTCCAGCCGGATCACTTTCCCTTTGATCACCATATCTTTTTTGATCTCGCGCCACTCGAGGTCGAGGGGCTTGATCATGGTTAGCTCGATACGACCCTTCTTTGGATATACCCGCCGTACCCACACATCTACCGGTTGTCCAACCTTTACCACATCTTCAACCCGATTGACGGGATCTTTTTGAAGCTGAGAAATATGTACAACTCCGGGAGTACCGAGGCCTATATCAATAATCGCACCCGCTAAAGTGGTTTTTACAACCGTACCAGTAAAGCGGTCCTTTCGCTTGATCTCATCGATGTTGCTTGGGGTCGCCAATACATTTTCTTCCATAGCGCCAATCTCCATTGTTCCAATTTACACGCGATAGAAGATTATACCTTGCCGAGTTAGAAATGTCAAAACTCAAGTTCTGATCGGTGCACTAAAGAGTTGTTGAAAATTCCGATTTTTTGGGCATGCCCCAAGAATTTGGGGCATGCCCAAAAAATCGGTAATAACCTTTGTGTGCTCCTGATCTGCTTAGAAGGGTAGAGAAGAAACTTGCGCGGATACACCATCCCCTACAGTGACGCTTGCGCCTGGCTCGTGGTGGGGCCTTTTGAGCACCGCCAGAGCCACCGGCCCATGGCGTGGAGAGATTGCGGCTGAGGTGATTACGCCGACGGCTCTTCCTTCAGCCTGCACGCTCTCACCGGGTCGGACCCCGGCCTCCAGGCGAAGCCCGGCCAGGCGGCGGGTAACTTTATCGTACGTCACCTGGCGGGCGATCACCTCCTGCCCGGTATAGCAGCCTTTGCGGTCAGAGATTGCTCCGGTGAGGCCCACTTCGAGGGGTGTGTAATCCTCGGTCAGCTCGCGACCTGCGATGGGAAGCCCTGCCTCGATGCGCAAGATCTCATAGTCCTCAGGCTCGATTGCCTGAGCGCCTAGGGCTGCCATTGCAGCCAGTGTAGTGTCGTATTGGTCCGAGGGGACTACCAGGCGGTAGCCCAGCCCAACTTGAGGATTCAAGCCCAAAATGCGCAGGCTGGCCCCTGAGACATTAGCAACCACAACCTCATCTACCTGAGGTGGGACCGGTATTTCCAACCGTTCCAATAAAGAGTCAGCGCCTGGGCCAAACAGGTCTAACTGCTGGTACTCGTGGCTGGCGTCTTCAAGGGTGACTTTATCCATGAAGAAAATACGGCCTTTAAGATAACGGGCCGTAATACCGGCCCGGCCTGGAAGCGATAGCGCTTCGATACATCCAGGCTCATCGGGACCGGCGCCGGGTTTACCAGGCGTATCGATCAGATAGAACACGTCGAGGATGCGGGCAGCCGGCGAGGTCAGCACCGTGAGAACGGCGCGGTTCGGTTTCAACAGGTCAACGTCGTTGGTGGTCTGGCGCTGTATGAAGGCTCTCTGGTCTGGCCCGGCGATGCGCAGGCACCCAGGATTGGGGTGGGCGAAGATATAGGTCTGGTTCACAGGATTCAAGGTCGTTATTGAGGTCTCCCCACTCAACCGAAAAGTTAAACAAAAACCGGTTTATGGGTGATTGCGGCCTTCGCCTCGCACACCCATAAACCGGGTTGGTTATTCCTACATGGCAACGGGCAGCGGAGTGCCGCTCTTCTTGGCGACCGGCGGAGGGAAGATGGCCTCGAACTCTTCGCGAGTGAGGGTCTCAACTTCCATCAGCTTGTCGGCTACGGCATCCAGCTTCTCGCGGTACTGCGTCAGGATTTTCTTGGCGCGTATGTAAGCGTCGTTGACCAGCAAGCGGACTTCCTGGTCGATCTGCTCGGCTACGGCTTCAGAGTAATCGCGCTGCTCTGAAATCTCGCGACCAAGGAAGATCAGCTCTTCCTTCTGGCCGTAGACCATGGGGCCAAGCTGCTCGCTCATTCCCAGGCGGGTGACCATGGCGCGGGCCATTTTGGTCACGCGCTCGAGATCGTTGGAAGCGCCGGAAGTGATGTCATTGAAGACCAGCTCTTCGGCAGCGCGGCCGCCCAGGGTGAAGGCCAGGTCATCCAGGAATTTTCCACGGCTCATCAGGGTGCGGTCTTCTTGAGGCAGGGCCATGGTATAGCCGCCTGCCATGCCGCGGGCCACGATGGTGACCTTGTGGACAGGATCGGTATTGGGCAAGACGTGCGCCACGATGGCGTGCCCGGCTTCGTGGTAAGCTACCACGCGCTTCTCTTCCTCGCTGATCAGGCGGCTGCGACGCTCGGGGCCGGCGATGACACGCTCGATAGCCTCTTCCAGCTCGCTTTGCCCGATCACCTTTTTGTTGCGGCGGGCAGCCAGGATGGCAGCCTCATTGACCAGGTTTTCCAGGTCAGCACCGACGAACCCCGGGGTTGAGCGGGCCAGGATGCCCAGATCGACCTCAGGAGCCAGCGGCTTGCCCTTGACGTGCACTTTCAGGATGGCCTCACGGCCGCGCATATCGGGCCGGTCGAGCACCACACGGCGGTCGAAACGACCGGGGCGGAGCAGGGCCGGGTCCAGGATATCGGGGCGGTTGGTTGCAGCAACGATGATGACGCTGGTATCGGTGTCGAAACCGTCCATCTCTACCAGCATCTGGTTAAGGGTCTGCTCACGCTCATCGTGGCTGCCGCCAAGCCCGGCGCCGCGCTGGCGACCTACGGCGTCGATCTCATCGACGAAGACGATACAGGGAGAATGCCTCTTGGCCTGGTCGAACAGGTCACGTACGCGGCTGGCGCCGACGCCTACGAACATCTCGACGAACTCAGAGCCGGAGATGGAGAAGAAAGGCACACCGGCTTCGCCGGAAACAGCCTTTGCAAGCAGCGTTTTACCGGTGCCCGGAGGGCCAACCAGCAAAACACCCTTGGGAATACGCGCTCCAAGGGAGATGAACTTCTCCGGCTCACGCAGGAACTCGACGACTTCTTTGAGCTCCTCCTTGGCCTCTTCTACGCCAGCGACATCCTCGAATGTGACAGTGGGCTGGTCGCCGGTGAACATGCGGGCGCGCGACTTGCCGAAAGACAGTGCTGCGTTGTTGCTCCCCTGCGCCTGCCGAAAAACAAACCAAAAGATACCAGCCAGGATGAGGAAAGGCAAGATATAGCCCAGGGCCGTAGCGATACCCAACCAGGCACTGGGAGGTTTGATCTCGATTTTGATATTTCTCAGCTCATCGGAAGTTACACCAAGGTCTAACAACTGCTCGACGAGTGTGGCTGAAGATTCTTTGTGTGATGCTCGTTCGACTCCCTCGGCGTAAACCACGCGCAGCCTGTTATCATCCTCGATTACGCGAGATACATTGCCGCTCTTGATATCGGCGGCAACCTCACTGATAGTTAGGGCTTCTTGGATAGAAGCTTGCTGTTGGAAGTTGTACACCACCATCGCGATAATGGCGACAAATAACAGCAAGTAAATGATAGAGTAACGGTTGCGGGGCGGATTCACAGATACCTCCAAATTAGATAGCAGAACTCTAGTCTGCGTAAGGATTATACCAATCTCCTGAATTCCCTGGAAGTAATCAGGCCTTAATTTGACTGATTCTAATGGCTTTCTTACAATTGTTTGCCGAAATCATCCGGAAATCACCCCCTGGATACGCGTTTAACACATTCCCTGATCGATCCGCTTATTGAGTGTATGCGGCTGCGCCGCATACACTCAATAAGCGTACACTCTAATGATTACCGCCGTCCCCAGATAAAACCTTCCAGGTGGCGAAGCAGGCGCAGCAGCAGCGAACGTAGCCGCGCCAGGAAGCGGATGCGCGCCGGGCGAATGCGGGAGCGGGTGGTGAAAGGTCCGCTCCACTGGACGACCGCCGCCCCCCAGGTGAGACCGGCTCCAAAGCCCACGAACACAACCCGGTCACCGGGGCTGATGCAGCCTTCTTTGACCGCTTCGCAGACGGCAATGGGTATGGAGGCGGTCGAGGTATTTCCATACCGGTCAAGATTGACTTTGCAGCGCTCCATGGGGATATCGAGCGAGCGCGCCGCAGCCTGGATGATGCGGAGGTTGGCCTGGTGAGGCACAACCAGGCGAATGTCATCCATTGTCAAGTGAGCCGCTTCAACCGCTTCGCGGGTTGCCTGGGCCATCACGCGAGTTGCAAACCGGTATACCTCCCGGCCGTTCATGCGAATGAAGTGAGATCCATCGCGCACGGTTTCCATGTTGGCGGGTAAACGGCTGCCTCCGGCAGGCACCTTAAGCAGGTCGCCGCCAGAGCCGTCTGAGCGCATGATCGCCGAAAGGACCCCCGCCGGCTCATCGCAGGCCTGCAAGACGAATGCGCCGGCGCCATCGCCGAACAGGACGCACGTCTCGCGGTCTTTCCAATTAACGATACGCGAGAGTGTCTCTGCGCCGATGACCAGGGCGTTCTCGCAGGACTCGCTGCGAATGGCCTGGGTGGCCATATTCAAGGCGTACATGAAACCGCTGCATGCCGCCATCAGGTCGAAGGCGCCAGCTTTGGTGGCGCCGATGCGGTCCTGGATGAGACAGGCCGTGGCCGGGAAGAGATGCTCTGGCGATGAAGTCGCCACGATGATCAGGTCGATGTCGGCCGGCGACAGGTTCGCAACGGCAAGGGCGTTGATGGCGGCCTCGGTCCCCAGAGAGGCGGTGGTCTCATCGGGAAGGGCGATGTGGCGTTCGCGGATCCCGGTGCGGCTGACGATCCACTCGTCGGTGGTATCAACCATGCGGGTTAGCTCGAGATTGGTGAGCACCCGGTCAGGAACCGCCATCCCCCACCCGGTGATGTGGGCGTAACGAGCGCTCATAATCCGTCCTCCTTAAAACGACTGATGATAATGGTCGCGTTGTGACCCCCAAAGCCAAATGAGTTCGACATGACGTGCCCGATGCGAGCCTGGCGCGGCTCATTGGGCACGTAATCGAGGTCGCACAGCGGGTCTGGGGTTTCGTAATTGATCGTGGGGGGCAGCTTTTGCTCTTGCAGAGCCAGGACGGAGATCAGCGCTTCCAGGGCGCCCGATGCGCCCAGCAGGTGGCCGGTCATCGATTTTGTGGAGGATACCGGGACGCGGTAAGCCTGCTCGCCGAAGACAGTTTTAATGGCTGCGGTCTCGCTCTTATCATTCAATTGAGTGCTGGTGCCGTGGGCATTGATATAACCGATGTCTTCCAAGGCCAGCCCGGCATCTTCGATGGCCAGCCGCATACAAATAGCCGCGCCGGCGCCGTTCTCGGCCGGGGCCGAGATATGGTATGCGTCGTTCGAAGCGCCATACCCGGTCAATTCTGCCAGGATATGGGCACCGCGGTTGCGGGCGTGCTCGAGAGATTCGAGCACCAATACGGCCCCTCCTTCGCCCATGATGAAGCCATCCCGGTGAAGATCGAATGGACGTGAGGCCCGCTCGGGCTGATCATTGTGAGAGGAAAGGGCGGTCATGACGCTCAACCCTGCCATGGCGATCGGCACCACTGCCGCCTCAGCGCCTCCCGCCAGGATCACGTCTGCGCTGCCGCGGCGGATGATCTCGGCGGCTTCCCCGATGCTGTTGGTGCCGGTGGCGCAGGCCGTCACCACCGCCATGTTCGGACCGCGCAGGCCCAGGTGGATAGCTACCATGCCAGGGCCCGAGTCTGCCAGCATCATAGGAACCAGGAAGGGACTCACTCGCTTAGGCCCGCGGTCCAGGAAGAGCTTGGTCTGTTCGAACAGTGTGCCCAGCCCACCGATGCCGCTGCCGATCACCACGCCGATGCGATCACGGTTGGCATCCGATACCTCCAGGCGGGCGTTTTCAAGGGCCTGGGTTGCCGAAGCGACCGCAAACTGGGTGAAACGATCCATGCGCCTGGCATCGCGGCCGCCAAAGATGGCGGCGGGATCGAAGTCTTTCACTTCGGCGGCAATCTGGCATTCGAAATCGCTGGGGTCGTAATGGGTGATGCGCCTCACCCCCGACTTTCCGGCGAGAAGATTATTCCATAAAGTTTGAACATCATTTCCGAGGGGGCTGATACAACCCAGTCCGGTTATGACTACTCGATTACGCATGGTGCTTGCATAGCCTCCTTGTTCATTGGTGTGAACCTGGCATTTATAACACCGCCTCCCTAAAAAGGAGGCGGTCGAACGGAGCGGATCAGGTTGAGAATCTTTGATGGTTAGACCAGCGACAGCCCCGGCGCAACCCTATGCACCGCCTGGAGAGCCTGCTGGATGTGCAGGCGATCGTGCCCGGTAATGAAGCCGACAAGCTCAGAAAGGTCGGTAGGGCCGAAGATGGCATGGCGGGCAGGGCGCTTCCATTCCTCGGGCTTCAGCGAGCGGAGCAGCGTGACCAGGTTCTGGCGGGCTGCCATGAAAGCGCCGGCAGCCTGCATACAATCCTGGTTAATGTAATGGCGCTCTTCTGCCCAGGGATCGGTGTCTTTGCCAGGCAAGAATGGATTATTTTCGAGGATGATCTTCTGCAGCCGCGGCAGGTTGACATCCGCGTCGACGTCGCGCAGGTGGCAGATGATCTCCGACAGGCACCACTCCCCGTCATTAGGGCGCTGGCCATATACACCGGCCGGCAAACACCGCACCATCGTATCCCAAAAAGCCAGTGTGGCTTCAAGGATGGCGATGTAAGCGGCAGGAGTGTTGTACCCGGGCTTGAGTGCTTCGGGCTGAGTTACATCCAACCAGGAGATGATGTCCTGGATCTTCCCGAAGGCTTGCGGAGCCAGGGGGTCGCGGCTGTCTACAGACGAGGCCGCCCCATCACCATCGATCCAAAAAGCGCTCAACCCCAGCATGCGGGCAGGGGAGATATCCAGTGACATCTCATTGCCCACCATCACCACGGGGCCATCGGGCCAACCCAGGTATGCCAGTATCTCGGCGAAAAACGCCGGGTTCGGCTTGGCAAAGTGGAAGGTTTCAAACGAGGGAACGATCTCGAACGGAAGGTTGCCGGCAGGGAACCCCGCCCAGGCCAGCCTCTGCAGAATGGCGGTCCGGGGGAACAGCGGGTTGGTTGCGATGCTCAAACGGTGGCCGCGACGCAGGGCTTCTTCGACAAACTGCACCGCTTCAGGTCGAAACTCGGTGAGTGGCTGGAGGGATGGGAAGATCTCGCGGTAGAAGGTATCGATCTGAGGCCGGAGGTCTTCTTTAGCATAACCCAGCGCGGGATAAAAAACGGCGTCGAAGTTTTGTTCGAGCGTACATTCAGGCCGTTGGCCCTGGATCATCGCTCCGGTAGCCTTCATCAGGCTCTGGACGAAATACCCTGGCTCGACATAACTGGCCATAAATTTGGCCAAAGCGGCTGTATATCCGGATACAAACCCATTGATTTCATTACCGAGCAGAGTGCCGTCGAGGTCAAGCAACAGATTGAGTGTCACCAGGTTCTCCGCTAAAAATCTCAGGGACAGGATGGCATTCGCCACAACCGATGTGAGGGTCAAAACCGCTGCGCAAGGTCTTAGTGCAGTAGGTCTTCACCTGTACTTTTCGCTTGAGGAACGGGAACGGGCGCGTAAGCTCGGGCTCCAGGATCATCGATTGGCAGGCATTGGCTAACAGAATGTCTGGCACCGGGCAGGTGCGGCATAGATCAGGAGTCCAAAATAGAGGCGGGCTGGCAGAATCTAGCAGCCTGCACTCCTCATGTTTACGGCCGCGGTGGTAATCGCCATAAAAAAAGCGGCATTCTTTTCCAGCAGGTGTTCGCATGTTATGCTCTGTTACTCCAGAGCAGCCAGCTATACACGGGTGACGTAAGATCCTGTGCGGGTATCGACGCGGATCGTATCGCCTGTATCTACAAAGTTGGGAACCTGGACCGATAGGCCGGTCTCGGTGACGACTTTCTTGGTGACGCCGGTCGCGGTATCGCCGCGCACGGCGACGTCTGCTTTGACGACTTTCAGGTCAACCGATGACGGCAGCTCGACGTCGATCGCCTCGCCGTCATAGAAGGTCAGCTTGACTTCAAGGTTCTCTTTGAGATACTGGGCCAGATCGCCAAGGAGTTCACCCGAAAGAGCGGGCTGCTCGTATGTTTCTAGGTCCATAAAGTGATAAAACTGCCCATCTGAATAAAGATACTGGACAGTATGGTAATCCAAGCGGGCATCCTGGACGCGATCGCCCGATTGGAAGGTTCGTTCGGTGATCGAGCCGGCGCGCATGTCTACCGCTTTGATGCGGATGGTGGCGTTGCCGCGCCCGGGTTTGTTGTGATGGTAATCCAGGACTTTATACAGGTTACCATCGAGCTCGAATGTTACACCTTTGCGAAGATCATTGACGTCTATCATAAATAAATGCCTCTTTCGATTCGTTTTGCGGATACCTGTCCAGGATAGGTCAGCTCATGGGTGTTGAACGGGTACCGGTCGATTGACACAAAAACGCGAAACGTGATCGTTGGGTTTGCCATCACGTTCCACGCAAAGTGAAATTATAGCCCACCGATAGTGGCGTGGCAAGGGGTCGTTTGCGATTATCCCTTGACAAAACTGACAATCGGCTTATAATTCTGCGAATTGCAAGCACAGGAAGCGGCCTTTATAATAAGGCCGCTTTTTTCTATCCTGGGCGCATTCTCTAAGCCGGCTCTATTCCCATCCGGGTCTACCTGTCCTGAAAAATGAGGGAAATTGGGGGTGTTGGTGGCTGAGGTCCCAGCCACCAACACCCCCAACCCCCACTTCTCGGGCGGCTGTCCGCCCCTGAACCCATTGCGGAGCGGGGACGGAGTGGGGTGAGCTGCCAAATGCTTTCATATTATTTAGCGCAAAAGCCATCCCGAACAACACGTTCGGGATGGCTTTTGCTAAGCGGAGGAATTATGCAGACCAACACATTGAAGTCCAACATGAACACTTTTACGCTCGTTTGGGCAGGCCAGCTTGTCTCGTTATTTGGCTCAGGGCTGACCGGCTTTGCCCTGGGTCTGTGGGTTTACCAGCAGACCGGATCGGTAACCCAATACGCGCTGATCGCCCTCTCGGCGGTATTGCCGCGCATCCTGGTCTCGCCCCTGGCAGGTGTGCTGGCGGACCGCTGGGACCGCCGGCGGGCCATGATTCTGAGCGACTGTGGGGCCGGCCTGACCACTCTCGCCATCGCGCTGCTGTTCTTGAGCAGCCGCCTGGAGGTCTGGCACATCTACCTGGCAACCGGCGCCGGCGCCGCTTTTGGGGCCATACAGTGGCCGGCTTACACTGCCTCGATCTCACAACTGG
>Ga0105092_10002062_pt1 | contig 10727 bp, 7 predicted proteins | sample PPLLak2March2015_FD_87021 | JGI IMG/M metagenome (GOLD analysis project Ga0105092, IMG submission 87021) | Freshwater sediment microbial communities from Prairie Pothole Lake near Jamestown, North Dakota, USA - PPLs Lake P7 Core (1) Depth... | ecosystem: Environmental > Aquatic > Freshwater >...
CATGGCGGGATTGCTCACCAGTCCGTAGACGACGAGGATCGCTCCGATAATTGTGAACAGCAACCCGATCGGGATTCGGATGTCGAGACTCATATCTGCTCCTGCTCTTTACCAGAAGATGATGTTCAAAATCGTTACCAGGACGAGGACGATAAGCCCAAAGCCGGCCGGACGCCGGTACCACGCCACGGGGTCCTCGGCCGGCTTCGGTGTCAGCGAGTAGACCAGCCCCGTCAGAGCCTCGTCGCTCTTGTCTCTCCGGGTGGCGAGCGATATCACGATTGTCATCACAAAGCAGGTGGTCCAGGCGAAGATCGCGGTCCAGAAGTTCTGTGCCATCTCGCTGGGATAGCGATGGAGGACATCCGCGGTCATCCAGCCGCCTTTGATTCCCGCAACCGCGCCCACCGGAAGAGTCAATCCGTGATGAAAGGCGGCCGCCACGGTTCCGAGCAGCAGACCCGTAAAGGCGCCGTGGCCGGTTGCCCGTCGCCAGAACATCCCCAGAAGGAAGGTCGCGAAGAGCGGGGCGTTGACGAAGGCGAACACCAGCTGGAGGAAATCCATGATGTTATTGAATCGTGTCGCCAGATACGCCGTACCGATGCTCAGCAAGATACCCACGACCGTCGCGGCTCTGCCCATCCAGAGATAGTGAGAGTCTGACGCGTCCCTCTTTATGTAGCTCTGGTAGATGTCATAGGTCCACACGGTATTGAACGCGGTGACATTCCCCGCCATTCCGGACATGAATGACGCCATCAGCGCGGTCAGCCCGAGGCCGAGAAGGCCGGAAGGAAAGTAGCTCGCGAGCATCACCGGAATAGCCATGTCAAAATCGAGGCTGCCGTCAGGTTTTGCGGGAAGCTTCAGCCGCCCATCGGAGAAGGTCAAGGCCACGGCGATCATTCCGGGCAGAATCACCAGGAACGGAAAGAACATTTTCGGTATGGCGGCAATCAGCGGGGTACGCCGGGCGGCCGACATCGAATTCGCCGCCATGGCGCGCTGAACCACGAGAAAATCCGTGCACCAGTATCCGAACGAGAGCACGAATCCGAGGCCCATCACCATGCCGAACCATTCGACGCCCATCGGGTTAGCGGAGGTGCTGCCCAGATGTGCCCAGGAATGGCTCCAGGCGCCGGGTGCAAATCCCTGTTGGGTGGCCACCTGGCTCAGGCGCTGGGTCAACCCGTCCCATCCGCCGACATCTCGCAAGCCGAGGAACACGAGCGGAATAAAACCGAGCACGATCAGGAAGAACTGGAGCACCTCGTTGTAGATGGCCGAGGTCAGGCCGCCGAGCACGATGTACAAAAGAACGATGGTCGCCGAGACCCAGATGCTGAAGCTGAAGTCCCATCCGAGCAGCAGCCCAAACAACTTGGCGAGTGCATACATCGAAATCCCGGACGAGAAGACCGTCATGGTGGCGAATGAGACGGCGTTCAGCGTGCGCGTTTTCTCGTCAAATCGAAGCTTCAGGTACTCGGGCACCGAGCGGGCCCGCGATCCGTAGTAGAACGGCATCATGAAGACCCCGACGAAGACCATTGCCGGGATCGCACCGACCCAGTAGAAATGGCTGGTCGCAATGCCATACTTGGCCCCGGAGGCCGCCATTCCGATGACTTCCTGGGCACCCAGGTTGGCGGAAAGGAAGGCCAACCCGGCTACCCATGCGGGAATGGAGCGGCCGGACAGGAAAAAGTCCGTGCTGGTCTTCATGTAGCGTTTTAAAGCTACGCCAATGCCGAGGACGAATGCGAAGTAGACGATCAGGATAATGTAGTCGACGATCCCGAGTTCGATTCTAATCACGGATCTCTCCCTCCTGTGCGAGTTTCCCGCAATCAGGCGCGTTCGAAGGTTGAGAATACCAGAACAGCGGTGACTTTGCACCGGGGGTGGGCAGTCCTTTTTATTGTGGCCGGACTCTCCAGAGTCCGGCGCCGGGCTCGCCGAGAGCCCGGCCATGCGGAGGGGTAGCAACCGGCAGGGCCAGAGCTGCGGCGGTTGGGCGTTTGCCGGCTCTCCCACTCGTTCTTGCAGCTCGATCGCTCGGCCGGGCTCTCGGCGAGCCCGGCACCGGACTCTGGAGAGTCCGGCCACAATAGGGTTGGCCGCAACTACCGTGCTCCATGGCCGCTTCCAGCGGGCGACTTTCTGCTAATGTGAATCTATGCCCTTCCTACGACTTCTCGCGATTCTCGTCCTGTCAGTGCCTCTGCTGTCTCCCGCCGACCCGAACGATCGGAACGTGCCTGAGACCGACTGGCGCTTCTACGGTCATGACGCGGGCGGCGCGCGGTTCTCGCCTCTTGCGCATATTAGCCGCACCAACGTGAGCAAGCTGGCCGTTGCCTGGACCTACCACACGGGAGAAGTCGCGCTCGGGAACCAGGACCGCGCCTTCGAATGCACGCCGATTGTTGTCGACGGCGTGCTTTACCTCTCGACTCCATCCAGCCGGGTGATTGCCCTTGACGCCGAGACCGGGCGGGAGCGTTGGGTTTTTGATCCACAGGCCGGAACGAAGAAGCGCGAGTTTCTGCAGCATCGGGGCGTCGCGTACTGGCGGTCGGAGGACGGTCGGGACAAGCGAATAATCTACGGGACTTTTGCCGGCAAGCTGATTGCCCTGGATGCGGCGACCGGCAGGCGATGCCCCGGCTTTGGAGAAGGTGGCATAGTCGATCTCCGCAAGGGAGTCGCCGATCGATGGCCGGAACTGCAGTACGCGGTTACTTCGCCGCCCGCTATTTACCGCAATCTGGCCATCGTCGGTTCGCTCGTTCCGGAGAACCCCGGGAAGGGGCCTAGCGGAGTGGTGCGCGCCTTCGACATTCGTTCGGGGAAGATCGCCTGGAAGTTCAACACGATTCCTGTTTCAGGTGAGCCGGGATCGGAGACTTGGGAATCGGGTACTTCGACCGATCGGACAGGGGCCAATGTCTGGTCAATCCCGAGCGTGGACACGGAGAACGGGCTGGTCTTCCTGCCTGTTGGTTCCGCCGCTTACGACTTCTACGGCGGGGATCGCAAAGGACAGGATCTGTATGCCAATTCGCTCGTCGCGCTCGATGCGGCGACCGGGAAGATTCGTTGGCACTTCCAGGCGGTGCACCATGACATTTGGGACTACGATCTGGCTGCGCAGCCGATCCTCGTCAGTCTCCAACACCAGGGGCGACGTGTGCCGGCGGTCGTTCAATTAACCAAGATGGGGTTGGTTTTCGTGCTCAACCGCCTGACCGGCGAGCCCCTATTCCCCGTGACCGAAAGACCTGTCCCGACCAGCGACGTCCCGGGTGAATCCGCGTGGCCGACGCAGCCTTTCCCAGCCAGGCCTGCCCCGCTTTCGCGCCACTCGGTCACTGAAAACGATCTGTCCAGGGTGACGCCGGATTCCGAGCAGTACTGCCGGGCGCTGTTTGAGCGCGCCCGGGGCCGGTCAATCTATTCACCGATCGGGCAGGACCTGACTCTTTACGTTCCGGGCACACTGGGCGGCGGAAACTGGTCGGGCGGCTCCGTGGATCCGACCACCGGATACCTCTACGTCAACACGAATGAAGTTGGGGCACTAGGCTACATGAAGCGCCAGCCCGAAGGTTCTCCGTCGCCTTTCAGGCGTGCCAGCGAGTGGGGCGAATACGCGCGGTTCTGGGACCCGAACCGCTGGCCTTGCACTGCGCCTCCCTGGGGCTTATTACACGCGATCGATTTGAATTCGGGAGAAGTCGCCTGGAAAGTACCTTTGGGAACGGTCGAAGAACTCGAAGGCCGGGGCGTGAAAAAGACCGGGACGCTGGGATTAGGGGGAACGATCGTCACGGCAGGAGGGCTGGTCTTTGTGGCAGGGACGAACGACGACCGGTTTCGAGCCTTTGATGCCAGGACGGGGACCCAGCTCTGGGAGACCCGCCTGGAAGCCGGCGGCCATGCGACTCCGGCAACCTACCTGGGGCGCACTGGCCGACAATATGTGGTGATCGCCGCAGGAGGCGGCGGGTACTTCAGCAAGAAACTTTCCGATGCGGTAGTGGCGTTTGCGCTGCCGTGAAAGCGGGAGCGGACGCGCTGGCCCACTGGCCGGTTTTGGCTTCCTATTTCCCGGAAGGCACACTAGAATTCATCACTGACCTGCTCGCCTCAGCTTGCGAGCCAACCGGGGTGAGACACCATGCTTCCAAGTGCTGCCCTGTCCGATCCGGGCCGAAAACGGCAAATCAACGAAGATTACTACGTCGTGAACGGGCGCCATGATCTCTACATACTCGCGGATGGGATGGGCGGGCACGCGGCAGGCGAGGTAGCCTCGCAACTTGTTGCCGGCACGATCGAGGAGTTCGTGCTGCTCGTGACGGAATCGACTGAGATGACCTGGCCGTTCGGGTACAACGTCCGTCTGCCGTACGAGCACAACGTGCTGCAGACGGCCGTCCGACTCGCCAACTCCCGGGTCAGCCACGCGGCACGACAATCGGAGCAATACATGGGGATGGGGGCGACGGTCGTTGTCGCCTGGATTCGCGGAGATAAGGCTTTTTACTGCCACGTCGGTGATAGCCGCATCTATCTCCTCAGAAACGGACAGCTGTCCCAACTCACCGAGGACCATTCGCTTGTGCAGGAGCAAATCAGTCGCGGGTTGATCACTCCGGACGAAGCCAAGACTCATCGTCTCCGCCATGTCGTGACCAAGGCCGTGGGAGGCCGGGATTCAGTCGAAGTGTCAGTTCAGGGACAAGAGCTCGAGCCCGGAGATCAGTTGCTTCTGTGCAGTGATGGCCTGACGGATTGTGTCACGGACACTGAAATCTGCCGGATCCTGAACAATCAGGCGCCTCCCGAGCAGCAATGCCAGGAACTGGTCGATTCGGCAAATCGAGCGGGAGGCGACGACAACATTACTGTTGTCCTTCTTCAATATCCGGCTGACGGCTTCAAAGAGTAGTCCTGGCTCACAATGACCGTTTTGCCCGGCTTGATCGGTCTTCGCCTGCCTGACATACTGAAAACCAGAATCTCACTTCATTTCATGGCTTTCGCCTTCGATTCCGAGGAGCAATCATGAACAATTACGACGTCGTGCTGATAGCGGGAGACGGCATCGGGCCGGAGATTACGGAGGCCGTAAAGCTGATACTCGCAGCTGCGGGCTCCGGAATACGCTGGGTCGAACGAAAGGCGGGGGTCGCGGCTCTTGCGGATGGGCTGGACGTGCTGCCGGAGGAGACCCTGGAGGCAATTCGCCAGCACAAAGTCGCTTTGAAGGGCCCCTGCACCACGCCGGTCGGCAAGGGTTTCACCTCGGTCAACGTGCAGCTCAGAAAGAAGCTCGACCTGTATGCCGCAGTCCGCCCTGTCCGTAACCTGCCGGGTGTCGTGACCCTGTTTGAAAACGTTGACATTGTCATCATCCGCGAGAACACCGAGGGGCTCTACAGCGGAGTCGAGAACGAAGTGACTCCCGGCGTCGTCATGAGCATGAAGGTCGCGACCGAAGTCGCCTGCCGCCGCATTGCCCTCTTCGCCTTTCGGTATGCCACGCAGCGGCGGCGACGCAAGATCAGCGTCTTCCACAAGGCGAATATCATGAAGATGACGGATGGTCTTTTCATCCGGTCGGCACAGGAGGTGCACCGGGTGGACTATCCGAATATCGAGTACGAAGAGCTGATCATTGATGCGGGCTGCATGAAGCTCGTTCAGAAACCGGCGCAGTTCGACATCCTCCTGCTCGAGAACCTCTACGGCGACGTGGTCAGCGATTTGTGCGCCGGGCTGGTTGGCGGTTTGGGAGTCGTCCCAGGCGCGAATATCGGGGAGCGGGAAGCGGTCTTTGAGGCGGTCCACGGCTCGGCACCTGACATTGCGGGCAAAGGGGTGGCGAACCCGCTCGCCCTGCTGATGTCCGCGGTCATGATGCTGAACCACATGTCGGACACCGCTGGTCATGAAAACCTGAAGGCCGTCTCCGAGAAGATTAAGAACGCTTATAACCGGGCTCTCGCCGAAGGGCAGAAGACCAGAGACTTAGGCGGAAACCTGGGAACCGACCAGTTTGCAGAAGAGGTGATAAAGCGGCTTTCGTAGCCTGAGTGGACGGGATGGACGACATGGACGAAATGGACCCAGTGGACACTCTATCGGGCAGGCGGTCCACTGGGTCCATTTCGTCCATGTCGTCCACATCGTCCGTCGCTATAGCTTTCCCGCGATTTCCAGTATCAATCTTCCCAGCGACTCTGCTGCGTTTGATCCTGTGTCAAGCACCTCCTGGTGCGACAGCGGGCCCGGACTGATACCAGCTGCCAGGTTCGTGATGACCGAGATCGCGAGTACTTTGCACCCCATCTGGGCGAGCGCGATGACCTCGGGTACGGTCGACATCCCGACCGCATCTGCTCCCAGCTTCCCGAACATCCGGATCTCGGCCGGTGTCTCGTATTGAGGCCCGGTGACTGCCACGTAAACGCCCTCCTCCAGCTTCAAATTCAGCCGTTCGGCGCATTCGTAGGCCAGTGTCCTAAGAGACGGCGGATACGCCTGCGTCAAGTCCGGGAACCTCTCCCCGAGATTGGGCACGTGCAGCGCACGCAACGGATTGTCGCCCATGAAATTGATGTGATCACTGACGAGCATGAGGCTCCCGGGAGTCAGATTCGGACGGATGCCTCCTGCGGCGTTGGTCAGGATAAAGCTCGTGACGCCCCAGAAAGCCAGCACCCGAACCGGAAACACTACCTCCGGAAGGCTGAATCCCTCGTAGTAGTGACACCGCCCGGCGAGGGCGATAAAACATGTGTTTCCGTTCCTGATGATCGAGAGCTGACCGGGGTGCCCCCTGATTCCCGGCTTTGGGAATCCGGGAATGGCCTCATAGGGGATCGATTTGATGCTTGTCCACGATTCTCCGGCCCCACTCAATCCACTGCCGAGCACAACAGCCGCCGGCGGGGGCGAGCCGATCTCATTCTGAAGGAAACTGACGGCTTTAGTCAGTTGCTGGCTGTATCGAGCGCCCTTGGGAGTCATAGCAGGCAGTATAGTTAGCCGGTCCCTCGAGCGCCAGATGCGCTGGGAGCGCAGGCATCCTGCCTGCTCGCGCCGCTGGCAAGATCGATTGTCGAGAGGGCACGAGCAGGCAGGATGCCTGCGCTCCCAGGCTGTTGAAACCTGCACCTCCTGCCATAGAATGACGTCATGCGTTCTGGTCGACAGCTTCCTATGGCGATTGTTCTGGGACTTGCGCTCTCTCAAAGCCTGGCCGCCGCCTCTAGCCCTCCCGTGAAGGGGCACCGGGCTATGGTGGTCTGCCAAAGCGCCCTGGCCTCCCAAGTGGGGATCCAAGTCCTGAAAGACGGTGGTAATGCCATTGATGCGGCCGTTGCGACCGCGTTCGCTTTGGCCGTGACTCACCCGACTGCCGGGAACATCGGCGGAGGCGGTTTCATCGTTTACCGGCCGGCGACCGGGGAACCGGACGCGTACGATTTTCGGGAAATGGCGCCCGCCAAGTCGTGTCCTGACATGTTCCTGCGCGACGGCCGCTATGACGAAGAGCGTCATCATTACAGCTACTTGTCGGTCGGAGTGCCGGGCACTGTAGCGGGCCTGCACCTTGCCTGGCGCGAGAAAGGTCATCTGCCATGGAAGCGGCTGGTCGAGCCGGCTATCAACCTCGCACGAAACGGTTTCGAGGTCAGTCAGGGGTTAAGCGACTCGTTGAAAGCGATTCTGCCCAGGATGCAGAAGTACCCCGCCTCGATCGCTCAGTTCTCCAAGCAGGGCGTGCCTTACGAGCCGGGCGAAATCCTGCGCCAGCCTGACCTCGCTCGCACCCTCGAACGAATCGCCAACGACGGGCCGTCCGGCTTCTATCAAGGGGAAACGGCTGAACTGATCGAGAAGGAGATGGCGGCTAACGGAGGGCTCATTACCCGCGATGATCTGAAAGGCTACAAAGCGCACCGCGGGGCGCCTTTGCGTGGCAGCTATCGCGGCGTTGAGGTCATTTCCATGCCCCCGCCCAGTTCCGGAGGCACAGTCCTTCTCGAAATGCTGAATATCCTCGAACGGTTTGACCTGGAAAAGCTGAAGTTCGGTTCCGCCGCCCAGCTTCACCTCACTATTGAAGCTATGCGCCGCGGCTTTGCGGATCGTGCCGCTTACCTGGGTGATCCTGACTCCAATCCGGACATGCCGATCGCTCGGCTGATTTCTAAAGAGTACGCAGCCGGACTGGTCAAGACGATCCGAAAAGATGCGGCGTCCAAGTCGAGCCCGACGAGCTTCCAGTGGCCGCAGGAAGGCGACAACACCACACACATATCGGTGGTGGACAGCGAGCGGAACGCGGTTGCTCTGACCTACACGCTGGAATCCGGGTACGGATCGCGGATCGTTGTTCCCGGCGCTGGATTTCTGCTCAATAACGAAATGGGTGACTTCAACGCAGGTCCGGGCTTGACGACTCAGGAAGGCCTGATAGGCACGAAAGCCAACCTGGCCGGCCCCGGCAAGCGGATGCTCTCCAGCATGACGCCCACGATCCTGGTCCGGGGCGGGAAACTGTTCATGGTTACGGGCAGTCCGGGCGGGCGGACAATCATCAATACGGTGTTACAGACGATCTTGAACGTCGTGGATTTCGGCATGAATGTCCAGGAAGCCATCGACGCACCGCGGATTCATCATCAATGGCTGCCTGACCGCGTTTCTTACGAGCGCAACGAGGTTTCACCCGACACGATCGCAATCCTGACTTCGCTTGGCCACTCCCTGACGCCGGTTCAGTCGCAGGGTGTGGTGGAAGCCATTGTCTATGATTCCGAGCGGGACTTGCTCGAGGGCGCCTCTGACCGCCGCGCCCCCGACGGGGCGGCAGTGGGGTGGTGAACGAAGAAGCAAAAAGCCGATTTACGAGCATGAGCACGAAAGGCACGCGAGGCACGAATCTCGGCCTTTCGTGCTCGTGCCTCGTGCTCGTGCTCGTAATCGGCTTTCTGCTTTTGTCCGCCGTCAGCCCGCCAGGCTTACGTCTTTGCCCATTCCCGCCCGTCCTCGGCTAGCAACCTGGCTGCCGCCTCGGGACCGTCGCTTCCCGCCGGGTAATTCGGGAAATCGGCAGCCGGATTGGACTGCCATTCGCGGATCAACGGATCTACGATCGACCAGGCTGTTTCAACCCAGTCTCCGCGCGCAAAAAGCGTCTGCTCGCCCCGCATCGCGTCGAGCAGGAGCCATTCATACGCGGAGGGCGGTTTCTCTATCCCGAAAGCATCGGCGTACAGCAGCGTCATCTTCACCGGCTGCATGCAGATCTCAGGCCCCGGCTGTTTTCCGACAAAACGCTGGATAATTCCTTCCTCCGGCTGAAGTCTGAAAGTCAGAGTGTTCTTTTGTCGCGGCCGGTCCTTCTCGAGCGGGAACATCAAATGCGGAGTGGGTTTGAAAGTAATAGCCACTTCCGCCAGCTTGCGAGCGAGCCTCTTGCCGGTCTTCAGGTAGAACGGCACGCCGGCCCAGCGCCAGTTGTCGAGCCGTACTCGAAGCGCCGCAAACGTTGCCATGTTGGAGGAAGGAGACACCCCTTTCTCCATCCTGTATCCGGGAACACTCGATCCCCCGACGACGCCGGGTCCGTACTGGCCGCGAACCGCATCCGAGTCGATATCGAGCGGCCGTACCGCTCGTAAGACTTCAACCGTCTCGTTGCGCAGGGAACGGGCATCAAAACGGACAGGAGGCTCCATGGCCACCATGCACAACAGTTGGAGCAGGTGGTTTTGGACCATGTCCCGAACAACTCCGGTCGATTCGTAAAAGGCGGCCCGCCCTTCGATGCCGATATGTTCCGCGACGCTGATCTGGATATTATCGATGTAATTGCGGTTCCAGATCGGCTCGAAGCTGGGGTTGGCGAACCGGAAGACCAACATGTTCTGGACGGTTTCCTTGCCGAGGAAATGGTCGATTCGGTAAATTTGATCTTCGCGAAAAGCCTGGAGCAGCTGGCCGTGCAGCCGACAGGACGATTCCCGGTCCGTGCCGAACGGTTTCTCGATAACAATCCTCCGCCATCCTGATCCGGTGTCTGAGAGTCCGGCCAATTTGAGTCCGGTCACGATGGTCGCGTAGTGTTCCGGAGGGGTGGCCAGGTGGAACAAGACGTTTCCCGGCATCCGGACCCCGTCCGGCTTTGAGATCGTCTCCTGTAATTGCCGGTAGCCCTCGGAATCGGGTTCGCTGAAGTCCCCTCGAACATATAAGAGGCGACGGCTAAAGGCGTCCCACGCGTCCGTATTTTGCTTCTCCTTTGCGATAACCGCCCGGTGCATCTCGTCCCGAAACTCGTCCGCGCTCCAGGGACGGCGGGCAAATCCGATCACCGCAAACGGATCAGGAAGCAGCCCTATTGAGAACAACTGGTAGAGGGCGGGCATCAACTCACGACGAGTGAGATCGCCGCTGGCGCCGAAAATCACGAGTGTGCATGGCTCCGGGATCCTCCCGGGGCCAAACCCCTGACATCCGGTCTCGATAGCATGCGGAACCCTGACACCGGTCGTACGCGTTGCCATGTGTAGACCTCCTGCCTCAGCCAGCATCAAGCGAGGTTTAGAACGCGTTACAGAGCCGCGCACGGAGCGAGGGGCTCGCTTTCTGAGCCCAGAGCGGAGTAGGCGGACCACCCAACGAACCCTAACGGGACG